>Ga0209475_10000344_pt1 | contig 112721 bp, 100 predicted proteins | sample tdDd471_FD_187128 | JGI IMG/M metagenome (GOLD analysis project Ga0209475, IMG submission 187128) | Marine sediment microbial communities from the Atlantic coast under amendment with organic carbon and nitrate - tdDd47.1 (SPAdes)... | ecosystem: Environmental > Aquatic > Marine > Coastal >... | reverse complement strand
TCGTGAACGGTGATTCTGGAAAATCACCAAAAGTGTTCACGATCAACCAGAATCGGTGTTCACGATGAAACAGAATGGGTGTTCACGTTCCACCAGAATAGGTGTTCACGTTGGGCCAGAATATGCATATGCCAAGAAGGCCTCGTCTAGTGCTGCCAGGCACACCTTTACATCTCATTCAGCGTGGTAATAATCGTCAAGCCTGTTTCTATGCAGATGCTGACTATCAGTTCTATCTTGAATGGCTGGAAAAATGTGCTGATAAATATGGCTGTCAAATACATGCATATGTCCTGATGACAAACCATGTTCACCTTCTGGTCACGCCTGGAGAGCATGATTCTGCTGGTTTGATGATGAAATACCTGGGGCAGAGATACGTTCAATACATAAATCGAACTTACCGTCGTAGCGGGACATTGTGGGAGGGCAGGTTCAAATCCTGCATTGCGCAGGATGAGGCCTATGTTCTCGGATGCTACCGCTACATCGAGCTGAACCCTGTGCGTGCGTCAATGGTTGATCACCCGGCTGAATACCGATGGAGCAGTTATCGAGTCAATGGACAAGGCGAGCCATCTACCTTGATAACCCCGCATGAGCAATATCTGCAGATATCAGCTCTTAAGGACGATCGAGAATTCAAATACCGGGAGTTATTCAGGCACCAGCTCGACCCCGGGTTGATCGATGAGATAAGGGATGCAACAAACGGTAATTTCGCTTTGGGATCGGAGCGGTTTAAATCTGAAGTATCAGCTGCGCTCAATCGGAGGGTCGTTCCTGGGCGGTCTGGTAGACGAGGGAAAGAACAGAAGGGATAAACCGTGGTCTGTCCCCGGTTTTCTGTCCCCGGTTTTCCATGGTCTGTCCCCGGTTTTCCTCTTATAAAGGGCCTTACGTTGCCCGGGGTGCTGTTTTAACCGAATAAGCGAATATTGGGTCGACATAATAAGCGAAATAGCGTACAACATAATAAGCGAATAACAGGAAGTCTGAATAAGCGAATTATGGGACAAATGCCATGGCGACGCCATCTGAAAAATTAGCCACCTCCTTAGAAGTACTGCATGCCCTCCAGGCAGACGGTAAGGTTGCGATTCGCTCTGCAGATGTGTCACGGACGCATCGAGAGCGTCTGCTCCAGAACGGCTTCCTTCAGGAGGTGATCAAGGGCTGGTATGTAGCGTCACGGCCCGATGAGGCGGCTGGTGAAAGCACGGCCTGGTATGCGGCATTCTGGTTATTTGTGGTGGCGTACCTGAATCACCTTAAAGGTGATGACTGGTGCCTGTCCCCTGAAGAATCCCTGGCATTGCATGCTGAGAACTGGACGGTGCCCCGGCAACTACTGGTGCGCGCAGTTAAGGCACGAAATAATGTCACAGCGCTCCCACATGAAACCTCGCTTCTGGAGGTACGGGCTAGCTTGCCGGATGAGAAAGATCTAGTAATCAAGGAGGGCGTGCGCCTCTTTTCTTTGCCGACAGCATTGATTGGCTGTGGTCCTCGTTATTTTGTACAGCAGCCGACAGATGCGCGCGCCGCGTTAGCAATCATACGGGATGCCTCAGAAATATTGGAGCCATTACTTGAGGGGGGGCATAGCACGATTGCAGGTCGACTTGCGGGTGGTTTTAGAAATATTGCCCGGGATCGTATTGCCGATGACATCGTGAGTGCCATGCAAAGTGCGGGTTATACCGTCAGGGAGCAAAATCCTTTTGAAGCAGGACCAGCTATCGCGCTTCCAGTAAGGGCAGAGTCACCCTATGTAAATCGCCTTCGTATTATGTGGCATAACATGCGAGAAGGTGTCATAGCGCATTTCCCGGAAGCGCCAGGTTTACCTGAAAATAGTGATGCCTATATTAAACAGGTCGAAGATATTTATGTCACGGATGCTTACCATTCTTTGTCTATTGAAGGCTACCAGGTCAGTCCAGAGCTCATAGAACGTGTGCGGTCAGGAGAGTGGAACCCGGATCAAATAGAAGCGGATCGTGAGCATCGTAATGCATTGGCGGCTCGTGGTTATTGGCAGGCCTATCAGGCTGTATTGGAAAGCATTAAAAAAGTACTGGTAGGAGACAACGCAGGGACAGTGGTTGATGACAATCACCGAGACTGGTATCGAGAAATGTTCGCACCGAGTGTGGTGAGCGGTTTACTCAAGCCTGCAGATCTTGCGGGTTATCGAAACGGGCCTGTATATATTAAAGGCTCCATGCATGTACCACCCAATCGAGAAGCGGTGCGAGATGCCATGCCTGCGCTTATTGAATTATTGCAAGATGAAAAAGAACCTGCAGTACGTGTTGTGCTCGGTCATTTTATATTTGTGTATATTCACCCTTATATAGATGGAAACGGTCGCCTGGGACGGTTTTTAATGAATTTAATGCTGGCAAGCGGTGGTTATCCATGGACAGTAGTGCCATTGAGTGTGCGAGATAGATATATGGTTGCTTTAGAAGAAGCCAGTGTTGGTCAAAATATTATTCCATTTACTGAGTTGCTAGCAGAGTTAGTAACAAAAAAATAACTGCTTACTCGTTGTAAGTTGTATGAGGCCTATAAAATCTTCGTTCACTTAATACTCCCTTTTCATGTTTGTTCAGGAGTGGGTGAAAATATTGGGAGTAGCTGAATAAGGTTAGGCATAATCAGGTGGATTACCACCGTGTGTGTGATTTTTTGCAGGGTGTTTTTGTTTAACGATCAATTAAAAGAGTCGGTGACAGTTGATTATGATATTGATTCGTATTCGTCGCCCCGCCTTTTAACGGTCATTATTGAAAGTCATTATCAGCCTCCCTGCCGATAATCAGCTTCAGTCAAAAGCGATGTAACTCAATCGCTACTAATTGACCTGTCTGCTCACCTCATTTGAATTAGCACTGACTGTGCCAGACAGGTCGATGGTCTGGGTAACGAAATACCAGGTGCCGCTTTCCAGTGGTTCAGTGACATAGCTACAGGTCATAACCGGCATGCTACAGCTGTTATCGTAGTCAGTTTGTTCACAGGATACGTCACCATTGCCGGGGCTCAGGTCACGACTTGTCTGATAGTTGCCCGATGAAGTTCCAAAACTCAGTCTGTAAGCCTCTATGCCCGACAGGCAGGAGTTATCAACATTACGTGTTGGTGATTGCCAGGACAGATTCACTTCCTGCGGTACGCTAACCGTGTCGGTGGTCACCGTAATGGCGCTACTCAGGGGCGATTCATTGCCCGCTTCATCCACGGCAGATACCCGGTACTGGTAGGACTGGTCCGCGGTCAGGCCAGTGTCGCTGTAACCCGGCGTTGTGGTGCTGGCAAACGCGGTGCTGCTACCATCTTTGTACAGGCGATAGCCGGTGACCCCGACATTGTCACTGGCGGCATTCCACATCAGGTTGATCTGCTCACTGGTTACCGTGGTGGAGCGCAGGCTGCTCGGTGTTGTGGGTGCAGTGCTGTCCGGCGCTGCCAGCGTGTTGACCAGCAGGCTGCTGCTCAGTGCTGATTCGTTACCCGCTGCATCCACAGCTGACACTCGATACTGATAGGACTGATCCGCCGTCAGGCCGGTGTCGTTGTAGCCCGGCGTTGTGGTGCTGGCAAACGCGGTGCTGCTACCATCTTTGTACAGGCGATAGCCGGTGACGCCGAGATTATCGCTGGCGGCGTTCCACATCAGGTTGATCTGCTCATGGGTCACTGTGGTGGAGCGTAAGTTGGCAGGCGTTGTCGGTGCGCTGCTGTCCGGCGCGGCCGTTGTGCTAACGGTAAGCACTGCACTGCGTGAGGATTCATTGCCAGCTGCATCCACAGCTGACACCCGGTACTGGTAGGACTGTTCCGCCGTCAGACCGGTGTCGTTGTAGCCCTGCGTTGAGGTGGTGGCAAACGCGGTGTTGCTACCATTTTTGTAGAGGCGATAGCGAGTGACGCCGACATTGTCGCTGGCGGCATTCCACATCAGGCTGATCTGATCACTGGTTACTGTGGTGGAACGCAGATTGCTCGGAGTTGTGGGTGCGCTGGTGTCGGGAGTCGCTGGTGTACTCACGGTAAGCGCTGCGCTGCGTGAGGACTCATTACCAGCCGCATCGATTGCACTGACACGGTACTGATAACTTTGCTCGGGATTAAGCCCGGTATCGGTAAAGGATAAAGCCGAGGTGGTATAAAAAGCCGTTGAACTGCCATTTTTATATAACCTGTAAGCCGTCACTGCAATATTGTCACTGGCTGCATTCCAGGCAAGAGATACTGTATTGCTGCTTACACTGGTTGCTCGAAGTGCCGAAGGTGTCGTGGGTGCGGTACTGTCTATGGGGACAGGTGTAGTGACGCTGAGTACCTGGCTTCTGGCAGACTCATTGCCAGCTGCATCAACTGCACTAACTGAATACTCATAGCGTCGACCAGGCGATAGATTCGTAACAGTAAAAGACAGGGAGGTGGTTGTTGTAAACGCGGTGTTACTGCCGTCTCTATAAACGCGGTAGGCGGTCACTCCGACATCATCGTTCGCAGCATTCCACGCAAATGAAATTGTACTAATAGTTATATTCGTTGTGCGAATATTATCGGGCGTAGAGGGTGGCGTTATATCTGTGCTGTTGTTGCCAGTATCGCCAGTATCACCGACAGAGTCATCGACAGCTGGCTGATCGACGGGTGTTGTTTGGCCGGGTACTGGAAAAGGCAATGAGTCGGTTGATTCTCCGGAACATGCCGTTAATGAAAACAAAATAACTAATGCAGATATAACATGGCCTTGAGCATGGTAATACATAGTACGATAACCTCATGAATATATAATTGTCAGTATCTTTATTCATTTTGAAATCGTGACTATTCTTATCTACCATCCGGGTATGCTTTTTATTACAAACGTCTGTTTATTTCGGCGTATTATGAGAGTTGCTCGGGATAATAGTTGTGGTGGAAGTCTAAGTTTTGCGCTTCAATTTGATGATTTTGTTTTCTTGAACGGCGTCACATTTAAATGCATTTAGGTATATAGAATAATGATATTTTCTGTGGTAACTGGAGGTATCTGTCTGTTTTTCAGCAATAGCAGAGGTGGTGGTTCACAGGGGCAAAGTGTCTTCCGGGCATTACAATAGGAGGGTTTCCCGTGGTTGATATTCTGTGTATTTGAAATGCTGAGAAAATCATTGATACATAGAGTTGACTAAAAGTAACAGAAGTAAATAGGCGAAATTATCTGTTAATTTCACCGATGGCCTGCTTCACAGGGAATAAGCTGATCAGCTAATGATTGGTCAGTTAATTTTATTAAGGTGTCTTTATATGTTTGAGAATAACCCCGTGTTTTTTTGAGTCTTTTTTTAGAAGGGTAATGATCAGGATTTCCGTCTGAAATGAATTGTTGTCAATCGAGATTCGTGTGCTAATGACGCTAGATCTTTATTTTAAAAGTTGATGACTGTTATTTAAATTATGCAAAAATAAATGATGGGCTGATGTTGAAAAATGATAAGAAGTCACAGAGTCAGCAGGCCAACAATAAGTCAACAGGCTAAAACTTTATTAATCGTGTTTTAATATAATTTAAGCTAAGTAAAAGGTCAGCGAGAATTGACTGTGATATCAGTTCGATTTTTACCGTCTTTTAATGTCCTTTTTCACCGCAGCATTAATTCCACTTTGTGCATAGTAATACTCTTCTTCATATATAAGTTTCACTTTCAGACGGGCAAAGATGACTCTATCACCGCGTTATCCCGGCAATTGCTTTTGCGACTCATGCTGGGCGTGAGTCTTTTGTTGTGAAGTGCCTGTTGATATTCTCCAGTTCTGGATTGAACGCCTCTGTCTTAATGCAGAATCAGACCAGGATGTATTTATTTTTCATGGGTAGTTTGGTTAGCTAAGGCTGCTGGGTTTCACTTGAGGAATATGTTGTAAATTTAATTCATTTGATTTGAATCATATAAAAAATGACACGGTTTCATTAAAGTTCTAGAATAAGCAAGATAGCTAGATGATCTGGCTATATTCGATATAGACATGGAGTAGATTAAAATGACAAAGAAAATCCCCCAAAAATTTCTGCTTGTTCAAGCGCTTACCGTTACGTCTGCAGGCGTCTTGTTACTTGCTCTAGCTGGCAGTGCACATGCCGATGAAAATAGACTAAGAACCTATATTGCAAACGACACTAGCTGGCCTGTTGATGAGACTATGAGCAGTAACACCACATCTGTGAGTTATGACTCTAGTCCAGGTACATCATATCCAGTTCCAACCTTAGGGTACTCAAATAGTGGTGATGTCGCAGGTTTGGCGGATTTCGGCGTACTCAGAGGACAGGCGTATGCCTCTGCACATGGTGACAATGAAACTACGGATGCATATATGAATGTGCAAACCAGTTTTACGGCATACGTCAATGCCGCTGCGCCACCAGTCGGTGGTGGCCCAGGTTTGAATTTTGGCGATAATGTCAGTATCAATCTGAGTTTCAGCCTGGATGGTATTTTGAATTCGGGGGCTGCTGACGGTGATAACACGGCCTCAACAGATATGAGCGCGGATCTGCGTATTGTTGATCCGAATATCAGGCTGGACTGCAATAGTCCAGACGGTTGCTTAACGCCAAGGCTGGTAGATTTCAATGGCGGAGCACATAGTACTTCTTATGGATATAACGGTGAAACCTATAACAGCTGGGGCTGGGATCTTGAAACTCGAAACGGCCTGGATGAATTGATTAATAGCCAGTCTGATAGTGATTCCTGGATGATCGGTCCAGGCGCTACGTGTAGTGGTCCAGTCTGCAATGATATTAACTTCGATACCGGTACTTTATCAACCACCATTGATACAACTATTGGCGCTGAGCTGGATATTTATGCAAGACTTATTCTATCCAGTTCGGTCTTTAATTATCAGGGTGATGGTGGATTTGCTTCAGCCGATTTCTTTGATACCTATGGGCTTCTTCTAACACCAGTCACGGAAGGTGTTGAACTGAGTTATAACATTACGCCTGTGAGCGAAGTTCCCGTTCCAGCCGCTGTATGGTTATTTGCTTCTGGTTTAGTGGGTTTGATCAGTGTTGCAAGGCGGAAAAAATCATAAGCAGTGAATTTAATTACCTTTATAAAAAAAGACGACTTTTTAGTCGTCTTTTTTTATGTTGTGAACTTCCGTTTTGGCTGAGAACTGACGCCAGGTTTATGAAAGTTTCCCGCCTTCCGGATTAAAGAAAACTCACAATCTTCCATTATTAATGACTGGCTATAAATTATGAATATGAGTGAATATTTGGGGGCAGAGTAAAAACCCGAAATTTTCGGTATCACAAGCCGGTAGTTTTATATTGTTCTTCCTGTATGTCAGGCATCCGTCGATCTCACGGTTAACAGGGTCAGAGTGATTGACCGTCTCAATATAATTGACGGTAACTAAATGCTCAGCGACAATTGACTGTGATATTTTTCGATTTGTCACTGCGCTTTAATAAAAGGATGACCCACGATGAACTCAGCACAACGCCCCCTTGATGCAGATCGGATCAGGTCATTACTGAGCTATGCGATTCTTGCCCCCTCAAGCCACAACACCCAGCCATGGCGGTTCGAGATTGCGGTTAACCGGGTATTGTTCTATGCCGATCGAAGCCGCGCTGCCTGCCAATGACCCCTGTGATCGAGAGCTCACGATAAGCTGTGGCTGTGCGCTGATGAATTTGCGTGTCGCGGCGGCCCACGATGGGCTTGAGGTGAGCTGCGATATTACAGCGGATGACAGTGATGAAGATTTGCTGGTGGTGATTTCATTTAACCCGGCGGATGCAGCATCATTGCCTGGTGCGGAGCTGTTTAACTCTATTGAGGAGCGTCGAACCTGTCGTAAGCGTTTCGAGCCTGATGATGTACCGGCCGTGGTGCTTGATGCGTTAGCTGCGGGCGCGTCTGAAGAAGGCTGCTGGCTTGAAGTGATTCAATCGGAAGAGAATCGCCTGGCCTGCGCGGCGCTGGTGGCAGAAGGTGATTCAATGCAGTGGTCTAATCCCGGTTGGCGTCAGGAGCTTGCTAGCTGGATGCATCCTGGCCGTGAGGGTGATGGCCTGACAGTGCCAGGTATCATCGCGCCTATAGCACAGGCGGTTGTGCGCACCTTTGATATGGGCAATGGAGTTGGCGCAAAAGACAGGCAGCTGGCAGATGAGTCACCGGTGCTTGCAGTTGTTGGTAGCGCCGGTGACACCGTGTCCGACTGGCTGGCCGCAGGTCAGGCATTGCAAAAGGTTTTGCTGACTGCGCATTCCAGGGGGTTGCAGGCATCTTATTTGAATCAACCCATACAGCTTGAGTCGCTGCGCCCTCAACTTCAGAACTTATTGACCCAGGCCGGTTTCCCGCAAATTCTGCTTAGACTGGGCTTTGCGGAAAATGACATAGATGCGACTCCGCGTCGCCCTCTCGATGCGGTGCTTGATTAATTATCTATAGCGTAATTAGAAGCCGGTGTAATTAGAAGCCAGTGTAATTAAATGCTGCAACGGATTTCAATTGATCAATGCTCTATGCTGGCCTGCGGCAGATACTGGTGAAAGCCTTACATTTGGTAACATATCTGTGTAAATTGTAAGGCGAGTCCCTTGGGTTTCGTAGGTGTACTTAATGCCTGGCAATAACTTATCTCGTCGCCGTTTCCTCAATCTGCTTGGTCGGTTGGTGCCCGCCACCCTGCTGTGGTCAGCCGCACACGCCGATGTAAAGCAGACTGCGACACCGAATGCTCCGGCAGCTAGTGATAAAGCTAAACCGACTATCGGCATTGCGCTGGGCGCCGGTGGCGCTAACGGCCTGGCGCATATCCTGATGCTGGAGGTGCTGGATGAGATGGGGGTCAAACCACAGTGCATCGCCGGTTCGAGTATCGGTGCCATTATCGGTGCGCTCTATGCCGCCGGCATGAACGGTAAGCAGATCCGCGAACTGGTGGAGCAATTCATTATCTCGCCTGATGAGCCGCTGCTGGAAAAGCTCGTTAGCAAGGATGCGCTGCGCTGGGTCGAATTCATTGAGATTGATCTGGGCAGCGGCGGCATCCTTAACAGTGAGGGCTTTATTGCGTTTCTATACGACACACTCAAACCCAGAACATTTGAACAGCTGCAGATACCACTCAAGGTGGTTGCCGCCGATTTATGGCGCCGCGAACAGGTGGTGCTGCAGTCCGGAGAACTGCTGCCCGCAATAAAGGCGAGCATGGCCTTGCCCGGTGTGTTTCAACCGGTGGTGCGTAATAAACGGGTGCTGGTGGATGGCGGCACAGTGAACCCGGTGCCCTATGATTTATTAATGGGTGAATGCGATCTGGTGATCGGTATTGATGTCAGTGGCGAGCGTACCCCACCGAAAGTGTCTGCGCCCGATTATTTTGCCACGGTGTTTAACTCGGCCAAGGTCATGCAACAGGCGATCATGAGCGAGAAGCTGCGCCACCAGACACCTGCCATTTATATCAAACCACGTATCATCGATATTCGTGCGCTGGAGTTTTACCGCGCCGAAGAAGTGTTTGCCCAGGCTGCGCCTGCCAGGCAGGAATTAAAGCAGCGATTAACGAAGCTGTTAGCAGTTGTAGAATAAGTGGCGCAGAGTCACTGCTGTCCAGCTGAAGAGCAACAATCAATAGACAACAGTCATCCCGCGTGATTTCAGGGTGCTAACGGAGACATATGGCATATGAATGATTCAGCATCGATACTTGAAGGTATCAGCAGCGTTTTCCAGAATATAGGCGGACAGGTCTTACTGTATTTACCCAGGGTGGCGGCGGCCGTCGTGCTAATGGTATTTGGCTGGTTGCTGGCAAAACTGCTACGACTGCTGGTGGTGCGTATGATTGCTAGCCTTGATCATGCGTGGCAGCGTCTTGTTTCCCGGCGCGGGCTGGAGTATATGCAGTCGCGTCAGCCACCGACCCGGGTTGTCGGTGAACTGGTGTTCTGGTTATTGATGCTGGTGTTTATGACACTGGCGACTGAGGTGCTCGGGCTGGATGTATTCGGAACCTGGCTGAAACAGATTGTGGCTTATTTGCCTCTGGCCGCTGCGGGCTTGTTGATTGTGCTGGTGGGGTTTGTGGTCAGCTCGCTTGCTCGTAACCTGGTGGCGTCTGCGGCCAGTACCGCAGGTCTGGCCCGCGGCGATCTGCTGGCTCGCACCGCCCAGCTCACTATCCTGTTTATTGCCATTATCCTCGGTATCGATCAAATCGGTATCGATATTATGTTTCTGTCGGTGGTCACCGGTATTGTGCTGGCGACTATGCTGGGTGGTATTGCGCTGGCCTTCGGGCTGGGCGCCCGTAACCATGTTAGCAATATCATCGCCTCTAATCAGTTGCGGCAGATTTATCAGATAGGTGACAGGGTGCGTATCGGTGATATTGAAGGGCGGGTTATGGATATTACGATGTCGCGGGTTATTCTGGAAAGCGAAAACGGCAGTGTCGATGTACCCGCAAAACTGTTTGACGAACAGATAACACTACTGCTTGAGAAAGGTGATAGTTAAGGTGAATGTCGATAATTCGTTGAGCCGCGAATTCATTCTGAATTATCCGTCTGACGCTGCGCGGGTTCTGCAACAGGTATCCATAGAGCATGTGGCTGCGCTGTTTAATGAACTACCGGTTGAGCAGGTCGTGCCGGTGCTTATTGTGATGCTGCCGAAAAATGCAGCAGCCTGCATCGAGGTGATGCCGCTGGCAAAGGTGGCAAGGCTGATAACCGAAATGCCCACATCGGCCGCAGCGAGGCTCTACCGTTTTCTATCGCGCGCTTACCAGGATGATTTATCCAGATCATTATCAGAGAAAAAACGTCGACTACTGCATCGTTACCTGATGTACCCGTCCAGTTCCGCCGGTGCACTGGTGAATTCGGATATTGATATGCTGTCTGAAAACATGAGGGTTAGCGAGGCTATTCGCCAGCTGAAGCACTTTGATCATCCTGTGCAGTTTGGAATTTATATTATTAACGATAAGCATCAGCTGGTGGGTATTGTCGATCCCGGCAAGCTTTTAATATCTGATCTACACGCCAGGCTAAGAGATATCATGCTGCATAAAGTCCTGTCAATTTCTGCCCATGTTAGTTATGCAACCCTGCTTCAGCATCCGGGGTGGCGCAGTCATCGTCGATTACCGATGGTGGAGCGTGATAATACGCTGGTCGGAGTGCTGGATTACGCTCGCCTGCAGGAAGCGGTGGGCAATCTGAGCGCGACAAGCGACATCAATCCGGTGGGTGGTTTTCTGTCGCTGGCAGGCCTTTACTGGCTCAGTCTGGCACAGTTTCTCGACGGTATTCTCAGCGTCAATTCAAACAAAGGGGATCGTCGGTGAGCAGTCAGGCCATGCACGCGGTTCAGGCGCTGAATCAGGCTTTTTTGAGCAATCACCCTGAGTCGGCGCAACAGGCTGCCAGTCGTTTAGAGACAGAAGAGCTGGTGGAATTATTCCAGCAGTTATCAGCAAGCAAAATGATTCGGCTCTGGGATGGTTTAATGCTGGATGCGGCCTGTTCTGTGTTACAGCAATTGCCTGAAATAAACGTTCGGCAGATTCTGCAACGGGGTGATCCTGTGTATACCGCGCGTGTGCTGGTGAGGTTACCGGCCGCTGAGCGCCAGCAGAAAATGCAGTTGCTGGATAGCGGTCGGCAACGTGAGCTCAATGCCCTGGTGCAGTATCCGGAAGAGAGCGCCGGGGCACTGATGGATCCTCGGTTTCTGCCATTGAGTGATGCGCTCAGCATCAGCGAAGCGTTGAACAGAATCCGCAAGTTTAAACCGCGTTTTTTACGCCAGCTTTATATTATTGATGCTGAAGGAAAACTGCAGGGTATGGTTGAAATGCACCGACTGGCACTGGCCGAGGCGACGGATAAACTGGCCGGGCTGGTTCAGCCTGTGCCAGCCTTTGTCTCGGCCACCGCAACCCGCGAGGAGGTGGTAGAGCAGCTCGAATCGCATCGCATTACAGACCTTCCTGTGGTGGATATCAGCGGGCGTCTGATCGGCATTATTCGATACGATGCACTGGTTGATGCGGTGCGAGAAGAAAGCAGTATCGATATCCTGACAATGGTCGGTGCCAGTCGAGATGAGCGTGCCCTGTCGAAGGTTGGATTCGTCGTGCGTAAACGCCTGCCCTGGCTCTCAGTTAATCTTTTAACCGCATTTCTGGCCGCCTCCGTGGTAGGTCTGTTCGAGAGTACGATTGCACAATTTACCGCGCTGGCTGTGTTGCTACCCGTAGTGGCTGGGCAGTCGGGCAATACCGGCGCTCAGGCGCTGGCCGTGACCATGCGTGGACTGGCATTGCGGGAGATTGGTACCAGTCAATGGTTATACGTTGCCCGCAAGGAAGTGGGTGCGGCATTCGTGAATGGTATTGCGATTGCGCTGCTGACGTCGCTGGGTGTGCTGGTGTGGAGTTCGTCTTTTGGGCTGGCGCTGGTGATTGCTTCGTCAATGGTGATCGCCATGGTGGCGGCGGCTTTTTCCGGCGCGATTATTCCGGTGGTGCTGTCTTCCATGGGACAGGACCCTGCGCAGTCGTCGTCGATTATTCTGACCACGGTTACCGATGTCGTCGGTTTTCTGGCCTTTCTTGGCATAGCCACTTTGCTTTCGGGGATGCTCTAGGGTGCAACAACATCTGTTAACAATCGGTATGCTGGCTGGCGGACTGGGACTGTTTCTACTGGCGGTTAATATGATTACCGAAGGCCTCAAGCAGGCTGCCGGCCATGCCTTGCGTGACCTGCTGGGTAAGTGGACACGCTCACCCGCGCATGGCATCGCAACCGGCGTCACCATAACTGCTCTGGTTCAGTCATCCAGTGCCGTCACCGTGGCTACCATCGGTTTTGTTAATGCCGGATTGCTAAACATGTATCAGGCAATCGGTGTGGTATATGGCACCAATATCGGTACCACGGTGACAGGCTGGCTGGTGGCAATTATTGGCTTCAAAATTAAAGTAGAAGCCTTTGCCTTGCCTGTCATCGGCATTGGTATGTTATTACGCCTTACAGGTGGTGGAAGTCGACGTGCGCCACTGGGTCTGGCGATTGCAGGTTTTGGTCTTTTCTTTATCGGTATTGATGTGCTCAAGGACGCTTTTGAAGGGCTGGCAACCGCTATTGATCTGCAGAAATTCACCGTGGATGGCGTGCTGGGTGTTTTGATGTATGTGGGTATTGGTTTTCTGATGACCGTACTTACCCAGTCATCCAGTGCGGCCATTGCGATTACCTTAACCGCCGCTTCCGGTGGTGTTCTGAGCCTGCATGCTGCAGCGGCAATGGTGATAGGTGCTAACGTGGGCACCACTTCAACAGCGGCTATTTCAGTTATCGGAGCAACGCCAAATGCCAAGCGAGTTGCTGCCGCGCATATTTTGTTCAATCTTGTTACAGGTGCGGTGGCTTTAACGATTCTGCCGCTGCTGTTCTGGATAGTAAATCTAAGCAGTGAGCTGCTCGGGCTGGAAGGAATACCTGCAGTGACACTGGCGCTGTTTCATACCGTCTTCAATATTCTCGGTGTGTTGTTGATGTGGCCACTGACCAGTCGTTTAACACGCTTCCTGGAAAAACGCTTTGTTACCCAGGAAGAGATTGAAGGCAGGCCCCGTTATCTCGATAAAACGGTTGCGGTTTCGCCGATGTTAGCAGTGAATGCGCTGACACTTGAGTTGTCGCGTATTGCAGGCATTGTCAGGCGCATGGCGCTGGCGGTATTGAGTGCAGAATTCAGTCAGGGCAGGCGTATCACCCGTGATCATGCGGTTGTCATGAAATTGAGTAATGCCGTAGCCCTGTTTATTACCCGCCTGGAAAAAGGCGTGCTCTCAGATGAGGTCTCAGAACAGTTAACCAAGGTGCTGCGGGCAGAACAGCACGTGCTTTCCTGCGCGAACCAGGCACTGGAAATTTCTCGAATGCAATCGGGTTTAGAGGCTATAACCGATAAATTTCTGGTACAAAGCATTTCAGACTTTCGGCTTTCTGTGGTTCAGTTAATGGAGTTGGCCAATCCAGAAATGACGGAATTTTCATTTGTGGATTGTGAGACACAGCTGGAAAAAGTTCAGGCTAAATATGATGATGTGAAGGCCGAATTATTGCATGCAGGTGCTGAGTTGCGTACGTCGATACCTGGGGCGATTAAAGTAATAGAACAGAATAGTCAGATCCGGCGTATGGCCCGACAGATGTTCAAGGCGATGCATTACCTGAATCAGCTATATACCGTTTCTGAGGTGCTGATGCCAGAAAAAGAAAAAGCTGTATCTGAGCAAGCCAGTAAATTATTGAAAGATTAACCTGCTAAAAGGTAAAACTTTTAACTTTCTTCTTATGGTCATACTTCGGAATATGAACGTAAATATCAGGGAAAAAATAATGGGTCATCCTGGTGGATGAACAACACCAGCCCTGTGTGGTGCTCAATGTCAGTGTCTGCGCTGTCTGATAATCCGCGGGTAAATCCCCAGCTTTATTGACACCTGCCAATCACTGTTGAGGTTAAATAAATGAAATACGCAGATTATTCGTTACCTGTTCTACAGCCTGGTGAGGGACAGCGTGGCTTGAGTGGCTGGCGCTGTGCTCTGCTGGTGTTACTGGTGCTGGCATTGTCTGCCTGTGCGGAAGATGATGCTTATATCAAAGGCATTCAGCAAGAGGGCAAGCTGGTGGTGGTTACCCGCAACGCACCCACCACCTATTATGTCGGGCGCGATGGTGAAACCGGATTTGAGTATGATCTGATGTCAGCATTCGCTGAACACCTGGGGGTAGAGGTGGAGTTTGTTATCCGCGACAACCCGGGCGAAATACTTGCCATGATCACCGCAGGCGAGGCCGACATTGCGGCTGCCGGACTGACGCGCACCCAGCAGCGACAGGATCGCGTGCTGTTTTCCCGCAGCTATCAGGATGTGACTCAACAGCTGGTCTGTCGTCGAGGAGGTGCCCAGCCTTCACAGGTTGCGGACCTGCCCGGGCTGTCGATTGAAGTACCGGCAGATACCAGTTATGTGGAACAGCTTAATCTTCTGCAACAGGACTACCCCGAACTCAGCTGGCAGGTGCACCCGGAACATAATACTGAATATCTGCTGGAGCAGGTCTGGCAACGCAAGCTGGATTGCACCATTGGTGATTCCAATATTGTCGAAGTTAACCAGCGTTACATGCCCGAGCTGTCAGTGCGCTTCGAGCTCAGTCAACCCCAGCAACTGGCCTGGGCGTTGCCACCGCAGGCACAAGGGCTGCAACGGCAGCTGAATAACTGGCTGGAGACGTATCGGGAGAGTGGTCAGCTGCAGGCACTGATTAACAGGTACTACGGTTTTATCGATGTGTTTGATTATGTCAACACTCGAGTGTTTCAGCGCAAGGTCAAAACACTGTTGCCGAAATACCAGGCGCTGTTTCAGGCCGCCGGCAAAAAATATCAGATCGACTGGACGCTGCTGGCCGCTCAGGCATATCAGGAGTCGCACTGGGATCGCCGTGCCCGCAGTCCAACCGGCGTGCGCGGCATTATGATGCTGACCCTGCCCACCGCCAGAGAAGTGGGTATTAAAAGTCGGCTGGATGCGCGGCAGAGTATTTTTGGCGGGGCCAAATATCTGGCAGATTTGCGTAGCCGACTGCCAGAGGAAATTGCCGAGCCGGATCGAACCTGGATTGCACTGGCCGCCTATAACGTCGGCATGGGGCATGTTTACGATGCGCGCAAGCTGGCCCAGCAGCTGGGCATAAACCCCGACCTATGGCATGAGTTTCGTGACGCGTTACCCCTGCTGTCGCAGAAAAAATACTACAGGGATCTGCGCTATGGCTATGCGCGCGGTTCGGAACCGGTGCGTTACGTGCAGCGTATCCGCAACTACCACGACATGCTGCTGCAAACACTCAAATATTAAAGCAGTGTAACAAAATATAATTTACTAACTTCTTTATCATAAAAACTAAGACATCTTAGCATGCGTTATTATCTGATTATTTAGGTAGGCTATGAATAATTCATCCGTGAATTATCAGAGAAAAAACAAATCAAAATGCGATTTTTATTTGTTTTCATTTTCAATAACTTGGCAGTTATTGAAAATAGCGACACATCCTTGTGTCGCGGAACCTCTGGGTTTATCAGAGGTTACATGGAATTACTCGATTACCTCATCAACAAGCCCAGTGCCATATTCATACAGGATGGCTGTATTATTTTCTGCCACCACATTCATAGAAGAGGGCAAGCCAGAATCATTTATATCCTTTAATACATACAAATAATAATGCGACAAGGAGGATATTTTGTCTGCTCCAGGAAACCGCTGAATCATCCCATTTGAATAATACCTGGCAGAGAAACTTACTTGATCTAAATAATATATAGGAACATTATTCATTATATTATCTGCGACTGGAGTTAATAATAATTTCGAAGATTTTATTTTTCCAGGATTCATGCTCATCCAGGATATAAGTACAACATATAAAACAATGGTAAAATAACCTGAATAAGCCAACCAGGTACTATGCTTAATTGAAATATTCTGTGGGGTTTTATTGGTTGCTGTTTGTGCATTTAAACTGAGTTGTTCATGTTTTCTTGCAATAAACAAAACCAGCGAAGGCAAGCCAGGTAAAGCGTAAGTAGCTAAGATATTTCCGGCAAATGTAAAGAATAACAAAGGAATAAATGCCCATAAGATCAAAAGCATATCCAGATCATCAAAGTTTAATCTAGAAATATATTTCATTCCATATCGTTTAATTTTTAACAGCAGGTGTACCGTGATAACTAATAACCAGGGCAAACAGGCTATTAAAAAATATAACCAAATTGTACCACGCGGTCTCTTATGAGCGCTGCCATATAAGTCACCTTGCCAGCCTGAAACCAGAAATCGATTAATATGTTCACCAATAATAAAATAATCAATGAAGCCCGGAGTTTTAGATTCAGCAGCAATATACCATGGCAGAACTAAAATTATAAATAATAGACTCCCCCGAAACCAGGGCAGCATTATAAATACATCGTTATATTTATTGTAAAACATTGCCCAGAGAACTAGTGGCAGCCCAATAAAAATAAGCATCACCGGACCTTTTGATAACATTCCTATAGCCAGTCCAATAAAAAATAACCAGGGCCAGTAACCTCTCTGCGTAGAAGAATGATCTTGAGAACGTATAAATGCTACTACACTCAAGCTAATTCCAAGCATAAGTGTTGGTTCAGTCATAATGCCACCCATCACAACATAAAATACAGGTGATGCTACGATAAGCGCCCCTGGAATCCATAAATTGTGTGGAGATAATTTTTTTGCGCCTTCAGATAGAATCCAGACCGTTATAACTGAACTAATAATCGAGGGAAGCCGTACAGCAAACTCATTCACTCCCAGTAATTTAAAAGATAAAGCTGAGAGCCAGAAAGATAATGGAGGTTTACCCCAGAACGGCACGCCATAATCAAAGTAAGGAGTGATCCAGTCTCCTGTCTCATACATGATTCTTGCGATTTCACCATAACGCGCTTCGGTAGTGTCCATCAAGGGATAGCTACCTATAGTTAAAATTCGAACGAGAAAAGCAGTAATAATAAACAGAAAAAACGGATTAACCTGCATCTGCTGTATATTCATATTTGTCATTATATACCTCAGTTGGATCATCTATTCCGCTTACTTTATCAACCACATATAAAGGACGTTTCTTAGCTTCAATATAGACTTTTCCAATGTATTCGCCCAGCACACCTGTTGCGAACAACTGCATCCCACCCAAAAAAGTAATAAGCGAAACTAATGATGGATATCCTGCTACGGCCTCACCAAAAACAAGTGTTTTTAGCATTATCCAGACACCAAATGCGATACCTCCACCTGCTACTATTAGCCCTGAAAAGATCATAAATCGCAAAGGTACTACTGAAAATGACGTAATACCTTGTATAGCAAGTCTAAATAGGCCCAGGTTATTCCACTTTGTTTTACCTGCTACACGTGGAGCACGATCATAGTCAATATACACAGGTGAAAAACCAACCCAGGCGAAAAGGCCTTTCATATACCTGTTTGCTTCTTGCAGTCGATTTGTGGCATCAACGACCTTTCTGGACATTAGACGAAAATCCCCAACATCCATCGGTATTGGAATATCAGACAATAGAGATAATATTCGGTAATACAGATGAGAGGTGGCTTTTTTAAATGCTGTTTCTCCTGCCCGCGAACGCCGCCGCATACAGACTACTTCAGCGCCCTCTAGCCATTTATCTATCATCGTGTTGATCTGTTCTGGTGGGTCCTGAAGATCAGCATCTATAATGATGACAGCATCTCCAGATGAAAATTTAAGGCCTGCAGACATTGCAGCTTCTTTACCAAAATTACGACTTAGCATAATTTGTTTAACGCGTTCATCATTCGATTGTATGCATTGAAGTATTTCTACAGATTTATCAGTGCTGCCATCATCAATAAATATAAACTCGAATTTTACACAGCTATATGCAATTGCACGAACAATCTGCTCATAACAGGCTTGCAGTGTTTCTTCTTCATTAAATACAGGAATAATTATACTTACAAGTAATTCTTCTGCTGCCGGTTTTATAATGAACGAATTATTTATAGTTGACACAAAACACCCTCGATTGATACAAATAATAATTAATAAGAGTTACAAGTGCCGTTGTCAGGAGCTGGGATGCAATCACCGGAAACATTACTAACTCATATAAAAATATAAACAGGAATAGATTAGCGAGCCAACTTACGCTTATGCTCGCTATGTACCTTGGAACAACAATTGAATGAGGCAAACTACAACAGAATGTATATCTGTATTGAAGGATATAATTAACCAAGGCGCCAGCCAGGCTTCCAATAGCAGTGGATAGCCCAGCATCTAACCCATATCTTATTAGCAATATCATTGCCCCCCAATGCAGAGAAGTAGATACTCCACCGCTTATCAAGAAACGACTTATTTGAAAATTAAAAAATAACACTGCGTCTAGACCATTTCATTATGTATAAGTTCTGACCAGGTCTGACAAATTTCTAGAAAAATAGCGATATAGTGATCTAATAATCCTGGATACCTGCTTAAGTGGTACGAATATCCATCATCAGAAAGGTGATCCATGAGAAGGATTAATGAAACGACAGCGTCGTACCTTTTTGACAGAATTTAAACATGATGCATCAGCCCTTGTCGTGGATCAGGGCTATACGATAATGCAAGCTGTGCTTGCTGTGTGTCGGGGAAACGGCTTTAAGGCATTGGGTTAATCAGCTGCGTGTGGAGTGCGAGGGGCATTATCCCCGAAAGCCGGACAATGACCGCTAAACAGCAGCGAATACAGACGCTTTAAGCAGAGGTTCGCCGCCTCAAGCAAGAGAAACGCATTTAAAAAAAGTTACCCCTCTCTCAATGTCGGGCCTGGAATCGCACCAACTGATAGACGGTTAAACGAGCATGAGCCGACAGAATATTGTCTCTCGGGTCTCTGCTATTAAGCGCACCTGTTATTACGATTATCGCCTGCGCAAACATCGAATAGGCCTCGAGCGAGAGCAGATTAAAGGCAGAGTGAATCAGCTATTTAGTGAGAATCGTGGCTCAGCCGGCAGAGGACAATTAAATGCTTGCTCGTTGAAGAGGGTATTCAGATTGGGCGATTTCTCATCGGGCGCCTGGTGGATGAGCGCTAATGGGGTGGGTAAAACTCAATGAGAGTTCCGCCATAATAGGGTAAAACCAGCATATATAATCCTGGTTATTGGGATCAAAAGCGCGTTGAGATATGACTTCTGCTGGTTCCGGCATTGGGGTGTAGCGGCGGGTCGCACCGCCCTGTCTGATCATACTTCTATATTGTGCAATGGAAGTCGGGCAGGTGTTCTTCAGTAATCTATGGAGAGACCTTGTCGGGAAATTTTACATGCTCCCGGGCCAGCATCATTGAGTCACCCGGTGCTGCAGATTAACAGCCAGGGCACCCTGAACAATGCCGTTATGTATCTGCGAGACCTGAAGTGTAGCTACATGCGTTTCGCAGTGAATGGCTTAATTTATACATTGACCTTTACAAGCAGCACAACACCGTAGATGTGTGCTTCAGGCTTTGCTCTTCGGAGCTTACAGGTGTATTCGTGCTCTGCGTTAGTGTTTCTCACCAGGCCTGAGCCTGCTTTCAAAATGCTACCTTGATTGCGAGCACACCTGTAAGCCAGAGATATGTTCTCATTATTCAGAGGAGCCCTAGATGTTGCATATATGATGTGGTAGATTGTATCTGTGAGCCAATAATGGATGCTGATGCCAGTCAGCCCATACAGTTGCAAGCTTACGATTAAGCTGTAATCGCTTTTTAAGAGGGGTTCTCCCAATTGACTAGACGGGCAGGAAAAATCATATCGGCCTTATTGACGCTGCTTTTAATGTTGGCGCCAATGGATGTTATGTATGCCAGTCAGGAATATAATTGTGATAGCCTGGAGTCTGTTGATAATCAGGGGCATGAACATTCGAGTGAAACACTCGGTCACCATGATAAACAACAGGCGGAACAGTATAGTAGTAACAGCAACAAGTGTGCCTCCTGCGGCGATAAACAGTGTTGTTGTGATAGCAGTAACTGCTCCTGTGTAATGATGCACAATGTATTCGTTCAGTTGTTTTCCAGTTTCGGCTTCTCCAGTAATATGGTGCCATCCAGTATTCCTTTTGTGGCTGTGTATCATGTCTCCCCTGTACCAACGTCCATACTGCGACCCCCCATTGCTTGAACTTCAGGACCTGTAGCGCATAGTCACACTCATGCGTTTTGCCCTGGGGTTTCAGGGATATGTATTTGTGGTTAAGCAAATAGTATCTATCTGCATATTGGCACGATCATAGCACTCGAGTTTGTGCCACCCCGAGTCTGCCGTGACTTGACTCGCCTCAAACCTGATCCTTCTCCGCACGACTTTTACCTAATGTAAATTTTGGGGAACGACTTATGAAAACATTTCAAAAAACAGAAATATTTTATCAAGGGAACCTCTGAACCATGCAATCACAGATCGAATATTGAAAAAGAGTTAAAAGATCCTGGTGTGTCTTGCGAAGCCATTTATGTGGAATATGGCCTGGATATAGTAACTCAATATTCCATACGACATTCCTGGTATCGTTGTTAATGATGAAGTGTTATGTCATGGTCAGGCAGGTGACAGCGAACTGAAAATACTGGTAAAAATGGTTGATTAATACAATGCGATAAATTGCATGCAACATAATAATCAGCAGGGAAGATGAATTCTTTCTAACTGTTACGGATACATATTGTATTAACTATAAATTAAATTTTTATTAAGGAGGTAAATTATGTCTGCTCATGACGGAACCATGTGGTTTGGAGGTGGCTTTATGTGGTTGTTCTGGATTGTGCTTGTTGTGGCTATTATGCTGGCTGTAAAATTTGTGACAGGCAGTAACGCTGGGTCCATCTCACCCACAACTGAGGCAAGCCCCATGGCTATTTTGAAAAAACGCTATGCGCAAGGCGAGATCAATGAAGATGAATATAATCGCCTGAAACGAGAATTAAAAAAGTGATCCTAAGCTGTTGAGAAGACTGGAAATATTTATGAAGACGCCTCTTCCAGGTGGCATTTTTTGTCTGTTGTTAATTTCGAATGTCGCAGTTGTTAATGGCAGCGAGACAGAAGAAATTTATTTCAGGAGCTGCGTAGTATGTCATGGTGATGATGGTTCGGGAACCATGCCGGGCGTGCCTGATCTGACTGATAGCGAAGCCTTGTTCAGGGATGGCGATCAGGCTATTGTTGCCCGTTTGAAAACAGGCATACAACGGTCAGGCGGTATCGCAATGCCACCCAGAGGTGGCGACCCTGATCTGACTGAAAAACAGCTTCACAGTCTGTTGCAATATGTTAAACGAATAGTAAAACAATGAAGTATTTATTTTAAATTCAGTCGGGCGTCGCCCAGGAGATAAATATGAAGATATTAAAAATATTAGCAGAAGCTGCATTCGTATGGATGTTGTCTGTGATGCTATTGCATGCGTCCCCCATGGTATACATTCCTTTGGGGTCTGCCAATCAGGTTATCGCGGTGGATGCGGCCACTAATCAGATTACGGCACGTTATCCTGGTGTGGAAAACCCGCACGGATTGGTGGCGACACCTGACGGTGAGTATCTGATAGCGGGTAGTTTGAAGGAGACGCCCCTTAAAGAAGGGGATCCAGCAGACAAGCCGAATAGCCAGTTATCGCTGATTCATCCGGCCCATGGACATGTCATGCTGACCATTCCGGTTGCAGGCTGGACTCACCATCAGGCCATTACACCTGATGGACGCTATGTTATATCGACCCATGCTACACGTGGTTATATCAGCGTTGTCGATATGCAGAGTAATCAGGTAATAAAAACCGTACAAACGGGTAATGCACCAAACTATACCGTTGTTTCCAGAAATGGCCGTTTTGCTTATGTTAGTAACAGTGCAAGTAGCAATATCAGTGAAATCGATGTTGGAACATGGAGTGTCACACGTAATCTCGAAGCGGGCGCGTCTCCTGAACACCTGACTTTTTCAGGCGATGAATCGTTAATCTATGTGGCCAACCCGCGTATTGGCAAAGTGTCAGTTGTATCAGTTGAGAAAGGAAAGGTCATACAGCAATTCGACATAGGCAAAAGTGTACATGGCCTGGATATTGGCGATGATGGTAAGACATTGTTTGCTACCAGTAAAAAAGATGACAAGTTGGTAGCTATCAACAGCATAACTGGTAGTAAAAAAGAACTGAAATTGTCACCGTCGCCTTATCACCTGAATACCATTCATGGTACAGGCAAGATTTATGTTTCAAGTCGAAACAAGCCACTGATCTGGGTGGTTGGTCAGAAAGACTTAAAACTGCAGAATACGATTGAATTGCCAGCCGGTGAGGCTCATCAAATGGCGATCGTCAAATAATCAATATGCACTCACGAAATCGACCAGGGGGTTATTTATGAAATACCGAAAAATTACAGCGATTATTGATCCATTCAAGTTGCAGGCGGTTGAGGAACAGCTTAAGCAGTTCAATATCCCTGGCATCAGTGTTAGTAAGGTACAGGGTTACGGCGAGGCGCCTAATTTTTTCAACAGTGACTGGACCTCGCCCAATGCCCGTATTGAAATATTCATCGAGGAGAGTAAGGCACAGGAGGTGGCGCAGGCCATTATAGATACGGCGCATACAGGAAACCAGGGTGACGGTATTGTTGCAATTTTACCCGTCGAAGCTTTGTTTCGAATTCGTACAAGGGAACCGATAGATGCCAGTTAATCCATTTTACATGCACTACAAACAGGATGGTATATGCCAGACCATACAGGTTGATAAATATCGACAATGTCGGTTGGTATATTGATATGGGTGCGACTGCAAATGAATCTAAGTATTGTTAATACGATTATGATTCTGCTTGCCGCCTCAGTCATCATTGTGGCCGTGTTTCGGCGTCTACGCATGCCCTTCATCCTCGTTTATCTATTAGTTGGGGTCATTTTTACTCCGTCTGTTGGGTATTCCGCTGGATGACATCGTGATGCGAATACAAAGTGCATGCTCAAAGCATTATCCAGTGTTTGATGATTTTTTCAGGTGATGAGCTGGCGCAAGCAGCCTTCAGGAAATTAGTGATGATTTATCTACAGGATAATTCTAAATCTCAGCAGAAAATACATGAAACAAGCTGAAATCCGTGCACGTAAGATTATAAAGGCCTTGGCATTTATGAGTGTAAATACGAATAAAAAAATTACCATTGTAGGCAATGGCTTTGCCTCGTTGTTTTTCGTCCAGTATTTTATGGCTTCTTCGATATTTCCACTGTTTACGGGTGCCTTACGAAAATTATATTCGAAATATGATATTACCGTGATTGGGAACGGACGTTTCGTTTACTTCCCGTCGATTCCCGAGCTTATTATCGGAAAAAAGAAAAAGCAGGATCTAATCGTTGATATCCGGCCTTTTCTTAAGCGTAGAAATATTCGATTCATCGAAGGCAAAGTCACTGACATCACTGATAAAGGAAGAACCGTCATAGTTAACGGTGAGGCATATAAAAACGATGCCCTGTTGCTGGGGATAGGGCCGGATTTTCTGAAAGATGACATCCCTGGAACAAAACAACATACCTGTTCACCCTGCTATGGTCCGGACGACATGGAAGCTTTCCTGCAAAAACTTGCGGCCATGGATGAAGGCATTATTTATCTGGGATTTAAAATTAACAAGGCGGATGGGTTTGTGGCCGGACGAGGCGGCCAGATGTATGAGTGTGCCTGTTTACTGGATTATGCCTTAAAGGAAAGGGGCGTTCGAGACAGATTCGAAATTCACTTTTTTTCTACCAATCTAAGCCCGGACGATACCGGGATGGTAACAGACAGCATGCAGACACGTGACATCATACTGGATTATGGTTATGAACCCGCGGCATTCGTCGAAGGGGGTATGCTGGATAATGACGGCAGCTTTCGCAAAGCCGATCTCATAATGTATTCACCAGGCATAACTGCTCCAGAGCTGGCGCAGGAATCCTGTCTTCCTGTCACTCAAGGAGGGCATATCGATACTGACCAATACGGGCAGGTCAGGGGGCTTGATCTTGTCTTCGCCAGTGGTGACTGTGCCGGTCACGATAACCCTCCAGAATGGGTTCCGCATCAGGCTCACATGGCGCAACTTCGCTCCCAGGCAGCTGCCAGGAACATGCACTCGGTGTTAAACAGGGTCGAACCTTCTGCCACTTATCGCTATGAGCTTTCCTGTATTTTAAATATGGAAAATGATGCGCTCTGGTTGCACTTGTCGAGTGATAACAGACCTCCTTTCTGGAATATATTCCCAAAGCATTCAAGAAAGCTCATTCAGGTAAAGAAATTATTCGAACGTCTGTACCTGTTTTATTTGCGTTATTTATGAATTATCAGGTTTGGGCCGGTTGTGACAGGGTTTTGTTTGATCGGATTTCCGTATGTTAAGAGTTTCGGCGTAACCGAAGGAGGCCGTTAATGACTCAGCTTGAAAAGCCAGATTCCGCCAGTCCGGAAACAGTCACCCGGGAAGCAGAATATGCAAAGAGCATATTGCGGGCATATAAAATTTTAACGATTCTGTTTAACGGTTATCGAGGCCCGACAAGTATCGGTCTTTGGGACGGCAGTGAGGTGAACAGCGGAGCTCACACTCGGTGTTCTTTGTCGTTCAGGCATCCAGCCGCACTACGGGAATTATTATTGAAACGCGATCTGCTGAAACTGGCCGAAGCCTACCTTGGTGGTGATATAGAGGTTGAAGGTGACATCGAATCGCTGTTTGATATTGTGCCCTGGTTACAGGATCTGCAATTGCCGTTACGCCAGAAATTACGCATGCTGACAGGCGCTCTGCGCCTGTCAGCCGATAACGAGAGCCGTGACCTGAGGCAGGAGCAGGCAGGTCGTCCGGCACGCAGAAATTGCCGGCAAAGCATTTCTCATCATTACGATGTCAGCAACGATTTCTACAAACTATGGCTGGATCCGCAGATGATTTATTCCTGCGCCTATTTTAGAGATGCCCGGCAAACATTGGCCGATGCCCAGTGCGACAAACTTGACCACATTTGCCGCAAGTTGCGACTGCAACCGGGTCAGCATTTGCTGGATATTGGCTGTGGCTGGGGCGCGCTAGTCTGCTGGGCGGCTAAGCATTATGGCGTAATTGCGCATGGTATTACTCTGAGCGAGCAGCAATACCATTATGCGCAGCAATGTATTATTGATCAGGGCCTGGACAAGCGGGTAAGTGTCGATCTGTGTGACTATCGCGACCTGCCTGAAGGACAGCAGTATGACCGTATAGCCAGTGTCGGTATGTTTGAACATATCGGCGTGGAAAATTTTTCGCAGTATTTCGCCAGGGTGAAATCGTTGCTTAAGCCCGGTGGTCTATTTCTCAATCATGGCATTACCAGTGATACCGGTTGGGAAAAAACTGATCTAACCCGTTTCATCAATAACTATGTGTTCCCCGACGGAGAGCTGGCGCGTATCAGTGATGTATGCCAGGCCATGGAGCAGGCGGGCTTTGAGTTACTGGATATGGAAAGTCTACGTCGCCATTATGCCTTAACACTGCGTCACTGGGTGCAGACGCTGGAGCGCAATCGTGAGGCGGCGATTGCCGCGTCTTCCGATGTCACCTATCGACTGTGGCGCCTTTATATGGCCGGCTCGGCCTATTATTTCGACGAAGGCAGTATCAATGTTTATCAGGTGCTGGCTGGCGATGGCGGGCAGCAGCTGAATATCCCTTTGCGCCGGGACGATATTTATCTGCGCTAGCAGAAGGAGGTCAGTATGTCGGACGGTTATGCATATGGTATGTGGGTGGTGGTGGCCTTCAATATAGGCCTGTTCCTGTTTTTCTTTCTCAGTTTCCTGCCGCCCAAAGGAAAAATGGAGTGGCGCAACATGGGACTGGTCACGGCTTTTCTGGTCGCTCTGTTCAGTGAAATGTACGGATTCCCATTGACCATCTATCTGCTGAGCGCCTGGTTGGGCGATGCTTATCCGGTACTGCAGCCTTTTAATCATAAACTGGGGCATTTATGGGTCGTGGTTTTCGGTGGCTCGGACCTGGCCTGGCTTGTTGTGATGGCCACGAGTCTGTTGTTGATGCTGGCTGGTTATGTGCTGTTGTCTAAGGGCTGGCGGCAGGTGCATGGGGCTTATGGCGGTATGGTGACAGATGGCATATACCATTATGTACGGCACCCTCAGTACACCGGCCTGTTTCTGGTGATTAGCGGTTTTCTGGTGCAATGGCCGACCCTGCTGACGGTACTGATGGCGCCGGTGCTGTTATATGCCTATGTCCGACTGGCAAGATCCGAAGAACAGATGATGCTGGCACGTTTTGGCGAGGACTATGAGCACTATAGAGAAGTCGTCCCCGCTTTTTTCCCGCCCATGGATCAGTGGCGAGATTTTTTTACCGCACAGACAGGCCAGGAAAAGGATGACCTGCCTGACCGTTGAGGTTTCATGCAGAGGAGGACGAGATGGAAGGTCTATTGTCATTTTTACTGTTCGCGGGTGTGTTCTACCTGATGATGCGCTTCGGCTGTGGCGCCCATATGCTTCATGGCGGTCACGGTCACCATGAGAAGCATAATCAACCCATCGATAAACAAGTTGATCCGGTGTGCGGTAAACAGCTGGAAGCCGAGCAGGGCTACGGCAAGATGCATGACGGGACGTTATATCGATTCTGTTCTCGCGACTGCCTGGATGCCTTCGAGGCCGAGCCGGATAAATATATTAATAAATATACTAAAGGAGACGTATTATGAATACTCGCATGTCCCTGATGGCGGTCGGTCACGCCAGCAGTTTGTTACTGGCGATCAGCTTCATTCTCTGTGTCGGGTTTGACTTTATGTTTCCCGAGCACGCCATGTACCAGAGCTGGCAGAAGTTGCTGCCGGGTTTCGAGTGGATAAGCTGGAAAAGTTTTCTGCTGGGCGCCGTCGAGGCATACGGCTATGGCTGGTATATCGCTCTGGTCTGGGTGCCACTGTATAATTTCTTTGCGAGTCGGCAAGCGGCCAGCAAAACACCTCACGTTGGGAGTAACCATGGATACTGAAAAGAATTTATCGCGCCGCCGGTTTCTGGTGAACACCACCACGGTCGTCGGTGCCGCCGGTCTCAGCGCCGCCGTCTGGCCCTTCATCGCTTCGTTGAATCCCAGTGAGCGGGCGCGGCTGGCGGGTGCGCCGGTGACCATTGACTTTAGCAAGATTGAACCTGGGCAGCAGATTACCGTGGAGTGGCGGCAGAAACCTGTGTGGGTACTGCGCCGCACCCCGGCGATGCTGGAACAGCTGAATGCGCCAGCGCTGTTAAGCCGCTTGCGTGATCCGAATTCGCAGGTCAGCAGCCAGCAGCCGGATTATGCCCGGAATGCGTTGCGCTCCATCCATGCCGAGCACCTGGTGGTCATCGGTATATGCACGCATCTCGGCTGCGTACCCAGCTTTCGCCCTGAGCCGGCAGCCCATGATCTGGGCCCCGACTGGCCAGGGGGTTATTTCTGTCCCTGCCATGGTTCGCGCTTCGATCTTGCAGGGCGGGTGTTCAAGGGGGTACCGGCACCGACCAATCTTGAGATACCGCCTTATCGCTATCTCAGCGAATCAGTGGTGGAGATTGGCGTTGATAGTGAGAATGTTAGCAGTGAAGTATCTGACAATGCGGTTTAGCTGGAAAAGAACCGTGTTAGCCAATGCCGGAAAAACCATGTTCGGCATTGAATCTGCTGGCGATAACTTTTTGCTGAGGCGATAACGCATGTTTTTTTATGTTCAGGGCCCCAACAAGCATGACCTGATGCCGCTAGAAAGAATTTTCGACAAGCGTATCGTTAACAAGACTGAAGGCGTTAAAAAAAGCCAGGCAGTGGCGCCTCGGCAGCTTCATGATACTGGCGAAAGTTATCAGCATCAGTCGTCATCAGAGGCAAACACGGCTTACCAGACAATTGACAGGCTGTCCGATGATCGGCCTGCACTATTCGCATCTCAGATCATGACGTTTCCCGTGGATACCCTGACGGCGGATATGAGTATTGATCATGCAATAACACTTTTTAAAACCAGACAACTCCGTCATCTACCAGTTGTATCGATGCAGGGCAAGGTCATCGGCATGCTGTCAGACCGTGACATTCTGCTATATATGACAGGTCTGCCGCTAGCAGGTCAGGCAACCATGCCAGCACCCAGAGCGGGTGATCAAGTCGAGCAACTCATGCAATACCCGGTGCTGACTGCCGTCGGCAACACGGACATTCGATATATCGCTCGGCTGTTCGTTGAAAGGCGTATTGGTGCCATGCCTATTGTCGCTGATGGCAAGCTGACCGGCATTATTTCAAGAAGTGATATTTTGCAGGCAGTGATGAGCCATTATGAAGTTGAATTATGGATATAACCGTGACGCGCACAATACGCCATGCACAGCTCACTAATAAGCAAATACGTAGGAGATGGATTTGCTGGCATTCCGACTTTCAGGATAATGATTTACATCATGGTGCATGATGGTGCAGTATATAAGTAGGGCTTAAATATTTTATGTATTACGCGAGGATTTAATTATGGATACAGTACAAATCTACATTGATGAAAAGCTAGATGTAGAACAATTGAAAAGACTCAAACAATTACTGATGGATATAAGCCATGTCGTTGATGTAGAAATCAGTAGTAATGCCCCGCATGGATTTGTTGTTGAGTATGAAGAACACCACGATATGCCAGTATTACTCATTGAGACACTAAGAGGTGAGGGTTTGCACCCGGATATCATTTCCGGATGACAGATTAAATGTCTTTTGTGACTACATGATTCAGGAGGCTCAACCATCAATACCCATAGTGTATCGGCCAGGCGTTGCCTGGCCGCACCCCCTCCCATTTTACCGAACATGGCGATAGCGTCGAGGAGCATTTAAGCGGTCTGTACTGGTCGTGCAATGCAAATCTTACGGCTGGCGCAGTCAACTGAGCCAATGCACTCAAGGCTGTGGAGGAACTGAATGGCAAGATAATACGCGTCACTGGCGCCTGCCCAATATAACGAGCTCGAATCACGGGTGGATTGTGTTCGCGCAAAACCCGCCTTATCAAAGCTGTTGGTATTCGATAATGTGCAGGATTTTTACTGATCATTCAGCACCAGTATGTATGAAGCGGACTGAGCCTGGGTGCTCTATCTGAACAAGGGCGCTGTGGAGATGGGCAAAAGCAGATAGCGAATTTTTTGTGTGTGCCCGGTATGTGATTAAGATCATTTAACAACAGTACATAGAGCATCAACATTTTTATTTGTTTTACAAGCTACAACGGAAGGAATGATGATAAAGCTGGCCCTGCGGCAAGTACAACTTGATCCATTGCGCATACTGCTAACGGCATTTGCATTGGGTTCTGTTATTGCCGTGATACTTGTTATGAAGGGGTTTGAACAGGGTCAGTATTATCAGCTTGAACGCATTGTATTGAATAGAAACGCTGATCTGATTGTTACGCAATCTGGCGTCACTAATTTTATCGCCGTACGTTCATCGATTCCGCAGTTGTCCAGAGCGAAAGTCGAGTCAGTTGACGGTGTCATCAATGCACATCCGATTACTGCAGTGCCGATTATCTACACAAAAAACGAGGTGCGTACCCCGGTTTATGTGCTGGTTTATGACCTCAAAGGTGGGCCATCTTCTATTATTAAAGGTCATGCAATAGAGCATGGCAATGATATAGTTATCGATGTTTCACTGGCAAAAAAATACAATATACAGCTGGGTGATAGTTTTTATGTAACCGATTTTGAATTCAAGGTTTCCGGTTTTACTGAAGAGGCCGCCTTCATGATGCCGTTTGCCTTCATCAACTATGACGGCATGCTGGATTTATTTATTGAGTCAGAAATTGCGCCGGATTTAAGCACCTTTCCATTACTAAGTTATATGCTGATTGAGCTTGAATCCTCAGCTAATCGTGATCGAGTTGCCCAGCAAATTGAAGCCACTGTGCCCTCGGTTGATGTGGTGACGCCAGGGCAGCTGGCAGGCAATGATGTCAATATGGGGAAAGTGTTTTATGGCCCAATCATAGGCCTGTTGGTCAGCGTGGCTTATATCATCGGTATGTTAGTCGTCGGTCTGATTATGTATTCTGATATCCGCAGCAGACTGCGTAACTTTGCGGTTATGAAAGCCCTGGGATTTCCATTTTCCAGGCTGCTTATCGCTGTATTTGTGCAGGCCTTATTATTACTTATCATTTCGATACCGTTTGGTATTTTACTGGCTTCAGCGCTTAGCTGGTTTATTGAAACAGCCGCGCCGGTTTATCTGATCCGAGTTTTTGAACCGACGATATTTTTGCAAAGCCTGATGGCAAGCTCGGGTTTTGCGCTCATCGGCGCATTAATCCCTTTACGCGTCATTTTTCGCTCTGATCCAATGATTGTATTTGAGAGTACTTAGCCATGTTTCAATGGGCCTGGAAATCATTAGCAAAACAACCTGGCAGCTTAACTGCCAGTGCATCAGGCATAGCCTTTGCCTTTATACTGGTGATTTTTTTTGATGCGGTCTGGCAGGGTGAATCAGAGCAGGTAGTCGCCTACCCTGAAAATATTAAGCCCGATATATGGGTGATGCAGAGCGGTGTCGCTAACATGCATATGGCCATGTCATTTGTGTGGGACTGGAAGGCTGATAAAATTGCCAGCATGCCGGGCGTAAAACAGGTCACGCCCATTTTATACCTGAGCAATGTGATTGTTGCCGGGGATACAAAAATGTTTGCATTCATCGTCGGCCTTTTACCTGATGCGCAACGCGCAGGACCCTGGTCGATGAGCGCAGGACGCCAGATAAAAAACCCGGGGGAAGTTGTTATTCCTGATGTGCTGTCCGGGTTAACGGGTATTGGTATGGGTGACCAGCTGCGCATTGCAGATAAAAATTTTACTGTTGTCGGATTATCCAGCGGCACCTACTCCTCCGCTAATACCGTATTATTTGTTCCTTTTAAAGACCTTGAGGATATTTTATCTTCCAGCGGAACCTATAGTTATCTGCTGGTTGATGCCGATGACGGCATTGATGCACAAGCCCTGGCCGTGCAGATACGTAATGAGGTAGACAAGGTCAACGCGCTGACACACGCTGAGTTTATAAAAAATGATTTTTCACTGGCCAGCCAGATGGGGGTGGAGATCATCCTTATGATGACCACTATCTGTTCTGTACTGGCAGCCTTAATTGTAGCGTTTACTGCCTATTCACTGGTCATGCGTAAGCGTCAGGAAATCGCCATTATTAAAGCATTAGGTGTCAAAAACCTGTTAATTTTTTACGCGCTTATGTTACAGGCAGGGCTGGTTACTTTATATGGTTTTGTCATCGCCATTGTTTTTGCTTTATTCGTTATCCCCTATGTGCCGTTACTGGTGCCACAGCTCACACTCATCGTTTCCATGGAGTCACTTTTACAACTGGGCGTAATCGCCTTTGCCGTCGCAATATCAGGCGCCTTGCTGCCGACGCACATGGTGTTACGTTTAGACCCTGCTACGGCTTTTCACATATAGAGAGAGCAAGATGACATCACCCATACTCAGCGCAAAACATATCTCTAAATATTATGGCAGTGGCCACACTAAAGTGCGTGCGGTGAATGATGTGTCGCTTGAAATACAACCAGGTGAATTGATGTTGATAATGGGCCCTTCCGGCTCGGGAAAGACGACCTTATTGTCGATGCTGGGCGGTTTATTAAAGCCCTCGGAGGGGAATATTGAAATTGAAGGTATTAACATCACGCAGTTAAAAGAAGCCGCATTACCCAATATACGTGCCTTAAAAATTGGCTTTATATTCCAGGCATTTAATTTACTGGAGGCGCTCACGGTCGAGGAAAATATTCTGTTTCCAGCGCAACTGCGCAAAGACAAGGCGAACTCAGCTAAACAACGCGCAGATGAGCTTATCCAGCAATTGAAACTTGAACATCGCCGTTCTGCCTTACCACAAACGCTTTCGGGAGGTGAGAAACAGCGTGTCGCCATCGCTCGCGCGCTTATCAACGAGCCCGGCTTGATACTGGCGGATGAACCCACCGGCAACCTGGATTCACAAACAGGTCAGGAAGTGATGATGATTTTGCATGATATTGCAAGGGATCACGGTTACTCGGTTGTGATGGTTACCCATGACCCGCGAGTTGAAGATATTGCGGATCGCATTATGTGGTTAGAGGATGGCGCATTGCACGACCGAAAATCAGAAACGCATCAATGGACGCATGATCCGGTGTGCGGTATGCGGGTAGATGAATGGAAGGCAGAGATAAAAACTGAATATAAAGAAAAAACATATATATTTTGTTCGCAGCGTTGCAAACAACGCTTTGAGAAAAACCCTGTGCAGTATGTGAGTCATTTTAAACGGGATGAATCTTCCCGTTAAAATGGCTGCTGAAATACACAGGGTGCCCGACAGGCATAGCATCTGCCTGTGACGTTTATGCGAAATAGAATGGGATGCTGATAAAAGTAAATGCACTATAATATTGATTACAGGTGGCTGAAATTATGACAAACAGGAATATTATCAAAATATCGGGTGCTGGCCCTGCGGGTCTGGCGGCGGCATTGTTTATACAGCATGCAGGTGGACAGGCGCGCATTTACGAGCGGCGAAAAGATGTGGGTACTCGCTTTCACGGTGATTTCCAGGGGCTGGAGAACTGGACTACGGATACAGATGTTTTACTGGAGATGCAATCACTGGGTATCCAGATAAATTTTGATGCACAGGCATACCATGATGTGGTGTGTTTCGATTCGTACGGCAAGCCGCATCATTTCCACTCCCGTTTGCCGTTGTTTTACCTGGTTAAGCGTGGACGTGCTCCAGGCTCTCTGGATATGGCACTGAAACAGCAGGCACTGGATGCGGGTGTTGATATACGTTTTGGCGAATCGATTCCGAACCTGCCTGCGGGTGGCATCGTCACCCATGGCCCACAGCGGGCAGATGTTATTGCGGCGGGTTATTTATTTGATACCGATATGGCCGATGGTGCCTGGGCAGTGGTCTCAGATGAACTGGCACCAAAGGGTTATGCCTATGTGCTGGTGCATAAGGGTAGAGGTACCCTGGCATCCTGCATGTTTGCCGATTTTCATAATGAACGTGATTACGTTTCCCGTTGTGTCGATTTTTTTCAGCAACACATTCAGCTGCACATGCAGAATGAAAAACGCTTTGGTGGTGTAGGAAATTCGGTATTTCATAAACCTGTTCATAAAGGCAATATTCTTTATGCGGGTGAGGCGGCCGGATTTCAGGATGCATTATTCGGTTTTGGTATGCGCTGGGCCATGCTGTCGGGTACGCAGGCGGCCAATGCCTTGCTGATGAATAAACCGGATGAGTACGAGCGACAGCTTGACCAGCGCCTGAGGAAATTCATGCGAACCTCGGAAGTCAATCGCTGGATTTATCAGCGCCTTGGTAGCCGAGGTTATCGCTCAATTCTGAATCGCCATAAAAATGAAGACGCACGTGACTGGTTGCATCGTGCCTACCAGCCACGCTGGTGGAATTCACTTGCGTATCCCCTGTTTGTGCGAAGACATACAAAGCCATTCCTGCATGTACACGAAGGCTGTGACTGCACCTGGTGTAAATGCATAGGACACACGACATAGATTAGATGAGTGCACATGCGGCAATGCCGTTTTTATCATTGTTCACTAAGCAGGATCAGGAGAATTAAAATGAAAATCACTTTTCTCGGCGGGACCGAAACAGTAACCGGTTCCAAATATCTACTGGAAAGTGGCAGCAGCAAAATTCTGGTGGATTGTGGTTTATTTCAGGGTTACAAGTGGTTGCGCGAACGTAACTGGCAGCCATTACCACTGGATATCCGTCAACTCGATGCCGTGGTGTTGACCCATGCACATTTAGATCACTCGGGTTATATTCCGGTGCTCTATAAACAGGGCTATCGAAAACCAATTATTTGTCACCATGCCAGCAAAGCCCTGTGCAGTATTTTATTGCCAGACAGTGGTCACATTCAGGAAGAAGACGCCCGATATTATGCTCATCACAAGCTGAGCAAGCATGAAACACCGCAACCTCTTTACGACCGCATTACCGCAGAACACTGTCTTGAGTTGTTCGAAACGGTGGACTTTGGTGAAACCTTTACGCTGGGTGATATCACACTCCACCTGCAAAGTGCGGGGCATATTCTCGGTGCCGGCAGTATTATTGTTGAGGCGGAAGGCAAGCGTGTAGGTTTTTCCGGTGATGTGGGCAGGCCGAACGACATTTTGATGAATCCACCTACGCCACTTCCCCCGCTGGATTTACTACTACTGGAATCGACCTATGGCAATCGTCGACATGAGGATTCGGACCCATTCGAACAACTCGCCGGGATTGTAAACGAAACATTACAAAGGGGTGGCACACTGCTTATTCCCAGTTTTGCAGTAGGGCGTGCACAGGCTCTGCAACACTTGCTGGCGACGTTGATGCAGGATGGTCGAATAGCGAAAATGCCAGTGTATCTGGACAGTCCCATGGCCATTAGTGTATCGGATATTTACTGTCATTACTCCAGTCAACACCGATTGAGTCGTGAGCAATGTCATCATATGTGTGATCTGATTACCTATACACGTAGCGTGGAGGATTCCATGGCGCTGGCCGAACTGCATTTCCCTCATATCATTATCGCCGGCAGCGGTATGGCTACCGGCGGGCGTATTCTGCATCACTTTAAACGGCTGTTGCGAGACCGTCGCACCACGGTATTGTTTACCGGTTATCAGGCCGGGGGCACCCGTGGCGCGAAAATGCTGGACGGCGTGGAAAGCATAAAAATCCATGGTGAATGGATCCCCAACAACGCCCATATCGAGGTCATCCATGGCTTGTCGGGCCACGCTGACTACGTCGATATTCAGCACTGGCTTGAACAATCACAGCTGGCAAAAAACACCGCCATCAAGCTGGTGCATGGTGAGTCGGAAGCGCTGGAGGCAATGCGTGATCACCTGCGGCGCACCACGCACTATCGTGTTGATGTTGCAGGCTACCGCAGTATTTTGACGTTGTAGTACCGGATCAGGGCATAAACCGAGGCAAAAATATGTTCGAACTTGACGAATTTACCCATGAGCCGCGCATTGCGTATTTTACCATGGAGATCGCCTTGCAAAACGAGATCCCAACTTACTCCGGCGGGCTGGGGGTTCTCGCCGGAGATACCATTCGCTCGGCGGCGGATCTTGAGCTGCCCATGGTGACGGTCAGTCTGGTGAGCCGCGACGGCTATTTTCGCCAGAGCATCGACAGCGAGGGGCGGCAGCATGAACAGGCCGATCAGTGGGATCCTGGTGCATGGACAAAGCCATTGCATGCGCGAGTCGCCGTGCCGATTGAGGGCCGTCATATCTGGGTCGGCGGCTGGTTCTATGTGCTGCAAGGCCACATGGGTGGTTGTCAGCCGGTGATTCTGCTCGATACCGATCTTGCCGAAAACCGCGCAGAGGATCGGCAGTTAACACATTATCTCTATGGGGGGGATCCTGCCTATCGGCTCAAACAGGAGATAGTGCTCGGCATAGGGGGCGCACGCATGCTGCATGCCCTGGGTTTTACGTTACGTCAATATCACATGAATGAAGGTCATTCCGCACTGCTAACACTGCAGCTGCTGCGTAATTACGCCTATCCCGCTGCCGATGTTCGGGCGGGCGAGTCCCGTTACGATATACCAAGGGTCCGTGAGCTGTGCAATTTCACCACCCACACACCGATTGAAGCCGGCCATGACAAGTTTTCCTATGACCTGGTGCAACGTACTCTGGGCGACTTTATCGATGCGTCGACGCTGAGGCGTCTGGCGGGCGCGGATACGCTTAATATGACACGCCTGGCACTCAACCTGAGCGAATATGTCAATGGCGTGGCCAAACGCCATGCGGAAACCTCGCGGAAGATGTTCCCGGGATACAGAGTGAATGCCGTAACCAACGGTGTGCACCCCTTTACCTGGGCGGCACCGAGTTTTCGCAAACTATACGATGCACACCTGCCGGGCTGGTGTCATGAACCCGAAGTGTTGCTACGTGCAGATTGTTGCATATCAGACGATGCCATCTGGACGGCGCATGTGCAGGCCAAACAGGCGCTTCTGGCTGAAATCAGTGCACGCTGTGATATCAGCCTTGAGCTGGATGTTCCCATCATCGGTTTTGCCCGCCGCATGACCGCGTACAAACGGGCGGATTTATTGTTCACTGATCTCGCCCGTCTGCAGGCGATGGCGAAACAATGGCCGTTTCAAATTGTTCTGGCTGGCAAGGCCCACCCGCAGGATGGCGGAGGTAAACACCTCATCGAGGTGTTGCATTCCCATATACGCGAGCTGGCGGAGCATATTCGCATTGTTTATATCCCCAATTACGATATGGCGCTGGCCGCCAGTATGGTGGCCGGGGTTGATGTCTGGCTCAATACGCCCTTGCGACCCATGGAGGCGTCCGGCACCAGCGGCATGAAGGCGGCTTTTAACGGGGTGCCCAATTTGAGTATTCTCGATGGCTGGTGGGTCGAGGGTTGCATCGAAGGCATCACGGGCTGGGCAATCGGCGATGGGGCAACGGAAGCGGAAGCTGATGCTTTATATAATAAGCTGGAGCAGGTGGTGCTACCCCTGTATTACGAGGATCGGGAGCGCTGGATTGCGGTAATGAAAGGTGCTATTGCGAAAAATGCATCCTTCTTCAACAGTCACCGCATGATGCGACGTTACGTGTGTGAAGCATATGTTCACTGAGGTGGCGATAATGCATACCCTCGTATTCAACAGTGCTAGTCCGTTTCTCAAGTGCCTGCAGTTCACGCTGGATGTGAGAGCCCTGCTGGTTTATGCAGGGACGGTGCGTGGCTTAAGTGATGAGATGTCCCGTGAGCCGATCTACGCGGGCAAACACCACGCTGCCCATATTATGCAACTCATGAGCGACAGGCCGGTCGAATGATATACCGCATTCAGGTTGGGTGACGCAAACTGTAAAGGTGAAAACAATGAAACAACTAAAAAAATATCAGAAAGGAGATGCCGGAGCAGCCATGGTCATCGTGATGCTGGTTGTGATGCTGGGTTTTTTCGGCGGCAAGGGGATGTGGTCAGACGGTGGTCATCATTCCAGCGCTCCCGATGCAAGTCAGCAGGAAAAAACAGCGCTGGATCTGCTTGATGAGATGTATGCGCGTGGTGAAATCAGCCGAGAAGACTATCTTCGCAAACGCGAGGATCTGCTTAATCATTAAAGGATATTCCGGAAGTTGTCCACTGGTATGCGCTGAAGACGGAGTTTGAGAAACAGCATATTTTTAACGGAGGGACGACAATGCACATGAAAAACATCAACGAGATTGCCAAACAGCGGGACATCGCATCGCCCTGGTAAGCGTGGCAAGGTTGAACTGGTAAGAGCACTGCAGCGTGAAGAAGCTAACTTCGATTGTTTCGCCAGGACCCTTGACGGCTATTGTGAGCAGCCTGCTTGCTTATGGCGGGAGGACTGTTTCACGCTTTCGACGCGGCGTGCTAAAGATAGCTGAATGCTTGCTGAGTGATGAGTAGCTATAGTGTGCATGAAGCTTTGATATTAGTTGAGCTGTAGATAATGCAGTCTTTTACTGCGTAATAGTTCATGCTGGTTTGGGATGGGTTGCCCCTGAGCCAGCATACGCAAAGAGCGTGGTAAGCATATTATCGTGATAAGAGGTAAAAAGTGACAATCGATCCAGTATGTAAAATGCACGTGGAAGCTGAAAAGTCAGCAGCCAGAGAAACCTTTGCCGGGCAGGACTACTACTTCTGCTCTGATATCTGTCATCAGAAATTTGTTGCTGAGCCAGAAAAATATACCAGCGGTGCAACACCGCCTGACCATTCGTGCTGCGGTGGGCACAAGTAGTTGATGACTGCGGCGGCAGCAGCATAATGAGAGTCTCCTTTACATCAGTTTTCGTATACGCTCAAACCCGTGTTTAATTTCATCGGCAACGAGTTTGCTCGCTTCAAGCATGTTACCCGATGCGTCGCCCGTCTCTTTGCGTAGCGCTTCTGCCTTGTGTCTGAGTTCTTCGAATTTTTTTTCAAGTTCGGGCCATTCGTTACGTGCTTCGGCGCCGGCCAGGTGAATCTGAAGTTGTATTTCATCTTTCTGTTGCTTTAAACTTTCAATAATACTATCGATGTCAAAAAGTTGATGTGCCATTTTTTTACTCTCCTAAGATACGGTCGTTATTACCCTTTCCTCTATACACGTCCTGAACGTGATATACCGCGTAACAGGCGAAAAGTCACCCACAAAGCCAGGGTGTAACCACCCAGCGCGATCAACGGTATGCCGGCGATCAGCGGCTTCAATTCACTTTGCGCCAGCAATGATGATGCGATATAGAGTCCCAGCGCGACCAGTGCCAGGGAAATCCGGTTACTGCTGCGATCGACATGGTTTTCGAAATCCCGCAAGCCATGATGATGCAGCGGAATTTCGAATTTGCCTGAGCGCGTGTTCCTGAGCAATCGGGCCAGAGTCCCGGGTAATTCCTGGGTAATTAACGCCGCTTCGTACTTGAGACGCGCTGAGGTTGGTCCACCTTCCAGTTCTTTGAGAGCGGCGGTCATCAGGGTTGTTCCTTTGTCCCGCCAGTAGGCCGCCATGTTGAATTGCGGATCCAGGCTGCGCAAGGTGGACTCCATGATTAACAAGGCGCGCATGATTAATAGCAGATGATAGGGCATGCGGAGCTGGAATCCCCAGCCCATGCGAGCTGCGCCCAGCATGGTCTTGGCGAGCGACCATTCGTTTAATGACACGCTGGCGTACTCCTGGATCAGCTCACTCATACCCCGCTGCACCTGTTGCCGATCCACTTCCGCGCCCAGCAGCCCAAGGTCGAGATAGGAATCGAGCAGCCATTCGCTGTCCTGGTTGATCAGCGCCAGGAAAAATCCGGCCAGCTTTCGCCGTGTGGCGATATCGATGTTCCCCACTATGCCGAAGTCATGAAAACAGATCTTGTCATTGTCCATAATGAAGAGATTTCCAGGGTGCGGGTCGGCGTGAATACAGCCCATGACAAAAAATTGCTGGAGATAGGCATCGGCAAAATTGATCGCCAGTTGCGGACCGTTTTCCTGCACCGAAGGATCGGTGACCAGTCGGCCACCACTCATTTCCTGGACCATCACCGACTCGGTGCAAAGTTCCGGAATAGCGGCGGGAATATGAATGCTCGATGAATCCTTGAAGGCTTCACGAAAGCGGTGAATATTGCGCATCTCCTGGCGAAAATCCATTTCCTTCAGCAGGCTAAGGCCGCTTTCACGCACAATTTCCTGCAGGGAGTATTGTTGCAGCTGGGGCACCAGTGCCAGCATCACACGCAATACCAGCTTGAGCAGACGTACATCCTGCAATACCTGGTTACGCAGGCCTGGTCGTCTGACTTTGATAATCACCCTGCGCCCATCAGGCAGCCTCGCCCTGTGTACCTGTGCGATGGATGCGGCGGCCAGTGGTGTGACGTCAAACTCGGCAAAAATATTTTCGAGTGAATCGCCCAATGCCTGCTCGATTTCTCTTCTGGCGATTCCGCTGTCGAAAGTCTGTACGTGATCTTGCAGGCTTTGCAAGGCTTTCACATAGTCATCAGGCAGAATATCCTGTCGCAGGCTCAGGCCCTGTCCCAGCTTGACGAAGGTTGTTCCCAGTTTCTCCAGTACCTGGCACAAGCGTTGTGCCGGGCTGATGGAAGGACGCAGAAGATGGGTATACACCAGCCCCAGCCAGAAAAGGTGACCACCGATTGCCCAGGAAATTTGAAGTAGTCTCAGCAGGGTACTCATGAAAGTGGTTTTTCTCCTGATTTTGTGACCGGAAAACGTCTCTACATCCTGGCCTGTAAGCATGATCGTTATAAAGGCCTGGCCGATGTTTTCATTAGAGCAGACCGTCTGTTTATCCGCAAGGGCAAAAGCAGCGGTTTCATGTCAGTTGCGAAGTAGTTATATCATTGCTATATGGTTTGTCTATTTGAAGGGCAGCACAAGTCTATATATCTTTAAGGTGCCTCTGAATAATGATGACATAACGCTTGACATGTCACCTGCACACAGCTTTTATACTATGTTACAGTCTAGAAACTCTGGATGTTGATGCGGAGAATTGGAAATGAACATGCAGAGCATTCGCGAGGTCGTAAAATAACAAGGTGTGGCATCGAACAAGCCTGGCAAGATAGCCTGGCAAGATAGAATGGTTCAGAGCAGTTCCGCGTAGAGAAGGTACTACGATTGCTTTGCAAGATTTATGACGGACGACTATTGCGATCAGCTCGATTGCCTGGTCAGGAGAGCTGTCTCTTAAATCTTGCGCCACGCCAATTATGGGTTTGCCCGACAAGGAGGGCATTATGGAATGGTTAGCAGAAAACTGGTTATGGGTACTCATTGGTATCTTGTTTTTGGGTATGCATATGTTTGGGCACGGTGGCCATGGCGGGCACGGCGGTCATGGAGGAAATAACTCTACTGACAAACCCGGTGCCGACACCGCTGGCTCGGAGAAACCCTCAGGTCATCGACATTAATGGAGGACGGAATGTGCTTAACACAAAACTGATTTCCTGGGCGCTAGGTATCTTTACTGCGGTCTCTTTCGTGCTGTGTGTGATCTACGGGCTTGTGACACCACAAAGTCTGCATATGCACGCGTTTCTCGAACAGGTGTTGCCGGCGTTCAAATGGCTCACGTGGTGGGGCTTCCTGCTTGGGCTCGTCGAGAGTTTCCTGTATGGTGTCTATGCCGGCATGGTGTTCTGTCCAATTTACAACTGGCTCAATCGCCGGTTTGGCACAGTTCATACGAAGAGCTGATTCGTGGCAGGTGATGGAGCCTGTCAGCAGAAATTAAACCGCTAAGATGTTTAATGTGCCTTCGAAAAGGCAGTCTGGTGAACATAGTTTCAGGTCGCGATATCTTATGTTAGGTGCACGGCTTGATTGAGAATTATCAACAGCAACTAGTGCATACAACTAACGCGCAGGTTGAGAAGTTAATGAAATGACGCCACGGGTGTTAAGGAAGCTCTGAATAATTCATCCATGAATTATCAGAGCAAAAACAAATCAAAATGCGATTTTGATTTGTTTTTCATTTTAATAACTTAGCAGTTTTGGAAAAGGCGACACATCCTTGTGCCGCGGAACCTCTGAGTTTTTCAGAGGTTCCTTAACAGTTAGCATGGACACCAACGCCCGCTACATTGCATCTGTTCGTCGAGTCGTATCCTCGAGTCATATATTGGGGCTTTGCCGGTTGTGAAAAAGAGTATGAATTGAGCTGAGTTATCACTTACGGCGATGTGTTGGCGGTGATCAAGCGTTAGCGTTAGTATGTACTGGAGTTGTGGGTATAGAAATGGACGCTTAGCCCCTGTCGCGGTATTGAAATTTTTTCCTTCTAACTAAATTTTCAAGGAGACAGTGATGAAACATCAAGGCAATGAACCAAGCTTCAAGGATCCGGTTTGCGGCATGGAAGTCAGCCGTACGACCGCCATTGAGGAATTTGTATATCAGGGTAAGGCTTACTACTTCTGCTCCGGGGATTGCCGGGAAGCGTTCGAGGCGGAACCTGATAAGTATCTTCGGCATCACCGCCAGCACGGGATGAAACCTGGCTAAGGGTGAATGTGTGATGGGCTTGTAGATTCCCCGCTCCTTTTTTTCCTCACGCACAAGCCCGGTGAAGCGGCGTCCTAAACCACACCAGGGCTGAACAGAATTTGAATACGGGCTCCAGGGTTCGCAAGTGTTCGCTGTCACCGGTATGGATTGTATCCACGAAGGAAATTAATGTATGAACGAAAATATTGCTCATTCCGGCGCCTGGGGCCTTGCCGTGATCATGATCGTGGTGGCGTCCTGGCTGCTTTATCGCTATCTCGCCCCGAAAACCTGGCGCGAGTGGGCCAGTGCGGGGATCATACAGGCCTTCATCATCGCGCTGTACGCGGAGATGTACGGTTTCCCGCTTACCATTTACCTGCTGGCGCGGTTCTTTGGCCTGGATCGTTACAATCTCAACGCCAATTTGTGGTCCTCCCTGGTCGGCCTGGGTGAGACCGGTATGCTGATCTCGATGCTGCTCGGCTACGCGCTACTGGTTGTCGGCATCGGCATTTTTATCCAGGGCTGGCGCGAGCTCTACCGCGCGCACAGCGAAAATCGCCTGGCCACCACCGGCCTGTACGGCCTGGTCAGGCATCCTCAATATACGGGATTGTTCATCGGGCTGTTTGGCGAGGGTGTCGTGCACTGGCCGACCTTGTTCTCGGTAGGCCTGTTTCCTGTCATCGTACTGGCTTATGTGCTGCTGGCGCGCCGCGAAGAGAACAAGATGTTGCAACAGTTCGGCGAGGAATATCGCGCCTATCAGCGGCGAGTGCCAGAGTTTTTGCCGCGCCCGGGTCAATGGCGGCAGTTGATCACGCGATCCGGTAGTGATCAGCAACCTCCCGGGTAGTCACGTCATGTCTATGGGCCGAATTTGCAGGGCCAACGGGCGTGCTGAAATGCCGTTGTGTGCCGAAAAAAATCTGGCGCGGGTGAAAATTTCATTGTCATTTAATGCGAAAAGGTGAAGCCATGAAACAATTTAAGCGACCGGGATTATTTGCCGCTTCGGCGGCGCTACTGATGATGAGCCAGGTGATGACAAGCCAGGCTCTGGCTGCAGAGGGTAAAACGGTTTACGAGCAAGCCTGCGCCGCTTGTCATGCGGTCTTGCCACCCAGGTTCGGTGATCAGGCGGCATGGGCGCCACTGCGCAAACAGGGTGTGGCGGTGCTGGTGGCATCGGTATTACAAGGTAAGGGCGCCATGCCGGCGAAGGGTGGAAACCCTGCCTTGACGGAGATTGAGATTAGGGCGGCAGTGGAGTACATGCTGGCCGGGATCAAGTGACGAATCCCTGATAAAAATCGCGGTATGCCTTGCCCCGCGAGAAAAATAAATAAAACCTGCTAAGGAGTTGAAATATGGACCCCGAAAAAAAAATCGTACTCATCACCGGCGCTAGCGGTCGGATCGGTTCCGCGGTGATGGAGCGCCTGAGCGGGCGCTTCAGCGATGTTATCGGCTTCGATCGCAAGGCGGCGAGTCCGCCGCCGCCGGGTTGCACGCATATACCGGTTGATATCACTTCTGATGACAGCGTGCGAGATGGGCTGCGCGTCCTGCGTGAACACCACGGCACGCAGATCGCATCGGTGGTGCATCTGGCCGCCTATTACGATTTCCTCGGCAAGCCGAGCCCCAGATACGACCAGATCACGGTCGAGGGCACCCGCCGCCTGCTGCGTGGCCTGCGCGAGGGGGGCTTCGAGGTCGAGCAATTCATTTTCTCCAGCACCATGCTGGTGCATCGTCCGGGCGAGCCGGGCGAGTTCCTCACCGAGGACTGGCCTTTGGGGCCGACCTGGGCTTATCCCGAATCGAAGGTGCGAACGGAAGAGGTGATTCGGGCGGAGCGTGGCGAAATGCCCGCGGTGATCCTGCGCTATGCCGGGGTCTACGACGATGTCTGCCATTCGCCGCCGCTGGCGCACCAGATCCAGCGCATCTACGAGGGACAGCTCGCCGGGCATCTGTATTCCGGTGAGACCTCGCATGGCCAGGCCTACCTCCACCTGGAGGATGCCATCGACGCGATCAAGCGCGCGGTAGAACACCGCGCGCAGTTGCCTGCCGAGTCCACCTTCCTCATCGGCGAGCCGGAGACGCTCAGCTACGACGAGCTGCAGCACACCTTTATGCGTCTGTTGAATAAGAAGTCCGGCGAAACGCACAACGTGCCGGGGCTCATCGCCAAGGTGGGTGCCTGGGCGCAGGACCTCATCCCCGGCCAGGATCCCTTCATCAAGCCATGGATGATCGACCGGGCCAACGACCACTATGCCCTCGACATCAGCCGCGCCCGTAGCCTGCTCGGGTGGGAACCCCGTCATGCGCTGCGCCAGTCCCTGCCGAAGATGGTCGCGGCATTAGAGGCCGATCCCGTCGGCTGGTACCGTGAGCATGGCCTGGAGCCGCCGGCATCTCTGAAGAAGGCGGAGCACGCCGCACAGGGGGCTGCACATGCCGCGGGCGGCAGGATACCGGAAGCGGCCGCCGAGCCGAATGCGCACGCACCGTCAGAACACGCTGCTGCGGACACTGATACGTCCAGCCACAAACATGAACACAAACACAAACATGAACATGAACATGAACATGAACATGAACATGAACATGCGCATGGCGGGGACATCGCTGCCGCCACGGCGACGATCGAAGCGGCTGCCGCACAGAGTTGTCACATGCATGCCTGTCCGATGCACCCCGAGGTCTGCCAGTCCTCGCCCGGCAACTGTCCGCGCTGCGGCATGGCACTGGAGTCGGCGGAAACCGCCGACGCGGCGCAGACGGCCGAGTACACCTGCCCGATGCATCCCGAAGTCGTGGCCAGCGAACCCGGCCGCTGCCCCAGGTGCGGCATGGCGCTGGAACTGCGCACCGCCCCCTCCGACGCGCACGGTGAACATCATGAACACCACGCGGATGACGAACATGCCGGTCATCAGCATGCAATGTCCGGTGAAGGTGGTGAAGATAAGGTGACCGAATACACCTGCCCGATGCACTCGGAGATCGTGCGTAGCGAACCGGGCAGTTGCCCCAGGTGTGGCATGACGCTGGTGCCGCGTGATGCCGGGGGCGGTGCACATGCAACGCACGGGCACGACAGCGGTGACATGATGGTCGAAAGCCATCGCAATATGCTGTGGCCGCACTATCTCAATCTGATGCTCGGCCTGTGGCTGCTGACCAGCCCGTTCACGCTCGGTTATATGAGTGACTTTGTACCCGACGCCAATCAGTTACGGGTCATGGCCGAGCGTGGGCTGCCGGCATTTGAACTGCGCAACCTGCTGATGAGCTGGAGCGACGTCATCAGCGGCCTCCTGGTGATCGTCTTCAGTGTGCTGTCCGCAGATACGTGGCGCCGCAATCCCTGGGCGCAGTGGGCTAATGCTTTTATGGGCCTGTGGTTGATGTTTGCACCGCTGGTGTTCTGGACACCGTTGCCTGAGGCCTATGCCAACGGCACCCTGGTCGGTGGGCTGGTGATCGCACTTTCCGTGCTGATCCCGATGATGCCGGGCATGAGCATGGCCGGTATGATGGGCAAACCGGACGTACCGCCGGGCTGGGCCTACTGCCCATCAACCTGGCTACAGCGCATGCCGATCGGCGTGCTGGCACTGATCGGCTTTCTGATCGCACGCGTGCTGGGCGCCTATCAGCTCGGCCACATTGATACCGTGTGGGAACCGTTCTTCGCCGGTAGCAGTGAGATGACGGGAGGCATGAATGGCACCGAGGAGATCATCACCTCGGATGTCTCCAGGGCCTGGCCGATCGCTGATGGCGCTTTGGGCGCCATCGTCTACACGCTTGAGCTGGTGATGGTCTGGATGGCCGGCAAGGATCGCTGGCGCACCATGCCATGGATGGTGCTGGGGCTGGCCATTCTGATCCTGCCACTGGGCGTGGTGAGCATCTATTTCGTCATCATCCAGCCAATCGTGATCGGCACCTGGTGCACGCTGTGCCTGATCGCGGCATTGGCGATGGCGGTGATGATTCCGTATTCGCTCAATGAGTTCGTCGCCATGGGCCAGTTCCTGGTGTGGTCGCGCAAGCAGGGCAAACCCTTCTGGCGCACCTTCTGGACCGGTGATGCGATGGACGGCGGCAGCGACGACAGCGCCATAGGGCTGGTCGGCACACCGCGCGAGCAGTGGGCGCAGGCGACCCGCGGTGTGACCTATCCCTGGACGTTGTTGTTAAGCATAGCCATTGGCGTCTGGCTGACGTTTACCCGGGTTACTTTTGACAGTGTCGGGGCGATGGTCGACAGCGATCATCTGGTTGGCCTGCTGGTGGTGACCTTCTCGATTATTGCCCTGGCAGAAGTGGGCCGCGCCACGCGCTTTATCAACATCCCGTTCGGCATTTGGCTGATCGCCGCACCGTGGCTGCTCGACGGCGTTGCCTCGCCGCTGGCCACCTGGAACAGTGTGATCTGCGGCGTGTTGCTGATTGCCCTGGCGATCCCGCGCGGAAAAATCAAGGACTCCTATGCAGGGTGGGACCGGTACATTGTTTAGCCGGTCGCAAAAAACGCACAGCGTTTTTTCGTGCGTCGGCGGTGTCTGATGTCGGCACCACAGGAAGCGTCAACGGCAAGAGGAGATGGAAATTATGTCCACGGATACACTCGAAAAAGACAATAACGGATCTCACGATACCGGGTCGGAGCATGCTGGTGGTCGATGAAGGCACCGGTACCATCGAGAAGCGTTTCAAGGGGGGGTGAATATACCCTGCACCGAAAAGACCCGGTGCGACTACCGGAGATACTGTTTAGCACATCGGGCTGGGCGGGTTCATTAGCGGTGTATCCTGTTCGAAGTCGCTGTCGTGACGCTCGCCTGTCTGCGGTGCATAATACCGGCCGCCGTATCCAGCATCAATTTTCTCTCCGGCGGTCAGAGCGAGCAGGCGACTACGGAGAACCTCAGTCGCCCGCAACGCGTGCCTGAATAGCGCGGCCTGCCAGAACCGTTACACGGTTTCAATGGAGCAGGGCACGAGTGATCGGCAATGAGTCAATGCCACGTGCGGGGGCAGTGATGAGACAGAAAATAATTCCGCGATCGACTTCGACGAAGCTTACGCCCAGGCACTGGCACTGCTCTATGCCGGACGGTTTTGTCGCCAGTCCCAGTGGTCGTGACAATTACCGGTGTATCTGGAGCCGGGATGGAAGCACTTTGGCTGGACGACATTCATGTCACCGGTCACCTGTATCCGGCGAGGCCTCGCACAGCCAGACCTGCCTCCACCTGGAGGGTGTGGTCGATGCGATCGAACGCGTGGTGGAGCGCCGCGCCCAGCTGCTGTGCGCGGGTATGGTTCCTGGTGGCAGAAACCAGCAAGCCAGGCGTGACGAGGGTGACTCATTCACAGGAGGAAATTTAAAATGCAGATAGGCGTGATAGGTCTGGGGCGTATGGGCCGCAATATGGTACGGCGGTGGATGCGGGGTGGGCACGAATGTGTGGTGTATAACCGTAGTCCAGAAGCCGTCGAGGCACTCAGCAACGAAGGCGCTGTCGGCACGGTGTCACTGGCAGATTTTGTCGCCCGCATGGCCAGGCCGCGTGCGATCTGGTTGATGCTGCCGGCGACAGTCGTGGATGAGATGCTGACGCAGTTGCTACCGCTGCTCGACGCGGACGATATTGTCATCGACGGTGGCAATTCCTATTACCGTGACGACATCCGGCGCGCGGGCGAATTGAAACAAAGCGGGGTACATTATGTGGATGTGGGTACCAGTGGCGGCGTCGCCGGGCTGGAACGCGGCTATTGCCTGATGATCGGCGGCGAGAACGACACCGTCCGCCACCTTGACCCTGTCTTTATCACGCTGGCCCCCGGCGCGGATGCGGCGTCTGCTACCCCCGGTCGGGACAAGCCCGAGGCCACTGCCGAACAGGGCTATTTGCACTGCGGTTCGCACGGCGCTGGCCACTTTGTCAAAATGGTTCACAACGGCATCGAATACGGGCTGATGGCGGCGTATGCCGAGGGCCTGAATATTCTGCACAACGCTAACGTCGGTAAGCGCGAGCACGATCGCGATGCAGAGACCGCACCGATGCGTGATCCGGAGTATTACCAGTATGATCTGGAACTATCCGAGATCACGGAAGTCTGGCGGCGTGGCAGTGTGGTGGCGTCATGGCTGCTTGATCTGACGGCGGCTGCGCTGGTGGAAGATGCGGATCTCAGCGGCTTCACCGGGCGGGTGTCAGATTCGGGTGAGGGGCGCTGGACGGCACTCGCTGCCATTGAGGAGGGCGTACCGGCCCCGGTCATTAACGCGGCGCTGTTCGGGCGCTTTGCTTCGCGCGGCAATGCCGACTATGCCAACCGGGTGCTGTCGGCGATGCGCAAGCAGTTTGGCGGGCATGATGAGAAGAAAAAGGGGCGTTGAGATGGCTGATACAGACAATGCCGTGAGGCAATCAGATGTACTGGTACTGTTTGGTATTACCGGTGATCTTGCCCGCAAGAAGATTTTTCCGGCGCTCTACGCGCTGGCCAGGCGCGGCGCCCTCAATGTGCCGGTGATCGGGGTCGCCACGTCCCGGCTGAGTTCGGCGCAATTGCGCAAGCGCGCCCAGGAGGCCATCAAGGCGTTTGGCAAGATTGATGACCAGCCGGCTCTTGACCATATGCTCTCCCTGCTCAGCTATGTCAGCGGCGACTACAACGAGCCGGGTACGTTCGAGGCGCTCAAACAGGCGCTGGGCGAGGCCAGCCGCCCGGCGCACTACCTTGCCATCCCGCCTTCGTTGTTCGAGACGGTGGTTACCGGGCTTGATGCCGCTGGCCTGGCCGAGCAGGCGCGCGTCATCGTCGAAAAGCCGTTAGGGCGCGATCTGGCCTCGGCGCGGGATCTCAACCGCGTGCTGCGCGCGGTGTTCCCGCAAAATGCGATCTTCCGCATCGACCATTTCCTCGGCAAGGAAGCGATCATGAACATCCTCTACTTCCGCTTCGCCAATGCGTTTCTGGAACCGATCTGGAACCGCAATCATGTGGCCAGCGTGCAGATCACCCTGGCCGAGGATTTCGGTGTGGAGGGGCGCGGCAAGTTTTACGAAAGCGTCGGCACACTGCGCGATGTGGTGCAGAACCACCTGTTCCAGATCGTCGCATTGCTGGCCATGGAGCCGCCGGGCTACCAGGACTATGACGCGGTACACGCCGAGAAACACAAGGTGTTTCGGGCCATGCGCCCGCTTACCGCCGCCGACCTGGTGCGCGGCCAGTACACGGGCTATCGCGACGAGCCGGGGGTGGCGCCGGATTCCGATGTCGAGACCTTCTGCGCCCTGCGGCTGTTCATCGACTCGTGGCGCTGGCAGGGAGTGCCGTGGTATCTGCGTGCCGGCAAGTGCCTGGCGGGGACGGCAGCCGAGGTGCTGGTGGCGTTGAAGCCGCCGCCACAGCCGCTGTTCGACGATTCGGCGCCGGCCGACGGTCGCGCCAACTACCTGCGCATCCGGCTCTCACCGCATTCCGCCATCGCGCTGGCTGCTCGCGTCAAGCGCCCGGGCCAGGAGTTCACTGGCGACCAGCATGAGCTGTTCCTGCTGGACGAGCAGCCAGAAGAACAAGCGCCCTATGAGCGCCTGCTCGGGGATGCCCTGGTCGGTAATGGCGCACTATTCGCCCGCGAGGATTGTCTCGACGCTGCCTGGGCAGTGGTGGATCCTGTGCTGACGCAGCATCACCCGGCCGTGCCGTACGCATGTGGCAGCTGGGGCCCCGAGGCGGCGGACGCACTGATTGAGGCAGCGGGCACCTGGCACAACCCGAGTCCGGAGGAGGCGGCGGAATGACGGCGGCGGAGAAAAGAGTATTCCTGCCCGACAACGATTGCATCGTCGGCGACCTGAACGAGCATCTTGCCCGTGAGGCTGGTGACGAGAAGCGGGATTGCTATTGGCAAATGTTTGAGGTGCTGCGCACTGAACTCGGCTATGTGAATTATCTGTGTGTCCTGCAGCGCGACCGTGTCGGTGCTCTGAACGATCCGCGCCTGCTGAGCATGTCTTTACTCCTGGTGGATTATCCGTTTGTCGAGCGCCTGTACCGGGGTGCACTCGACCCTGCAAACAGCGTCGTCTATCCAGACGCCGACATCACGCTCGCGCATATCGGCGAGTTGATCAACCTCGGTTTTCACACATTGCCGCCCGATACCGGCTTCACACAACAGGAGAAATTATGAAGGTCACACAACAACTACACGATCTCGGTCAAAGCCTGTGGCTTGATAACATCACGCGCGGGCTGCTGACCAGCGGCACACTGAGCCGTTACATCAGCGAGCTTTCGGTAACGGGGCTGACCTCCAATCCCACCATCTTCGAGCACGCCATCAGCGATGCGGATTTCTACGATGACGCCATCCGCCAGAAGGCGCTTGCCGGCAAGTCGGGCGAGACCCTGTTTTTCGAACTGGCACTGGAAGACCTGACCCAGGCCGCTGATCTGTTTCGTACGGTTCACAACGACAGTGGCGGCGTTGATGGCTGGGTCTCGCTGGAGGTGTCGCCCCTGCTGGTGGATGACACCGCCGGCACGATAAAAGCGGCGGCGCAACTGCATGCGCGTGCGCAGCGCCCCAATCTTTTTATCAAGATTCCGGGAACACCCGCAGGCATCCCGGCGATTGAGGAGTCAATCTTCGCCGGCGTGCCGGTCAACGTCACCTTGCTGTTCTCCCGCGAGCACTACCTCGCTGCCGCCGAGGCGTATCTGCGCGGTATCGAACGGCGCCTCGCCGCCGGCCTTGATCCGGCGGTCGGTTGCGTGGCCTCGCTGTTCATCAGCCGCTGGGACGTCGCCGTCCGGAACCAGGTGCCGGACGCGCTACGCAATCACCTCGGCATTGCCATCGCCAAACGCACTTACCAGGCCTATCGCGATCTGCTGGCCTCGAAACGCTGGCAAACACTGGCGGACGCCGGCGCCCGGCCGCAACGCCTGCTGTGGGCCAGCACCGGTAGCAAGGACCCCGAAGCCTCGGACACGCTTTATCTCGAGGCGCTGGCGGCGCCGGATACCATCAATACGATCCCCGAGAAGACGCTGCTCGCTTTCGCCGAGCACGGCAAACTGAAGGATGCCTTGCCGACCGACGGCGGTGATGCCGATGCACTACTCGCCGAGTTTGCGCAGGCCGGTGTTGATAACGTCGCACTTGCTGCACGACTCCAGCGCGAGGGCGCCGCCGCCTTCGCCAAATCATGGCGCGATCTGCTGGATCGTATCGCCGCAAAAACCGACGTGTTGGCGAAGTCCGCGCAGAGATGAGCAGCACGACGCTGACCAGCGGTTCGACCGCAGCGGTGCAACGCCTGATTGAGCGTACCGCGTGGAAGGCATTCGAAGTGCACTACGCAAAGATGCACCGTCTGCATTTGCGGCAGCTTTTTGCCGACGATCGGGCCGTGCTCGAAGGAATTTCCCCATGAATAAAAATAGTACCCATTCCGGCGCCTGGGGCCTCGCCGAAATCATGATCACAGTGCCCCGTCCTGGTCATGCGTTATCGGGTGCCTGGTTGAGGAGGTGTGTATGAACCAGAATATCGATTCGGACGAAGCTTATAACAGGGCGCTGGCGCTGCTCCACGACTGCGCCACACCGGACGGTTTCGTCGCCAGCCCCAGCGAACGCGACAATTACCGGCGCGTCTGGGCCCGGGATGGCACCATCCTCTCGCTGGCGGCGTTGCTCACGTGTGACAGCGGACTCATCAAGACGGCGTGCAAAACCTTTGAAACGCTGGCCGAACACCAGGGGCCCCATGGTGAGATCCCCAGCAATGTCGATGCCGCCACGCAACGCATCAGTTACGGCGGCACCACCGGGCGCATCGACGCCAGCCTCTGGTTTCTCATCGGCTGCGGCGAATACTGGCGGGCCACGGGCGACGACGAATTCCTGCAACGCCTGCTGCCCGCTATCGAAAAGGTGCGCTTCCTGCTTGGCGCCTGGGAATTCAACAACCGCGGACTCATCTATGTGCCGTTGACCGGCGACTGGGCCGACGAGTACCTGCAAAATGGCTACGTGCTCTACGACCAGCTGCTGTACCTGCAGGCGCAACGCACGCTGGCGCGCATCCACGCCGCGGTGCATGGCTCCCACGACCACGCGCTCAACGAAAAAACCAGTCGCCTGCGCCATCTCATCCGCGCCAACTACTGGTTCGACGACGGCGGCGTGCCGGATGACGCCTATCACGAAGTGCTCTACGAAAAGGGACGCGCCGCCGCCTCGCCGCACTGCGCCGGACAGCACTGGATGCCCTTTTTTTCGCCCGCCGGTTATGGCTATCGTTTCGACGCCTTTGCCAATGTGCTGGTCTCGCTGCTGGATGTGGCCGACGACGCGCAGCGCGACAAGGTAGACGCCTTCATCGCGGCTGAAGTCACCCGTGATGACCTGCCGCTGCTGCCCGCCTTCTACCCGGTCATCGAACCCGTGGATGCGGACTGGGAGCACCTGCAGGTGATGTTCTCCTATACCTTCAAGAACAGGCCTTACGAATTCCACAACGGCGGCCTGTGGCCCATGGTCACCGGCTTCTACGTCGCCGATCTGACGCGACGGCGGCGAACCGAAGAGGCTCAAAAGTATCTGCGGGCGATCCATCAGGCCAACGCCCTGGCGATGGCGGGTGAAGCCTGGGGCTTCCCCGAATTCGTCCACGGCCAGAAACTCACCCCCGGCGGCACCCGGCGCCAGGGCTGGAGTGCCGCTGCGGCGATCATCGGCCAGCATGCGCTGGACGGACAGGCTGTTTTGAGGATTGATGGCGATGAAAACTGACATTCTGCTGTGCTCGGATCTGGATCGCACCCTGCTGCCCAACGGCGCGCAGCCGGAATCACCCGAGGCGCGACGTTTGTTGCGGCGCCTGGCCGAACGGCCCGAGCTGACCCTGGCCTATGTCAGCGGCCGCCACCAGGCGCTGCTGGAACAGGCCATCGAGGAATATGACCTGCCGCTGCCCGACTATGCCATCGGAGATGTCGGCACCACGATCTATGACGTCGAAGAGGGTCACTGGCGGCCCTGGGAGAGCTGGCATGAAGAAATCGCTGCCGACTGGCGTGGCCACACCCGGCAAGACCTGCAGGCATGGTTCGCCGATATTGATTTGCTGCGGCTGCAGGAGGCGGAGAAGCAGAATGATTTCAAGCTCAGCTATTACGCCCCGGCGGAGATCGAGCCGGACGATCTGCTCGAGCAACTGCGCCGGCGTCTGGATGCGAAGGACGTACGCGCCAGCCTGATCTGGAGCATCGACGAAGCGGCAGGCACCGGGCTGCTGGACATATTGCCGGAGCGCGCCACCAAGTTGCATGCCATCAGGTTTCTGATGCAACACAAAGGCTTCGCCCACCAACAGACGGTGTTCGCCGGCGACAGTGGCAACGACCTGCCCGCGCTGAGCAGCGGGCTGCAGGCGGTGCTGGTCAAAAACGCCCGGAACGACGTGCGCGACGAGGCGGTGCAGCGCCTGCAGGCCGCTGGTCAGCGCGATCGCCTGTACCTGGCGCAGGGCGGCTTGCTCGGCATGAACGGCAACTACAGTGCCGGGGTGCTGGAGGGTCTGGTCCATTTTCTGCCGCATACGTTGGCCTGGTTGCAGGACACGTCGGCGGGAGAAATCCTGTGAACGCTAGCGCCCGCCATGCCCCACCCGACACCGTCCTGGAACCTCTTTTCCGGCGTTCAAAAATATTGATCGGGGTAAAAAAATATGTTCGAAAGGCTCTGCCTGTTTTATCTGCGGTATTTGTAAGGCATCGTGACCAGACCTTGTAAAATATTTTGATGCTTAGAAACGTATAGTATGCAGCGACTCAGTTCGCTGCCAACAATGGGATGATCATTGGCACACTATAAAATAAACAGTTTGATGCTTATCCGCGTGTTCACCCTGTTTGCGGCGTTATGTGTACTGGCCTTGCTGCTTGTTTTAGCCGAGACCAGGCTGCTCTTGTGCTCAGAGGGAAGGAAAGATGGTCAGTATCCCATTAAAGCAGACCACAGGGGCTGCCCATGCTGATCACGCTGAGCATCACCCTGGTGCTGGTTATTGTCTGCGTCATGCTGCACTACGAGGCCATGGGTGTGTTGCGACGCGCAGGCGACTGGTTGCATCGAAACGATGCCTGGCATCGCTGGCATTTGTCGATCCTGGTATGCGGTTTGCTGGTTGCGCACGTGCTTGAGGTGATGCTGTTCGCTTTGGCCTATTGCGGGTTGATTGCTGGCAACGGTTACGGCGCGATTGTCGGCAGTCAATCCACCGATCTTGTCGAATGTACCTACTTCTCGTTCGCCAACTATAGCTCGCTGGGTTATGGTGATCTGGTGCCATCAGGGCCGTTGCGTTTTATGGCCGGAATGGAGGCGCTGACAGGACTGGTATTGATTGGCTGGACGGCATCATTCATGTATTTGCAGATGCAGCGCATCTGGAAGAAAGATCTACCCTGAGACAACTGCGCTTACGCCAAGCACGGATAAAGGCTGCGAATTTTCAATGCATGCATCACCTGCGCTGATCATGGTGATCGGATAATGAGGGGGTTGTAAATCATGTTGCAAAAGTTATGAGTAAAACAGACCGCCGTATTCGGGTAACGGTGGCGATCAACTCGTCGGTCACCTGTATTCCGGCGGGATTTCGCAACTGGCGGCCATCAATGAGGACGTGCCGACACCGGTCATCATCGCGGCGCTGTTCGGGCGCTTTGCTTCGCGCGGCAATGCCGACTATGCCAACCGGGTGCTGTCGGCGATGCGCAAGCAGTTTGGCGGGCATGATGAGAAGAAAAAAACTGAGATGGGCCACACCGGTAAGGCTGTGATACAGGCCGACGCACTGGAGCTATTCGATATTACCGGTGGTCTTGCACGCAAGAAGATTTTTCCGGCGCTCTACGCGCTGACCAGGCGCCTGGCATAACCCGAGTCTGCAGGAGGCAGAGTGACGGCGGCGCGAAACGGGGCAAGACGTGGTAAGTATAGTCAATTGGAAAGCCACAAAGGCGCTAATTCTCGAACCGAAGCGGGGACAGAAACCCCGCTCCGGCCATTTGTAAGCAAGAGAAGCAGGAGGTATAAAAATGTATAAAAGCAAACGCATTGCGAAGTGTATTAACGCCACTGTGCAGATGCTCGGTATCGCCGCACTGTATGCACTGGCAAGCCCGGCGGCAGCCGGAGAAGGCGATGCCTTTATCACCCTTCAGGGCGATAATGCGATTACCCCGTTGCAGAACAGGCTCGTCTGGCCCGCGGGCAAGGCCATGACCTATCTCAGCGTCGATCCCCGGGGCCGCAAGCTGCTGGCGACCAGCAGCGGCGAGAACATGATCTATTGTTATGATGCGACCAGCGGTAACCTGCTCAAGAAGATACCGGTCGGCAAATCACCGAAGGGGATCAAGATCGACCGGCAAGGCCGCTACGCCTTTGCCGCCAACGAAGGCTCCGGCTCGATCAGTGTCATCGACGTGAATTCACTTGATGTGGTCAAGGCGATCCCGGTCGGACCCACGCCCCATAACAGTGTTGTTTCGCCCGACAACCGGCGCCTGTACGTGACCCTGCAGGGCGGCAGCAGTGTCGCCGTGGTTGATCTGCAACGCCTGGAAAAGGTGGCTGAACTGCCGGCGGGCAAGGCGCCGCATAATGTCGATATCACCCCCGACGGCAAGCGTCTGTACGTGGCCAACCTGGGCAGCCAGGATGTGACGGTAGTCGACATTGCCAGGGCGCGGATCATCAAACGCATTCCGCTCAGCCCGCCGCACTATGGCATCGATATCACCCCGGACGGCAAATATGCGCTGGTGACGGGCATCGGCGGCACGGTGCTCAACGTGATTGATACCCGTAAGCTGGAACGCATCAAACAGATCGAGGTGGGCCGGGGACCGCACGGGGTGCGCAGCGATGCCGACAGCCGGTATGCCTATGTTGCCGTGAGTGGCGCTAACCAGCTGGTCAAAATTGATCTTGAGACGCTACAGGTCAGCGAGCGGATTGAGATCGGCAGTTTTCCCTTCTGGGTGGCGGTGAATGGCAACACCTGACCGCCGAATAATACATCGGCTCAATAGGTCGGAACGAAGACGGCTGTTCGGGTCGCTGCTGACGGATTCACCTTGTGAAAAAGTTCAGGCCATTGCCATGCAGCTTGATGGCTGTGTTCACGATGGTCTAAGGGACAGCCTGGCGGTACCGGCGTTGATCTATATTGCGTTCAATGCAGGCAACCCGGTGGCTATGCGCGGCTGGGCAATTCCCACGGACGCGGCGCTGGCGATCCTCGACGATATGGGGCGAGCCTGGTGATCGCGCTGTTCTACACCGATCAGCTCGCCGTGGCATCGCTGCTCATCAGCCGCTGGTGCATCGCCATCAAGGACAAGGCGCGAGATGTACTGCGCAACCGCCTCGACATTGCTATTACCATGCGCACCAGCAAAGCCTGTCGTGGTTTGCTGGAGCGGATCACCGCAAAAACCGAAGCACTGACCGAGGCCGGGCAGACATGAGTGACACGCTACCCACCGGTTCGACCGCACCGGCGCCACGCCTGACAGAGCGTCCGGCGTGGCGGGCGCTCGAAGACCATTACGCAGCGGTGCGTCATCTGCATCTGCGGCAGCTCTTCGACGACGATCCTCGCCGTGGCGAACGCCTGAGCGCCGAAGCCGTGGGCCTGTATCTCGATTACTCCAAGCAGCGCATCACCGACGAAACGATACGACTGCTCGTGCAACTGGCCGAGGAATGCGGTCTGCGTGAGCGCATCACCGCGATGTTCCGCGGTGAACGGATCAACGTGACGGAAAAACGCGCCGCGCTGCACACCGCCCTGCGCGCGCCCGAGACCGCACGGGTTGTCGTCGACGGCGTCGACATTGTGCCCGGGGTGCACGCGGTTCTCGATCGGATGGCCGCGTTTTCGCTTCAGGTTCGTGACGGCGAATGGCGGGGATACACCGGCAAGCGCATCCGCAATATCATCAACATCGGCATCGGTGGCTCCGACCTCGGCCCGGTGATGGCTTACGAGGCGCTGCGTTATTACAGCCGGCGCGACATGACATTCCGCTTCGTCTCCAACGTGGACGGCACCGACTTTGCGGAGGCCACGCGTGATCTCGACCCGGCGGAAACCCTGTTCATCGTCTGTTCGAAGACCTTCACGACGCTCGAGACCCTGACCAACGCCCACGCCGCACGCGCCTGGAGCTTGCGCAAACTCGGAGACGAGCGGGCCGTGCGCAGACACTTCGTCGCCGTCTCGGCCAATGCTGAAGAAGTCGCCCGATTCGGCATCGATACCGAGAATATGTTCGGCTTGTGGGATTGGGTCGGCGGGCGCTACTCGATGGATTCGGCGATCGGTCTGTCAACCATGATTGCCATCGGAGCGGAGAACTTCCGCGCGATGCTGGCGGGTTTTCACGCGATGGATCAGCATTTTTGCGACGCGCCCTTCGCACAGAATCTGCCCGTGCTCATGGGGATGCTGACGGTATGGAACAGTAACTTCCTCGACGCGCAGACGGTCGCGGTGCTGCCGTATGAGCAGTATCTCAAACGTTTTCCCGCCTACCTGCAGCAACTGACGATGGAGAGTAACGGCAAACACATCACGCTCGACGGCACGCGTGTCGCCTGGCAAACCGGGCCCATCTACTGGGGCGAACCCGGCACCAACGGCCAGCACTCGTTCTATCAACTCATCCACCAGGGAACCCGGCTGATCCCCTGTGACTTCATCGGCTTTTGCCAGGCGCTGAATCCGCCAGCCCATCAACATGATCTGCTGATGTCGAATCTGTTTGCGCAGACCGAAGCGCTGGCGTTCGGCAAGACGGAAGCCGAGGTCAGGGCCGATGGCGCACCGGGGTGGCTGGCGCCGCACCGTGTCTTCGAAGGTAATCGCCCGAGCAATACCCTGCTCGTTGAGCGCCTGACGCCGGAGACGCTGGGGCGGCTGGTCGCGCTTTACGAACACAGCGTCTTCACGCAAGGCGCCATCTGGAATATTGATTCATTCGATCAGTGGGGCGTCGAGTTGGGCAAGGCGCTGGCGCAGCGGACGATCCCTGAACTTGAGAGCGCGGATGAGCCGCCGCCCAGGCATGACAGCTCGACCAACGCGCTCATCCGCTACTACCGCCATCACCGGCAGGGGAAAACGGCGGAGCAGCAGACATGAGCCTGCCGGAGACGCCAGCATCGCGGTGGGCGGAGGAAGGGCGGCCGTTCCCGCTGGATCCGACGCGGATAGAAGCAGAGAATGCCTGCAGTTTCTTACTTTACTCCAAACAGTTGAGAGCGTTATATTTCCATCCTGATCCGCAGATCGTGCTGACCTACAATGTTACATATCTTTTCATTTTCAATAACTTAGCAGTTATTGAAAATGGCGTGCTCGAGAAATAAATGGAGATATTAAAGCTGTGGACAACTTAGAAGTAAATATGACAGTTGCAGAACTCGCCAGACGCGCCGGGGTAACCGTGCATACCGTGCGGCACTATACCCATAGTGGTTTGCTTGCCCCGGTACGTGATGAAAGCAATGGCTATAACCGTTACTTCAGCAGCGACCTTGTGCGCTTATTGTTTATCCGCAAGGCGCGGCAGTTGGGATTCAGTTTGAAAGATACTGGTGAGATCCTGAGAGAAAGCAGCCATGGTCACTCTCCCTGCCCGCTGGTACGGAAGATCATGGAGCAGCGTCTTCTGGAGAATCGCAACAGACTGCAGGAGCTGGAAAAAATACAGGCGAATATGGAACATGCGGTCGCGCTATGGGCAAACATGCCCGATGGCACACCGGATGGGGATGCCGTGTGCCACCTTATTGAAGCCATAGCAATAAAAGATTGACCTGTGTGTAACACACATCTTTTAACATAAGTGCGCAGCAATAAGTACGCAGGGGTGGCTGTGACACGCCTGGCGTTAATGTGACAGTAATATACAAAGGAGACAAGCCATGAGTAACACCAAGAAAGTCGACAGCAGTAAAACCAGTGCCAAGACCCATCGGTCAGCCAGCAAGCTATCAGATGACCAGCGCCAGCACTATATTGAGGTTGCGGCTTATCATATGGCCGAGAGCGGTGGATTCAACAGCGGTTCTGATATAGAGAACTGGCTGGCCGCAGAAGTGGAAATAGATCAGTTGCTGGCAGAGGGTAAGCTCTAGCTATAACTTCGAGCCACAACTAATACAGGATACCTCTGAACAATTCATCCGTGAATTATCAGAGCAAAAACAAATCAAAATTCAATTTTGATCTGTTTTTCATTTTCAATAACTTAGCAGTTATTGAAATATGGCGACACATCCTTGTGCCAGGGAACCTCTGAGTTTTTCAGAGGCTCCCTGGAATGTCCATAATAAAATAATGTCCATAATAAAATAAGGAGTCCTGTGACATGACAACCACTCCAGAAGTCACTATGCCGTCTGCCATGCCCAATATCAGACGGGCTAAACATATCCTGAATCGCCTGTTCCGAGATTTCGACGGTTCTTTACGCATTTACCTGTGGGATAGTTCGGTAGTGGAGCTGGGCCGCGACGAGCCGGTGTTTTCGCTGTGTTTCAGATCGGCAAGAGCCTTTCGGGAGCTCGTCCTGACGCGCGATCCGCTGCGTCTTGCGGAGTCGTATTTCCAGCAACTCATTGACATTGATGGCGACCTCTACAGTGCCCTCAAGCTGCGTCACCATCTGGCTTCATTGCAGCTGTCTCTGAAAGAAAAGACCGAACTTGCGGCCAAGGCCTTAAGGATCAAGCCGGAAAAAACCGCACCAACGGGCAGCGACGCAGCCAGGTGGACAAAAACATTCGGGCAAAAGCTGGGCTTAGGGCCTGGCAAAAATCTTAATCGCCATGCCATTTCTTTTCACTATGACGTCTCCAACGATTTCTACGCGCTGTGGCTGGATAAGCAAATGATCTATTCCTGTGCCTATTACGAGGATGCCAGTCAAGGCCTGGAGCAGGCGCAGCGTAACAAACTCGATCACATTTGTCGTAAATTGCGGCTCAAACCCGGTGAGCGGCTGCTTGACATCGGCTGTGGCTGGGGCGCGTTGATCTGCTGGGCGGCAGAACATTACGGTGTGACCGCCCATGGCATTACCCTGAGCCAGAATCAGTACGACCATGCGCAACGCGTGATCAAACAACGCGGGCTGGAACAAAAAGTGTCCGTCGAACTGCGTGATTACCGCGACCTCCAGGGCGAGGCCGAGTACGACAAGCTGGTGAGCGTCGGCATGTTCGAGCACGTCGGTTTGAAAAACCTGCCGACCTATTTTGAAATTGCCCAGCGCTTACTCAAACCCGGCGGGTTGTTTTTGAACCACGGCATTACCAGTGACGAAGGTGGCTGGAAAAAAAGTGTCGCGACCGAATTCATCAACCGCTACGTGTTTCCCGACGGTCAACTCGAAACCGTCAGCACGGTGCAGCAGATCATGGAAGAGGCCAGGCTGGAAATTCACGACGTTGAAGGTCTCAGGCAGCACTATGCGTTGACGTTGCGCGAGTGGGTAAGTCGCCTCGAACTACGCCGTGAGGAAGCGCTGCAGTACATCCCCGAATCCACCTACCGTGTCTGGCGGCTGTATATGGCGGCCTGCGCCCTGCAGTTCGAGGAAGGCGGCACGGGGATATACCAGATTCTGGCATCCAGGCGTGAACCTTTTTCCAGCCCGGCTCCGCTCACGCGGCGTGATCTCTATGATCAAGCGCACTGAATCAGGCTGGATGGCTTGTCCCAGGTTGACTGTACTCAAAGGACGTAGCAACTACACTAGCAGGTAATTAAGGTGTTAGAGTAAAAACCGCAACGGGTCCAGTATGTAAAATGAACGTGGAGCCTGGCAAGGTGACAGTCCAGGAACAGGCAATAACATCACAAATATGGACAGGCCATGAGCGGAAATCCAGCATTGAAAATGGAGCGTTGTCGATAGGCAGCCTCGGCAGGGCAGCCAAATAGTTGACTAAAGGAACCTTATGAGTTTTTCGCAATGGACACAGGATGGCGGCATGCCTGCTGATACTGCGGACAATGACATGAGATCGTAGTCTTTGTGGTGGTGGGCTTTATGAACTGGTCGGCTAGCTGTCCTTTTTCATCACGCACCGTGCCATCCATCATTGCAGCGCGGCAGAGAAAATGATATCGGAGCCAGCATGATACTTATAGAAACACCCGCATCCCGCTGGGCAGCGATGGAAGGGCTGCCGTTCCCGCTGGGCCCGACCCGGCTAGAAGCGGAGCACGCCTACAACTTCGCGCTTTATTCGAAGCATGCGCACAGCGTCACCTTGTTGCTCTACACCGAGCGCGATGTGGTCAATCCGGTTCTGGAATATCAATTCGATTACCTGAAGAACAAAACGGGTCGGGTCTGGCATTGCCGTATCTCGTTCGGCTCGATGCAGGACGCGGCCTACTATGCGTACCGGGTAGAGGGCCCCGCGTCCCATGGCCGCTTCGAGTGGCACGGCTTCGATCGCGACAAAATCCTGCTCGACCCCTATGCAAAATCCGTATTCTTTCCCCCGGGCTTCGACCGAATCAAAGCCATCCGGCCCGGCTCGAACGCGGGCAAGGCGCCGCTGGGTGTGCTGGCCGGCGACAGCGAGGATTTCGACTGGCAAGGCGACCGTTCCCCCCGGCACGAGGCCGACACCGTCATCTATGAATTGCATATCGGCGGCTTTACCCGCAATCCCAACTCCGGGGTCAAGGATGAAGCGCGCGGCACGTTTGCCGGCCTGGTCGAGAAAATCCCGTATTTGAAGGACCTGGGCGTTACCGTGGTGGAGTTGATGCCGGTGTTTCAGTACGACCCTGCCGACGGTAACTACTGGGGCTATATGCCGCTGAATTTCTTCTCCCCCCACCCGGGTTATCTCAGCGACCGTACGGTTCAGGCGCAACACAACGAGGTGCGCGACATGATCAAGGCGCTGCACCAGGCGGATATCGAGGTGGTGATCGACGTCGTCTACAATCACACCGGTGAGGGCGATCACAATGGCCCGGTCTATAGTTACAAGGGGATCGACAACAGCACTTACTATCTGATGGCGGACCGGCCGGCTGCGCCCTATGAAAATTTCTCCGGCACTGGCAATACGCTCAATACGGCGAACCGCGCCGTGCGCAAGATGATCATGGACAGCGCCCGTCACTGGGCGAAGGAGATGCACGTCGATGGCTTTCGCTTCGACCTCGCCTCGCTGTTCACCCGCAAAGCGGACGGCTCGGTCAACGCCGACGACGTGCCGCTGCTCAGCGACATGGCCTCCGACCCGGAGCTGGCGCAGCTACGGCTGATTGCCGAGCCCTGGGACGCCGCCGGTGTGTATCAACTGGGGCGGGCATTTCCGGGGATCATGGCCTGCCAGTGGAACGGCCAATACCGGGATGATCTGCGCCGCGTCGTCAAGGGCGATGCGGGCATGGTGCCGGCCCTGATGCGCCGCCTGTACGGCAGCGATGATCTGTTCCCCGATGATCGAATGAACGCCTATCACCCCCATCAGAGCGTTAATTACATTGCCTCCCATGACGGCTTCACCCTCTACGATCTCGTGGCCTACAACCAGAAGCACAACTGGGCCAATGGCCATGACAACACCGACGGGACCGAGGAAAACCATAGCTGGAACTGCGGCTGGGAAGGCGACGAGGGCGTGCCGCCGGAGGTCATGCAACGGCGCAAGCAGCAGATCAAAAATTTCTGTTGCCTGCTGTTCCTGTCGAACGGCACGCCCATGTTCCGCGCCGGCGACGAGTTCATGCACACCCAGGGCGGGAATAACAATCCTTACAATCAGGACAACGAAACGGCCTGGATTGACTGGGATCGACTGCATGCCAACCCGGATATATTCCGTTTCTTCAAGTTGATGATCGCGTTTCGCAAGGCGCACCCGTCACTGGCGCGGAGCCGGTTCTGGCGTGACGATGTGCGCTGGTATGGCATCGGGCCGGATACCGACCTGGCCGACGATTCCCGCAGCCTCGCCTTTGCCCTGCACGGCGCATCGCAGCAGGACGACGACCTCTACGTGATGATTAACGCCTGGTGGGAGGAACTGACGTTTGAGATACAGGAGGGGGAAGCTAACACGTGGCGGCGGGTGATCGATACCAGCCTCGACAGCCCGTCCGACTTTCTCGAACCCGGCAATGAAAGCCCGTTGCCGTCGATGGATTATCGCGTGCCGGCCAGGACCGTGGTGGTGCTGATTCGCAATCCAGACGGAGGTTGAGCGTCATGAAACTAGATCCTTTGGCAGGAAAACCCGCCCCGCCGGCGATGCTGGCCAATATCCCAAAACTGGTGACCGCGTACTATACCGGCCGGCCTGACTTCTCGGCGCCCGCGCAGCGGGTCGCGTTCGGCACCTCGGGGCATCGCGGTTCGTCGTTACAAAACAGTTTCAACGAAGGGCACGTGCTCGCCATTACACGGGCCATTTGCCAGTACCGCACACAGCAGGGTATCGATGGTCCGTTGTTTCTGGGCATCGATACGCACGCGCTGTCCGAGCCGGCGTTTGCCAGTGCGCTCGAAGTGCTGGCGGCCAATGGTGTGGACGTGATGCTCGCCGAGAACGGCGAATACACCCCCACGCCGGTGATTTCCCACGCCATACTCACTTACAACCGCGGCCGCGATAGCGGACTGGCGGACGGCATTGTCATCACGCCGTCGCACAATCCGCCCGACAGCGGCGGCTTCAAGTACAACCCGCCCAACGGCGGGCCGGCGGATACCGGCGTCACCGGCTGGATCGAGGCCCGGGCCAATGCGTTGCTGCAAGACGGCATGCAGGGCGTGAAACGAATGCCTTTCGAGCAGGCGCTGCGCGCCGCCACCACGCACCGGCACGACTACCTCAGCGCTTACGTCAACGATCTAGACAGGGTGCTTGACCTGAAAGCGATTCGCGGCGCGAACATCCGTATGGGTGTGGATCCGCTGGGCGGTGCCGGCGTCCATTACTGGGCCGCGATCGCGGAGCGCTACGGCTTGAATCTCACGGTGGTGAACGAGGCCGTCGATCCGAGCTTCCGCTTCATGACGGTCGACTGGGACGGTCAGATCCGCATGGACCCGTCCTCGCCCTATGCCATGCAGGGCCTGATCGATCTCAAGGATCGTTTCGACATCGCCTTCGCCTGCGACACCGACCACGACCGGCACGGCATCGTCACCCGGAGCACGGGCCTGCTGCCGCCGAATCACTATCTTTCGGTCGCCATTTCCTACCTGTTCCAGCATCGACCGGAGTGGGGCAGGGAGGCGGCGGTGGGCAAGACGGTGGTCAGCAGCCAGATGATCGATCGCGTCGCGGCGAAACTCGGCCGCACGCTTGTCGAGGTGCCGGTCGGATTCAAGTGGTTTGTCGACGGCCTGCTCGACGGCGCGCTGGGCTTTGGCGGCGAAGAGAGCGCCGGCGCGTCGTTTAGCCGCCTGGATGGTCGCGTCTGGACCACGGACAAGGACGGCATTGTCCCGGCGTTGTTATCGGCGGAGATGACCGCGCGCATGGGTCGCGATCCCGGCGAGCTTTATCAAGAGCTGACGCACGAATTCGGCGAGCCGGTTTACGATCGGATCGAGGCGCCGGCGACCCCGGAGCAAAAACAATTGCTGGCGCAGCTCTCACCCGAGCAGATCACGTCTGCGGAACTGGCGGGTGAAAAAATTCTCAGTATCCTCACTCAGGCGCCCGGCAACGGCGCCCCCATCGGCGGTGTGAAAGTGGTGATGGAGAACGGCTGGTTTGCGGCGCGGCCGTCCGGCACCGAGGACATTTATAAAATCTACGCGGAGAGCTTCCGTGGCGCGGAGCATCTGCATCGCATCGTGGACGAGGCGCAAGCCATGGTCGACGATGCACTTTTTAAATCCTCTTGATTTGATAAGGAGTAACATCATGCAAACTGAACATTTGAAAATCGCCGGCATGAGCTGCGGCGGCTGCACCGGCAAGGTCACGGACGCGCTCAACGCCGTCCCCGGGGTTGGCGAGGTCAACGTATCGCTGTCGGCCGGCGAAGCCACAGTGCAATACGACGAGCAGCTGACGTCACCCGAGCAACTGAAAGCGGCGGTGAAGGGTGCGGGCTACAGTGTGGATGCAACCGACGCGGCGCAGAAATCGCAAGGTAAAGGTGGTTGCTGCTGCCACTGACGCGTAGCGGCAACAACCAAATGCGCAATTGACGCGCGTTGCACTGTTTGCACGCGTATTTTTAAGGAATAGCCATGTCAGACGAACTCGATCAGCTTTGTATCAACACCATACGCTTCCTGTCGGTGGATGCCATACAGCAGGCCGACAGTGGGCATCCGGGCATGCCACTCGGTGCGGCGCCGATGGCCTATGTACTGTGGACGCGCTTACTCAAACACCATCCGCATAATCCGGACTGGTTCGATCGCGACCGCTTCGTGCTCTCGGCCGGGCACGGCTCGATGCTGCTCTACAGCCTGCTGCACCTGAGCGGCTATGCTCTTTCGCTGGACGACATCAAGCAGTTTCGCCAGTGGGGCAGCAAGGCGCCGGGGCATCCCGAGCGCGGCCATACACCGGGCGTGGAAACCACCACCGGGCCGCTCGGGCAGGGGCTGGCCAATGCGGTGGGTATGGCGATCGCCGAAGCGCAGCTGGCGGCGCGCTATAACCGCCCCGGCTTCGAGGTGATCGACCACGCCACCTATGTAATCGCCGGCGACGGCGACCTGATGGAGGGGGTCGCGGCGGAGGCGGCCTCGCTGGCCGGCCACCTCAAGCTCGGCAAGCTGATCTGTCTGTACGACGACAACCGCGTCACGCTGGCCGCCGGCACCGACATCAGCTTCTCGGAGGATCGCGCCCGGCGCTTCGAAGCCTGTGGCTGGCACACCGTGTCGGTGGCGGCCGGCAACGACCTGGCGGCGATCGACGCCGCATTGCAGGCCGCGCGCGCGGAAACGACGCGGCCCTCGCTGATCCTGGTGCGCACCCATATCGGCTACGGCTCGCCCAACAAGCACGACAGCTTCGCGGCTCACGGCTCGCCGCTTGGCGCCGACGAGGTACGCCTGACCAGGCAGAATCTCGGCTGGCCGACCGAGCCGCCGTTCCTGATTCCCGAGCCGGCGTTGGCGCATTTTCGCCAGGCGCTGGCACGCGGGGAGCGCGACGAAGCGGCGTGGAATGAGCGCATGGCGGCCTATGCCCAGGCCTTCCCCGAGTTGGCCGGGGAGCTGCAGCGCAGCCTGCGCGGCGAGCTGCCGCCGGACTGGGACGCGGACATGCCGGTGTTTCCCGCCGACGCCAAAGGCCTCGCCACACGGGTCGCCTCGGGCCAGGTGATGAACGCGATCGCGCCGCGACTGCCGGCGCTGACCGGCGGCTCGGCGGACCTTGATCCCTCCACCCACACAGCGCTCGACGGCTTCGGCGATTTCCATCCGCCGGCCGACCCGGATGACGATACCCAGGGTTCCGACCGCGGCGGCTGGAGCCCTGCCGGGCGCAACCTGCACTTCGGCGTGCGCGAGCATGCCATGGGCGCGATCGTCAATGGCCTGGCGGCGCACGGGGCCATGATTCCTTATGGTTCGACCTTCCTGATCTTCTCCGATTATATGCGGCCGCCGTTGCGGCTGGCGGCGCTGATGGGGCTGCACGTGGTGCATGTGTTCACCCACGACAGCATCGCGCTCGGCGAGGACGGACCCACCCATCAGCCGGTGGAGCAGCTGGCCGCGCTGCGGGCGATGCCGAACCTGACCGTGATCCGCCCCGGCGACGCCAACGAGACCGCGGCCGCCTGGCGGATCGCCATCGAGACGCGCGATCACCCGGTGGCGCTGGTGCTGAGCCGGCAGAAGCTGCCCACCCTGGATCGCGACCGCTATGCGTCGGCCGACGGCCTGTGCCGCGGGGCGTACGTGTTGTCCGATGCGGCGGACGGCAAGCCCGAGCTGATCCTGATCGCCAGCGGGTCCGAGGTCGGCTTGATCATCGCCGCGGCGCAGCACCTGCGGGACGAAGGCATCGCGGTGCGCCTGGTCTCCATGCCGAGCTGGGAACTGTTCGAAGCCCAATCTCAGGTGTACCGCGAGTCTGTGCTGCCGCCCTCCATCCCGGCGCGGCTGGCGGTCGAGGCCGGGGTAAGCCAGGGCTGGCACCGCTACGTGGGTGACCGCGGCGAGTTGTTGTGCGTGGATCGCTTTGGCGCCTCGGCGCCGGGCTCCGAGCTGTTGCGCCAATACGGCTTCACGGTGGAGAACGTCTGCCAACGGGCGCGGGCTCTGCTCGAAACGACGAAGGAGAAGCCATGAACAGTGAAACAACGGTCAGCCAGCCGCTCTACGGCCTGCTGCATACTGACGTCGAGGGATTCGACGCGCTAGCCGAGCTGGCCCTGGATATGCGTTCAGCGTGGAATCATGCCACTGACCAGATATGGCGGCAGCTGGATCCCGAGCTCTGGGCGCTGACCCAGAATCCCTGGGTTGTGCTACAGACCGTATCACGGCAGAAACTGCAGGGTGTTCTGGCCGACCCCGCTTTCCGCAAAAACATCGATGAGCTGGTACAGGTCAGGCGTGATGCGGCGGCGGCGCCGGCGTGGTTTCAGCAAACCCATCCGCAGGCGCCGCTGAACTGTGTTGCCTATTTCAGCATGGAATTCATGTTGAGCGAAGCGCTGCCCATTTACTCGGGTGGACTGGGCAATGTGGCGGGCGATCAACTCAAGGCCGCCAGCGATCTGGGTGTGCCGGTGATCGGCGTGGGGCTGCTCTACCAGCAAGGCTATTTTCGCCAGCTGATCGACTCGGACGGCGCGCAACAGGCGCTGTATCCGTATAACGATCCGGGACAATTGCCGGTCACCCCCTTGCGTAAAGACGATGGCGAGTGGTTGCGGCTGAAACTCGACCTGCCGGGTCACCCGATCTGGCTGCGCGCCTGGCAGGTTCAGGTGGGCCGGGTGAAGCTGTACCTGCTGGACAGTAACGATGTGGCCAATCACCCGCCGTACCGGGCGATCACCAGCGAGCTGTACGGCGGCGGGCCGGAGATGCGTCTGATGCAGGAGCTGGTGCTCGGCATCGGCGGCTGGCGGCTGCTCGCTGCGCTCGGCATCAAGCCCGAGGTCTGTCACCTGAATGAAGGGCACGCGGCGCTCGCCGTGCTGGAACGGGCGCGCCATTTCATGCAGGCCACCGGGCAGTCTTTTGAAGCCGCACTGGCTGTCACCCGCGCGGGCAATCTGTTCACCACCCACACGGCGGTGGCCGCCGGTTTTGACCGGTTTGCACCGGCCCAGGTGGAACACCACCTGGGGGGCTACGCCCGCACACAGCTCGGTATTGAGCTTCATGATCTGCTGGCGCTGGGGCGTCAGAATCCGCACGATGCCGCGGAACCTTTTAACATGGCCTATCTGGCGATCCGCGGCAGCGGGGCGGTGAACGGTGTCAGCCGTCTGCATGGCGAAGTGAGTCGTCAACTGTTTGCGCCGCTGTTCCCGCGCTGGCCGACAGACGAAGTGCCGGTCGGGCACGTGACCAATGGCATCCACGTACCGAGCTGGGACTCGGCGGCGGCCGATGAGCTCTGGACGCAGGCCTGTGGCAAGGATCGCTGGCTGGGGACGACGGAAGCCCATGAACAGCACATTCTCGCCATCTCCGACGCCAGTCTGTGGCAATTTCGCACGACCGCCAGCACGGCGATGCTCGACTATGCGCGCGAGCGCTTGTCCCGACAACTGGCCGCCGCCGGCGCGTCGCCCGACGAGGTAGAGAGTGCCAGGCATCGCTGTGATTGCAATACCCTGACGCTGGGCTTCGCCCGTCGTTTTGCCACCTACAAGCGACCGAACTTATTGCTGCATGACCCGGAGCGGCTGCTGCGCCTGCTGACCAACCCGCAACGACCGGTGCAGCTCATTATGGCGGGCAAGGCCCATCCTGCGGATCAGGCCGGGCAGGCGCTGATTCAGCAATGGATGCATTTCATCCAGCGGCCCGAAGTAAGCGGCCATGTGATCTTCCTCAGTGACTATGATATGCATCTGGCCGGGCAGCTGGTGCAGGGCGTGGATGTCTGGCTCAACACGCCGCGCCGGCCGTGGGAGGCGAGCGGCACCAGCGGCATGAAGGTGCTGGTTAATGGCGGCCTCAATCTGTCGGAACTGGACGGCTGGTGGGCGGAAGCCTACACGCCAGAGGTGGGCTGGGCGCTGGGGGACGGTCAGGAGCATGGCGATGATCTCGCCTGGGACGCAATCGAAGCCGAAGCCCTCTATGATCTGCTCGAAAATGAGGTGATCCCCGAATTCTATAGCCGTGACGCGCAGGGCATTCCCAGCGCCTGGGTGGCGCGGATGCGGCAAAGCATGGCGCGGCTGGCGCCCCACTTTTCCACCAATCGGGCGGTGCGCGAATACACCGAGCAACACTACCTGCCGGCGGCGACCGCCTACCGTGCGCGGAGTGCAGACAATGGCAAAATCGGTGCAGATATAGTCAATTGGCGGCACGCGCTGGAACAGAAATGGGCCGTGCTGCATTTCGGCGACCTGAAGGTGGAGACCGATGATGGGCAACACGTTTTCGAGGTTCAGCTGTACCTTGATGACCTTGACCCCGACGCCGTGCGGGTCGAGCTGTATGCCAATGGTGTGAGCGGTAGCGCGCCGGAGCGGGTGGCGATGACACGGGTGCGACAACTGGTGGGTGCGGCAAACGGCTACGCTTACCGTGCAGAGGTGCTGGCTGCCCGTCCGGCAGCGGACTATACGGCGCGGCTTCTGCCGCACCGGGATGGCGTGGCGACGCCGCTTGAAGAGGCGCATATCCTGTGGCAGCGGTGAGTCGATGCACAATGGGGAATGGCAGCATGCCTGATTGCAGACGATTTATGGCGGCGCGCCGAGTATCAAGTCCGCGCTGTATCAACTATGACAAGAGAGGCAACACATGAGACAACGTCATTTCCATGACTGCGGGTTGAGCGAGAAACTGCTGTATACGGCCTTTCTGCTGCTGATGGGCACCGGCTACCTGATGGCGCTGGTGTATCTGTACACCAGTCACGAGGGGCACGACGATAAGCCGGGCGTGTCCATAGAGGACATCGCGGAAAACTACTATGGCAACCGCAGCGGCACGCGGCTGGAGGCGGCGATTCGCGGGCCGATGGCCGGTTATATCCAGCAGACCGAGGATCGCCACCACATCGTCGCCTGGCTCAAGTCCGGCGCGCCGGAAGCGGACTATCGTATGACGGTGCGACCAATCCTGGAAAAATCCTGCGTGCAATGCCATAGCCCCGCGTCTGGCTTGAAGGTTCCCGATCTGTCCACCTACCAGGGCCTGCAAACTGTGGCGGAGGTGGACACCGGCGAATCACTGCATACGCTGATGAAGCTATCCCACATCCACCTGTTCGGCATCGGCCTGGTCGCTCTTGGGATCGGCCTCATTTTTCGCCTCGCGGCTGTGACGACCTGGCTCAAGGCCGCGTTGATGGTGTCGCCCTTTGTGGCGATATTTGCCGATATTCTGGCCTGGTTTCTCACCAAGTGGGATCCGTTTTATGCCTATACTGTGGTGTTGGCCGGCGTGCTACTCGGACTGGCGTGGGCGGCACAAATCCTTATTTCGCTGTATCAGCTATGGTTTCTGAAGGCGCCAGAAGACAGCGTTTCACTCGACAGGAGGAACTGACATGCACACCGACTTTTTAAAGAACTTGTGGATGGCTCTACTGTTGGTCATGAGCCTGATCACGCTGAATGCCGGCGCGGCGGCGAGCGACGCGCCGGAAACGTTCCAGGTGGTCGACGGCGTGACGATCTATCTGGGCGTGATGCCGGCGCAGATCGTCCAGGGGCATGCCAGGGAGCACGAAGAGAGCAAGATGCACGGTGGCGTGCCGGCCGGGCGTTATCGTGACCACCTGGTGGTGGCCCTGTTCGACAATGCCACCGGCCGGCGCATCGAAGACGCGCAGGTGACGGCGGCGGTAATGGAGCTAGGGCTGGGCAGCCAATGGAAGACCCTCGAACCCATGCGTATCGCCGAGGCGGTCACCTACGGCAATTATTTCGACATGCCGAGCGGGGCGACCTACCACATCCAGGTGCGGATACGCCGTCCCGGACACTCGCAGCTCATTGAGGCGACCTTCACCCATCGGCACTTCGAATGAGGTACCCTGTTGAGATGAGCACGCGATCCTCTGACATGACGCCGGCCATCGACCTGGTTGCGGAGCCAGGCACCGGAGCGGCGCGCGCCCGCCAGCCGGTCTATCAGGATCTCCTGCCACCCTGCAACCAGGTCTGTCCTGCGGGGGAGAACATCCAGGCCTGGCTCGCCCACGCCCAGACCGGCCGTTACCGTGACGCATGGCTAACGCTGGTGCGGGACAATCCGCTGCCGGGTGTGCACGGGCGGGTCTGCTATCATCCCTGCGAAACCGCCTGCAACCGCCGCGCGCTCGACAGCGCCATCTCGATCCACGCGGTCGAGCGTTTCCTCGGCGACCTGGCCGCGCAGGAAGGCTGGACGTTGCCGGTCGATGCCACGCCGAGCGGCAAGCGAGTGCTCATTGTCGGCGCCGGCCCCAGTGGGCTGTCGGCCGCCTACCAGCTGGCGCGCCGCGGCCATGCGGTCGAGATCCACGAGGCCGGTCCGTTGCCCGGGGGGATGCTGCATTTCGGCATCCCTGCCTATCGGTTACCGCGTGAAGCGCTCATGGAGGAGGTGCGGCGCATCGAAGCAATGGGCGTGAAGATCATCCTCAATCACAAGGTCGATGACCTGCTCGGCGAGCAGGAAGCCGGGAACTTCGATGCGGTATTCGTCGCCATCGGGGCGCATGTCGCCAAGCACGTGGACATTCCGGCGCGCGACGCCGCCCGCGTGCTCGATGCGGTGAGTCTGCTGCACGAGGTCGGCGGCGGCGAACGCCCGCGACTCGGCCGCCGGGTGGTGATCTACGGCGGCGGCAATACGGCCATGGATGCCGCGCGCACCGCCAGGCGCCTCGGCGCCGAGGAGGCGCTGATCGTCTATCATCGCGACCGTGCGCATATGCCGGCCCACGCCTTCGAGGCGGACGAGGCGCTTGAGGAGGGCATCAAGATCCAATGGCTGACCAGCATCAAGGAGATCGCGGGTTCGTCGCTCACCGTCGAGGCCATGGAACTGGACGCGGCCGGGCGTCCGCAACCGACAGGCCAGGTCGAGACCCTGCAGGCGGACGCCGTGGTGCTGGCGCTGGGGCAACAGAGCGACAGCGGTTTTCTGCGCCGGATTCCGGGTATCGAATTCCAGCCCGACGGCACGGTCATGGTCGCCCCGAACATGATGACCGGCCGATCCGGGATCTTCGCCGGCGGCGACCTGGTACCGGGCGAGCGTACCGTCACGACGGCGGTCGGACACGGCAGGCAGGCGGCGCGGCATATCGATGCCTGGCTGTGCGGCACCACCTGTCAGCCCGCCGAGAAGCACCCCGTCGTCTCCTTCGATCTGCTGCACCTGCCGATCTACAGCGATGCCGACCGCTCGGTGCAGCAAACGCTGCCGCCAGCAACGCGTGCGACCGGCTTCGCCGAGGTGATGGCCGGCCTGAGCGAGGTCGAGGCCCGCTACGAAGCGCAGCGCTGCCTGTCTTGCGGCAACTGTTTCGAATGTGACCAGTGCTACGCCGCCTGCCCGGAGCAGGCCATCGAAAAGCTCGGGCCCGGCCGGCGCTACCGCTTCCTCTACGATCGCTGCACTGGCTGTGCGGTCTGCTTCGAAACCTGTCCGTGCCATGCCATCGAGATGATTCCCGAGCCAGCCCAGGCGGGGGGTGCATGATGCAATACAAGACCGACATGCCCGCTACCGACACCCTCGACGGCAACGCTGCGGTCGCCCACGTCGCCTACCGCGTCAACGAGGTATGCGCGATCTACCCCATCACGCCGGCCTCGCCCATGGCGGAGCTGGCCGACGAATGGACGGCGCAGGGGCTGACCAATCTCTGGGGCGGCATTCCGGTGGTGCAGGAAATGCAGAGCGAGGGCGGGGCGGCGGGCACGGTGCATGGCGCGCTGCAGTCGGGTGCCTTGACCACCACTTTCACCGCCTCTCAGGGCCTGTTGCTGATGCTGCCGAACATGTTCAAGATCGCCGGCGAGCTGACGCCGACGGTGTTCCATGTCGCGGCGCGTGCGCTCGCCACCTCGGCGCTGTCAATCTTCGGCGATCACTCCGATGTCATGGCCGCGCGCAGCACCGGCTTCGCGCTGCTGGCGTCGGCGTCGGTGCAGGAGGCCCACGACCTGGCGCTGATCGCCCAGGCGGCGACACTGGAGGCACGGGTGCCGTTCCTGCATTTCTTCGACGGCTTCCGCACCTCGCACGAGGTCAACAAGCTGAGCCTGCTGTCCGACGCCCACATCCGGGCGATGATCCGCGAGGATCTGGTGCGTGCCCACCGGGCTCGCGCGCTGACCCCGGAACGCCCGGTGGTGCGCGGCACGGCACACAACCCCGACACTTTCTTCCAGGCGCGCGAGGCCTGCAACCCGTACTACGCACGGGTGCCGGGGATCGTGCAATCGGCCATGGAGCGCTTCGCCGCGCTCACCGGCCGCGCCTACCGGCTGTTCGAGTATGACGGTGCGCCTGATGCCGAGCGGGTCGTGGTTCTGATGGGTTCGGCGGCGGAGACGGCGCGCGCCACCGTTGCCTTCCTGCGCCAGGCCGGGGAGCGTGTCGGCGTGCTGCAGGTGCGGCTCTACCGCCCGTTCGCGGCTGAGCACTTCCTCGCCGCGCTGCCACAGTCCTGCCGCGCGGTCGCGGTGCTGGATCGAACCAAGGAACCGGGTGCGCCGGGTGAGCCGCTCTACCTTGATGTGGTCACGACCCTGGCTCAGGCGGTGGCGGAGGGGAAGCGCGCGGCCCTGCCGCGCGTGATCGGCGGGCGCTACGGGCTGGGATCGAAGAACTTCAGCCCGGCCCAGGCCAAGGCGGTGTTCGACGAGTTGCAGCAGGCCGCGCCGAACAACGGCTTCACGGTCGGCATCGAGGACGACGTCTCGCACACCGATCTGGCGGTGGATCCGGCGTTCTCGCTCGAGGGTGACGACACGGTGCGTGCACTGTTCTTCGGCCTCGGCGCCGACGGCACCGTCGGTGCCAACAAGAACAGCGTGAAGATCCTCGCCGAGGATCCGGGGCGTTATGCCCAGGGCTATTTCGTCTACGATTCGCACAAATCCGGCGCGCAGACCATCTCCCACCTGCGCTTCGGCAGCCAGCCGATCCGCGCCCCCTACCTGATCGAATCGGCCCAGTTCATCGCCTGCCACCAGGCGGGGTTCCTCGAGCGCATCGACGTGCTACGGCTGGCGGCCGAGGGCGGCGTGTTCCTGCTCAATACCCCGCATGGGCCGGAGGCGGTATGGGATCGCCTGCCGCGCTCACTGCAGACGCAGATCCTGGAGAAGCGGCTGCGCTTGTTCGTGATCGACGCCTCGAAAGTTGCGCGTGACGCGGGTCTGGGCGGACGCATCAACACCGTGCTGCAGACCTGCTTCTTCGCCATCTCAGGGGTACTGCCCCGTGACGAGGCGATCCAGCGTATCAAGCACTCGATTGAGAAGAGCTACGCTGCCAAGGGCGCCGATGTGGTGCGCAGGAATTTCGCCGCCGTCGATCAGGCGCTGGCGCACCTGTTCGAGGTGGATCTGCCGGGCGCGGCGACCAGCACCTTCGACCGGCCGCCGATCGTGTCGGCGCAGGCACCGCGTTTCGTGCACGAGGTCACCGCGCCGATGATGCTCGGCCTGGGCGACGCGCTGCGCGTCGGTCAGCTGCCCGCCGATGGCACCTTCCCGTCGGGTACCGCGGCATTCGAGAAGCGCAATATCTCCGACAGCGTGGCCGTCTGGGAGGCAGATCTGTGTGTGCAATGCGGCCAGTGCGGCTTTGCCTGCCCCCACAGCGTGATCCGCACCAAATACTACCACGAGCAGGCGCTCGACGGTGCGCCGGCCAGCTTCGAATCGGCGCCGGTCAACGCCCGCGGCTATCCGCATGTGCGCTTCTCGCTCGCGGTCTATGTGGAGGACTGCACCGGCTGCGGCATCTGCGTGGAGGTCTGCCCGGCGCACAGCCCGCGCGATCCCGGCGTGAAGGCCATCAATCTCGGCCCGAAGTCGCCGATTCTCGAACGCTCGCGCGCCAGCACCGCCTTCTTCGAGGCGCTGCCGGCCAATGACCGCGCGCGTATCGATTTCGCCAATGTGCGCGGCGTGCAGTTCCTGCAACCGTTGTTCGAATTCTCCGGCGCCTGCGCCGGCTGCGGCGAAACGCCGTACCTCAAGCTGCTGTCGCAGTTGTTCGGTGACCGGCTGCAGATTGCCAACGCCACCGGTTGCTCGTCGATCTATGGCGGCAACCTGCCGGTCACACCCTGGACGCGGGATGCCGACGGCCGCGGGCCGGCCTGGTCGAATTCCCTGTTCGAGGACAACGCCGAGTTCGGGCTGGGTTTTCGTCTGGCCGCCGACCAGCACCTCGAGCTGGCGCGGAGACTGTTGCGCGAGCTGGCGCCGGTGGTGGGCGAGCAACTCGCCGGTTCGATTCTCGACGCAGCGCAGCTGCACGAATCCGAGCTGCGCGCCCAGCGCGAGCGTGTCGAGGCGCTGAAACAAAAACTGGCGTCCCTGGACGAGGAAGCCGCGGGTGAACTGCTGTCGGTCGCCGACCATCTGGTGCGGCGCAGCATCTGGATCGTCGGCGGCGACGGCTGGGCCTACGACATCGGCTACGGCGGACTCGATCAGGTGCTGGCGAGCGACCGCGACGTCAACCTGCTGGTGCTCGACACCGAGGTCTATTCCAACACCGGCGGGCAGGCCTCCAAGGCGACCCCGCTCGGGGCGGTGGCCAAGTTCGCCGCCGCCGGCAAGCGCGTCGCGCGCAAGGACCTGGCGCTGCAGGCGATCGCCTACGGCAACGTGTATGTCGCCCAGGTGGCGATGGGCGCCAATCCGCAGCACACGCTGCTCGCGTTCCGCGAGGCCGAGGCCTGGCCGGGCCCGTCGCTGATCATCGCCTACAGCCACTGCATCGCGCACGGCTTCGATCTGCGCTACGGCATGCGGCAGCAGGATCTGGCCACCGCCAGCGGCTACTGGCCGCTGTTCCGCTTCAATCCGGCGATGCCCAGCATCGGCGCGCGGCCGTTCCGGCTCGACTCGCCGCGGCCGACCATCCCGTTCAAGGATTACGCCTACAACGAACTGCGCTACCGGGTGCTCGCCCATACCGATCCGGCTGTGGCCGAAACACTGCTCGCCGCCGCGCAGCAGGTGGTGACCGAAAAATACCGACAGTACGAGGAACTCGCGAGCCGCGGCTGCGAGTGCTTCCATCCCGCGGCCAAGAACAACGCCAAAGAAAAACCGGAGAACGACCTATGGACCTGACGACGGACTACATGGGACTGAGCCTGCGCAATCCGCTGATCGCCTCGGCATCGCCGCTGAACGCCGATCTCGACCAGCTGCGCCGCCTCGAGAATGCCGGCGCCGGCGCCGTGGTGCTGCCGTCGATCTTCGAGGAGCAGATCATCGCCGAACGCGAGGCGTTCGAACGCCACACCGAGACGACAGCGGAAGGGTTCGCCGAGGCGCTGAGCTTTTTTCCAGCCTATGCCGGTGAGGGTTTCGGGCCGGGACGCTATCTCGAGCTCGTGCGCCGCGCGAAGGCGACACTCGACATCCCGGTGATCGCCAGCCTGAACGGCGTCTCGCGAGCCGGCTGGGCCGGGTACGCGCGCGACCTGGAGAACGCCGGCGCCGATGCCATCGAACTCAATATCTACCTGATCCCCACCGACCTGTCCATGACGGGGCGCGAGGTCGAACAGCGTTATCTCGACATTCTGACGGCCGTGAAGACGGCGGTCACCGTCCCCGTGGCGGTCAAAATCGGCCCCTACTTCAGCGCGTTCGGGGCCATGTCACTGGCGCTCGCTGAGGCCGGCGCCGATGCGCTGGTGCTGTTCAACCGCTTCTATCAGCCCGACATCGACATCGCGAGCTTGCGCCCGGCGCTGGAGGTCGAGCTTAGCAGGCCCTCCGAGATGCGGCTGCCGCTGCTGTGGATCGCCGTGCTGCACGGGCACATTCCCGCGTCGCTGGCCGCCAGCACCGGGGTTGACTCGGCGGACGACGTGTTCAAGTATCTGTTGGCTGGTGCGGACACGGTGATGACGACCGCGTCGCTGCTGCGCCATGGTGCCGGGCACATGCGCACCCTGCTCGATGGCCTGGTGGCGCTGCTCGCCGCGCGTGGGATCGAGTCGCTGGATGTCGTCCGCGGCCGCATGAGCCAGCGCACCCTGGGCAGGCCGGTGGGGAGCGAGCGCGCAGCGTATACCCGGATGCTGCAGGGTTATCAGGTTCCACATGCCTGGTGAGCGTTATCAGGGTTTGATACCCATGACCGCGGGCAATGTCTGGAATCAGACGCAGCGAAAAACTGCATCGATCAGTGTTGCCGAAGGTGAATCATGAAAAGCGAATCGCGTTCATATCGATCGAAATATGGGAAATCGGCGCAGGGATTCGCCCTGACACGACAGGCGTGGATGTGCGCGGCATCATGGCTAACGTAAATGTCACCTCCGAGATGAAGGCCAGCGGAATTCACCGCACGGTACTCAAACGACTGCTGGTCGTCTCGGCGGCTTTGTCCGTCGGCATCGGCACGCTGGCGTTTTACCTTGAGATGCGGCAGGCCGAGGGGCTGGTGCTGCGGCTCGCGCTGGAGGAATCGCGCAGCTTCACGGCGCGCAGTCTTGAGCATCTCAACCGTCCCGGGACCGAACACGATCTTGCCCTGAGGCGCGTGGCCGAGGAGTTTCTCCAGCGCCATTTTGTGCTTGTCACGTTCTATGACCGTGATCAGCGCGAGGTGCTACGGGCGGCTTTGCCCGGCACCGACGCCATCGCGGCCAGGCTGCAGACGCACGCCCATGTGCTTCCCCTGAGCGGGGAGGCCCGGCACGCCGCGGCATTCGTCGACGAGGGGGTGCTGATGCACCTGATGCTGCCGCTCGGCGGCGACGGCGAGATACCGGTTGGCTATTTCGAGGGCGTGTACCGGGTCGACGAGGCGACGCTCGCGGACATCCGTAACGGCGTGCTCGGCGCCCTGGCACTGGTCGTTCTCACGGTGCTGGTTGCCGCCACGGTGTTGTACCCGATCATCATGTCGCTCAACCGCGCGCTCATCCGGCGCGCCAGGGATCTGCTGAAGGGTAACATCGAGCTGATGCAGGTGCTCGGCAGCGCCGTCGCCCTGCGCGATTCGGATACCGGTACCCACAACTACCGTGTCACCCTTTACGCCGTGCGTCTTGCCGAGGCGGTTGGTCTCGACCGGGCGCGCCTGCGCCGGCTGGTTGCCGGCGCCTTCCTGCACGACGTAGGCAAGATCGGCGTCAGCGACACCATCCTGCTAAAACGCGGTCGGCACAGCGAGGCGGAGACGCGCATCATGCGCAGCCATGTGCCGCTCGGCGTGGCCATCCTGAGCAAGTCCGGCTGGCTGCAGAATGCGCGTGAGGTGGTCGAGTGTCACCACGAACGCTATGACGGTTCGGGTTATCCGCGTGGTCTCCGGGGCGAGGCGATCCCGCTCGGTGCGCGCATCTTCGCGATTGCCGATGTCTTCGACGCCCTGGTCTCGCGGCGGCCCTACAAGGAACCGTTTGGCTTCGACGAGGCCATGGGCCTGTTGGCGCAGAGGCGCGGCGGGCACTTCGATCCCGTCCTGCTGGACGTCTTTGAGCGTATCGCGCGCACGGCATATGATGAAATCAACGGCGCGGACGAGGCGCGCCTCATCAAGACCCTTGATGAGGTGGTGAAAAGCTATTTTTTCGATTGACCGCTGCAGACGGCGGGAGATCGACGCCGGGCGTTTCAGGACCGGTGCCGATTCGGCGGCAGTCCATCCAGGCGCGGTCGGCGCGGCGTATTTTGAAACAGTCGGGGCACGTTGGTACAGTACACAGCGCGCCACGGCTCGAGAATAAGGAGAACCGGACATGAAGACCATCAACATTGACGTCGGCGGCCTGCTCTCGGCCTTGAGCGGGCGCGGGGTGGAGAAGCAACTGTTGAAACTGACTGGCGTAATAAAAGCCGAGGTCAACTATGTCGCCGGCAGTGCGACGGTGGTTTATGACGAGACGGCGATCGATCTGAAGGCGATCAAGGCCCGGGTACAGGAGTGCGGTTATCACTGTGCCGGGGAACGGCTGCCGCGGCATGTCTGCGTACCCGAGGATTCGCCGAGCGACGCCGCGGCCATGGCCATGCCTGACGGCGGCGCGCATGCGGCCCATGGCGCCGCGGCGCAACCCGCCGAACATGATGAACACGCCGAGCACGCCGAGCACGCCGGTGCCCGGGACGAGATGGCCCATGAAATGGGCCATGGCGGCGGCATGGACATGCAGGCCATGGTGCGCGACATGCGCAACCGCTTCTGGGTGGCCTTCGTATTCACCATTCCCATTTTCATCTACTCGCCCATGGGCGGGCTGTTCACGCCGCCGGCGCCGCCCTTCGGCCTGGAACTCAACCGCTGGCTGTTCATTCTTGCGACCATTGCCGTCATCTGGCCCAGCTGGCCGTTCTTCGTCGCCGCCTGGCGCGCGCTCAGGAACGGCGTGCTCAACATGGCAGTGCTGGTGGTGCTGTCGGTGGGCACCGGTTACCTGTTCAGCCTCGGCGCTACATTTATGTTCGAAGGCGTACAGTTCTTCGAGGCGGTGGCGGTGCTGCTGGTATTTATCCTGCTCGGCCACTGGCTGGAAATGCGCGCCCGCGCCGGCGCCTCGGATGCCATCCGCTCGCTGATGGATCTGGCCCCACCCAGGGCCACGGTGCTGCGTGACGGACAGGAACTGGAGGTGCCGACGGCCGAGGTGCTGAAGGACGACGTGGTGGTGATCCGCCCCGGCAACAAGATCCCGGTGGACGGCGAGGTGCTGGAGGGCGAGTCGCAGGTGGACGAATCCATGCTCACCGGCGAGTCCATGCCGGTGGGGAAAAAGCCGGGGGATACGGTGATCGGCGCCACCATCAACAAGAGCGGCAGCTTCAAGTACCGCGCCACCAAGGTGGGCGCCGACACGGCGCTGGCGCAGATCGTCAAGCTGGTGCAGACGGCGCAGAACTCCAGGGCGCCGGCACAGCTGCTGGCGGACAAGGCCTCGCAGTGGCTGGTGGTGATCGCCATCGTCATCGGGCTGTTGACCTTCGCGGTCTGGTTCTGGGGGCTCGGCGCAACGCTGCTGTTCGCCGTGACCCTGACCATCACCGTGTTCGTCATCGCCTGCCCCGATGCCCTCGGGCTGGCCACCCCCATGGCGGTGATGGTGGGCACTGGCCTCGGTGCCAGGAACGGCATCCTGTTCAAGAACGCCTCGGCGCTGGAAGACGCCACCCGGCTCGACATCGTCGTCTTCGACAAAACCGGCACCCTGACCATGGGCGAGCCGCAGGTGGTGGAGGTGGTGGCATCATCGAACTCGGATCAGGATGCTGTGCTGGGCCTGGCCGCCACGGTGGAGCAGGGTTCCGATCATCCGCTGGCGCAGGCGATTCAACGCAAGGCCGAGGGTCTGAAACTGGAGCCGCTGACCGGTTTCGCCAACATCGAAGGCAAGGGTGCGCGCGCCGAGGTGGCCGGCCAGCCCCTGTTGCTGGGTAACCGTCGCCTGATGGACGAAGAGAGCGTCGATATGGCGGGCCTGGCAGAGCAGGCCGCCCGCCTGCAGGACTCGGGCCAGACCGTGGTGCATGTCGCCCAGGGTGGGAAACTGGTGGGCCTGATCGCCATCGCCGATGCGCCGCGACCTACAGCGGCAGCGATGGTGAAGAAGATGCATGAGCGTGGTGTTGAGGTGGCGATGCTCACCGGCGACAACCAGGCTACCGCCGAGCGCATTGCCGGGGAACTCGGTATCGGTACCGTGATCGCCGATGTGTTGCCCGGGCAGAAGGCGGACAAGGTCAAGGAACTGCAGGCTCAGGGCAAAAAAGTCGGCATGGTGGGTGACGGCGTCAATGATGCCCCGGCGCTGACCCAGGCAGACGTGGGCTTCGCCATTGGCGCCGGCACCGATGTGGCGATCGAGAGCGCCGACGTGGTGCTGATGAAAAGCGATCCCTACGACGTGCTCGGCGCCATCGAACTGTCGCGCGCCACACTGCGCAAGATGCACCAGAATCTGTTCTGGGCGGTGGGCTACAACGTCATCGCCTTTCCCGCCGCCGCCGGGGTGTTCTACCCGTTAGTGATCAGCCCGGAGGTGGCGGCGTTGGCGATGTCCGGCAGCTCGGCGCTGGTGGCGGTGAATGCATTGCTGCTCAAACGCACCCGGCTGGATGGTATCCACGCGTTCCGATCCGAGTCCGTCAAGGCAAGTGGCGCGGGGGATCAGGGGTGAATCCCAAGGGGTTGCCTGTTGGGATCTCACAACGCCGCTGCCTGGATAGCTCAAATTGTGGTACTACCGCGTAGCAGATGAATTCGGGTTAACCTTCTTTTGACGGTCGTCTATATTCGGGTTAACCTTCTTTTGACGGTCGTCTATATACGGGGCTTTTCGTTAGCGCTTGAGGGATATCGGGAGAGGTAAGCATGAAAAAACAGTGGCTCTGGACTCCTGCGGTATTGACCGCGGTTGCGGCAATTTCCTATGGTTTGTTCATCATTCTGCAACCGCCGTTGTTACCACAGGGTTTCTTATATGGCAACGGCCATATTGAGGGTACTGAAGTCAGTATCAGTGCCGAGGTCACCGGGCGGGTGCTGGAGAGCCACCTGGTGGAAGGGAGCCCTGTAGCTGCCGGTGAGTTGCTGTTACGCCTGGATGATGCGGACCTGAAAACCCGTCTTGCACAGGTAACTGCGGAACAATCGGCCGTCAAAAACGAGCTTGCTGCCCTCGATTCTCAACGGCGCACCTGGCGACATCATCTGCGCACAGCGGAGTCTGATCTCACGCGCCACCGCGAACTGAAAAAATCAGGCACCATCACGGCGCAACGTCTCAATCAGGTAGAAGATGTCTTTCAAGAGACACGGGGGAAGATGCAGGTATTGGATGAGCAGATCCAGCAGAGCGAAAACCGCCTGGAGGCGACGCGTCAGCAGATAGAACTGCTGCAACTGCAACTGAACAAGACACAAATCTACGCACCGATGCCTGGAACCGTGTTGGTCAAGGCTATCGAAGTGGGCGAATTGGCAGTGCCAGGCAAGGTGGTGGCCGTGCTGGTGGATTTGTCGCGTCTGGAGATGAAGGTTTATATTCCCGAGCGCGACATCGGCAAGCTGAAACTGGGCGCGTCGGCCCGGATCCGGGTGGATGCGTTTCCGCAGCGTTATTTTGAGGCGAGTGTGTCAAGGGTCGATCAACGCGCGCAGTTTACGCCACGGGACATTCACATGCCGGAGGAACGTGTGCGCATGGTATTTGGTGTCACCCTGTCTGTGGCCAATGGAGAAGGGGTTCTCAAACCGGGCATGCCGGCCGATGCCTGGCTGAAGCTGCAGGATGATCTTCTCTGGCCGGAACAACTGGTCGTACCACGGTAATCATGATGATGGCCGGTACCGCGAACACAGCCTGGATTATTGAAACGCAAGGTATCGGACGACGGTTCGGCAGGCAAAAAGTGCTCGCTAATATCGATCTGCACATTGCCGAGGGCGAGATTTTCGGCCTGCTCGGTCCCGATGGTGCTGGCAAGACCACCCTGATGCAAATACTGGCGGCGATTCTCGATCCCACAGAGGGAACTTGTCGGGTGCTTGGGTTTGATACGGTCAAGCAGACGGCATCGATTACCTCGCGCATCGGTTATATGTCACAGGGTTTTACGCTTTATGATCGGTTAACTGTTGACGAGAACCTGATCTTTGCTGCCCGAGTTCGTGGCATTGACGGCAGCGTATTCCAACAACGACGCCAACGCCTGCTGGCGATGGCCGGTCTTACTCAATTTGGTGGTCGGAGGGCGGGAGACCTTTCCGGCGGCATGCGCAAGAAATTATCGCTGTGTACCAATCTGATTCACGAACCGCCGCTATTGCTGCTGGACGAACTCAGCCTCGGCGTGGATCCGGTGTCGCGACGGGAACTGTGGCAGATGCTGCACGAGTTTCGCGAATCGGGTGCAAGCATTGTGGTGACCACGCCGTACATGGATGAGGCAGATTACTGCGATCGCCTGGCCCTGCTCGATCACGGACGGATCCTGGCACTGGATTCACCCGATGCGCTACGCCAACTTGGCGAGGGAACGGTTTTTGAGCTGACGACAAACCGCGCCGAAGACGTTTTGGAGGTGTTAACGGATCGCCCCGAATTAAGCGGCTTGCAGTGGTTGGGCTCTGTATTACATATCCTGCTTCGACCAACCACGACGCTTTCCGCTGACGTCATGCAGACGCTCCAACATCTTGGTGAGCTGCAGCCGGTGCCGTCATCGCTGGAGGACGTGTTTGTGCAGTTGACCGCGCCGCAGACCGCCGTTCAGGTACCGGCATTCGTGCCTGCATCACCGAGCCCGGATGCGACCGCCGAGCTTGATGTGGTTCAACTCGAAGGCGTGACCTGCCGCTTCGGAAATTTCACCGCTGTCGATAATGTCACGCTCGCGGTATCCGCCGGGGAGGTGTTTGGATTCCTGGGCCCCAACGGCGCCGGTAAAACCACATTAATACGAGCAATGTGTGCCTTGCTGAAACCTGCCAGCGGTAAACTTCGGGTGGCCGGAGTTGATGTGGCGGCAGAACCCATGCGTTTGCGCAGCCGGATCGGTTATATGTCACAGCGCTTTTCACTGTATACCGAGTTAACGATAGCAGAAAACCTGAGCTTCTTTGCCGGGGTCTATGGCGTTGAGGGTCATGCACGGGCGAAGGTGATTACCTGGGCCAGCGACATGATCGGACTGGGTGGTATGGAAGACCGCAAAGTGCAGGAAATCTCCGGCGCCTTGCGCCAACGTCTGGCCCTGGCATGCAGTATCCTGCATAAGCCGGCGGTGTTGTTTCTCGATGAACCGACCTCCGGCATTGATCCTCGCTCGCGTCAGCGTTTCTGGCAGTTGATCCAGTCCCTGGCCGGTACCGGTATGACGATTTTTGTCACCACTCATTACCTCGAAGAGGCGACCTACTGCCATCGCCTGGGCCTGATGTACGAGGGTCGCCTGATCGCCGCGGGCAGTATCGCGAATTTGCGGTCGACCTTGTCCATGGAGGAATCGGCCAGTATGGAAGACATCTTCATGGCCTACATCGACCGGGAAAAAGCGTCTGAACAAGTAATGGAGGCCGTCCGATGAACTGGCATCGATTGACGGCGGTGACGGCTAAAGAGACGCGCGAGATCATTCGTGATCCGATAACGGTTGGGGTTTCCGTGCTGTTGCCTTTGGTAATGTTGTTTCTGTTCGGTTATGCGATCTCTCTGGATGTAGACAACGTTGCGCTGGGTGTGCTGGATCAGGACAAGAGTCCGGCCAGCCGAGCGCTCACCGACGGCTTTGTGCAGAGCGGCTATTTTCGCCTGATCCGTGACTTCAAAACCGTTGAGGATGTGGAGGACTCCCTGCAACGTGGGCAGGTGAAACTGGCGTTGGTGATCCCGCCGCGCTTTCACGCGGCCCTGGTGCGTAACGAAAATCCCACGGTTCAAGTGCTGGTGGATGGGACTTACTCCGCCACCGCACTGGTCGCCGCCAATTACGCCCAGACCATCGTAACCGGTTTCCGGCAGCCGGCCCGGCCGAGCGCCATCCAATTGGAGGCACGAGTCTGGTACAACGCCCCCATGCGCAGTATCAATTTTGTGGTGCCCGGACTGTACGCAGTAATCCTGATGGCCTTTCCGCCCCTGCTGACGGCGCTGGCCCTGGTGCGAGAAAAAGAAAGCGGGTCGATCCAGCAAATCTTTGCCTCACCATTGACACCAGCAGAATTTATCGTCGGCAAATTGATTCCCTATGGCCTGATCGCCTTTGCCCAAATGATCATGGTAATCAGCATCGGTTTTTTCTGGTTCCAGGTTCCATTCCAGGGCAACCTGGGATTTCTGCTGGCGACCGCCTTCGTCTTCGTGTTTTGTACGGTTGGTATCGGCTTGCTGGTCTCCACCATCACCCGCAGCCAGCTGACCGCCATGCTGTTGTCCCTGATCATTACCCTGATGCCGTCGTTCCTGTTTTCCGGTTTTCTGTTCCCGATCTTTACCATGCCTTACGTATTGCAACTCTATACCGCGATTTTCCCCGCCCGTTACTTCGTCGAACTCTCACGGGGTATCGTGCTCAAGGGCGGTGGCCTGGAGGAGTTATGGTTCAATCTCGCCGTTTTGTTGCTCTACACCCTCGCGGTGTTTTGGCTGGCGGCCTGGCGTTTTCGCAAGAAGGTGGCCTGAGATGCGCCTGGCAAGTCTGCTAACCAAGGAGATCATCCAGTTTTCGCGCGACCGGGTCATCCTGATCTTGATCCTGTGGCTGTATACCATCGAGGTAGTGATTTGCGCCTATGCTCTCAGTTTTGACGTGAAACACCTGCCGTTGGCCGCGGTGGACCAGGACCGCAGTGTCGCCAGCCGGGCCTTGCTGGAAAGTTTTCGTATCAATGAGGCCTTCGATATAGAGGGTTATCCGTCCACCATGGCCGAGGCTGGCGACTGGCTGGATAAGGGCAAGGCAAGCCTTATTATCGTGATACCCGAGAAGTTTGACCATGATCTGCGCCGCGGTGCAGTACCTGTGGTGCAACTGCTGCTGGACGGCAGTAACTCCAATACTGCGGCCATCGCCAGGGGCTATGCTGCGCAAATCCTGGATCGTTTCCAGCAGGAATGGCTGCCCGATGCCGTGGCCCCCGCCGTGCAGGTCGAAGCGGTGCTGCGGGTCTGGTACAACCCCGACCAGACCTATACCTCGTTTATGGTGTTGTCCATGATCGCCCTGGCCGCGCTGATGGTAGGTGTCATTCACCCGGCCGCGTCCATCGTGCGGGAAAAGGAGGTGGGCACCATCGAACAACTCATGGTGACCCCCATCCGTATTGGTGAACTGTTTCTGGCCAAGACCGCCCCCACCCTGGGCATGGGTCTGTTGTCGGTGTTTCCCAGCCTGTTGATCGTCTGGTGGTTCGGCGTGCCGCTGCGTGGCAGCCTGTTGTTGTTTCTACTGCTCACCGCACTGTTCCTGCTCAGCGCCATCGGTATCGGTGTGCTGGTGGCCGCCGTCAGCAAGACCCTGCAACAGGCGCTACTGCTTTCATTTTTTGGCCTGTTTCCGCTGATGTTTTTATCGGGCACGCTGGTGCCGGTGGAGAGTATGCCCGAGTTTCTGCAGACCCTTTCCCTGGTCAGCCCGCTGCGTTATTACATGGACGTGATCCTCGGCATATTCCTCAAAGGTGCCGGCATTGCAGAACTCTGGCCGCAGGCTCTGGCTTTGCTGGTGATTGGCTCGTTGCTGTTTGGGATTGCTATCGGTGTTTTTCGGCGGCAGCTGGCATGAAATAAATGAAGGTCAATTCCAGAATGGAGATAACTAGCATGACAAAGAAAAAACGTACAAGCTGTTACCTGGGCGGATTTCGTAACGCCACTGCATGGACAGCCCGAATTGTTGCACTATATACATGACAGCCGGATCTGAGGTAGATCTTCTTTGGTGATTCCAGCGAATCATGCCCATGAGTACCCGCCAACGGAGGAGGAATACGACATGATGAACACACAAGCAGATGTAGCGGGCCTCACGACGGCCGAGGCGCAGGCGCGACAGGCCCAGTACGGTGAAAACGCGATTCAGGAAGAGCGTGTCAGCCCCTGGCGTAAATTCATCGTTTTTTTCTGGGGGCCGATCCCGTGGATGATTGAAATCGCCGCAATCCTTTCGGCCATGGCCGGACGCTGGGAGGACTTCACGGTTATCGCCATTTTGTTGCTCATTAATGCCGGCGTCGGCTTTTGGGAAGAGTTTAAGGCCGGTAATGCCATCGAGGCGCTTAAGCAGCGCCTCGCGCCCGTGGCCCGCGTGCTGCGGGACGGGGAATGGCGTGACATCCCGGCGCGCGAGCTGGTGCCCGGCGACCTGGTATTCCTGCGTCTCGGGGTCATCGTGCCTGCCGACGTCGAACTGTTGGAGGGCGATTACCTCAGCATCGACCAGTCGGCGCTCACCGGCGAGTCCCTGCCGGCGGACAAAAAGACTGGCGATAGCGCCTATTCGGGTTCGGTGGTGCGCCAGGGTGAAATGAAAGGTCGGGTGACCGCCACCGGCATGAATACCTATTTCGGCCGCACGGCGCGCCTGGTCGAGACCGCGGAGACCCGTTCACATTTCCAGCAGGCGGTGCTGCGCATCGGCAATTTCCTGATCCTGACCACGCTTGGTCTGGTCACGCTGGTGATTTTAGTGGCCCTGTTCCGCGGCGATCCATTCATCGATACCCTGCTGTTTGCGCTGATCCTGACCGTCGCGGCGATCCCCGTGGCGCTGCCTGCGGTGATGTCGGTGACCATGGCGGTCGGTGCTTCCACCCTGGCACAGATGCAGGCTATTGTGTCGCGGCTGGTGGCGATCGAGGAACTGGCGGGCATGGACGTGCTGTGCTCCGACAAGACCGGTACACTCACCCAGAACGCGTTGATCGTCGGCAATGCCGTCACTATTGGTGCTGAAACCCCGCAGGAGGTCGTTTTCGCGGCAGCGCTCGCCAGTGAGCGGGATAGCCCCGACGCAATCGATGCCGCAGTGCTCAAGGCGCTGCCCGACCGGCAGGCGCTGGCGGGCAGCGAGATCCTCGTCTTCCGGCCGTTCGATCCGGTGGGCAAGCGCGCCGAGGCTGAGGTGCGACAAGGCGAACGGCAGTTCAAGGTCGCCAAGGGAGCGCCGCAGGTGATCGCCGCCCTGACCGGAGCCGACGGCGAGCTGGCGGAGCGGATAAACAACGCGACCGACGAGCTGGCGACACACGGTTACCGTACCCTCGGCGTGGCGCGTACGGACAACGATGGACACTGGTGTTTCCTCGGGCTTGTGCCGCTGTTCGACCCGCCGCGCGAGGACTCGGCCGCAACCATCGCCACTGTCAAAGACATTGGCATCGACATCCGCATGGTGACCGGTGACCATGGGGCGATCGCCCGCGAGGTCTCGCGCGAGCTCGGTCTCGGCGATAATATCGTCTCGGCACGCGAGGTCTTCGAACACGAGGGTGGTGACGGGGCACGCATCGAAGCCGCCGACGGTTTCGCCGAGGTGTTTCCCGAGCACAAGTTCAAGATCGTGCGCACCCTGCAGCGCGCCGGCCACATCGTCGGCATGACCGGCGACGGGGTGAACGACGCGCCGGCGCTCAAGCAGGCCGATATCGGCATCGCCGTCAGCGGCGCCACCGATGCGGCACGCGCTGCGGCCGACCTGGTGTTGACCGCGCCGGGACTGTCGGTGATCGCCACGGCGGTGGAAGAGGCACGCAAGATCTTCGCACGCATGCACAGCTATGCGGTGTTCCGCATCGCCGAGACCATCCGCGTGCTCGGCTTCATCACGCTGGCGATCATCGTCTTCGACTTCTATCCGGTGACGCCCATCATGCTGGTGCTGCTGGCGGTGCTGAATGATTTCCCGATCATGATGATCGCCTATGACAACGTGCGCGTGGCGGAACGTCCCGTCAAGTGGGTGATGTCGCGGGTGCTCTCGGTCGCTGTGGTGGCAGGAACGACAGGCGTCATTGCCTCCTTCGTGCTGTTCTGGATCGCACGGGACTATCTGCAACTGCCGCCCGAGCAGATCCAGACGGTGATCTTTCTCAAGCTACTGGTGGCGGGCCACCTGACCATTTACATCACCCGCAGCGAACGCTGGTTCTGGCAACGCCCGTGGCCGGCCGCGCGGCTGTTCTGGACCACGGAGATGACCCAGCTGGCCGGCACACTGGCAGCTGTGTATGGCTGGCTGCTCGAACCGATTGGCTGGACCTCCGCGCTGCTGGTGTGGGGCTATGCGTTGCTCTGGTTCCCCATTAATAATGCCGCCCGGGTGTGGGTACTGGATCTATGGGAGCACGGGCTCAACCAACACACACGTCACCTCGACCGGGTGCACGCCTCGCTCCACGCCTGCGAATGCCCGCCGGCGAGCAGCGCCTGTCCGGCATCCTCCGCAGGCGGGTCGGATGGGCGCGCTTCGGAAACACAAGTATGATGGCGGGACGGCGAGGTAACGGACTGGAAATGCTGCCGTTCCTGCTGGAACGTGTGCTGGAAGACGGCTCGCGTTTTTCGGTCGCCTGGCACACCGGTATGATCGCCGGAATCTACATGCTGGTGATGTTTGTTTGTGCGCCCTTGTGGAGACGTGTTTCGGATTGCATCGGACGCCGGCCAGTGATTCTACTGGGTCTGTGTGGCTGTGTGCTGACGCTTGGCAAGCGCTCGTTAATGTGGGCGTTGTTTCGAGCATGAGGAGAGCATGCGCCTTCCCGTGGTCGGTGAGACTTTATGGTCTGCTGGGTCTGCTTGGCATAGCCGTGTTTTTGTTAGCGCTCATTGTCCTGCACCTGATGGGCACCGGTATCGACTGGACGCGCGACTATGTCAGTAATCTGGCAAACGAGCCGATCGGCTGGGTTTTCATTACAGGTGCCTTCGTGCATGGCTGGGGCAACCTGGCCCTGACCATGGGCTTGCGCGGCGCGCTCCATCCCGGGCGGTTGCGGAGCTTGGCGATTCTGCTCTTCGGCCTGGCTGCCGTGGGTATTTTACTGGCGGCGCTGTTTCCCATTGAGCCCACCGGTCAGATTCCAAGTACGACAGGGCGTGTACACCGCGCCGCTGCCAGCGCCTCCTTTGCGCTTGAGCTCGCGGCGCTGTTTGTTTTTTCGCTTGCATTTAGACGTCACCGTCGCTGGCGCCGCCAGCAGGCCGTCTCACTGGTGTTGTCGGTAAGTGCGGCTATAGCAGTGACAGTATTTGTTATCGCCCTTCAGGTCAGTGTTGCGCCAGGGCTGGCAGAGCGTGCGGCGCTGGCGATTTTACTGGCATGGGAGCTATGGGCCAGCTTGCAACTGATCCGACCGGCGCGCACCGGTGACGACAGGTTGACAGGGATTTAATTAAAGATTGTGAAAGGTGCAACGCATGGAGATTACAACTGGCTTTACACAAAGTAGCATCTGCCGGGGTTGTGGCGAATGGTGATATGACCTTCCCTGACTCACACGCCGTCATGATACAAAGCAGGATAAGCTCACACATGGATACGCGGTCGAGCGCGCGCCTGTTTCGTTATTCCAGCTCGTTCCGGCGATAAGTACCTTGCTGGCGTCCATTTTTGGCTGCGGGTTTCTGGTAATCGTTTCAATACTGGCCAGCAGCGTCGAACCTTATTCGGTATGGGTGATGGATTATATTTGTGGCAACCGTACAAAATTTAAGGAAGCTCTGAAAAACTCAGAGGTTCTGCGGCACAAGGATGTGTCGCCATTTTCAATAACTTAGCAGTTATTGAAAATGAAAAACAAATCAAAATTGCATTTTGATTTATTTTTGCTCTGACAATTCATGGATGAATTATTCAGAGCTTCCTTAAGAAAAATGGCAAGGCTTTGTGGCCAACCACCTCCTCCGACATACAAGATAACTGCGCCTGAAATCTATAAAAGTGCAATAAAAACCTGAAATAATTAACTACTAACTGATATTTAAACGCAAGTTGCGATAAATATTGAATATCACTGCTGTCCCGTTAAAAATAAAAAAAGGTTTTTATGTCGCTATTTGAGTGATCAAGAATAGATGTCATCTTATAGCATGAAACCAGTTTAAGTTCGTCGTTGCCTCGCTCTTGCTTACAATGACCGTTTTTGTTTCATATTTTCGTTTTGGCGAAAATATGAAATGATAACAGACAGCAGTGATTGAATATATAATTAAAGAGATCTTGAAGTAAGAAGAGAATAGCTTTACTTTAAATATTGAGTTTTTCAACAGTATTGGCTATGACAAGAAAGGTAGCGCATGAGACAACGTTATTTCCATGACTGCGGGTTGAGCGAGAAACTGCTGTATACGGCATTCCTGCTGCTGATGGGCACCGGCTACCTTCAGCAAACAAACCGAAGGCCGCAACCAAATCGTGGCCTGGTTGAAGGACGAGAGCCCCGAGAAAGAGTACAACGCCATCCGCCCTGTCCTGGAAAAAAACCTGCCTGCATGTCACCGTCCGACCTCGGGCCTGAAGGTTCTCGACCTCTTCACCTATGCAGGCATCAAGGTCGTGGCGGCGGTGGACACCGGTGAATCGCTGCATACCCTGATGAAGCTGTCCCACATTCACCTGTTCGGCATCGGGCTTGTCGCGCTGGGGATCGGCCTCATTTTCCGCCTCGCGGCTCTGGCTGGCTTAAGGCGGGCGTTGATAGTGTGGTCCTTCGTGGCAATATTCGTCGATATTCTCGCCTGGTTTCTCATCAAGTGGGATCCGGTCTATGCTTGCACTGTGGTGGCAGCCGGCGCGCTGCTTGGACTGGCGTGGACGTGGCAGATTCTGATCTCGCTGTATCAGCTCTGGTTCCTGCAGGTGCTGAAGAAAAAAAATTCAGTCAACTCAGTCAATTAAAGCAAGGAGAACAAGACATGTATATTCGCTGTGTAAAGACAACCTGCAAAGCCGTACTTTGGGTGATCGGCCTGGTCAGTTTTAACGCTGTCGTCACGGCGGCAGAGGTCCCGGAGAATTTCCAGGTGGCCGAAGGTGTGGCGATCTATCTGGGTGTGATACCGGCAGAGATTGTCCAGGGCCACCCCAGGGAGCACTCGGAAGCTACAATGCATGGGGGTGTTTCAACCAGGGGTCACCGTGATCATGTGGTCGTCGCCCTGTTTGATAATGCCACCGGCAAGCGCATCGAGGATGCGCAGGTGACCGGCAGTGTGATGGAGATCGGCCTGGGCAACGAGCAGAAAAAGCTCGAACCCATGCGCATCGCCGACAGCGTCACCTACGGCAACTACTTCGCTATGCCGGATAAAAATATCTACCACATCAAGGTGCAGATTCGCCGCCCCGGTATGAAGAATGTCGTTGAAGCACAATTCACACATCGACATTTCGATAAGTAAAGTACGCAACCCCATGCGGAGATACTGCGTAGGACAAAGTTATTTTATTCAAGGAGTTAACGATGAAAACCAGTATTATCGAGGTAGGCGGGCTGGTGTCGGCACTAAGTGCCCGCGGTATAGAGACGCAGCTGTCGAAATTAATCGGCGTAAAAAAAGCCGAGGTCAATTATGTCGCGGGCAGCGCGACCGTGGTCTACGACGAGACGGCGATTGATCTGAAGGCCATCAAGGCCAGGGTGCAGGAGTGCGGTTACCACTGCGCCGGGGAACTGCTGCCGAAACATGTCTGTGTGTCTGATGATCCCCCGGACGCCACTGTTGCAGGCGAGCCGCAGGTGGTGGAAGTGGTGGCATCGTCGAATTCGGATCAGGATGCTGTGCTGGGCCTGGCCGCCACGGTGGAGCAGGGCTCCGATCACCCCCTTGCCCAGGCCATCCTGCGACGTGCTGAGAGGTTGAAACTAGCTTTAACCGGCTTTACCAACATCGAGGGCAAGGGTGCGCGCGCTGAGGTGGCCGGAAAAACCCTGTTGCTGGGGAATCGTCGCCTGATGGATGAAGAGAGCGTCGATATGGCGGGCCTGGTAGAGCAGGCCGCCCGCCAGCAGGATTCGGGCCAGACCGTGGTGCATGTCGCCCAGGGTGGGAAACTGGTGGGCCTGAGCGCCATCGCCGATGCGCCGCGACCTACAGCGGCAGCGATGGTGAAGAAGATGCATGAGCGTGGTGTCGAGGTGGCGATGTCCGGCAGCTCGGCGCTGGTGGCGGTGAATGCATTGCTGCTCAAACGCACCCGGCTGGATGGTATCCACGCGTTCCGATCCGAGTCCGTCAAGGCAAGCGACGTGGGGGGGCACAGGTGAACCCCACACCGTGGTCGCGCTCGAAGAAGGTGGCCGGCCTGACCACGCTGGCCGCCATGCTGCTGGCGTTCGTGCTGGACAATTCGCCTGCACTGGAGTGGTATGAACTGATTCACCACTTGCCTGTGATGGTGCAGGTGGGAACATTATCCATCGACAAACCGCTTATCCTCTGGATCAACGACGGGCTGATGGTATTTTTCTTTCTGCTCATCGCGCTGGAGCTGAAGCGCGAGATTCTGGAAGGACAGTTGTCTACGGCAAAATCTATTGCTGCCCCGGCTTTCGCCGCGCTGGGTGGCATGGCAGCACCTGCATTGATCTATATTGCGTTCAACGCGGGCGACTCGGTGGCCATGCGCGGCTGGGCGATTCCTACCGCGACGGACGCGGTGCTGGCGCTGACGGTGCTGGTGCTGCTCGGCACCCGAGCCCCTGCCTCGCTCAAGGTGTTTCTGACCGCACTGGCGATCTTCGATGACCTGGGGGCGATCCTGGTCATCGCGCTGTTCTACACCGAGCAGCTCGCCACGGCGTCCCTGGTGATGGCCGTCCTGGGGATTGCCGTGCTTATTGGTCTGAATAGATTCCACGTGACTCGCACCGCGGCCTACGTGGTAGTTGGCGTGTTTCTCTGGGTGGCCGTGCTCAAATCCGGCGTCCATGCGACGCTTGCCGGGGTGGCCATTGGGCTGGCGATTCCAATCAGGGTTGATCGAGATGGCCGGTCCTTCTCGCCATTGCGGGATACCGAACATTCACTTTATCCCTGGGTCGCGCTCGGCGTAGTACCGGTGTTCGCGTTTTTCAATTCCGGCATTGTGCTCTCCATGTCCACAGTCACCACTCTGGTTTCACCGATGTCGTTGGGTATCGTACTGGGACTCCTGGTCGGCAAGCAATTGGGTATATTCGGCGCCGTGTGGCTCGCGGTGCAGCTTGGTGTGGCGAAGCTGCCGGAAGGAACCAACTGGTGGCAGCTTTACGGGGTGGCGCTGCTGGCGGGGATCGGTTTCACCATGAGTCTGTTCATTGCCGGCCTGGCGTTCACCGACCCGGAAATGTTACGTGGAGCGCGGCTCAGTGTGGTCATCGGCTCGGGTTTTTCAGCGGTTGCCGGCGCGGCTGTACTGTGGTTGTCGAGCCGCCGGTGATGCCGGGTGGCAATGGCACAGGGTGATTTATGATCTGGATGCTGAGCGATGTAAACGACAGGCAAACAGGATCAAACCCGAGCCTGACCGAAGCGCCGCCTTTTCAGTAATGGCATATTTATCGTCCATGCAGATTTTTCGAGGTAAAACGATTATGAATGAATCTGATAACCGGAAATCAGAATGTCCCGTCTGTCATATGATGATCGACGGGGGTAGTTACGCAGTGAATTACCAGGGACGGCCTTATGCGTTCTGTTCTGTGCAGTGTCGACAGCGCTTTGACGCCAACCCGCACCTGTATATCGGTCGCCCGGGCAGACCTTCGCCGGCCCAACAGGGGCATGAAGTCATCAGGAAACGAAAGTTGAAGTTACGCGACGCGTACACCGATGAGCAGCGCTTTGTCATAGAATCCGAGCTCAACGCTCTGATGGGAATAATTGAGGTTTCTTTTGAAAAGACTTACCTGGTGATCACCTATGATTTGTTGCAGGTGACCACCGAGCAGATTGAGGCAGCCATCGAAAAAACCGGTAACCAGTTGAGTGCAGACATGGGTACACGATTAAAGCAGGCATTCATCCATTACGTGGAGGAAACCGAACTGGATAATCTTGAACAGCCAGGTAATGGGCGTGGGCACTCATAACAGGCCAGAAAATCATTTTCTGTCATACATGTTAGTATATCGGTTTTGTGTTTCAGGTGTTTAATTTGCTGGATGCAGAGAAAGACTTGCAGCTAATGATGATTCTGCGCGATATTGTCTGAGATGAAAACTGTACGGTGATCATGGTCAGTCACGGCAGTCAAGCCGTAGATGTTGCAGATCGTTTTCTGTGGCTGGAAGAAGGTGCATTGCGTGATCGCAGGCTGATAATCACGTCAGGGTGCGGGACTCGATATGCGGGTGGATGACTGAAGCGCACATGTGTGAACCTGTTACCAGGATAGACACTATAATTTTTGTTCGAGGCGCTGTTTGCAGCATTTCGAAGAAGACCGCAAAAAATACTTGCAGGAAAAAGAACATGATGACTGACCAATATGTATGGCTGCTCTGGTCGAGCGCTTTTTTACTTCCCTGGATTATTATATATGCACTTTTTCCACAGCATCGCCGTGCCATGCTGTGGTCCAGCCTGTTTACTATGCCATTTGGTTTGACAGAACCGCTTTTTGTGCCTGAATACTGGACTCCACCCAGCCTGTTCGATCTCGCGATCAATACCGGCTTCGACATTGAAAGCCTGATATTCTGTTTCGGCATCGGTGGTATTGGTGTTGTCCTGTACAACCTGGTTACTGGACGACGCATATCTTCGGTAGATAGCGAAGAGCGCTCGAGTCCACTGCATCGTCACCATTACTTAGCACTATCTGCGCCATTTATAGCTTTTCCATTGCTCTACCTGTTGTTTGACTGGAATCCTATCTATCCTGGCATTGCAGCTATGTTGATTGGCGCCTTCGCGAATATTTTGTGCCGGCCAGATCTGAAGGTGAAAACCTGGTCGGGCGGTGTGTTGTTTATGCTGTATTACATGATTTTTCTCGGTGGACTCGAGTTTAGCGCAGAAGGGTATATTGAGCGAGTATGGAACCTGGAAGCCCTGAGCGGTATTTATGTGGGATTCATGCCTGTCGAGGAGCTGCTTTTTGCGTTTGCTTTTGGCACATACTGGGCAGGCGTTTATGAACACTTTACCTGGCGCAAATGAATACAGTGGGATGAGGGAAATGCGCACTGAAGTGTCGAACAGTTATTTTCGCGACAAACAGATTTTTAATATATGTAATCAAGTCTGTGTTTTCTAGTTGATGAAACTTCTCAGCCCCGTTATTGTTTTTCATTTTCAATAACTTACCAGTTATTGAAAATGGCGACACATCCTTGTGCCGCGGAACCTCTGAGTTTTTCAGAGGTTCCCTGGCATGAATATCCCTGCATTCCAGGGAACCAGTGATATATCAACGGTCATTGTGAACCGTTGTGCTGAAGAGGACAGACTCCATGAGTTTAAAACAGCTTTGCCATTCCCGGAGCGCCGTGTGCCTGCCAAGAAGACGATTTGTTCAGGGGCTCGCTATGGGTGGTATATATACGGCCATGGGCCTCAGTTCAAGTTCGGTACTGGCTGCTGTAATGCGTCAGCAGAGGCACTGGTTCGGGTATTGTCGACATGCCTGAAGCTGCAGGGGAACAGAGTTCGGATACCCGGCTGGTTATGTGTATACGCGCCTGGTTTTAAATGCTTATCTTCGGCTGTGTGTTAACCAGGGGAGGGGTTATGGCATCGCTGAATATGAAAGAGGACAGTTATGAAATTTCGTTTATTATCACTAATCGTCGTGGGGGGATCGCTCGCCCTTGCCGGATGCAGTGAATCTGCCGACACTCACTCTGCTGCGGGTGGCCCGGTCAATAGCGCAACACGCTGGTATACTCAGCAACAGGTCAGTAATGGTGGCGTCACGTTTCAGAAGTACTGCGCGAGTTGTCATCAAACTGATGCTTCCGGAACAGGCAACTGGCGGCAGAAAGATGCCGAAGGAAAGTATCCACCGCCGCCATTGAATGGAACGGCGCATACCTGGCATCATCATATGGACGGACTTAGACGCACCATACGCATGGGTGGCGTCCCTCTTGGTGGGTCAATGCCGGGTTTTGGTGATAAACTGACTAACCAGGAAATTGATGAGGTGCTGGCCTGGGTTCAGTCTCATTGGTCAGACCGTATCTACGCTGCCTGGCTTGAGAGGGACAAGCAGGCATCCCGATAGACTCACATGCAACTCTTTGACGTCGACAAAGGCAGCTGGTTGATGAGATGAGTGATTGAGTTTCTGGCTGCCTGCTGTTGCAATTTTATCAACATTCTAAACAGTCGGTTTGTTCTGCCTTTTTCGTTTTTCACCGTAGTATATGAAAATCGCGGGCATTATCCTTCTTGTGGATCACTGAGTATCTGCTATTGTCCTCGACTGTTTCTGGTGTGATTGCCAGTGTCAGCGTCTTTCTTTACGCAGTGTATTACAGTGCCTGTATGAAACTACGTGCAGCATTTTATTGCTTGACTGCCACTGCTGTTGGCTCTCTGTGTCTTGAGCGAAATCATATGGTGATCAGTCTTCAGGCAACAGCTATTGAGCTTTCTGCAACACGGGCAGCTTCAGCTCTTCAGTTTTTTGAGTCGGGTAAAGTGATTGTGAATGTGGTGATGTGTTGATTCGAGCTTGCCTCGACACCACCACCGTGTGCTTCAACAATGGAGCGGACAATGGCCAGGCCGAGTCCGGCGCCTTCGCTCTGGCGTGTTCTTGATGGGTCGGCACGGTAAAAGCGATCAAATACGTGTGGCAGGTGTTCTGCGGGGATTTCGGCACCCGGGTTGATCACGCTCAGCGACACCATATCATTGACCGTTATACTCAGGCGAACCCGTATCCGTTCACCCGCCGGGGTATGACGGATGGCGTTTGACAGCAGGTTGGAGATGGCCCGGCGCAGCATCGCGCGATCACCGCTTATCGCTGGCACATGTCCTTCCAGAGACAGGGTAATATGCTTTTCCTCCGCCAGCGCTTCAAAAAAATCGAACAGTTTCTTAAGTTCACTGGACAAATCCAGCGGTACCTGCACAGGTTTGAGAAGGCCGTGGTCGCTCTTCGCCAGCCAGAGCATGTCGTTGACCATCTTGGCCAGACGCTCCTGTTCCTCCAGGTTGGAGTAGAGGAGCTCACGGTATTCGTCCAGTGTTCTGGCTTTGCCCAATGCAACCTGGGTCTGGGTGATGAGGTTGGTCAGCGGGGTTCGCAGTTCGTGGGCAATGTCAGCGGAAAAATGTGACAGTCGCGTGAAGCTGTCTTCCAGTCGGCTGATCATCTGATTAAACGCTGTGGCCATGTCCTGTAGTTCCAGGGGCAGGCTGCGCAGATCAAGCCGCACATGCAGGCGATCTGCCTGAATATTGCGCAGCTTGTCCGAGAGACCTCGTAAAGGTGCGTGTCCCTGATGCACGCCGATCCATGCCGCCAGTAGAGTCACGCCGCCAGTGAGCATCATAATAAGCCACAGGCTGCGGCGAAATCCCTGCAGGAAATGCAGGTGGAAGTCCATGTCGATGGCCATGGTAATTCGGTATTCCCTGTCGCCCCTGACAAACCGTGTGGCGACACCCCGATAGGTTGTGCCGTCTGTGTGCCAGATATTCAGGTTTCCGGCGTGAATCTGCTGAACCGTGGATAGTCCCGCGACGGGTTGTTCGAAGTCTGCGCCTGTGGTACTGAAGATAAGCTGATCACGGTTGCTGAATACCTGAAAATAAACCCCGTGGTGTCCCGACACGGCATGAGACAGGGCCTCTGGTTGCTGCAGCGGATCATCTGTGCTCTGCAGGGCCTGTATCACAGCGTGGTTAATCGCGTTCAGCTCGTCTGCGTCCTGCTCGGTGAAATGGCGTTCAACGGCATTCAATACCAGATTGCCAATCAGCACCATGCTGATACCGATCGCCAGTGCGACAAAAATCATCACCCTGGCGGTCAGCGAAAGCGGCTGACGCTCAGTTGTTTTCATCGTCAGCTTCCGCGTCGAGCTTGTAACCCATGCCGCGCACCGTATGGATCAGCCTGGGTTTGAAGTTGTCGTCAATTTTGGCGCGCAGACGACGAATGGCGACATCGATCACGTTGGTATCGGAATCAAAATTCATGTCCCACACCTGCGAGGCGATCAGTGAGCGTGGCAACACCTCGCCCTGGCGTCGTACCAGCAGTTCCAGCAGGCAGAACTCCTTGTGGCTGAGACTGATTTTCCGACCAGCACGCGTAACTTGATGCCTGGGTAAATCCAGCGTAAGATTGGCCACTCTGAGCTGATCCGTCAGAGGTGGTGCCGATCCTCGACGCAACAGTGTGCGCACCCGCGCCAGTAACTCGGCAAAAGCGAAGGGCTTTACCAGGTAGTCATCGGCACCCAGCTCCAGTCCCCTGACGCGGTCATCCACGCTGTCACGCGCGGTCAGAAACAACACGGGTGTCTGGTGTCCCGCTTCCCGCAGTGACTGCACTATGCGCCAGCCATCCACGTCGGGCAGCATGACATCCAGCACAATCAGGTCGAATGACTCGGTCATTGCCAGATGATGACCATCAAGTCCATTTCTAACCAGGATTGCCTGAAAGCCAGCTTCTGTTAAACCTTGTCGTAAGTAGTCGCCTGTTTTAATTTCGTCTTCGACCAGCAGTAATCGCATAAATGCCTCGCTTATTGCATTTTGTATCATTCTAGCGGGACACTCCCTACAGAAAGATTACACCAGGATGACATCTTTGTAATGTATTGGTCATCTATCTGACAGGGTGGGCCGGTTAAGCTGTGAAAAAACTGAGCTGAAGCGGGTCGGCATCTGCGACACTGTTGCCGGGACACGGTTCGGATTTTAATTGATCGATTTATGTTTTTAATACAGCCTTCAGGAACCATACCATGAAACCACAAACACTCACTTATCTCGTTACCTTGCCGGCATTGATGCTGGCCCTGTCAGCTCACGCGCATGCTCCCAGTGAACATATGAAAGCGGGGCAGGCAGCGGCGCCAGACTGTTCGATGATGGAAGATATGGATCACTCCAGCATGAACATGGATGATCCGGTGATGCAGGCCATGATGAAAAAATGTATGAAAGCCACGCATCAGGACGAGGCTGACTCACATGACGATAAAACCGATGCAACAAAGCCTGCCCGGCACCAGCACTAAAAATAACAGGTCGCGATTTCTCAGGAGATAATATGACGTCCTTTAAAATTTTGTCCTGTTTTAAGTGTCTTGTCGCTGCAACGAGTGTGGCGGCGGTGGTCGGTGTGGGGTTCCTTTTTTCGGGTTTCTACCCGATGGGCGCCGACGATCATCACAACGACCTGACTTACTGGGCACTGCAAACTTTACGTGAGCGTTCCGTTGCCCGTGCAGCAAATGATATCCAGGTGCCGAACGATCTGGATTCGTCCGAGCGGTTACTGTCTGGCGGTGCAGATTACAATGATATGTGCGTCGGTTGTCATCTAAAACCGGGCATGACTCAGAGTGACTTTACCCTGGGGCTTTATCCCCAGCCACCAGACCTCACCCAGGCCGAAATTCATCAAGAGAGTGCCCAGGTGCTCGCCCGAAAGCACTTCTGGATTATCAAGCACGGCATCAAGGGGTCTGGTATGCCGGCCTGGGGAGCGGGCCATGATGATGAGCGTATCTGGAATATGGTGGCTTTCCTGCAGCGTCTGCCCGAGCTGTCGTCACAGCAATATCAGATACTGAGCGCGCGCGGTGTGGATGACTCAGGCCATCATTGAGGCAGGTTACAAAAAAGCTTATGTCATATAACCATCACGAACACCGGGTTGATCTGGGTGAAAGTTCCAGTAAGCTGAGCAGATTAACCCGTCTTCGTGTCGACACTGCATCGAAGTGAAAATTAAAGTATATCATGACGCAAGAACAAGACCGTAAAACGAGCTATGCAGAGGGAAGTCTGACTCTGACAGGTACAATCATGCTGGGTACCGGGGTCATGATCGGCGCCGGTATTTTTGCCCTGACAGGTCAGATGGCCGAAATGGCCGGCATACTGTTTCCGTTAGCCTTTCTGGCCGCCGCGGTAATTGTGTCTTTTAGTGCCTATTCCTACATCAAGATTTCTAACACCTATCCATCAGCAGGTGGCATAGGTATGTATCTGTACAAGGCTTATGGTGATCGATTACCCACCGCATTCAATGCCTTGTTAATGTACTTCTCAATGGTGATTGCGCAGAGTTTTCTAGCCCGCACATTCGGTGCCTATACCATGCAATTATTTGGCGGTGATGAGTCTGGCCTGATGGTTCCGGTGCTGGGTGTTTCGCTTATTCTGACGGCGTTCATTATCAATCTGCTAGGTAATCGGTCTATCCAGAGAGTCGCGAGCCTGATTGGTATATTGAAAATCGGCGGTATTTTGATCTTTGGCCTGGTGGGTGTCAGTCTGATTGATGGTGTTACGGTTAATTTCAGTTCTCAGCAAAACAGTGGCGCAGTCGGCAGCTTTCTCGGTGCCACAGCACTTGGCATTCTGGCATTCAAGGGCTTTACTACAATTACTAATAGTGGCTCCGAGATAATCGACCCTCGTCGCAATGTTGGTCGGGCCATTGTCATTTCAATCGCCGCCTGTGTTGTTATCTACATGCTGGTTGGTCTTACCGTCGCCGGCAATCTTTCCCTCAGTGAGATTATTGAAACCCGTGATTATTCACTGGCGGCGGCTGCTCGACCTGCGCTTGGTGAGTACGGTGTCTGGTTCACAGTGGCGATTGCCATGATGGCGACAGCAGGGGGAATTATTGCGAGTATTTTTGCAGTGTCCAGAATGCTGGCGATGTTGTCAGAAATGAAGCTGGTGCCGCATAGACACCTGGGTATGCCGGGGAGTGTGCAGAAGCACACACTGGTTTACACTGTAGTGCTGGGTCTGTTGCTTACTGCATTTTTCGACCTGTCCCGCATCGCTGCTCTGGGTATTATCTTTTATCTGATAATGGATTTGGCATTACAGTGGGGGGTGCTGCGTTACCTGCTGAACGATGTTAAGGCCAGTCGATGGGTGCCGCTTACGGCCATTATTCTGAACTTGCTGGTACTGGCTGGCTTTATCTGGGTCAAGCTTAATTCCGATCCATTCGTTATTGGTGTCGCCTTTGTGACAATGTTGCTGATTGCGATCGGTGAACTGTTATTTTTACGCTCAAGGAAAACCGAGCATGAGAGCAATACTCATAAGCAGCACTGATGACTGATACTGAAGGAAAAGCTATGCTGGCCAGACGAATCAACCATGCGCCTGAACGGGTGACTTACAACTATGGTGTGTTATACATGCAGAAAAATAAACCCCGCTTTGTAGCTGTGAGAAATCAATCCGGCTGTCTGCAGCCGAGCCCTGAAGCTTGCAAGCTATATGTGTCTGGAGCTAATCATGCGTCGGTTTAAATTAACGGCTTTGATGCTGGGGCTGCTGCCCTTGCTCGTAGCCTGTAACGATGTGGTAGACGCCCCCGAGACACTGGAACAAACTGCTACGGATGCTGACATGCTCACTGTCTACAAAAGCCCGAGCTGTGGCTGTTGTGAAAAATGGATAGACCATCTCGAAGCCGCGGGTTTCAAAGCGGGTATACAGCACCCGACTGATCTGGGCGCTATCAAAGATCGTTATCGAATAGAAAAGACGCTGCGTTCCTGTCACACTGCGGTGTCGTCACAAGGTTATGTTTTTGAAGGCCATATACCCGCTCGCTACATCCATCAATTTCTGGCCAGCCCACCCGCTGACGCTACAGGGCTCATTGTACCGGCCATGCCGGTGGGTAGCCCGGGGATGGAGTATGACGACAAATTTATGCCGTACCAGGTTTTGCTGGTAAAAAAAGACGGAAGCACAGAAGTGTTTGCCAGTGTACAAAGCGTGGCTCAACAGCATCAGTCACTCAATCAACAGGAAGCATATCCATGAGCATGTTCGTTAAAATGCTTTTTATTCTGCCACTCACCCTGCAGCTCACTATGGGCAGTGCAGCTGCCGTTGCACAATCTCTTCCTGAAGTCCTGACTCTGCAACAGGCTGTCACCCTCGCCACGGACGCCGATCCCTGGCTTAGCGGTAGCCAGTATACTCAGCAGGCTCTCACTGACGAAGCGACCGCTGCAGCGACTTTACCTGACCCGCGAATAAGTCTGATGGCCGGTAATTTTCCCGTAGATACTTTTGACATCAACCAGGAAGCCATGACCCAGTTATCGGTGGGGGTTTCGCAGATGTTTCCCCGGGGTGACAGCCTGTCGCTCACCCGGCAACAGAAGCGGCAGCTTGCAGAACAGCATCCTCTGTTGCGAATGGACCGTCGCGCCCGCGTGACCGCCACGGTCAGCCAGTTGTGGCTGGAAGCCTATAAGGCACAGGAAAGTATCCGCCTGATCGAGCAGGATCGCACGCTGTTCGAACAAATGGTGGACATCACCGAAGCCAGTTATTCCTCGGCACTGGGCCGGGTGCGCCAGCATGATGTGATTCGTGCGCAACTCGAACTGACTCGGCTGTCTGATCGCCTGACGGTGCTCAGGCAAAAACAGCAGGCTGCACAGCAGCGTCTGTCTGAATGGATTGGTGCACCTGCCACAGCCCCCATCGCGCCGGTGTTACCAACGATTTCCCCTGTGAGATCGTTGACGGCACTGCCCATTGAAAGCGCCAGCATGCACAGTCTATATGAATCAGTCCGCCATCATCCCGCGTTGCGGGCACTGGATCAGCGTATCGATGCAACGCAAACCGGCGTTGATCTGGCTAAGCAGAAGTACAAACCCGAATGGGGACTGACAGCCCAATACGGTTACCGCGACAGTGATCCGCTGGGGCGCGACAGAGCCGATCTGTTTTCTATTGGCGTGACGTTTGATCTACCGGTTTTCACTGATAACCGGCAGGACAGGGAGGTGAGTGCCGCCGTTAACCGAAGCGAAGTCATCAAAACAGAAAAACAGCTGCTTGGCCGCCAGCTGATAGCAGAACTGGAAACCGCGCGCGTGCAACTGCTACGTCTGGATGAACGCCAGATACTTTATACCGAGCAGTTGCTGCCACAGATGGCGGAACAGGCAGACGCATCGCTGGCTGCCTACAACAATGACGATGGCGACTTCGCCGAAGCCGTGCGGGCGCGTATTGCCGAGTTGAACGCCAAAATTGATGCGCTTGCTATCGCCGTGGAGCGGCAGAAAATTATTTCCCAGATCAATTACCTGCTTGCCCAGGTATCGCCTGACGATGCGCAGGCAGTAGAAACCTTTTAAAGGAATTCAATATGAATACATTGAACAAAACCATACTGGGCATTGCCTTTGGTGCGCTGCTCGGCGCATCCGCTGTCTGGTTGTTGAACAGCTCAGATGAAGAGGGCGCAACAGCAAAGAGCGGTGAACGCAAGCCGCTTTACTGGGTGGCGCCGATGGATCCCAATTACCAGCGCGATGAGCCCGGCAAATCGCCCATGGGCATGGACCTGATTCCGGTTTACGCGGACGACACCGGGAATGATGAAGTCGGTACCGTTAAAATCTCGCCCGAGGTCATCAACAATCTCGGTGTGCGCACCGCCAGGGTGGAACTCGGGCGGCTCGACCTTGATGTCAAAACCGTAGGCTATGTGCAATACGATGAAGACCGCCTGATACACATGCATCCCAGGGTGGAAGGTTGGATTGAAAAGCTCTACGTCAAGTCGGTGGGTGATCCGGTGACTCAGGGGGAGCCCTTGTACGCACTCTATTCACCTACTCTGGTCAACGCCCAGGAAGAATTACTGCTGGCCTTAAAGCGTGGCAATTCGTTGCTGATTAGTGCGGCGGTGGAACGCCTGTTGTCCCTGCAAGTGCCGCGGGCGGATATCGAGCGTTTACGTAAAACCCGTAAAGTCAATCAGACAATCACCGTTGCCGCGCCTCGCTCGGGGGTAGTGGACAATCTCACGGTTCGTGAGGGCATGTATGTTAAACCCGGCATGAATATGATGAGCATTGGCCAGCTGGAACATATCTGGGTGATTGGAGAAGTCTTCGAGCGTCAGGTGGATCTGGTTAGAGAGGGCGATAAGGTGCGCATGTGGCTGGACTACCTGCCCGGCCGTGAATGGCAGGGACAGGTGAATTATATCTACCCGTCGTTAAACGAGAAGACCCGCACCGCGCAGGTTCGGGTGTATTTTGATAACCCGGATGCTTTCCTGAAACCGGGGATGTTCGCGCAGATGGTTATTGAAACCCGGCCGGGGAATAAAACGCTGCTAATACCGCGTGAAGCATTGATTCGTACCGGCAGCCAGTCACGGGTGGTGCTGGCACTGGGGGATGGTCAATTTAAATCGCTGGCGGTAGAGATCGGGCGCGTGGGTGAAGATCAGGTGGAAATCCGCTCGGGCCTCAACGAGGGGGAACGCATTGTGACCTCTGCGCAGTTCCTGATCGATTCGGAGTCCAGCAAGACGTCGGACTTCAAGCGCATGGCCCCGCGTGGCTCACAAGACGAGAAATCGAGCGCAGCGGAGGCCGGTGCTGGCCCGCGTTCAGTCTGGGTGGGTGCGCAAATCAATGGCCTGATGCCGGGGCATCGCATGGTCACGCTGGAACACGAGGCGATAGCAGACTGGCAGTGGCCAGCGATGACCATGGACTTTACTGTTGATGAGGGCGTGGATATGGAGGCGCTCAAAGAGGGCATGCGCCTGCATGTGCAGATCAGCAGGGACAGTGGTGGAAGTTACCAGCTGACCCAGGTGCATATCCCGGATCAGGCCTCGGCAGACGATGCCATGTCGGCTGAAATGGATCACAGTCAGCATGATGGGATGAATCACGATGCGATGTCGATGCCGGAGCAAAATGACCACAATGGTATGCGCTCCGACAATCCTCAGCAGGAGCATCACCATGATTGAGTTATTGATCCGCTGGTCCATCGGCAACCGCTTTTTCGTGCTACTGACCACCCTGATACTGGTGGGAGTTGGTATTTATTCCCTGAAAAACACACCGGTGGATGCGCTTCCCGACCTGTCCGATGTGCAGGTGATTATTAAAACCAGCTATCCGGGACAGGCGCCGCAGGTGGTGGAGGACCAGGTCACCTATCCACTGACCACTGCCATGCTGTCGGTACCGGGCGCGGTTACCGTGCGCGGGTACTCCTTCTTCGGGGATTCCTATGTGTACGTCATTTTCGATGAGAATACCGACACTTACTGGGCGCGCTCGCGGGTGCTGGAATACCTGTCACAGGTGGCACCCACCTTGCCGCCCAGTGCCCGACCACAACTGGGCCCGGATGCCACGGGTGTGGGCTGGGTCTATCTCTACGCGCTGGTGGATCGTACCGGCAAGCATGACATCAGCCAGCTGCGCAGTCTGCAGGACTGGTTTCTGAAATACGAGCTGCAGACAGTATCCGGGGTTTCCGAAGTCTCGGCGCTCGGTGGCATGGTCAAGCAGTATCAGGTGAAGGTGAACCCGGAAAAGCTGCGTGCATTCGGTATTCCGTTGTCGCATATCCAGATGGCGATCCAGCGTGGTAACCAGGAAATGGGTGCCTCGGTGGTGGAAATGGCGGAAGCCGAATACATGGTCCGGGTCAGTGGCTATATTCAGGGTGTCGATGACCTGGCGAATATTCCGCTGGGCGTGAATGCCAATGGTGTCCCCCTGCTGCTCGAGGACCTGGCAGAGATTGAACTGGGGCCGCAGATGCGTCGCGGCATCGCCGAACTCAACGGTGAAGGTGAAGTCGTCGGTGGCATCGTGGTGATGCGCTTTGGTGAGAATGCGCAGAAGACCATTGATGGCGTCAAGCGCAAACTGGAAAAACTCAAGGCGGGTTTGCCTGAGGGCGTGGAGATCGTCACTGTCTACGATCGATCAGGGCTGATTGAGCGGGCGGTAGAAAATCTGTGGCACAAACTGCTGGAGGAATTCGCGGTGGTGGCGCTGGTGTGCATGGTATTCCTGTTTCATATACGCTCCTCTCTGGTGGCGATTATCAGTCTTCCAGTGGGTATTCTGACCGCCTTTATTGTGATGCACTGGCAGGGCCTGAATGCCAATATCATGTCACTGGGGGGTATCGCCATTGCTATCGGCGCCATGATCGATGGCGCCATCGTGATGATTGAGAACATGCACAAGCACATGGAGCGCACGCCATTGACCGCGGAGAACCGCTGGAAGATTGTTGCCGAATCAGCGTCAGAAGTCGGGCCGGCGCTGTTTTTCAGTTTGCTGATTATCACCGTCAGCTTCGTGCCGGTGTTCACTCTGGAGGCCCAGGAGGGCCGGATGTTCAGCCCGCTGGCGTTTACCAAAACTTACGCCATGGCGGCCAGTGCCGCACTGGCGGTGACGCTGGTGCCGGTATTGATGGGCTATTTCATTCGCGGCAAGGTGTTGCCTGAACATAAAAACCCTGTCAACCGTCTGTTGATTGGTCTCTATATGCCCGCGTTGAAAACAGTGTTGCGCTTTCCCAAAGCGGCCCTGGTCATTGCATTGGTACTGACCCTGGCAGGCTTCTGGCCAGCCAACAAGATCGGTAGCGAGTTTATCCCCAGCCTGGATGAAGGTGACCTGATGTACATGCCCACAACCTATCCGAGTCTGTCCATTGGTAAGGCGCGTGAGCTCCTGCAGCAGACCGATAAGTTAATTGCTACGGTGCCCGAGGTAAAAACCGTGTTCGGCAAGATTGGTCGCGCCGAAACAGCCACCGACCCGGCACCTCTGACCATGATAGAAACCTTTATTCAGCTCAAGCCGCGGGATCAGTGGCGTGACGGTATGACCACTGACAGGCTCAAGAAGGAACTGGATGCGCTGGTGAAATTTCCCGGCCTGACCAATGCCTGGGTGATGCCGATTAAAACCCGCATTGATATGCTGGCCACCGGCATCAAGACCCCGGTGGGTATCAAGGTGGCGGGTGAGGATCTGCGAGAAATCCAGAAGATTGGTCAGCAGCTGGAACAGATTCTTAAGGATGTGCCCGGCACGGCCTCGGTTTATTCTGAACGGGTGGCCGGTGGGCGCTACATTAAGGTGGATATTCAGCGCGAACAGGCCGCGCGCTATGGTCTTAATATCGCCGACGTGCAGCAGGTGGTGGCCACGGCGATTGGCGGAATGAACGTGGCCCAGACGATCGAGGGGCTTGAACGTTATCCGATCAATCTGCGTTATCCGCAGGATTACCGCGACACGCCGGAACAACTGGCGCTGCTGCCCATTGTGACACCTGGAGGACAGCGCATTGCGCTCGCCGACGTGGCAAAAGTCTATGTGGAAGATGGCCCGCCGGCCATCAAGAGTGAGAACGCCCGACTGAACGGCTGGACCTTCGTTGATATTGACGGCGTGGACGTGGGCAGTTATGTCGAGCAGGCCATGGTCACCGTCGAGCAGCAACTGGAGCTCCCCACAGGCTATTCTGTGACCTGGTCCGGTCAGTACGAATACATGTTGCGTGCCAAGGAAAAGCTCACCTATGTGGTGCCGCTGACACTGGTCATCATTGTCGTGCTGCTCTACATGAACTTTCGCCGGTTTGCCGAAGTCGCCATTATCATGGGCACCCTGCCGCTGGCAATGATCGGCTCCATCTGGCTGATGTATCTACTGGGCTACAATTTCTCAGTGGCGGTGGGCGTGGGCTTTATCGCGCTGGCCGGTGTGGCAGTGGAGATCGGCGTGATCATGCTGGTCTACCTTAATCAGGCGTATGCCCAGATGCAGTCAGAATGCGAAACAAAAGGTATTGCACCAGCGCTGGAAACGTTGCGTCATGCGGTGCTGCACGGAGCCGGTATGCGCGTACGGCCGGTGATGATGACTGCCAGCGCTATTATTGCAGGCTTGCTACCGATTATGTACGGCAGCGGTACCGGATCTGAAGTGATGAGTCGCATTGCAGCGCCGATGGTGGGTGGTATGCTGAGTGCAGTGATTCTGACGTTGCTGGTGTTGCCAGCGGTGTATTTTCTGTGGCGCGTGCGTTCACTGCATAGGTAATATTAGCCAATTGACCGGCTACTATCGGGAGTTATCGTTGTTTGTCGGTCAGGAAGGGTGCAACTGATTTTTATGAGAAAGTTGTATTTATGCCATAGGCCGATTTTGATTAATTATCAGCGTTTTGCTGATAACAATATGATGTTACGTTCGTATTGCATATTAATGGGAAGGTTGATAGTGTTTATTGCTATCTGCCGATATTGAATGTGGGTATGAGCTGGTATCCATTCATGCAAATTGATCAATCAGGTGGTGAACACGAGTTTAGGAGTATTAATTAACTCTAATTAAGTTGATATCAGACAATAATATTGGACTCAGTTCGGTTATTATTGACAGCACATCAACGGGAGTTACCATTGAAAAGGCTGGCACAAAAGATTCTATCGACTTTAATGGCGCTTATTTTAATATTCGCGCCAATGGAGACGATGATTGCCAGTCAGGAACATCAATGCGGTGAGCCGGAAGTCGCCGGCAGCATGAGTGAAAACCACGCACACATGAGCAAAAAAACTGCTCATCATGATGAACAGTTGTCAGCGCAGTCTGCTAGTGAAAGTAGTAAGTGTGCCTCCTGCATGGATAAGCAGTGCTGTTGTGATAACGGCAGCTGTGCTTGTGTCACGCTCTACAGCATGTTTGTCCCGTCTGGTACCGTTTTTGATTTCTCAGATAATATGATGTCTACTAGCATACCTTTCATGAAGGTGTATCATATTTCACCCGTTCCAGTTTTCTTCCTACGACCTCCTATCTCCTGAGCACCGGGTTTTGTGGCGCACGGTTTAGACCTGCGCTTTCCCTGGCTTCTGGCATGTGTGTTGTGGTCAAACAATCATATCCAGCTGTTCGTTGACAAAGGGATAATTGCAGCAATGCGTCATAGCTGAGGCTGGCGCCACTAACCTGATCTTTATCCAAACGACTTTTACCAAATGTAAATATGGGGAATAACTCATGAAAAAATCAAAAAAAATATATCTGGCGATAATGTGTTCGCTGCCACTTATGTCCGTGAATTCGACAGGATTCGCCGCAAGTGAGCTGGAACAGTTAAAGCTGGACGTTGAAAAACTTAAAACAGAAGTGGCTGCAGCCAGTGAATGGCGTAGCCAGAACTCTTTAATGCACATGGCTGGCTATGCCGATGTGGGTTATGTAAAATCTGACGCAGAGGGTGATGATGGTAGTTACAATGTCGGTACCTTTGCGCCTATTTTTCATTATCAGTTTCGTGATCAGGTGATGCTGGAAGCGGAACTGGAAATTAGCACGGCTGAAGATGGCTCCACAGAAACTGCTATGGAATACCTGACTATTGACTGGATCCTGAACGACAATATGATTCTGGTTGCCGGTAGATTCTTAAGCCCTGTTGGTAATTTCCGGCAGAACCTGCATCCTTCCTGGATCAATAAACTGCCTTCCGCACCACCGGGTTTCGGTCATGATGGCGCGGCGCCTGTGTCCGACATGGGTGTTCAGCTCCGGGGTGGATTTCATATCGGCGGCATGAAGGCCAACTACGCGGTGTATACGGCTAACGGGCCTGAGGTCAAGGCTGAAATTGCACCTGATGCGGGAGATAATACAGCCATTGATGAAATTGAATACGATGGTGTTGATGCCGAGGCATTTGGCGCTGATGGCGATGGTGAAAAAGTGTTCGGTGGTCGTTTCGGCATTCTGCCTGTTCCTTCACTGGAAATTGCTGTGTCTTTCGTAAGCGGCAAGGCGACAGTAACCAGTTTTGAAGGCGATGAATTCACTGGCACCAATCCTGGTCTGGGTGGCATTGCGGCGAGTAACTATGACGTGACCGGAATGGATGTGTCCTGGCGTAACAAATCGTTTGATGTGCGCTATGAATATGTTAGATCTGAGCTGGGCGAAACAAATATAGGTGGTTTTGGTCTGGCTTCAGCAGAATGGACTACATGGTATGGACAGGTGACGTATAAAATACCTTCCAGCAAGTTCGAAGCGGTGGTGCGTTATGCCGATTTTGATACACCTCATGCCAGTGCAGATGTACAACAAACCGCTGTTGGTCTGAATTATCTGATTACCAATAATTTTATCGCCAAACTTGGCTTTGAATCCAATGATAATCCTAATGCAGGTCAACAAGCATACGATCGCGCTTTGGTGCAGTTGGCCTACGGCTTCTAAGGAGAATATATTATGAAACAGAACACTAAAAACTTAACTCTCAGCAGCCTGACAGCGCTAATGGGCCTGGCTCTGTCAGCATCAGTGGCTATTGCAGCTGATTACCCTGCAAAAGGCGACTTTGTTAAAGGCGCCAAGGCCTGGGCCGATAATTGTGTACGCTGTCATAACTTGCGCGATGCCAAGGAGCTGCGTGATGATCAGTGGATTACCACAGGCTTCCACATGCGTGTACGCGGCGGACTCACTGGTCAGGAAACCAGGGATATTATCACCTTCCTGCAACAGAGTAACTAACTGGTCTATGGGATGTCTGCGGCCCTGTGGCTAACAGGGGCGCATGTTCCTTAATAAAAACGCTTAAAGAAATAATCGGAGAAAAATTGATGAGACAAGGTTCAAATAAGTTAATCGGCAATGTTGCGGCTGTACTGATACTGGCCGGTTTAGGGAATATAAATCTGGCAATGGCGGATGGCGCGAAAATTTATAATTCAACGTGTATAGTGTGTCATGGCGAAGATGGAAAAGGCGTGTTGCCAGGTGTGCCTGATTTAACCGGAAGTGCAGGGCGCTTATCAAAACCTGATGATGAGTTATTCAATAATGTCGTCAATGGTTTCCAGAGTCCTGGCTCACCTATGGCTATGCCACCCAAGGGGGGTAATGCCAGTCTGAGTGATCAGGATATTAAAAGTGTAATTGACTATATGCGAAGTACATTTGCCAAATAAAACCAGTCAGCAGGACATGGAGGTCCAAATCCTGGAAAAGGAGTAATTTAGCTTCAGTCGAAGCAAAACTTATAGCTTGAGAGACCGCTTGTAAAATAAATCATCATCTAATGTCACTGCTGTCCCGTTAACTTTCATAGAAGCGCCATCTGATTGATGTTGGTCGTCCTATCTACAACAGGATCGCCTCTAAGCAGCCCCATTAAGTCACGCTTCTCAAATAAATTTAACTGCAATACAC
>Ga0209475_10000343_pt1 | contig 112830 bp, 108 predicted proteins | sample tdDd471_FD_187128 | JGI IMG/M metagenome (GOLD analysis project Ga0209475, IMG submission 187128) | Marine sediment microbial communities from the Atlantic coast under amendment with organic carbon and nitrate - tdDd47.1 (SPAdes)... | ecosystem: Environmental > Aquatic > Marine > Coastal >... | reverse complement strand
TGATCCGACGGAACCAGAGACTCCAAAGTTACCATCTCAAGTTCTGTCTGCTGGGGAGTTGGCTTTTTTAACATAAAACATTGAATCAAAAGTCCCCGCATAAAGCGAGGACTTTGTCAGCAGTCTGAAGCGCCCGATGAGCGCTTTTCCGTTCCTCCGGTCAGGGGGGCTAAGCCATTCTGACTAAAGCCCCCCTTCGGAGGTTGGCCCCTTTAAATCCCCGACGACTATTGCAGGTTAGTCGTAACGCTGCCCCAAAGAGTGCCCAGACCATCGCCCATGGAGCTCAGAGCGGTAACGCCAGCGACGGAAACGAGAGCGGCGATCAAACCATATTCAATTGCGGTGGCGCCAGATTCGTCGGTGAAGAATTTACGGATAGCAGTCATGTCAACCTCCTGAGTTTTAAAATGCTTCGGATAACGGTTTGCCGGGAACTTTCTAAAAGCGGCTTGTTGTCGTCCGATGAGTTGGAAACTACCCGCCCACCCCAACAGCGGCTGTGATTTCCATCACATAGATAAAACTTTTTTATTTAATAAAATTGAAGATAATTATATTATCACATACTTATTATTAAATTTATCAACTATGAACATATTATTTATTTGTGACCCGTATCACAGACATTTTTATACTTAAACATGTCTAATGGTCACGAGAAACATTTGGCACCCCGCCCAGAAAGTATAAACCATGTATAGTAACGCTTTTATTTCCAATATGATCACAATCATCAAGGAAAGGGTTCGACGTTTTATAAAGGCGCAGGGCGGGGGGGTCGCTATTCTCATTGGTTTCGCGATTATTCCGCTTGTCGGTTTTGTTGGCGTAGCAACCGATGCAACGCGGGCTTACATGGTCAAATCCCGCCTTTCCTCAGCGATTGATGCGGCAGGACTGGCCGGGGGACAAAACTTCTACGAGCCGACGCGGGATGCAGATATCCAGATGTTCTTCGACGTCAATTATCCGGCGAACTACATGGGGACGACAGTAACCGGTCCCGATATCGTCGCCGATGAAGAAAACGAAACCCTTACCCTGACCGCCAGCGCCAAGGTGCCGATGGTTTTCATGCAGATCTTCGGCCAGACTCATGTGACGGTGGATGCCTTTGCCGAAATCACCCGCGAAATGCAGGCGCTTGATGTCGTTCTCGCCATCGACATGTCGGGCTCCATGGGCAGTTCGCTTGATGGCGGCACTCGAATCGGGGCCGCACGCCAGGCCGCCAACGATTTGGTCGATATTTTATTCGGCGGCGATGCGTCGAAAGAACTGCTCAACATCGGCTTGGTTCCCTGGAACGGCAAGGTCAACATAACCCTCGACGGCACAACCTACGACCCCAGCGCATTAACAACCGACATCATCGGCAGCTTCACCAACCCTGTGTCTGGGGTCACCCAGTCGGACCTCTATAAAGTAAACAACTCTCCTGTTCCTTTGTTGTTTGAACCGGATAGCGCCTGGAACGGCTGTGTCTATTCCCGCTATATAGACGATGGCTTTGAAGACACCAATGCCGATACCCTTCTTCCGCCCACCGATGCAGGCGCGGCGGACTGGCTAGGCTGGCAGCCCATTGGCAAGGAGGGCGAGCCCCTTGCAGGCGACGGCTCGGAAATTGAGATTGTCCAGTCGCAAAGCGCCTCCAATTATGACAATGGCATCACGGTTACACTCCCTAACGCCCCCAAGCCCGGCAACGTTGTGATTGCCGTGGGCACCCGGCGCAGTTGGGAATCGTTCAACCGCCCAGGAGGGTGGAACAGCCTGATGAACTATACGGCAGATAACAATGGCGACGGCCAGCGGATTCGCTTTATGGCTCATTTGGTTGGCACGGGCGAAGACGCCAGTTATAGCTTCACCGCAGACGATTCGCGCCAACAAGCCATGACACTCATCGAGGTGGAAGGCTTAAACTGGAACTATCTGGTACTCGATACGGACGGCAGCGACCGCACCACGTCAAACAGCCAGTCCATCTCGCTCGATTCGGTTTACGTCAATCGGGACGGCGCATTGTTAATTGCCGGAGCCGCCTTCAGAGACGACGACCTAAGCAATTTCAGTTGGAGCAATTCATTCAGCCAGATTGCCAATGTCGAACAGGTCAGCGGTTCTGGTGCAGATCTGACCCATGGCGTAGCGGCCCGTATTATTTCGAACGACGGCAGCTATTCGACAACCTTCAGCGCAGCCTCCGGCACCGGCGAAGAACGCTGGGGCGGAATGATCGCCCTGCGCCCGGCAAGCCGCTGCACCGGCACCGTAACAGGCGGCGAATGCACACCTTGCCTTAGCCATGGAATAACCACGCTTCAAAACTCGAAGGCCGCGATTAAAGATGCGATCAATGCGCTGACCGGCCCACGAGGCACCACCAACATCACACAAGGCGTGGGCTGGGCCTGGCGTGTTCTGAAACCTACGGCCCCTTTCACCCAGGCTGTTCCCGACCCCGATTACCAACGCCAGCAAGCCATCGTGCTGCTGACCGACGGGGAAAACTTCGGCGGTGACGGAGACGGCTATAAAACGGTTTTCGGTTCAGGGTCCAGCGGACAGCCGGGAATGAACGAGAGACTGCTGAAAATCGCCGCCAACATCAAGGCCGACGGCGTCGTGCTTTACGTTATCCAGTTCGCCAATTCAGGAACAGACCTGCAAACCCTGCTAAAGACCATCGCCAGTGGCCCCGATACGCCCTTCTATCACTATGCACCAGACCAAACGGCTCTAAAACAGGTGTTCCGCGAAATCGCCAACCACCTCTCCGAATTGAGATTATCGCAGTAAATCAAGACGATCCAGGGCGTGAGCCCGATAAAAAAGCCCGGCCAATGATACCGGGTTTTTTTTGGGGCTTGAGTAGGATTCAGGCTCATTCAAGTGGTTTGCTGGTAAGCAAGGGAGGCAAAATGATCCTGTGTAAGGATAGCCACCATGCTTGTTTTCTTTGATCAAATCTCTCGTGATTGATTGAGCTTTTCCGCTGGACCCTAAACGTTTGCCGTTAAACCAAACAAAAGACAGTACCGACCTGACAGAAAAACAACGGCTTCCGCTGTTACAAGCACCTATTTTTGGTGTGGGAAAATGACAGGTAAAGCGTCACTGTTAATAAACGTGACGTTCCAACTCCTCGCCAACCCTACTCAATTGAGGTGAGGCGGGCGAAACGGGGGCGGATGATGGAATAGGCTGAGAAGGTTTGCGCGGTAAATATATTGTCTAAGAAGACCGGCTCATAAGGATAGAAAACCTCAGCGGCAATCACGCTGTCGCCTTCACGGATGGAAAAACCATCGGGGAGCGTGGGCGTATCGCCGGCCGATCCGAACGTACTGCCATCTTCCCCATCGCCGAAATTGCGCACCCAGTTGATGGTGGTGCCGCCATCATCACTGCTCATGGAGGAAACCACCACCGTACCGCCATCATTAAAGTCGAACGGCGACATGGTGTGGGAAATAGCGTCAAATAGGCTTGTCATCTCGGCTTCGGTCAAACCTTGGGACTGACCCACCAGATCGGCCATGGCCATGGAGGTGCGTTCAATTTTTTGCTTAAGCAGAATGGCGCGGGCGCCATCAAAAGCGCCCAAAACCAGCAACACCAAGATTGGTAGGACAAAGGCCAACTCAATTAAGACAGCGCCATCATCATTTTTGCGGAAACGCCGGTTGCCAATAAACCGAGAGATCAGCCTGCGAGCATTCATTAGGAAACCCTTTCCCAAGGCTCGTTGCGCACGGCAACACTTGATTCGAAGGTCAACTTATCCATGCCCTCAGGCAAAAAGTAGCTCACCATGGGGGTAAAGAAGCTCCAATCGTATGTCAGACGGTAGACAACCACATCACCCGCCCCGCCCGCACCGGCTACTCCCATATCTGAATCACGCGCGCCGTTGCCGTTGGAATCGGTGAAGGTTTCGCCGTCATCGAAGGTGCCATTACCATTGCCATCGACAAAGGCTTCGCCGTTGCCCACATCGGAAAAACTTGGATAGACAAGAATCTCAAGATTGGCTGAGGAAAGATCGACAAAACCAAGCGTATGATCGGAGACAATCTGGATGATTTCCTCCATACGATTGGTGCCCATCTCCTCATACCCGGTGATGCCGTAACGGGATGCCTGCCGCAGGCCGCCATCAACCAGAGAATTGACCAGCAGCATCATGCCGACCTCAATAATTCCCATCATCATCATGAGCAAAATACCCACGCCCAGGCCGAATTCGATGGCGACGGTGCCTTCCGAATTCCTCTTCATTTGCCTAAGTGCTTTGTTGATCCTTAACAGCATGGCGGTTTCTCTAGGAGTTACGTTGATCTTCCCTAGAATACATTCAAAAGCCCAGGTTTCCTGTGACTGAGGTCACAAGAAGAGCCAATAGAACCAAGGCCTTGGACAGGGGTTAATTTGAACTCACAAGATCAATTACCAGACGGTGCGCCTTGCCATCCTTGGGCGGAATGACAAAGGAACTTTTTACTTTCGCTGGCTTGGAAAGAAACAAAACCACGCGGGAACTTTGTCCGCCTTTTGAAATAAACAGGGTGTGCTTAACCAACCCGATGACAGAACTGGGCACGACCCGCCCCTTGGGCACACCGATATTTTTCAACTCTATGACCACCTGACCTACTTCGGCATTCTGATCGAATCCGTAGTCCGGCTTTTCGCTCAAATCCAGAACGAGGCGGGTCTTGTCGGCATGTAGACCAGCACGGGCTTCTAGAATCTCAGCGGCCTCCCCCGATCTGGGGAGACACAGAGCCACTAGAGCAAAACACAAACCCCATATGCGCCAGCCGTTCATAATATTCATATCGCCTTTTTCCAGTTCCACCGGTTCTACCGGTCAAGACGGAAAAACACTATAACAAGGTTTCTCGTCTTTCCATGCCCTCAAGACTGAGCTAATTTTTTTCCAAAGGTTGGAGTGGCTACAACGGAAGAAATCAATGAAGCTTTTGAGATGGGGAAAGCCCGGTGAAGAAAAACCCGGCATTATGGATGAAATGGGGATTATCCGGGACCTCTCGGACCATCAGGCTGACATCGACCCGACGGCCTTAACGCCCGAACGCCTTAAACGCTTAAAGCAACTCAACCTTGATAACCTTCCAAAAGTCGACCGCACCCACCGCCTGGGTTGCCCCGTCGCCGGAATCAGAAACATTTTCTGCATCGGCCTGAATTATCGGGCCCATGCCGAAGAAGCGGGCATGGAACCACCCAGCGAACCCATCCTTTTTTCCAAGGCAACCTCGGCATTGACCGGCCCATCTGATAACGTGATTATCCCCAAGAACTCACTAAAAACCGACTGGGAGGTCGAACTGGGCGTGGTCATCGGAAAGGAAACGGCCCATGTAAGTGAGGAAGACGCTCTTTCCCATGTAGCGGGTTATGCGGTGGTCAACGACGTCTCGGAGCGGGAATTCCAGATTGAACGGGGCGGCCAGTGGATTAAAGGTAAAAGCGCTCCGAGCTTCTGCCCTGTCGGTCCCTGGCTGGTTACGGCCGACGAAGTGCCCAACCCGCAAAAGCTCAACCTTTGGCTGGAGTTGAACGGCGAAAAATTACAAAACAGCAGCACCAATGATATGATTTTCAGTGTCGCCGAAATTATCAGCCATATCAGCCGCTTCCTGACCCTGCTTCCCGGCGACCTGATCGCCACCGGCACGCCTCAGGGTGTCGGCATGGGCTTCAAGCCGCAAAAATTTCTCAAGCCCGGCGACAAGATGCGCCTCGGCGTCGAAGGATTGGGCGAACAGAACCAAGAAGTCGTCGCCTGGTCGGCTTAGGGGATAGCTTCTAACCTTCTTGGTGTTCCAGTTCTCGCTCAATCCGCGTGAATTCGTCGGGGATGCTCTCAAGCTTTTTCTTTTCGCTTTCCAAAATAGCCCGGAATGCTTGACGTTTAAGAGCCATGACAGCCTCGCCTTTTTGTTCTCTTAAGCCCGGAATTGAAGAGCAAACGATATCGATGAGCCGCTCGGCGCCATGGAGCCGCCCCCAGAGGTAATCGTTCTCCCGCGCCCGACGGCTGAAGAATCCGGCGAACCCTTCAAAATCAATACTTTTCAAACAAGCCCGCGTCCCGCCACTGCGAATGCCGTCAGCGTCCAGCGGGCTGATTCGATCAACCCTGATTTCGTCGAATTCTCCAATGCTCCGCCAGTTGGTGATCGAAAAGGTCAAAACATCCCAATAGGCATAGCCGATATAGCTATAGAGAAGCTCCCGCCTCACATCTCGGCAGACTCCGGCACCGACTCTACGGGTTAGCGCCAGTTCAACCGCCGAACAGGTATCGCCCAAACTCATTTGACCGTGTAACCGGTCCAGAATTCTCGCCATCGCATCGACGCAGTCTTCCGGCGCATTTGTGCTAACCCTGGCAAGCAGCACCTCGATTTCCGTTTTCATGGAAGGATCGATAAAATTTCCGCTCCTAAACGGCCGTATAACATCAAGCACCTCATAAAGTTCCTGCTTTAAGGCATCCAGGTCGTTGGCCGTAATCTGTTCGAACTCGGGCTCATTCAAACGGGGATAGAGTTGATTGAGCGCTCGGATGACAAAACGAATGCGCCTGTCGCGAAAACCGATATCGAAGCGATCGAGAAACTTCAGCCAAGCCGGGTTCTTGCCCTCTTCGGCGGGGCCTCGATCGGAGCGCGGAGCAATATCATTGGCCTCAGCCCAGGCGCGGACAACATCGGCCAACCCGTGTCGCTCGACGGATTCCTGCTGGAGACTGGCAAAATCAACCAGCAGATCGGTCACGTAATCGAGCGTCGCGTCGATCTTGAGTTCCAGGTACCCCTCATAAAACAACCCCACTTCGGACATCACCGACCGGTGCGCCTGATGGCGGGCCCGGCGCGCCGCTTCGATCCCGTAATCGACAGCTTCTTCGGCCAAGGCCGAGACTGCACTTTCAATGCGCGGGCGGGCGGCCTCCATCATGGATTTGACCCGCCTAATTCGGTCGTTATAGCCGCCGACAAAAGCCAGATCGTCGCGGATTGGTTCGCTGCGCGGCAAGGCCGACAAGGAACCAAGCAATGTGGAAAAGAACCCGGGTGGTTTACGTTCATCCGGTGCGACACCTTCTTCCGGGTCCGGGTCGATATAAACCAGACGGCGGTCCACCTCACGATAGGCTGGCTGCGCCTTGATGGCGGCCACCGCAGAGGCAAAAGGCTTATTGTTGAGCACGCCGCCATCAATGAAACTGGCGGTTTCGATCTCCAATCCCTGCCGTCGATAGGCGCTGAAATTATGACTAAGGAAACGCTCTTTGCCCGGCCACCCTCTTTCATATTTGACAAAAAGCGCTTCCACCTCGGCAATCTGAGCAGGCGGAAAAGCGCCCGGATAGGAGGATGTCGCCCGAGCGGCAAAGATCAGCCCGAGCAGATGATCATGGTCGAAATCGGTCTCCACATCACCCAATGAGCGACGATACATAAACTCCAGGACATGGCGGTGTTCTTTTTCACAGACCAGTTTTGGATCGTGAATACGTAAATGCTGCTCGTGGCCGAAAAAGTCGGTCACCGTGACGAAGAGGTGTAAGCGCTGACCCAGGGGAACGAGGCTTTTTCTCTCATCATAATCTTCTTCCATTTTGTCGATGGAGCGAAAATACATATCAGACAAGATCGGGCCGTCGAACGGCGGTTCGAACCAGCGCGACCTGAGAAACATGGATAGCTTGTCCCGCATCTCCTGATCGGGAGCCAGATCTTCCAATTTGTATTTCGAGAAGAAGTGGATGAAAGGTGAAAGATAAGCTTTCGACCAAGCCTTGGCCCGCACCTCTTCAGTCATCAAAGCTTCAACATCGCCCTCATCAAGCCAGGACTGGGTAACCGGCCAGAGATCGAGATCGTGGGCCAATGCCCTGGCGAGAGTGATGCCGTTGACCCCTCCTGCCGAGGCCCCCGAAACGATATCGACGACAACCCGTAAATCAAGCTGCTCGCCGATCAGTTTCAGTAGATCGAAATAAACCGGCTCACTGTCGGTGGGATCACCCCTCCGCAAACGCTGGTCGGCGTAAGACTTGCTGCGGCGCTCAGAAAGTGTGGGGATATCATGAAGGGCCGTGGAAGCCCGCACCAGCTTTAGAACTTCCTTGGTAATGCCATGCATATAGACGGCGAGCGACGCACCACCGTAACAGACAAGAGCCAAACGAAGTTCTTTTTCCTTCATAGGAAGCCCCCAAAGCCGAACGCAATGAAATCCAATCCATTGCGATTTTCAGTATGGAAGACAGGCGTTACAAAACCGTTTTCCGACAATAGCTTAATCCGCCATTCGAAATAGGACAAACCAATTGAACCAACACATTTTTCAGGATGATTTGAGCCGGTTTTCAATATCTACTACCATGGCGTATACAACCTTTTTCCTACTCAATGAAAATGACAGACTTATTACGGGCTTTCCGCTATCCCCTTCATGTCCATCTCAGCACGGCATTCGTGCTGTTGGTAGTTTTGGTCGGTGCTTTGGTGGCGGGGGTCGCCTTTGTTCAGTCTAAAACCGTCATCAAAAAGCTAACCACAGATACGTTTGAACGAATCGCCGATGACGCGGCAGTCAACACGGCTCGGGTTTTCTCGCCCGCCGAGGCGGCCGTCGATCTCATGGCCGCCCATCGGGTGACCTGGGCCAAATCGCTTGATGAGCGGTTAGTCCATTCTGAATTCATGCTGACCGCCCTCGACCGGTCGCCCAACGTTACTTCGGTCTATCTCGGCTATCTGGACGGCGATTTTCTTTTGTTTCGCCGCTTGCCCAATACACCGTTACTTAAAGCCCGTTTCGATCCTCCCAAAGGAACGGTCTATGTCGCCCAAAGCATCGAAAGAGATGGCAAGGAGGAAAAGGGCGCTTATGTGTATTTTGGCGCCGATCACAACATCATCGAACGCCGCGAAAAACCGGACTATACGAGCTACGATCCGCGCAAACGCCCCTGGTTCGTCAGAGCCGGGCTATCAAAGGGCCAGATCAAAACCGATCCTTATATTTTCTTCACCACCCAGGAAGTGGGGACGACAATCGCGCGGCGCGCCATTAAAGCCCCTGTTGTCGTGGCGACCGACATGACCCTGCAAACCCTCGCCGGAACCCTGAAAAATTTCAAGGTCACGCCGAACACAGACGTCGCTCTCTTGACCACCGCTGGCAAATTAGTCGCCCACCCCAATCCGGCAAGCGTTCTCAAGCTTGCTAAAGACGGCGAAAAACCGGAACAGGCTGGGGTCGAGAGTCTTGCCAATGAGGCGCTAAAAGAAGCCTATTCCGCATTTATGAACGACAACCAAACCCTTCTCGTGACAGACAACACCGTTTCAGGAAATACTTGGCGCACCATGGCGACAACGGTCCCCCTCGAAGGCAGCGAGCCCTATATCCTGACGATTGCCGCACCAACGGACGAATTGCTGGCCGACGCCGACGCCATGGTAAAAAACGCCATGTACTGGCTAGCCGCCGCTATTCTGGTGGTTCTTCCCCTATCCCTTTATCTCGGCCGTTTGGTGGCCACGCCGATCAACTCTTTGGCGAGCGAAACCGAGGCCATTCGGCGCTTTGAATTTCACAAGCCGATTAAGGTCCGTTCAATCATCTCCGACGTGGACGACTTGGCAACTGCCATGGGGGGCATGAAGGCGACCATTCAGCAATTCCTCGACATCAGCACGGCCATTGCGGCGGAAGAAGATTTCGATCATCTACTGGATCTTGTCGTCGATGAAACCATCGCCGCATCGAAGGCAGCAGGCGGCGTTATCTACCTACTTAACGACAATGAAACTCACTTGGTTCCCACGGTCATTCGGGGGCATGATCGGGATATCCTGCCCGTCGCCCTGCCGGAGCTTTTAATCAACGACCCCGGCGCACCTATTGCAGAAGCCATCAGTTTGGGAGCCGTTGCACAAACGGTCATTGACCCCCGGCTTGAGCAGGGAAATTCTTCATCGGGCTTTCTTCATCTCGTCAAACAAATCGACGACGACGAATGCCATGTCGTGGCCATCCCGCTGTTTAACAGGAGCCGTGAATTAGTCGGCGTTTTGGCCTTATTCATGACCGACGAAGTCGATTCTTCTCGCGTCAGTTTCGTCACCGCCCTGTCGGGCACGGCAGCGGTGTCGGTTGAATCCCGTCAGTTGATTGAGGCACAGAAGACGCTTTTCGAATCCTTCATTCAGATGATTGCCGACGCTATCGACGCCAAGAGCGCTTACACAGGGGGACACTGTGCGCGGGTTCCCCAACTGACCAAAATGCTGGCCGAGGCCGCCGTCCAGTCCAAAGACGGCCCCTACCAGGACTTCACACTTTCCGACGAAGACTGGGAGGCCGTGCATATCGCATCATGGCTGCACGATTGCGGCAAGATGACTACGCCCGAATACGTGGTCGATAAAGCAACCAAGCTCGAGACCATATACGACCGCATTCATGAAATTCGCATGCGCTTTGAGATTCTCAAACGGGAGGCTGAAATCAACTGCTGGCAGGCCATTGCCGAAGGGGGAGATGCAGCCACCCTCAAGGAAAAACTCCAGGAAAAACAACAAAAGCTGGATGACGATTTTGCCTTTGTCGCCTCCTGCAATGAGGGTAGGGAGTTTCTCGATGAGGACAAGGCGGAACGTTTGCGGACCATCGCCGGACTCACTTGGCAGCGTACACTGGACGACCGCATAGGCATTTCCTATGAAGAACGGGCGCGCAAGGAGGCCAGCGGACCAGCCGTTTCATTGCCCACTAAAGAGCCTCTACTTTCCGACAAACCCGAGCATCGCATCGAACGCCAAGAGAAAGATCGGATTGGCGCTAACAACCCTTGGAACTTTAAAGTTCGCGTTCCGGACTTGCTCTACAACCGCGGAGAACTCTACAATCTTCTCGTCGGACGGGGTACCTTGTCTGAGGAAGAACGATTTAAAATCAACGAGCACATCATTCAGACCATCGTCATGTTGTCTCAATTGCCTTTTCCAAAACATCTCCGGAACGTCCCGGAAATCGCGGGCGGCCACCATGAAAAAATGGACGGCACGGGGTATCCCAAGCAACTGACCAAGGACCAAATGTCCCCGGTCGCCCGAATGATGGCTATCGCCGATATTTTCGAAGCTTTGACCGCAGTGGACCGCCCCTACAAGAAGGGGAAAACACTCTCTGAAGCCATTCGAATTATGTCGTTCATGCGCAACGACCATCACATAGATGCTGAACTGTTCGACCTTTTCCTCCGTTCCGGCGTCTACAAACAATATGCCGAAGAGCATATGAAGCCTGAGCAAATCGACACCCTGAAAATCGAGGAGTTTTTAAAAACCTGATGCTTGCATTGGATCACATCGTCATCGCCGCCGCGACCCTTGACGAAGGGGCCGCCTATGTGCAGGAAAAACTCGGCGTTGACGTTCCGCCGGGAGGCGAACATACCGCCATGGGGACTCATAATCGTGTCATGTCTTTGGGCGGCGAGAGCTATCTTGAGATCATCGCCATTGCGCCGCACTTGGAAACGCCAGACCGGCCCCGCTGGTTCAATCTCGACAACCCGCCTGCCTCGCCAAAACTCTTAACCTGGGTCGCCCGCACCGACGACATTTATGGTTTGGCAACCGACAGCACAGTACAGCTGGGCCTGATTACGCCCATGACCCGCGGCGATCTTGAATGGGAAATCGCCATTAGGGATGACGGCAGCATGCCCCAACAGGGACTTTTCCCAACCCTCATCGAATGGCCGGAAGGAACACATCCCTCAAGCGGTATGAAAGATTTAGGCTGTAGCCTCAAGCGTCTAAAAATTCATACATCGACCCCCAATGAGACGCGCACTCATTTGCAGTCTATTGGAGCCGATCGTTTGGTTCAGATCATCCCCACAGATGACGAACCGCACTTAAGCGCACAAATCAAGACGCCGACCGGACTGGTAACGCTCGATTAAGGGTAAGCCTCTTCATCCATAGATTTCGTGCAGGTGATCGCGAAAGCGAACCCGGTGGGCTTCGAAATTGGGTTCTGCGATAATGTTATGAGCGGAAAAGGAGGGCAACGGCTCCATCCCGATGTATTGGTGGGCCTTGTGCATGGCAATCAGCGCCTCGTCCACATCGAGACCTTCATAGAAAGTTTCCGGATCATTGAAGGCTTTCTCCGGCGCATTCCATGTGCTTGAAATCATATATGTTTTGCTTGTAAGCAGCCCGCCCGAACCGTAGGGCGATGCCCGGTCGTAGAAAATTTTCCGTATATAGACGGTATCCATATAGGCCTTAAGGATTGACGGGCAAGCAAACCAGAAAACCGGAAACTGAAGAATGACGCTGTCGGCCCAAAGCCACTTTCCGCGCTCTTCCTCCGGGTCAAAACCATCTTCCACATAGGTGACTTTCACCTGATGTTTTTCACTTAACACCGCCTCGGCCGTCTGGGTCAGCGAGCGGTTGAACCGGCCATCCGAAATATAGGTTTTCTGAGCCCCGCAGACGATCAGGATATTGGACATTCTCCCCCCCTTTTTAGTCGTTATTACTTGTTTAGCTCACGCATAGCTTCGTCGAGACCGTCAAGGGTGAGACCGTACATGCGCCCCGACATGATTTGATTGATCATGTTGATTGATGGTGTATGCGCCCACCAACGCTGAGGCACCGGATTGATCCAGACAGCATGTTCGTATTGATCGAGCATGCGTTGCATCCAGGCGATTCCCGGCTCTTCGTTCCAGTGTTCCACCGAACCGCCCGGATAGGTGATTTCATAAGGGCTCATGGAGGCGTCGCCGACGAAGATCAGCTTGTAGTCCTTGGGGTATGTGCGGATGACCTCATAGGTGGGCACGCCCTCGTCCCAACGACGCTTATTATCTTTCCAGACCCCTTCATAGAGGCAGTTGTGGAAGTAGTAGAACTCCAGGTGTTTAAACTCGCTCTTCACCGCCGAGAACAGTTCTTCACAGGCCTTTACGTGGTCGTCCATGGACCCGCCGATATCGAAGAATATCAGCACCTTAACCGTGTTGTGGCGCTCCGGCACCATCTTGACATCGAGCCACCCCTGCTTGGCCGTCGATTTAATGGTGTCATCCATATCCAACTCGGTGGCCGCACCTTCACGAGCGAACTTGCGCAACCGCCGAAGCGCAACCTTGATATTGCGGGTCCCCAACTCCACTGAATCGTCCAGGTTTTTGAACTCCCGCTTATCCCAGACCTTGACCGCCCGGCGATGGCGCGATTCTTTTTGTCCGATACGGATACCTTCGGGGTTATAGCCATAGGCACCAAAGGGCGACGTGCCCGCCGTGCCGATCCACTTACTGCCCCCCTGGTGACGTTTTTCCTGTTCGGCCAACCGCTCGGCCAGAGTTTTCATCAACTCCTCAAAACCGCCCAGGGATTTGATTTTCTCCATCTCTTCCGGGCTTAAGTGTTTTTCAGCCAGCTTGCGCAGCCATTCCTCGGGGATTTCATCACCGAAAACCTCAGTCAGCTTCTCAACGCCCTTGAACACATGCCCAAACACTCGGTCGAACTTGTCGAGATTGCGTTCGTCTTTGACCATGCAGGACCGCGAGAGATAATAAAAATCCTCCATGGAATAGCCAGCCAAGTCCTTCTCGACGGCTTCCAGCAGCGTGAGGTATTCACGCAGCGAAACCGGTACGCGGGCCTCCCGGAGTTCCATGAAAAAGTTGACGAACACGGGTTACGTCTCCTTGCCTTCTTTGGCCGTTTCCATGCGGATCGGCACAATTTCCTTGATGTGGATATCCTGCTGCGGGAAGGGGAACTGAACGTCATGTTCTTTGAACAACTCCCAAATACGGAGATAGATATTGCTCCGCACATTAGCCATTCCGTTTTGCGGATCTTCAATCCAAATGCGTAGTTCCAAGTCAATGGCGCTATCACCGAAGCCAACCAACCGGCAAACGGGTTCAGGCGTTTTCAAGACCCGATCTTCCACCTTAGCCGCCTCAACGCAAAGCTCCATGGCCTTTGGGACGTCGGTTTCATAAGCCACGCCAATCATCATCGGGAGCCTAATCTTGCTATCGGTGAAAGACCAGTTTTCCACCCGCTGGCTGATCAGTTCTTCATTGGGTATCAGGTGCTCGGTGCCGTCTCTGGTAATCACCGAGACATAGCGGGCCGAGAGCTTATTGATCCAGCCGAAGGACTGACCAAGAGCGATGACGTCGCCCGGCTTAACCGATTTGTCGAGCAACAGAATAACGCCGCTAATCAGGTTGGAGACCACCTTTTGCAAACCGAAGCCGACCCCCAGACCGACCGCACCGGAGAAGACCGCCAAGGCCGTCAGGTCTATGCCCACCGAATTGAGCGCCATGAGGAGCGCCAGGGTAAAGAGGATGATTCGCGTCAGCTTGCCAAACAGGACCCGAACTGAAGGGGTCAGCGCATCAACGTCCTTTAAGCGGTTTTCAATCAGTTGAGAGATAAACCCGGCGGCCCAGAGCAAAAATGCCAGCGCGGCCGCCCCTTTGAGCAGCCCCAGAACCGATATGCGCGTTTCACCCAGTTCGAGGGCCAATCCATCGAGAAACAAAGAAAGGGGCCCCAGCAAACCGACAAGGTTCAGCGCGGCGACCGTCCAGGCAATCAGGGCCAAGGCGCGCGCCCAGGCCGGATTGCGGATGACCGTCGAGGCCAGCCGGATGACGATCCAGGCGGTAATCAGACCAACCACGCTCTGCATCAAATGGTGCCGCAACTGCAGCGACGAGGCCACCAATGTCATGATCCAGAGAGAGAGGAACCAGAAAGCCGGAACCGCAATGGTTTCCAATCCATCGATCAAGGCCTTGGCCCAGCCGTAATCGCTCAGCGTTTTCTCAAACACCCGCGAATTAGCAGCCTGACGAACCCAACGGCTAAACCTTTCCCGGACCAACCGACCGGCAATCAGGACGACAAGAACGAGCCCCAACTGGACGGCGTTGCCCAGCACAAAGACGTTGGTTAACAGCCATTCCCAGACCGATATCCCCGTCTGCTGTATCTCCGCCCAATATGGAAGTTGTTCCATGCCCTCCACGGCCGTCGCTCCTGCCTAGTTGCCCTGGCGCCGATTGAGAAACGCCAAACGCTCGAACAGATGAACGTCTTGCTCATTCTTCAGCAAAGCGCCGTAAAGTGGTGGAATCAGATCCTTCTTGTCATCCGACTTCAAGGCTTCTGGCGGAATGTCTTCGGCCAAGAGCAACTTGATCCAGTCGAGCAACTCCGAAGTCGAGGGTTTCTTCTTCAGGCCCGGCACCTCGCGCACTTCGTAAAAGGCGGTCAGCGCTTCACGCAGCAGATTTTTCTTCAGACCGGGGAAGTGAACCTCAACAATATCCGCCATGGTCTCTTCGTCGGGGAAGCTGATGTAATGGAAGAAACAGCGTCGCAGAAAGGCATCCGGCAGTTCTTTTTCGTTGTTCGACGTAATGATCACGATGGGCCGTTGGGCGGCCTTGATGGTTTCCTGGGTTTCGTAAACGTGAAACTCCATGCGGTCCAACTCAAGCAACAGGTCATTGGGAAACTCAATATCGGCCTTATCAATTTCATCAATCAAAAGGACCGGGCGCTTATCAGTTTCAAAAGCCTCCCAAAGTTTACCCTTGTTGATATAGTTGGAAATATCGTGAACCTTCTCATCGCCAAGCTGAGAATCGCGCAAACGCGAAACCGCATCATACTCATAGAGCCCTTGTTGCGCCTTGGTGGTCGATTTCACATGCCAAGCCAAAAGCGGTGCATCCAGCGCCTTGGCAACCTCGATAGCCAGCACGGTCTTGCCCGTGCCCGGCTCACCCTTGACCAGAAGAGGCCGCTCCAAGGTAATGGCCGCATTGACAGCGACCATCAGGTCTTCCGTGGCCACATAGTCTTTTGTTCCAGAGAACTTCATGGGGGGTACGCTTCCCTTTTGAAATTGGTTTGATTACCAACAAACTAAGGCTGGCACGGCCAAGGATCAAGGGAACTTAATATGATGTCGGCAATGCCAGAAATAGAGCACCTATTCCGCCGCCTGCATTGAAGCGGGACGGTGCCAGGGAACTGAAATGGTGGTTTCGTTGCCTTCGCCAGGGTCTTTGGGCACAAACCGCGCCAGGATAAGCGACAGTCCCGCCATACCAGCACCGGCCAGAAAAACGGCTGCCGGGGAAACCAGCCACATCAAACCGAACAGCACAGGAATCACCACGGCGGCAATATGGTTGATGGAGAACGCCACGCCCGCCGTTGGGGCCATGTCCGCCGGATCGCCAATTTTCTGGAAATAGGTCTTCATGGCAATTGCCATGGCAAAAAACAGATGATCGACGATATAGAGCCCCACGGCAATCCAGGGGGATTCGACCATGGCATAAGCCGAGAACACAAGGATTAAGCCGATATACTCAACCGTCAGGGTCCGCCGCTCACCCCACCGGACAATCCACCGGCCAATCATTGGTGCGGCAAAAATATTCAGCGCCATATTGGCAAGGAACATCAGGCTGATGGCGGCGGCATCGAAACCGAACTTCTCAACCATCAGAAAGCCCGCAAATACAGTGAATATCTGCCGTCGAGCGCCCCCCATAAACGTCAAGGCATAGTAGAGCCAATAGCGCTTTCGCAGAATAAGCGTTTTATGTTGCTCAACTTTTTCCGGAAATTTTGGGAATAGCAACCAGGCCGTGGTCGCCAGAATCACCGTTATGCCGCCACCAAACAGATAGGCCCATTCCATGGTCAGGTCGGCCCAATCCAGCAGCAGATAAATCACCCCATAAGACAGGAGGGAAGCAAAGGACCCGACAGCCACCAATTTTCCCATGGTGGCCGCCGCTTCACCTTTCTTCAGCCATTGAAGCTGAAGCGACTGGTTGAGCGCCTCGTAATAGTGAAAACCCACCGACATGAAGAAGGTGGTGAACATCAGCCCCCAAAAGGTGGGAAATTGACTGGTCGCGATAGTCCCTGCGCCCAACAGCAACAGAGAGATAAGGGCAAGCCTCTGCTCTCGCACTAAAACCAGCAAAAACACCACGGTAAACGATAGAAATCCGGGGATTTCACGAATCGACTGAAGCAGGCCAATGTCAGCGCCGGTAAAAGCCGCCTTCTCAATGGAGAAGTTGTTGATCAGCGCCATCCAAGTGCCGAGCGACAGAGGCATGGCCGCCGCCATCACCACCAAAAGAGCCGTTGGCCCCCGCCAATGTCCGATCCATTTTACCATGGAGACATAAATAGGGCTTTTGGGGGCCGTTCGCCAGACCGCTGAACATGTTGGCGGAATATTTAATTAGATGGCCTTTTTCCGCTCAGCCTCGGCCCGTGCGCCATGATAGCGCCAAGTTAAGCGGAATAAGCTGCTCTTTGCCGAGTCGTCGTAGCCCGACATGGCGTTATAGAGTTGAGCTTTTGGTCCAAAAAATATATCTGGCCGTTCGTAGCAGACCGATAGAAGTGAGGGATCAATGCTACGGGTTTTGCGCATGTAACTATCAAATCCCTGAGCGTAGTTGCCACCCTGCTCGAAGATTTGCCGAATGGCCCGTTTTTGCTTGGTGATCGCCTCGGGGCTCCGCCCAAACAGTTCTTTCAACAACTGCAAGTCTACTTCTTCGGGAGGATCATAGGTTTCTCCCTCTTCTAAAAGCGCGGCACGCACCACCTTGACCTTGCGATTGTTTTCCTTGATCTCCTTGGCCTTCTCTTTCCACTCCGGCAGCGTCAACTCCTCTTTTCTCCATCCGGGCGATTTCTTCTGGTTTTTCTGGGCCAGCTTGCTCAATGAACCCAAAAGTCCGTTTTTATTGCCGTCATCTTCGGGGCGGGGCGGAATGTCCTGAGTCTCCAGAACGTCGTCCCACAGGAGTTGCCAACGCGACCACAACTCCTGCCGTGACCTTTTGTTGGTAAAGCTATCGGCGAAAAAGGCTTCTCGCTTATCCGGGGAGGTTTCCGTCGCCCGGTGCATCAAGCCATGGCAACGGTTGATCAATTCGGGCAAGAAGTGGAGATTAAGAAGCCGCAGAAAGTGTTCTTCAAAATCGATTGAAAGAATATAAGGCGCTTTAGCCCCTTGAAAAACCTCATCGGTAAATCCGGCACGGAAGGCCTTAAACCGATCCTGATAGTAGCGCAAAAAAGCCTCGCTAAACAGGCGCGCCACAACAGCGGCATCCGTTTCATCAATCGGCTCCAGGTCATCTTCTTCAGACTCTTCGGGCAATTCCAGGGCATCGCTAGGCTCATCCCGCCGATCTTGGCCAAGCTCCACGTCCGCCGCAGCCTGACGTTCTTGTTCGGCCGCCTCGGCGGCTTCTTCCGCCTGTTTTTTGGCAATATATTCGGCCGCCTTGCGTTTCCGCTCATCGCGGATGGTCGCCATCAAAGCGGCAACCTCGGCCTTGACGCCCTGAAAACTTTTCCCCTCTTCAATACCATCTAAGGGAATAAGCGTATCCAGCACCCCGCCATAAGCCGTGCGGTAAGCATCGTCTTGGCGACGGGTGAACAATTGCTCAATCACCAAACCGGCAACGGCCCGCAAAGTTTCGGCCGTGTTTGCTTGCTTAATGAGCGGAATTAGCCCGTTGTTCGGATCGTCGAAAACAACGTCCCAGTTGGTCGTGCCGTTGGCATTTTTCGGCCAGCCGTGCATGTATCTCTACCCACCGTGTTTTAGGCCGGAGGTATTGTCTCTCTCCCGGCGGTTAACTCCGTCGACTTGAAATAGCCGCTCTCATAGTCAACCAAACATATTAAAGACCGAGGCAAAATTAAACGGACCAAACGTATACTTTTCTATCCGGCGAGAGCACCTTCGATGGCGGAAATGGCATCGCCCGCTTTGGAGCCATCGGGTCCACCGGCCTGGGCCATGTCGGGTCTGCCGCCGCCCCCCTTACCGCCGACGGCGGCCGATCCAGCACGCACCAGGTCCACTGCATTGACCTTCTCGATCAAATCTTCAGTCACTCCAACGACGAGAGAGGCCTTGCCATCATTAACCGCGACCAGAGCAGCCACCCCCGACCCCAGCTTCTTCTTCATGTCATCGACCATGCCTTTGAGTTCTTTGGCCGGGATGTTTTCAATGGTTTTGCCAATAAAGGCGATACCGCCCACATCTTTGGCTGCATCCCCGCCCGAAACAGCGCCGCCACCGGCAGCCGCTGCTTTGCGCGCATCCATCAGTTCCCGCTCAAGCTTCTTGCGCTCATCAAGCAGAGCAGAAACCCGGGCTTCCACATCGGTGGGAGCCACTTTGAGAATGGACGCCAGTTGCTGCACCGCCTTGTCCTGATCTTCGAGATAGGCCAGCGCCCCGGCGCCGGTTAGAGCCTCGATGCGACGAACGCCCGCAGCGACGGCCCCTTCGGAAACCACCTTGAACAAACCGATATCGCCCGTCCGACGAACATGGGTTCCGCCGCAGAGTTCGGTTGAGTAGTTGGTGTCGTCGATTTCACCCATGGAGACCACCCGAACCTCATCGCCGTACTTCTCACCAAAGAGCGCCATGGCTCCGGCTTCGATGGCTTCGTCCTGTGTCATCAGGCGGGTGGTCACTTCCGAATTTTGGCGGATCAATTGATTCACCTCGGATTCGACATCGCCAATTTCCGCATCGTCGACAGCTTTCGGATGGCTGATATCGAACCGCAGACGCCCAGGCGTCACCAAAGAGCCTTTCTGAGTGACATGATCCCCGAGACGACGACGAAGGGCCGCATGCAGAAGGTGGGTGGCCGAGTGGTTCGCCCGCGTTGCATCGCGACTGCTCGCATCGACGGCGAAGTGCGCATCGTCGCCCACGGAAATCGTTCCCGTTTCGACCTTGCCCACATGAACATGCATATCACCCAGTTTTTTAAGCGTATCACTCACGGCAATCCGGGCGCTCTCCAGCGCAATAACGCCTGCATCACCCGTCTGGCCGCCGGATTCACCATAAAACGGCGTCTGGTTGGCGACCAGAAACACTTCATCGCCTTGTTTTGCGGTTTCGACGGATTCACCATCAACAACCAAGGCTGTAACCAGACCTTCCGCCTCATCGTTTTCATAACCCAAAAATTCGGTAGCACCGACTTTTTCTCGGATATCGAACCAAACCTGCTCGGTCGCAGCGTCACCCGACCCGGCCCAGGCGGCCCGCGCATCGGCCCGTTGCTTCTCCATTGCCGCTTTATAAGCATCCATATCGACGGAAATGTTTTTAGCCTTGAGCGCGTCCTGAGTGAGATCGACCGGGAAACCATAGGTGTCGTAAAGTTTGAAGGCAACGTCACCGGACAATGTCCCTCCCTCACCGACACTTCCCGATTCCTCATCAAGCAGCTTCAGCCCCCGATCAAGGGTCTTCTTGAAGCGCGACTCTTCAAGCTTGAGCGTTTCCTCGATCAACGCTTGCGCCCGGTTCAATTCTGGGAAGGCCTGCCCCATATTGTTGACCAGAGTCGGCACCAGCTTATGCATCAGTGGATCCTGGCAACCGATCAAGTGCGCATGACGCATACCGCGACGCATAATCCGCCGCAACACGTAACCGCGCCCTTCGTTAGACGGCAACACACCATCGGCAATCAGGAAAGAACTGGCCCGCAGATGGTCGGCAATAACCCGATGAGAGACGGAACTCTCGCCATCCGGGTCGGTGCTTGAAAAGTCAGCCGAAGCTTCGATCAGGTTCCGCAGCAAATCGACGGCATAGTTGTCGTGAGTGCCCTGCATGACCGCCGAGATCCGCTCCAACCCCATGCCCGTATCAATAGACGGCTTGGGAAGGTCGATACGTTGCCCGTCGGCCATCTGCTCATATTGCATGAAGACCAAGTTCCAAATCTCGATGAAGCGGTCTCCGTCTTCATCGGGGCTGCCCGGAGGGCCACCGGGGATATGGTCGCCGTGATCATAAAAAATTTCAGAACAAGGCCCGCAGGGGCCGGTATCGCCCATCGACCAGAAGTTATCCGATGTCGGAATGCGGATGATTTTACTTTCCGGCAAACCGGCGATATTTTTCCAGAGATTGAACGCGTCATCATCTTCCGAGTAGACGGTGACAAGGAGTTTTTCTTCCGGCAGTCCGTAGATTTTGGTCACCAACTCCCAGGCAAAGGCAATGGCGTCTTCCTTAAAATAGTCGCCAAACGAAAAGTTGCCGAGCATTTCAAAAAATGTGTGGTGGCGGGCGGTATAGCCAACATTCTCAAGGTCATTGTGCTTTCCGCCGGCGCGAACGCATTTCTGTGACGAAGCTGCCCGCGTGTAATCGCGGGTTTCGGCTCCGGTAAAGACATTTTTGAACTGAACCATGCCTGCATTGGTAAACATGAGAGTCGGGTCGTTGGACGGAACCAACGAACTGGACTGAACCTTCTCATGGCCTTTACCGGCAAAGTAGTCGAGAAAGGCTGTGCGAATATCGTTTGCGGTCTGCATGGTGCGAATGACTCTTGGAAAAAAACCTGGAAAACAAACGAACGGTTTTTACAGGGTCCGGCCCCGACTGTCCAGAAATGGGCCATCAATCTGTGGCGTTTGATGTTTGCTGTGGCAAGAAAAACGCGCGCTCAATTACTAAATGAGCGCGCGCCTTCATATTTCAATCCCAGAAACGCCGGAACTGAGTTGACTTCAAGTCTAACCTTCCGCTTCCGGCGCTTCACCTTGATCAATCGGTTCGCCCATCATTTTTTCGGAGACCAAGCCCGCATTCTGGCGGACGGCCTGCTCAATCGAATCGGCGATATCGGGATTTTCCCGCAAAAACTGCTTGGCGTTCTCACGGCCCTGACCGATTCGCTGATCGGCATGGGAGAACCAAGAGCCCGATTTCTCGACGATGCCCGCCTTGACACCGAGATCGAGCAATTCGCCCATTTTGGAAACCCCCTCACCGTAGATAATGTCGAACTCAACGGTTCTAAACGGCGGGGCCAACTTATTTTTGACCACCTTAACCCGGGTCTGGTTCCCGATCACTTCATCACGATCTTTAATCTGGCCGATACGGCGAATTTCCATACGGATTGAGGCATAAAACTTGAGTGCGTTACCCCCGGTGGTGGTTTCCGGATTACCGAACATGACGCCGATCTTCATGCGAATTTGATTAATGAAGATAATCATGCAGTTCGACCGACTGATGGAGCCGGTCAGCTTACGCAGGGCCTGACTCATCAGACGAGCCTGAAGACCGACATGAGTATCCCCCATCTCGCCTTCCAGTTCGGCGCGGGGAACCAAAGCGGCCACAGAATCGATAACCAATACGTTGACCGCGCCGGAGCGCACCAGCGTATCGGCGATTTCCAGAGCCTGCTCACCGGCGTCAGGCTGGGAGATCAGCAATTCGTCTACATCAACACCGAGCTTCTGAGCATAGACCGGGTCGAGCGCATGCTCGGCATCGATAAAGGCACAGGTGCCGCCGACCTTCTGAGCCTCGGCAATGGCATGAAGCGCCAGCGTCGTCTTGCCCGAACTTTCCGGGCCATAAATTTCGATCACTCGCCCATAAGGCAGCCCCCCGATACCGAGCCCGATATCGAGCCCAAGGGAACCGGTGGAAATAACTTCCGACTCGACCGCGTTTTCTCGCTGACCGAGCTTCATAATCGACCCCTTGCCGAACGCCCGTTCGATCTGGGAGACGGCCGCTTCAAGGGCCTTGCTTTTGTCCATGTTGTCCTTTTCCACCAAACGTAATGCGGTCTGACTCATAACTCTCCCCTTCCTTATTCCACAGGGCGTTCACCGTTTCAATGGAGAGCAATGTACCCTATTTGTTCTCATTTGTGAAGAGGGTTTTAATTGTCTGAAAACATTAATTTATTTGATTTACATTCGGCTTTTGTTCTCGCCAAACAAAAAGAAGACCGGGCAAATGAATCAGGTTTTTCATGAAAAAACCGAGAGAATCACTTCACTTTAGTAGCCGACGAGGGGGTGCCATGGTCTGATCGACAGTAGGTTTCCGGCATTATAATTTCTGGCCCGTAGTCATAACGGCATAGAATCAGATCATTTTCTGCAAAGCGGGTATCCTCTGCAGGCTGGCGCAGCTTCAGGACGTCCCGGCACCAATTATACCGCCATGACATAACCGAATATTCAAGTCGGCACTCAAAATGATCATCCCAATCCCACTTACTCGTAACCGGAGTCGGCTCAAAAGGTTCAAATTGACAACCAAGCCCGAAAAGAAGCGGCGCGATCACTAGGAAGCGAGAATACCTCATTTTTCTAAAACCTCTTTCACCTTGCCTGCCAGTTGTTTGAGACTGAACGGCTTATGGAGAAAATGGATCGACGGATCGGACCCGATCTCTTCGGGGATGGCATCCTCGGCATAACCGGACATGAGAATGACCTTGACGTCGGGAAGGCTCTCTCGAGCATATCGGATCATTGTATGGCCATCCATACCAGGCATGACCACGTCTGAAACGATCAGATCGATAGCTCCTTTTTCACCATTGATCACGTCGAGCGCCGCCTCGCCACTGTCGGCCTCTATCACGTTATACCCCTTGCTCGATAGCGCCCGCGAGGCGAAGAGCCGTACTGCATCTTCGTCCTCGACCAACAAGACCTTCGCATCGCCGGTCAAGTCGATCGTCTGCTCGGGCTTGGCCTTATCGCTGTCCTCCTTATCTTCGCCGCTTACCTCCCCTTCATGTTGTGGAAGATAGATAGAGAAGGTCGTGCCTTCGCCTATGGCGCTATCCACCGTTATGCGACCGCCCGTTTGGTGGACGATGCCATGTACGGTGGACAGCCCAAGGCCCGTGCCTTCTCCTACGCCTTTTGTCGAGAAAAATGGCTCGAAGATGCTTTCCAGGTCTTCTTTAGCGATGCCTGTACCCGAGTCGCCCACTTCGATGAGAACGTATTCTCCTGGCTCAATGGCTTCTTCCCCCCGGTAAAGGGTTTCTTCAATCGACAAGTTCCGAGTCACAATGGTCAACGTACCGCCCTTAGGCATGGCATCTCTGGCATTGACCGCCAAGTTGACGACGACCTGGTCGAACTGCCCAGGATCAACCAGAACCGATGCAAGGTTTCGACCATGCTCCATTTTAAGTTCAATGTTTTCACCAATCAGACGCCGCAACAGATTGGTCATGTCGGAAAGCGCGTCGGTGATATCAAGCACCTTGGGCTGCAAGGTTTGACGCCGCGAAAACGCCAAAAGCTGCCGCACCAAGTTGGCCGCCCGATTGGCGTTCTGCTTGATCTGCATAATATCGGCGAACGACGGATCTCCCGGACCATGCCGGATCAACAGCATATCGCAAAACCCAATCATCGCGGTGAGCAGGTTGTTAAAATCATGGGCCACACCGCCGGCTAACTGGCCGACCGCCTGAATGCGTTGGGCCTGGGTGAACTGCGCCTCGAGTTCCTTGCGATCGGTCGTATCGATAAAATAAAGCAGCAGCCCTGCAACGTCGCCATCGGGATCGTCGATCCGGCTGGCATAAACCGAAGTGATCAACTCCTTGCCCAGACTGCTGGGAAGATGCGCCTCGAAGCGCGCCGCCGGAATCGCCCCCATCACCAGTTTTGAGAGGTGGGCCTCAAGGTTCGCGCGGTCTTCTTTCTTAATTTGGTTGGCCAGAGGTTTACCGATCAGGGCGTCACGGTGGAGCCCCAGATATTTGAGGAACGTCCGGTTAACATCGGTGACCTCGCCAGAAAGGTCGGCCAACACAATGCCGACCGGCGCATCCATGAAAAGCGAACGGAACCGTTGTTCCAGTTCTCGCATAGCCTTGGTGACGACACCCCGGTCACTGAAATCACGTAGAACCACCGAGCGGCTATAGATGAATTCGCCATCACGGCCGGTCAACTGCGATTGGCGTAAGTAGGCGCGGAAATTTTCGCCATCCAAAGAATTGAGCAGAACCTCGCCGTGCTCACCCGAATCACGATGCTCCACACCGTCCGGATCGGGAGCGAGAAAATCGGCCAACCCCTGATCGCCCGGATGCTCACCCTCTTCGATATCCAACCAATTGGCCAACGTTTTGTTGACGTAGATAAACCTTCCTTGCGAGTCCGATGAGAAAAAGCCCACCGGCATTCGCCCAAGAAAATCTTCGACTAAGCGCTCTTCGCGCCGCCGCGCCGCCTCCACTTCGCGCCGCGCCGTAACGTCCCGCGCCACCCAATGGCTATATCCGGGAATACGGTGGATGGGCGAAACCGAAAGCGAACGCCACTCAATTCGTCCAGCCGGGCTGCGAACACTAATCTCCCCCTTATCGGCCATTCCCACCGCCGCATTGGCTGCCATACGCTGAAATTCATCATTCGAGCGCTCACCATGCAAGACAGCTTTAACCGCCCCCACCCCCGAGCCCTCATCCCCCCGACCCGGGACGGCAAACAGTTTTTTAAAGGCTCCATTGGAATAGACTTCACGCGAATCCGGCCCGGTAATAAGTACCGCCTCGGAAGCCGTTTCGGCAGCCGCAGCCAGATAGGCCCCAACCCGGTTCGTGCGACGCGACGCCCCCAACGTCCAACAAAGCCCCCCAAACGAAACCAGGGAGACCGCTGCCAATCCAGTAGGAAGCGGCGAAAGAACATCGAGCAAAGCGAAAGCCGTTCCCGCAGCCGGAGCCGCCACAGCTAAAGCCGCAGCCCAAAAGGCTGGTCTCTGCCAAGCACGCGCACCGTAAAGCACCAAAGGATCAAGGGGCTGTCCGGAAGAACCGTCCATCAGTTCAATTTTCCTTTTAGTTTCATGACATAACCGATCACTTCGGCAACCGCCTTGAAATGTTCTTCAGGTATTTCCTGCTCCAGCTCAACACCGGCATACAGCGCCCTTGCCAGGGGTGGGTTTTCGACCACAGGCACGTCATGCTCCTCGGCCTTTTCCCGAATCCGAAAAGCGAGTTTATCGAGTCCCTTGGCGACCAGGATCGGCGCTTGAGTGTCTTCCATGGAGTATTTTAGCGCTACCGCGTAGTGGGTCGGGTTGGTCACCACCACCGTAGCATCCTCCACGGCGGCCATCATGCGCACCCGGGCCCGTTGCATCCGGATACTGCGGAGCTTGGATTTGATGACCGGATCGCCTTCCTGGTTCTTATGCTCATCCTTGACCTCCTGCTTGGTCATCCGCAGGTCTTTGTTGTGTTTCCAGCGAACATAAAATAGGTCAAGAACGGCAACCACGGTCATCACGCCGACGGTTCCCATAATTAGACCGATGGCAAGCAGCCACATCCGGTCAAGAATATGCAGAAGATCTCTTCCTACCAGGGTCTCCAAATCACTCAATAGAGGGATGGAGACGGCAAAGCCCACAGCGCCGACGATTGCAATTTTCACAAGCCCTTTGACCAGTTCGAGGAGTTGCGTTACGGAAAAAAGCTTTTTTGCCCCGGATATAGGGTTGAACTTGCTCAATTTGGGCGAGAGTTTTTTCGGCGACCACGTAAAGCCGCTCTGGCCAACAGAGGCGCCAATAGCGAGGATGATCATCAACCCCATAAAAGGCAGCACTGTTACACCGACTCCTTCAATGAGACCGGCGAGAATATGCTGAATCCCATAAATGTCAGTATCGATGGCATGAGGGGATTCGAGAAACTTGCGCACAATCAGATAAATGCGCCCCGCCATCCAAGGCGCAAGCGCAATGACCATCATGGTTGCACCGAGCAAAATCGCCCAGTTCTTAATCTCCTGAGAACTGGCAACCTGACCTTCTTCAGCTGCTTTTTCCAGCTTTTTCGGTGTCGGTTCTTCTGTTTTTTCTGTGCTGTCGTCTTCAGCCATTCATCCGACCTCAGGGCGCAGAAAACGCTTCTAGTGAGTTCTCGAAATACCCGGCAAAAATCATCACGATCGCTCCGATGCAGAGCATCAAGGTTCCGAACGCTAACATAATTCCCAAAGGCATACCGACGAAATAAACCTGCAACTGGGGCATCAGTTTCGAAATGATGCCGAGCGCGAGATTAAATGAAAAAGAAATCACAATAAAAGGCGCTGCCAAGGTGACGCCAAGTTTGAATGCGCCGGCCACATACTCGGTGATCAAAGCGGCCATATCACCGGTTTGCGGTGCGCTGCCAGGCATAAAAAGCGTATAGCTATCGACGACGGCGGTTATCATCAGGTGGTGGAGGTTGAGGACGAACAGCATGGTCGTTGCGGTTACGGTAATAAAAGTCCCAACCACGGCGCTTTGCTGTTCCGAAATGGGGTCCGTCGCCATAGCGTTGGCCATTGCGGAGGTAAACGAAATCACTGAGCCAGCCGTCTGGAGCGCACCAACAATAATTTTGGCAATCAATCCAATCAGCGAGCCATAAAGGATTTCCCCCATCAACAGCAGGCCAAGAGAAATAGGATTGTTGGGAATCGGCGGCACAAGGTGTGCAACAGACGGCATGACCACAAGGCCGATCGCCAAGGCGAGAAGCGCCCGAACATTGGTGGAAACGTTTCTCGAACTAAAGCCCGGCAAAAACATCATCGCCCCGGTAATGCGCGCGACGACGACAAAGTATACGTAGAGATTTAAGGAGAGAAGCTCGGCAAACATCTAACCGAGTTGCACAATGCGCCCGATCATCCTTTCCCCGAACTCGATAGTGACCCGCATCATGTAGGGCATGAACACAAGGATCGCAAAGAAGATACCGATAATTTTCGGAACGAAAACCAAGGTCATTTCCTGTAAGGAGGTCAGAGCCTGGAACATGGCGATGACGAGGCCAATGAATAGGCCAATCAATAGAATCGGGCCCGCCGTTTTAATGATGACGATAAAAGATTCTCTGGCGATTTCCAAAACCGCAACTTCATTCATATCAGGCCCTACCTAAAATTTACCAATGCGTCTTAGATCGGCATCCGGATGACTTGTTTATAAGCTTCTATCACCTTATCACGGATGGACACGACAGCCTGAACCGTCAATTCAGCTTCGGCAACCGCCGTCACCACTTCACTGATGTCGGCTTTTCCGGCAACCGCAGCCATGGAAAGTTTTTCGGCTTCCTTGTTGTCGGCAATGGACTCGCGGACGCTGTCCTTGACCATTTTGGAGAACTCGGCGCCCTTCGGCTCTTCCCGTGCGCCCAACCCCTCGGTCAGTTTATCGGTAGCCTTGTTATAAGCGTTGATCGCCTGATTAATGGGAACGGCCATGGGTTCTGTCCTTTACGTTCCTACCGAAGAATTTCAATCGATTTCGTGAGCATCTCCTTGGATGCACGAATAACATTCATATTGGCTTCGTATGAACGCTGAGCTTCCCGCATATCCATCGATTCGAGAAGCGAATTGACGTTAGGCGCTAAGACATACCCCGTTTCATCAGCTGCCGGATGATTGGGGTCATAGCGTTTCTTGAAATCGGAACGGTCGGGCCGAACTTTATCCACGCGGACCAAGTCGGCCTCGATATTACGATCCAGTTCGTTTTTAAACAACACGACCTTGCGCTGATACGGCTTATCGCCGGGTTGGGTCGGCAAGGAATTGGCGTTGGCGATATTTTCCGAAATGACGCGCAAACGGGTTCCTTGGGCTCTCATCCCAGAACCGGATATCTTCATACTCTTAAAAAGATCGTCCATTCCCTAAAATCCCATCATCACCGGCCCCTGAAGGCTGTTCTGAACATAGCCAGATGCTTGCGATAGAGCTGGTTGGAAAGCTGGTGATCGATTTTCGTTTTCGATACTTTCAGAACCTGTTCTTCCAACACCACCGCGTTACCGGCCAGCGCTGTTTCATAGGGTTTGCGCTCTTTTGCTTCTTTATGAGGACCATCCGGGTCCGGCCTGCCGCTCATATGATTGGGGCCGGTTTTCGCCATCTCAACCCGCATGACGTTGTTGTTCAACGCCTCACGGAATTTCATGGGCTTCAGATCCTTGGGCTTGTAGCCTGGCGTATCAGAATTGGCGATGTTCTGTGACAAGACGCGCTGGCGCTGGTTGAGCCAGTCCACCCGCTTCTTAATCATGCTGAACAACTTCAGATTATTAAAATCCATCGTCCAAAACCTTACTGCCAAACAAGCGCAAACCCGCGCTGAATCCACTTATCTTATTTGAGTATGCGCTTTGCGACTTAAGAAAGCATGAATCACGGAAAGGGCACACCAACACATACACAACCATTTGTTTTTAATGATCTTTTTATCGTCTGGCTCCCTCAAAATCAGGCTCCTGAGAAACACTCATTTAAACCTTTTTTAAGCTTACTCAGCCAGACTCCACACTTGACTGAAACGATTCGTTTTCAGACCCACGAAATTCGGTGATCAGCGTGACCGACCAACCGGGCTCCAGCGGGAGCGGCAAAAAGCACACACAGAGTCTGGCTGTTGCCTTACATCATGAAATCGGCAGCGCCGATGCGCCCGATGTCGTGGCCACGGGCCGGGGAAAGCTGGCAGAGAAAATTCTCGAACTGGCATTCGCCAACGACATTAAAGTGCGCGAAGACGCTGATCTGGCGCAGTTGCTCACCGCGCTTGATGTGGGAGAAAAAATCCCCTTAGAAGCCTTTGCCGCCGTTTCGGAAATTCTCGCCTATGTCTACCGGGCAAGTGGCGAGGAACCACCGGAAGTCATTGCGACGGAATTCGGTCTGTCGCCCCATGCCTCGACGACGGAGACACCGTTATGACGCTGAGCGCAATCGAAGATATCGACAACAAAACCCAAAAAGTCGCGGCGTTAATCAACGCCGCTCGACGTTTGTTGGCAGATGGACAGATCGTCGATCTTTCAGCCCTACAGGGAAAAGTCAAAGAGCTCTGCCTGGCCATCGAATCCAACCCGCCGGAAGAAGACAGCGGGATTGCCCAAGCCGTCGATGAAATCATTCTTAATCTGGACGGCCTGGCCCGCGAGGTTGAATCCCAGTTCGACGGCCTTGCCGGCACGCTCGGCACGACGGACCGACAACGGGCGGCAAAAGCCTACCAGTCGTCTCCCCAGAAAAAAGACTGAGCGAGGCCTTTTCCGTCCATGGAACTCGATAGCTACCTCCAGTTCGTTTTCGCCCTGATTTTCGTCATCGGGTTGATCATTTTGCTAACTGCCATCATTCGCAGAAGCGGATTCGTGCCGACGGCGGCCTTACGTAAAGGTGGCGCCCGTCGTTTGAAAATTCTGGAGTTTTTACAGGTAGGGCCGAAGCAACGGTTGGTGCTGATCAGGCGTGACGACACAGATCACCTTATTTTGCTGGGGGCCAACAATGAAGTGGTGATTGAAACCGGAATTCCGGCCGATGCCTCCTCCGAAAACTTCGCTCAATTGGTCGAAAAATCAGGCGATAAGGAACCGAGGCCATGAAGACCCGCCATCATGCATTCCTGTTCGCCGCCACAGCGGTTTTTCTAACCGGCCTGTTCGCCCTTCAACCGGCTTTGGCCCAATCCTTCACCCTGGACCTTGGTGACGGAACGTCGGCCACGACTCGAATTGTCCAGATTATTGCGCTGACCACGGTCTTAAGTTTGGCGCCCTCTTTGTTGGTGATGGTCACCTCTTTCACCCGTATCGTGATCGTTCTGGGCTTCATAAGAACCGCCATGGGCACCCAGCAGACACCACCGACACAGGTCATCATTAGCCTCGCCCTTTTTCTCACCCTTTTCGTCATGACTCCCACCTTCGAGGCGGCATACGAGCAGGGTATCGAGCCCTTGATGGACGGTGAACTGGAAGAGATCGAGGCCATGGAGCGGGCCATTGTTCCCTTCCACCAGTTTATGTCCAAGCATGTACGACGGGAAGACCTTGCCCTTTTCATGGATCTCAGCGGCGCTGAAATCGGTGAAACCATTGAGGATATACCTCTCAAGGCCTTAATTCCGGCATTCATGATCAGTGAAATTCGACGGGCCTTCGAAATCGGCTTCTTACTCTTTGTTCCCTTTCTGATTATCGATATGGTCGTCGCCTCTGTGCTGATGTCCATGGGCATGATGATGCTGCCGCCAATCATCGTCGCCTTGCCCTTCAAAATCATTTTCTTCGTTTTGGTCGACGGCTGGCACCTCGTGGCGGGGAGTCTAGTGAAGAGTTTCGGCTAGCTAGGGTGAATTTCGATTAGCCATTCATCGTACGCATAGCTGTAGCTAGAGATCAGCGCTACTATTCACGTTTTTTTAGAGTAAAATTGATGGCTGTGGAAATGCCGATAGATAAGGCTTTTCCCGTGTAAAAAAAATCGGACCATCGGCCCGATCGAAAACAGAAAAAGAAGAACCAATAATAGTTCGATAAGAACGTTTAGGGAGTTTATTCCACGTCTTATTCGACTGGGAGTCCGGGTCTCCGGGCTCCTTTTGTTAACTCAGGCCTAAACCATCAATTTGCGGATATATTCCGGCAGGGCAAAGCAAGCCTGATGGATATCGGCGTTATAGTAGCGACAGATCAAATCCGCTTCTTTTACCCGCTCAGCAATTACCTCGGGCTCCCGGTCCTTTAGCTCAGCGTTATCGGACGCCCATCCAAGAGTCATAAAGCCCCCGACATAGGTGGGAACCGGCACGACGATGAACCGGACATCCTTGAAAATTGAGTTCAAACGTCGATAGGTTGTCGTCACTTCGTCCGGTTGGAAGCTTGGCACACCGTTTTGATTGACCAGAATACCGCCATCGGTCAGGCAGCGGTGGCAATCCCGGTAAAAGGACTCGGTAAAAAGCACTTCACCCGGCCCGATGGGATCGGTCGAATCGACGATGATGATGTCGAACTTCCGGTCCGTCTCGGCCATAAATTTAATGCCGTCGGTAATGATCAGCTCGGTTCTCGGATCGTTGAAAGCGCCGTCGCTTAAAGAAGGCATGTACTTTTCGCACATATCGACCACGCTACGGTCAAGCTCGACCATTGTCGGACTGATGTTCTTGTGCTTGAGCACTTCCCTCAAGACGCCGCCGTCACCGCCACCGACAATCAAAACACTCTTAGCCGCGCCGTGGGCAACGATGGCCACATGAGCCATCATTTCATGATAAAAATGCTCATCCTTCTCGGTCGTCTGAATGACACCATCCAACGCCAGCACGCGCCCAAAGGCCGGGTTGTCGAAAATCACCAAATCCTGAAATTCGGTTTTCTCCCGATAGACTTCGCGGGTTACACGGAACTGCTGGGCATACCCTTTGGCGTCATCCTCCGCATAGAGGGACTCCTCAAACCACATGGCCCCATGGCTCATGGGGTATCATCCTCGACAATGCCGCGGCGAATTTCATTAACCCCGACCCGGCCCGGAAGGAAGTTGTCCTTCAACGACTGAATTCCCCTATGGGGATCGCAATCACCGCACATGAAGATATCAAGCGCCGCATAGCCCCGCTCGGGCCATGTATGAATGCTGATATGGGACTCGGCCAACACCACAACGCCGGAAATTCCTCCGTTGGGCGTGAAATGATGCAGATGAGTATGCAGGATCGTTGCTCCGGCATCTTCGGCAGCCCGGGTCAAGGCTTGCTCGGTAACCTGCAGGTTATCTAAGTTTTCCGCATCCCATAAATCGATGATCAAATGGGTGCCGGCAAACTTCACACCGTCGCGAACGACAAAGTAGTCTTTGTCATTGTCGATCACCGGATAGATGTGATCGTTGCTATTTTCGTTGGCGATGTCGTGGGTTTCCTCAAGAGGACCCCCGAAGTCCATCCCCAATTCGGCAAGAGAGGCGTTTTTCGCCATCACTCCCTCCAAACCAGTAGATGTCCCCAAGGCGGACAGAAGGCGGCTTTTTCGTTTATTCCGCAGTGGAATGCAAGTGGATTCGACGTCCATATATCAAGTTTATATGACGACAAAGTAACACCTTCCAGAAATCCTAACCGGAGGAGCCTTCCTCAGCGGCCTTTAAGCGCTCCTTATAAGCCGACATAAAGGCCTGGAAGCTTTCAACCTCGCGGACTTTTTGCGATATCGTCCGGTAGTCGATCAATCCACGGCCACCGGAACTGGTAATCAGACGGAAAGCGTCACCATAAGGGCTCGCCGCCATGGCCTCACCGTAGCTGCTACGCAGCCGATTGATGCCCCGCTCGTTAGCGCCCAGCGTCAAGGCGACAGCTAGGTTCATCACATATTTGGCCTGCTTATTGTCCAGCGCTTCGTTAGGCCGGGCATTGACGTCGCGCACCACCCGGCGGAGCGATTGTGCGGCCTTGGGCCAATCCCGTTTACGCCAGTAAAGTTCGGAACGAATAATATCGGCTTCCATGCTCTCGTCTTTTTCAAGGGTGAGGACAACCTGCTCGGTCCGCCCCAATTCCATCAAAGCACGCGCTCTTAAATGCCTACGCAGGGCGACCAATTCTTCGGGAATACCGGCCACGACCGTTTGATCAAGAGATTTAAGCGCCTGCTCCAATTTGCGATTCTGCATATAAATCAGCGCAAGCTTGGCCCCAACCCTAGCCCTCTCTTCGCCTTTAAGCCGAAAATGCACTTGGTTTTCCAATAGCTTCGCAGCCCGATCAAGCAGATCAACGCCAATTAGCCTGTCGGCCAGACGGCGGATCATCAAATCTCCCGTATCCCCGGCAGGTGTGAGTTCCTTGAATTCGTCGAACAGGGCAATGGCGGTTACCGGCGGCAAAGCGTCGCCGCCGCCCTCAAGGTAGAGATGACGGAAGGCTCGCGCCATTTCTTGGGTCACCATCGGAGCCTGAGGATGATTGCGGAAATAGGTGGCCGCCTGACGGAGCGTTTGCAGCCCGTTGCGGAAATCGTCTTCCTGGAAGTAGAGGCCACCCAGTTTGCGCAACAAGGTGAACTCGAAGTTGTCCCCCCGCCAAGCGAAACGCAATTTCTCGAGCGCTTCAATGGCGTCTTCGGCGGTAAATTCTTCGGTCCGGCGCAACAATTCGGCCCGCGCGTAGGACGCCTTGGCGCGCGATGGACGGTGCGCCCCTTCCGCGGCCTCCTCCCAATGTTCTACCGCCTTGTCGAAGTCGCCGCTCAACTCGGCGATGCGACCTTCCAGATAGGCCAACTGTCCCTCTTCCTGGGGCGAAGGATCGTCCAACGCCAGCATATCGATAAAATGCTGAGCCTGCTCTACATCGCCAACGGTAATCGCCGTTTCGGCAGCCAGAGCGCCGAGGGGGAATTTCAAATTGCGCGGATATTTGCGCAGCACCGTCCCGGTCCGGCGCATTTCCTCGGCAGCAACCTTGATCTGCCCCAAGGACGCTTGGGCAGCGGCTTTCCAGAATTCAGCCTCATGCGTCCCTTCAAGAGACCCGTGGGAGAGGTCTTGAATTGCCTCTTTAAACCGCGACTTGAGGAACCGTGCAGCACCTCGCAAGGCGCGGAATTCAGGGCGAGACTGCATGGCCTCATCCTCGACGGCAATCATATTGAGCACCGCCTCGGCTTCATGGCCCATTTTCTGAGCCAGATAGAACTTGGCCAGCTTCATCCGGGCAGCGCGACGTTTGACCGCTTTGGTCGTCGCAATCTCGTACTGAATATCCTGTTTTAACTGCTGAAACTTTTTCCGGTCGCCCAGCAACCATGTATCGGGTTCGAAAATCCGCTTGACCAGTCCCGCCGCCACCATGGGACTTGCCGCCCCTTCTTTCTTTCCGGCGGGCGTAATTTTCAGGCCCGTATCGCTGGTCAACTCCACGCCCTGCGGAAAGGGTCTAACCCGGATATTGTCGACCTTGGGCCTCATCACCACGCCCTGTCCGGTCGGCAACAGGAAAAATTCGGCGTATTCCCGCTCCAAACCAACGCCATGCCCCAAGGGAATTACAGGCACAACGACAAGATTATCTCCAGCCTTGGGATCGCGCAGAGGAACCGCTTTACCGGCCTGCTGTATGGGAATGAAAAGACGCCGACCCACTTCGCCAACGGCTTCACCCACCGCCTCAATGGGCTTGCGAGGCTCAAGATTCTGCTGTTTGAAGTCTAAAATCCAGGTGAGGCCATTGCGCCGCAAACTGGGGTTCAACCCAGGAGCCGTCTCCATGCGAATCAGAGTCGCGCTTACCGATTCCAGTTGTTCGACTACGGGAATTTTATCGCCAGCGGCCCGGCGTACCGCGTCTAAATCCTGGGGCCGTTTTTTATCGAATACCGCCCAGAGCGAATCGCCTCGGCGGAATACCGCCGCACCCACCGGTTCATCCCAATTGAATTGAATGGAGAAAAGCGCATCTTTCGGCGCAACCTGCGCTGGCTCCATGGAAGGGCTCATGCCTTTCGGCAACCCTGGGGATGTCGGCGTCGGCGCTGGCGCTTTGGCCGGTCGGCTGGGACTGGGGATCACTCCCGGCGGCAATCCCGTGGTTGGAGAAGGCGACTTGGCCGATGGGAGATCGGCCAGTTTCCGTTCCGTCGGCGGCACCAAAGAAACCGGCTTGTTGGCTTTAGGCGCGGGAAGCGTCTCCGGTTTAGCCGTTTCCACCTTAGCAACTTTCGCCGGTTGGGGCGGAGGCGGCTCATCGGCCCTGGGAGGCGACGCCGGAGCAGGTTTCGGCTTGGCCGCCGTCTGCGGCGATGTCTTCGGTGCCGACGATGTTGGGTTAGCCACATCAATCACCACCTTGGGGCCGCTTAAGAAATGTTTGAGCTCACTCCCTTTAGGAATGCCCAGAACCACCGTCAGGCCTCCCGCCTCGGAAAACGCCTCAACCGAACGAATATTCTTCGGCAGACTGGAGCGGAGTGCGGACAAGTCAAGCTCGGCATCACGATCAAAAAGAACCGTTGCGGTTTCTTCTTCGTTCACCACTTCATAGCCCGTCGCTGAGGGCCAATCGAAGACCATGCGGCTGTAGGAAGGATGCTCACCAAACCGCACGCCAAGGAACGGGCGTTGCGGGGTTGCCCGCGGCAAAGGCTCGGTAAGCCTAGGCTGTTGTATCGGGGCGGGTTGTGCTGCGGCAAAGGGCGCCGCATTCCCTTCGTCCAACAGATCGACGATTACCGCTCGCCCCATGTCGAAATAGTCGAGCCCCCACGCCGCCGTCAGAACGATCGTAACGCTGCGACCGTCAGGATTGACGAAGGCGTTTCTTGCGTACTTACCCAAAGCTCCGAGGGCTTGGGAGAAGTCTGCCTCAATTGGGCGATCGAAGGTAACGATGACCCTGTCGCCCTGAAGAACGGCGCTATACCCCACCGCACCGGGCCAGTTGAATTCAAATCGTCCATAGTCGCCATGGTCGGTTCCGCTGACAGGCACCTGTTCGGCCAGCGCCGGAAAAATCCAGAGGGCGCAAGAAAAAACAACAACAAAGAGAGACAGGAAGCGACGCTTCATGACCTGCCCCCCGTCGCCATAACAACAATATCGACCCGGCGGGCCAGCCTATCGCGCCGCTCCTCCGTCAACCCGGCAGGAAGCGAGAGATACCGCGAGTCGCTATAGCCGTAAGCAATGATATCGTCTGTATATCCGGCTCGCTTGAGGGCGTTGGCTACCGCAATGGCACGGCCCAGGGAAAGTTCCCAATTAGAGGTGTATTTACCGCCGGAAATCGGCTTAGGGTCCGTGTGACCGTTGACGCCAACCTGATTGTTGACGTTACGCAAGATGCCGCCCAAAACAAAGAGAGCCTGCTTGGCCTTTTCCGAAAGAACCGCATTCCCCGGCTGAAAAAAAAGATCGCCGGGTAAGGAGATGATCAGGCGGTCCTCACCGAGGAACAAGCGGGACTGCTGAAGAACTTCGTCGGCAAACATCTTGTCCGCCAGCACCGCCTCCAAATAGTCCAGGTTAATCGCCCGACGACGGAAAACAGTCGAAATATTGTATTGCGCCGTCGGAGCGGAAACCGCTTCCTGCTTGTTGGGGTTAAGCGTCTTGGACAACGTGTCGATCATTTCCTCCCATCGGTCCACCTGAACCGAGGACATGGAAAACAACAAAACGAAAAAGGTCAGCATGAGAGAAACAAGATCGGTAAAAGTCACCAACCAGGCTTTCTTGCGCGCGCCGTCCTGCTGACCAGCGGCGAATTCCGACATAACGCCTTTTTCGATGTCGCTATACATTCCCCCTCCTTACCGGTCGTCCGGATTGAGAAGAGGGACCGGCAGAGTGGCCTTGGGGGCCTCCTCCGACGGAGCGGGGGGAATGAGAGCCTCGTTCGGCGCCGTCGAGGGTGTACTCGGCGGCAAAAACTCAGGGTTATCAGGCGGCGTTTCGCGACGTTGCGTTTCAATCAATTCCGGCTCTTCGTCTTCGCCACGCATGAAAAACCAAAGAGTAATCTCAGCCGGATTTCCCGGCTTGAGACCGATGGACATGCTGTTCGGCGGCGCACCACGGGCCCGCATCTCACGAGCGAACGCTCCGCCTCGCTGAATTTCGAGCGTCTCACCGATGGGCAAACTCTGGCCGATTGCATACTGCGAACCGATAACGAATTCCATTTCGTAGCGCCAACCGAGCGGCGCACCGCTCAACGACGCGACCATACGGTCAAGCAACTGAAACTGGGCCGGACGAATTTCAAACTTATCAGGAAAGAAAAGGCTGTCGGAGGGCATGATTACCCTCATCTGACGTCCCGGCTGAACAATTTTAACCTTGGCGATCTGAACGGCTGAGGCGAACAGCCCCTCGATACGCTCCTGAAATTGCTGTCCGGCGACAATCTCCCCTGTCTGACCGGTAAACGTCGTCATGCTAGACGAAGTCATTAGGTTGGCGAACGTGCTGGTCAGGCTGTCCTGTACCGCTTTAGCCTTGATTTCTTCCTGAGAAGAGATACTGACCAGGATAATGAAAAATGCCAGAATGAGAAGGTAGAGGCCGAGAAAAATAGTATAGGTATCGGGCCCCTCAGGCCGTCCTACGGTCTCATCGAAATGAAGGTCGTTTTGGTCCATATCGGACTAGTCCAAGCTGGCGAGAAGCGCATCAATTTCGTCTTGCTTGGATGCATTTTCAGGCATTTGCGGACCGTTGAGCAAATCCTCGTCGGTCATGGCCCCGCCCGTCTTATCGTCAGCTTTTCCCTGTTTCTCTCCCGTATTTTCCAACCCACCGAACTTATCGACCAAAGCGTCGATTTTTTCTTCAATGGCTTTTAGCGCCGAGACGACCTTGGTAATTCGTTGACCGGTGATGTCTTGGAAAGTGCAAGCCTCGTAAATGCCGGTCGTGGCCTGCATGATCTTTTCCTCAGCCTCCCCGCCGATTTGCTGGGCGACCGCTTCAATAACCTCGGTGCCGTCCATGATCCGATCGGTTGCGTCAGCCGTTGCGGCAACAATGGCGTCCAATTCGTCCGTTGCACCGGGAATGATCGACCCGCTGACTTCTTCGGCTTGAATGGAAGCAATTTCGTTACGCGACTGGTCGATAAACGTGGCTAGAGCCCGAAGCTCGGTCAGCATGGCCGAATCGGGCTCTTCTTCTTCACCGGTCAAATGTTCGAGAAAACGGGTGACTAGATTGGCGAATTTATCAAAAGGAATGGTATCGCCATGAGTCTGGCGAATTTCTTCCAACCTTTTATCTAAATCGGCAGCACTCGCACCAGAGGCCATTCCCCATTTCCCTCCGCCTAGAGCCGATCGCTAAAGACCGATCCCACTCTTGGCCGCTCCTAGAAGTCGCCGAGGACACTCACCATCTTGGACTTGAGGGTTTCAGCGTTAAACGGCTTCACAATATAGTTGGACACACCGGCTTCCTTGGCCGCAATCACGTTTTCGGATTTACTTTCCGCCGTGACCATGATGAAAGGGATGTGCTTGAGCTTCGCATCGGCCCGTACTTCGCGAAGCAGTTGGAGACCGGTCATCGGCTCCATGTTCCAATCCGAAATAATCAGGCCGAAGTCATGCTGCTGGACTTTTTGCAGCGCCATGGAGCCATCGGTGGCCTCTTCGACGTCCATGAAGCCTAACTGGCGCAACAGGTTGCGCAAGATCCGAAGCATGGTCTTGTAATCGTCAACGATCAAGACCTTCATGTTTTTATCGACAGCCATTTACAACTCCATTACGTCCCGTTTCGGACTTCCCCTTAGAAGAGCACAAAATTCCCTATATATTTGTTAAAACAAGGGAATCCCCCACGCAACCTTTTTTCCACTATCCACCGTCATTCTCACCCGGAATCGGCATATTTCTTAGTCGCGCCAATTCAACAGTCATTTCTTTGGCCTTTTCCGGATTCATTTTTGCCATTACCGGAGCCAGTTTCCGCTCTTTCATCCGCTCGGCCACCATCAGGAGCGTATCCATGTCCAATTCCTCGAAAATACGAGCCGCATCCTTGGGCTTCATATTCTCGTAGATCTTGACCAAGCTGGCCATTTTCTGTTCCTGCTGTTTATCGTGCTTAACCAACAGATTTTCAATGGTTTTGCGAAGATTTTGCATATCGACGACCTTGCGGTCGATACGCTGCTCAGCCGCAATTAGCAGGGCGTTTCGCTCTTCAATCTCGCGGGCGCGCTGTTCAAGCTCTTCCCGACGATCAGCCAGTTGCTGCAAAAGATCGATTTCAGCCTGAGTTAACAGGGTCGGATCATCGGCGAAAGAGGGCTCTTCCTCTTCCTCCATGGCGAAATCTTCATCCCCGAATTCTTCTTCGGGGGGCGCCTCGCCCTCAACCATCCCTTCTCCCTCGGCGGCCATATCGGCGGCATCCGCAGGAGGCTGATTTTTGGGGCTCTGTTGCGCTTCGGCCGAAGCGATTCCGACTCCCTGTGTCAGGTCTTCGTATCCATCCCAAATATCGTTGACCTTGATGGGCAAAAGCATCAAGGCAACGAAAATCGTTACTGGCAGCACCCGGATTTTAGCAAGTAGTTCCATCCCAGCCTCCTAGCGCATTTCCTGAAGCGCTTTAAGCAGTTCCTGCTCGGCCTTGGAGCGGGCGTCGGGCCCTTCTTCCGAGGGGTCGGGCACCCGCTGCCGGGGCGGTTCTTTCGCACGGGGTGTTTCACGGGTTGGCTCGGCCTTGGCCGGAGCCCCCTCTTTGCGCGCGCCACGCACGCCGTTTTCCAGGCGGTCGGCAATTGAACCGCCACGGTCGATAAGAAACGACAGGTCGTCGCGCAGAGCCTCAGCTTTCTCCAGACCTTTTTGCAACTCTTTGGCAACGCTTTCCGTCGAGCCCTTCAGGTTCTGGATGCTGGCGTCTGCTTTGGTCGTCGCATCGGCAAATTTGCGCGTCAGGGCCTCAAGCTCGTCTTTATCCTTACGCAACAGCGAAAGCCGCCGGTTCAGCGCTACGGCATACCCAATGGTGGCGACGAGAAGCACCGTGATCAGGATATCGAGAATGAGGGAGAATGAGAGTGACACCGCTATCCCTGCTCCTTGGTTTCGCGCTTGATCTTGCCGCCCACACGAACGGCGATTTGATCACCTTTGCGCCCCATCTTACCGATAAACATAGGCACTTCCCCACAACGAAGCACGACATTTGACTCAGGCGTCGCGGTGAGAGGAATTTGCGAGCCAACCTGCCAATCGAGAACTTCGCGCAGATTGCGGATTTGCTGATCCAAAACGGCTTCGAGGTGAACTTCTGTCTGCCAGAGTTCATTCGCCAAGTGCGTTTCCCAAATTGAGTCGCGACCGAACTTTTCCCCCATGAACATCTGGAGGAGTAACTCACGAACCGGTTCCAGGGTTGCGTAAGGCAGCAACAACTCAAGCCGCCCGCCACGATCTTCCATATCGATGCGAAGCTTGGCGACAATAGCGGCGTTGGAAGGCCGGGAAATCGTGGCAAAGCGCGGGTTGGTCTCCAGGCGATCAAACCGCATGGTGACCGGGCTCAAAGGATCGAAAGCGGCACTTAGGTCGCCAAGCACCACATGGACCATGCGCTCGACCAAATTACGTTCGATAGTCGTATAGGGACGTCCCTCAATCCGCATGGCCGCCGTTCCCCTGCGTCCACCGAGCAACACGTCGACGATTGAATAAATCAAAGACGAATCGACGGTCAGCAGGCCGAAGTTGTCCCATTCCTCGGCCTTGAACACACCGAGCATGGCTGGCAGGGGAATGGAGTTCAAATAATCGCCGAAACGGATGGAAACAATGTTGTCGAGCGACACCTCCACGTTGTCGGAGGTAAAGTTTCGCAAAGAGGTCGACATCATGCGAACCAGGCGGTCGAAGACCACCTCGAGCATGGGCAGACGTTCGTAGGACACCAAGGCCGAATTGAGGATCGCCTGGATACCCGATTGTTCGACCTGATCTTCGTGTTCATCGTCGAACCCCAGAAGACTGTCGATCTCATCCTGATTGAGAACGCGGGTGGATTCACGCCCCACCCCGCCGGTCATCACATCGCCACCGGCATCTCCGCCGCCATCGTCGCCATCGCCGCCGGCAACCATAGCCTCCCATTCGGCGGCCAAATCGTCCTGGTCGCCGTCGCCATCACCGCCGCCGTCGTCACCACCGCTATCGGCGGCCAGCGCGGCTTCCCATTCCGCAGCTAGGGCGTCTTGATCTTCGTCATCGTCGATCGGCGGAACCATCTGACTTCCTTAAAACACGCAAGCCCTACTGGACCAGCATCTCCTTAAACAGTACATCGTTGACCCTGGCGGGCGCGACGGCCGCGTTGACCCGGGTCAGTAATTCTTCCTTCAGTCGGTAGACCCCCATGGAGCCCTTCAGATCCTCAATGCGCAATTCACGCAGATAGACCTGGAAATTATCGATAATCCGCGGCATCACGGCCTCCATCGAGGCGACGTCTTCCTGCTTTTGCAGCTCAAGTGCAACGCGGATTTTCAAAAAGCTCGACTTGCGTCCTCCCGTATTGAGGTTGACCAGCAACTCGGGCAAATCATAAAAAACGGCAGCCTGAGGGACACCCCCCTCTTCCTCCGTTGCGCCTTCCTCTCCCTCGACGGCGGTTTCTTCACCGACCACCATAGCAATCACAGGATCAAGCAAACCAGCGAAGTAGGCGCCCGTCGTCCCACCGATAACCAGAAGCAGCGGCAACAGGATCAGCAGGATCAGCTTCTTTTTCCCGCCACCGCCGGATGACCCCTCTTCATCTTCGTCGAGATCGTCTAGATCCTCATCATCCAGATCATCATCGTCGAGATCGTCGTCTGCCATGAATTTCGACCCGTCCCTCGAGTTTACAGACACGCCCGCGCAAAGGCGAACACACCTCTACAATTGAACAACTTTAGGCCCATAACCTTAACAAGTGATTGAAAGGGCCACACCCCGCCCAGCACATAACCGGCAACACCTATGTAAGCGATTCTCCTTATTTCCGATAGGGCGGCGATAAGGTTTTTCACACTTCCCGCCCTCGCCTTCCGCCGAATGAGGAAAAAGCTGCCGGGCAACCCCTGCCGCCACTCGATCTTGCCTAGCCAAAACACCAACGACATGGTTTTAGTGTATTGTTTTTATTGACTTTTACAGTTTGGCACGGTCTCTGCATTTACTTGAGGCAAGCAATTATCGCGACAACGAGCGCGGACGGGAAAGAACCATGGAAAACACTTTATACATAGCCCTCTCACGCCAATCGGCGATCCGGCGCGAAATGTCGGTCATCGCCAACAACATGGCAAACATGAACACCACCGCCTACAAAGGCGAAAAGATGATGTTCGTGGATCATCTGGTTAAAAGCAAAGGCGGTGAGCGACTGTTGCCGCAAAAACTGGCCTATGTCCGGGACGTTGCCCAATACCAGAACTTCAAAGAAGGCTCGATCAACCAAACCCACAACGACCTGGATCTTGCGTTGCACGGCGACGGCTTTTTTGTCTTGGAGACGCCCCAAGGTACGCGCTACACGCGGAACGGTCATTTTCAGCTCAACGAAGAGGGCCAGTTGATCACCAGCAACGGCCATCCTGTGCTTTCGGATGCCGGACAGCCTTTCTTTTTTACCCCCAACGAGAGCCAAATCGATATCAGCCGGGACGGGACGGTCTCAACCTCCAACGGCCCGATCGGCAAGCTCGATATCGTGACGTTCGAAAATAAGCAGCGTCTGCAAAAAGAGCCAAACGGCCATTACGTGACATCCGAGGAAGCGACCCCCGTAGAATCACCTCATGTGATCCAGGGATCGCTCGAAGGCTCCAACATCAACCCAATCATCGAAATGACCAAGATGATCGAGTCGCAGCGAGCCTACACCTCCATCAAGTCATTTATCGACAAAGAAGACCAGCGCATGCGCAAGGTCGCCGACCTGATTCGCCGCTAAACGGCGAGCGGGCAACGCTTAAGAAAGGACGGGAACAATGAGGTCACTCAGTATTGCAGCCACGGGCATGTACGCCCAGCAGCAGAACGTCGAGGTTATCTCCAACAACATCGCCAACATGAACACGACGGCGTTCCAACGGCGGCGGACCGAATTCCACGACCTGCTGTACCAAAACCTGCGCCGCGTCGGCAGCACTTCGTCGGACGCCGGGACCGTCGTCCCCACCGGCGTTCAGCTTGGCCTCGGGGTTAAACTGGCCGCCGTCTACCGTATTCACGAGCAAGGCAACCTGACGGCGACGGAAAATACTCTGGACATGGCCTTGCAAGGCAAAGGATTTTTCCAGATCGACATGCCCAACGGCGAAACCGCCTACACTCGTGACGGGACCTTTCAGTTGAACCCCAACGGCCTGATCGTCACCCACGACGGCTATCAGCTCCGTCCGGGCATCACCATTCCGGCCAACGCCATTGACGTCTCGATCAACGCATCCGGTGAAGTTCTCGTCACTCTAGAAGGTCAGGTCGCCCAACAGAACGTCGGGCAAATCCAATTGGCCAACTTCGCCAACGAAGCCGGTCTCGAAGCGGTCGGCGACAACCTCTACAAGGAAACACGGGCTTCCGGTTCGCCCTCAACGGCCGCTCCCGGCGCTCCCGGATTCGCCACCGTTTTGCAAGGCTTCCTTGAAACCGCCAACGTTAACGCGGTTACCGAAATTTCCAATCTGATCTCCGCTCAACGTGCCTATGAAATGAACTCCAAGGTTATTTCCGCCTCGGACGAAATGATGGGCACGGTGAGTAACCTGAGGTAAGGAGGCGATTATGTTGAAACGCATCCTCACAGGCTTGGCTCTCGCAGCATTGCTGGCTTTCCCCGCGCTCGCGGGTCCGGGTTCGGATATGGTTTCTCTCAACCCTCATGTGGTGGTCGGCGGTCCTTATATCCATCTTGGAGACCTATTTACCGGCGTCAAAGAAAATGCCGACGCTCAGGTGGCTTATGCGCCGGCTCCCGGCAAGCGCCAGGTTTTTGAAACCCGCTGGCTCTATAAGGTAGCCAAAGCCTACGGCGTGGGCTGGCGTCCCCGGATGGCTAACGAACGCACCATCGTCACTCGCGAATCCAACACCATCTATCGCCCACAGGTCGAAGAGGCGTTGCTCGTCGCGTTGCAGGACCGTGGCTGGGCTTATAATAGTATCGCCATAATCAGTGACCGGTCTTTCAAAATCCATACCGCCATTGATCAGGACACGACGCTGTCCATCGAAGAAGTTTCCTACGACGACCGTTCCAACCGTTTCGTCGCCATTCTGGCAGCACCGGCCAACACCCCTTCGGCCCAACGTTACCGGGTGAAAGGGCGGACTTTCAAAATTCAAGAAGTGCCGGTCCCAACGCGCCGCATCACCAAAGGCGAAGTGATCCGCAACGGTGATATCGAATGGAAGAAAGTGCGCGTCAACCGGATGTCGCAGCGCACTCTGCTCGACCCGCAAGATATTATCGGCATGACCCCACGCCGTGTGCTGACCGAAGGAGCAACCATCGAAGCGACCGAAGTCGAGCGTCCGATGATGGTCAAACGTCGGAGCTTGGTTACCCTGGTGCTCAAGACCCCCATGATGACCATGACGTCAAAGGGCCGCGCCCTTGAAGACGGCGCCGTCGGCGACACCATTCGGGTTTCCAACACTCAGAGCAATACGATCATCGAAGCCATCGTGACCGGGCCCAGCATGGCAGCCGTTGTTTTGGCCTCCCAGGCCCCTAAACAAATCGCGATGAACTAGGAGAACGGCCATGAAACAGCAGTCTTTCAAACTCTTTAGCCGTTTCGCCATCGTCTTGGCGGCGACCGCCACGCTGTCGGCCTGCAACACGGTCTCCCGGCTGGCTTCGGTTGGCGACGGCCCAGAGCACACCCCGATCATCAATCCAACCAAACGGCCCGACTATCGCCCAGTCAGCATGCCCATGCCCGCGCCGCAGGTCGCACGCCATAACCCAAACTCGCTCTGGCGATCCGGCGCTAAAGCCTTCTTCAAGGATCAGCGAGCCAAAGAGGTAGGCGATATCCTGACCGTCAACATCGCTCTCGACAACGAAGCATCCTTGGCTAATAGCACCGAACGGACGCGGGAGGATTCGGAAGATACCGATGTCACCAACCTGCTGGGCCTCGAAGCCGAAGCCACCAAAGTGCTTCCCGAGGGGGTCAACCTGGGTTCGATCATCAGCTTTGGCAACGATCACTCGACCAGCGGCGATGGCGAGATTGACCGCTCCGAGGCCATTGAACTGGAAGTCGCCGCCGTCATCACCCAGATCTTACCAAACGGCAATCTGGTTATTGCCGGTCGCCAGGAAATCCGGGTCAACTACGAACTTCGGGAGCTGATGGTCACCGGCATCGTCCGCCGGGAAGACATCGCTACCGACAACTCAGTTTCCCACGACAAGATCGCCGAGATGCGGCTGGCCTACGGCGGCCGGGGTACGATCTCCGATCTGCAACAGCCCAGATGGGGCACTCAAGTCTGGGATATCCTTTTCCCGTTCTAGCGCTTAACGTTGCTGGAATAACTTGGGGCCGGCGCCCAAACGCCGGCCCTTTTTTTGCCTGTGGGCAATTGGTTAGCATCTGGGCGACCCGCCCTTTAGCCAAGTCTTCAAGCCCAAAATAGCCAATGCTAGAGCGCAAAAAACAGTCGTCAGAGTGAGCCCCTGAGTCGTCATCGCACCATTGTCCCAAGCGCCGTCCCACCACCAGATCCAGGCGGCAACCAGAGGAAGACCAGCCATCAGGGCAATGAAAAGTTTTTTTAGGGTCCTCATGGCTGCCCCATATCCCGCAAAATCGTCTCGAAAGCCCAACGGGAAATCTTATGCCGAGGGTGGGTTTCATCGACAATCACCCGGAAAGACCCACCGATTTTTTCAGCGACTGAAGCAACAGCGTCCTCATAGAGTCTCCCTCTCGGCCCGTTAAAACAACAACGGTCGAAGCGATTGAATATCTGAACTTGCCGCCTTCCCTTGCCCGTAGCAGCCAGAATAAACATATCCGGGTAGGACGCGGCGTCGATCATCGGTTGAAAATATTGCGGCTCGGCGGTTTCTTTCTCTTGCCGTAGGTAGAGCGGTAAAACTCCGGCAACCGGATAGCTCTTTTTGATGCGTTTATCCAAGGCGGCATATACAGCAGTGACCCACCCTCCGGCAGACAGGCCGACCATATTCACCGTCTTATAATCGTATCTTGCCAAAACATCATTTTGCGCAACGGCAATCGGCTCAAACAAAGCGCGCATGTAAGTTTGGCCGTCGTAGTCGACCCCCGGCGCTGCATTACCATAACCGATGTAGTCAAAGGCCAAGACGCCATATCCGGCCTCGACCCAACGCCAGATATGTCGCCATTGATCCTGGTGCGTTCCGGCATAACCGTGATGATACAGAATCAGCCCGCCATTCATTTCGAGAGGGCGGAAGTGGGAGACGCGCGGGTGATATTTTGCCGAAATGCCGATAGTCAATTGCTCTATCGCCGCCAGATTGGCCACGTCCTCATAGAGACGGACAGAGCATCCCAGAGTCCGGGTCGTATAATCTTCCCGCGCCGGATTAGGGCATCGCGATTCTTTCGGAAGCTTTCTGATATCGCCCACCGTCGTCATCGGCATCTTGTTTTTCGGAAAGCCACCCTCTCCCCAAATGACGGCATTCAGCGCCGCTCTGGCGCGTTCTACCGTTTCGGCATTCCGCACATGAATGAGTGTTCTGGGATCGGTTTTAAGGTGTTTGGGATCGACCTCTTCGTATTTGTAGGGCGACGAGGCTTGCAGCCTTTTGATGACGGTGCGCCCCGTATCCCAATAATAGAGGAAGGAAACCACGCCGCAGAGACCGGCAAGAACAGCCAGCGCGTTGAGCAACCTCCCCAAAACAACATTTCTTTCCTGCGCCAAAGCCCCCTCCGTCGATACTCCCGTCTGCATACCTTAAAAACTATTGCGAAGGAAATGCTTGATGAATTGAGTGTGGCGATGTGAGATAGGCAAAAGCATTTTTCTGGTGGGGAAAAAGGGTGGGAACGACATGAGCCGTAATTCGGAAGATATTCTCGCAACACTGTCTGAGGAATTCCTCGACAACTGTCTCGACCATGTGGACCAGATGGACGTCATTGTCGAGCGGCTGCTCAGAGACCAAGGCGACAAGGCGGAAAACCATCTCGCCCTTCAGCGCGAGGTTCACAACATCAAAGGCCAAGCGGCGACCTTTGGGTTTCCCTCTCTCTCTTCATTGGCCCATGCCCTCGAAGATTTCATGGAGACCGCTGAAATAATTGAAGATGAGCAGCTTTCCGATATCCAGCTTTATCTCGACGAAATACGGAAGATCACTGAGGCGCGTTGCGACCCCGGAGAAGAGGCGACACGCGCCCTCCTCGAGGCCCTTCCGCACCATGCGGACAGCAAAGAACAGGCTGCGGCGGAAACTCCGGATCGACCTAAGCCCCGCTCCAAACCGGTTATGGATGCATTGGTCATTATGTCCATGGGCGTCTGGCGCAAAATGGTTGGGGCAGACCTGACCCAGCGGGGCTACAGGGTCTCTTACGCCGACACACCCGCCTCAGCTATTTCCAGAGCCCTGATGCTGCGCCCCCGACTAATCATCGCCTCACTCGAACAAGAACACACCAACGGCGGCGAGTTGGCCCAGGTTTTTAAATGCATGAAAGAGACCCGCAAGGCCCGGTTTATGGTGATGACCAGCCGAACAAAAGGATCGGCCGCCCTTTCCGATGTGCCCGAAGCAACGCCGGTTATTCAAAAGAAACCGACATTTCACCAAGAACTGGACGATGCTTTAAGCGCCTGGGGGATGGTTTAGGGAATTACCCTTTCTCGACCCGCGCGGCGCAGTATTTGAATTCGGGGATTTTGCCGAACGGATCAAGCGCCGGATTGGTTAGCCGGTTGGCCGGGCCTTCGGTATAGCAGAATGGGATGAACAGGCTGCCCGGCTGGACATCAGCGTCGGCTCGAGCCGTGACCTTGATTTGCCCCCGCCGCGTCTCGACCATCACCTTATCGCCCGGTGCAATATTCTTCTGCCTGAGGTCAACCGGAGCCATATAGGCTACCGGTTCCGGTTCGATGGCATCGAGCACCGCAGAGCGCCGGGTCATTGCACCGGTGTGCCAGTGTTCGAGCATCCGCCCAGTGGACAGCACCATGGGAAATTCGTCATCGGGCGTTTCATCGGGCGGAACGATATGGGCGGGGACGAAGCGCGCCTTACCCGTTACCGTCGGGAAGCCCGATCCAAAAATCACCTCTTCGCCCGGCTGGTCCTCAGCCTCGCAGGGATAAGTCACGGCATGCTCGCGCTCTAGGCGTTCCCAGGTGATCCCGGCAAATCCTTTCAGGCACTGACGCATCTCGGCAAACACCGCCTGCGGCCCCTCATAGGACCAGTCCAAACCGAGACGCCGGCCGATTTCCTGCAAAACCCACCAATCCTGGCGGGCCTCGCCAGGCGGCTCAACAGCCTTGCGGCCTCTCTGCACACGGCGGTCCGTGTTGGTAAATGTCCCGTCTTTTTCGGGGAAGGCCGAAGCGGGCAGCACCACATCGGCCTGCCAGGCGGTTTCGGTCAAAAAGATATCCTGCACCACCAAATGCTCAAGGGTGGCTAGGGCTTCGCGCGCATGATCCGCATCCGGGTCGGACATGGCCGGATTTTCGCCCATGATCAACATGCCTTTAACCGACCCGGCCAGGATGGCATCCATGATCTCGACCACGGTCAGCCCCCGGTTGGGGTCGAGCTTGGCTCCCCAGAAGTCCTCAAACCAAGTCCGTGCCGTTTCATCTTCCACCGAACGGTAATCGGGATAGACCATGGGAATGAGCCCAGCATCCGATGCACCCTGCACGTTGTTCTGACCACGAAGGGGATGAAGCCCGGTGCCCGGCTTGCCGACATGACCGCACATCAGCGCCAGTGCGATCAGACAACGCGCATTGTCAGTGCCGTGGGTATGCTGGGAAATACCCATGCCCCAGAAGATCATGGCGCTTTCAGCCATCGCATAGAGCCGCGCCACCTCACGCAAGGTTTCGGCATCAATCTCGCAAATCTCAGCCATCTTTTCTGGCGGAAAGGCTTTAACGTGTTCGGCCAGTTCCTCGAACCCTTCGGTATGGCGTTCGATATAGGCCGGGTCGTAAAGCTCTTCGGTGACGATGACGTTCATCAGCGCATTGAGCATGGCCACATCGGCCCCGCCCTTGAACTGTAAAACGTGAGAGGCGTAGCGCGATAGGCCAGACTGCCGCTTCGGGTCCATGATAACGAGCTTGGCCCCGCGCTCGACAGCATTCTTGAAGAAGGTCGCCGCGACCGGGTGATTGACCGTCGGGTTGGAGCCGATCGTCACAATCACCTCGGCATTCAAGGCCTCCATGAAAGGCGCCGTCACCGCACCCGAGCCTATGCCTTCCATCAGGGCGGCAACCGAGGATGCATGGCAGAGCCGGGTGCAGTGATCCACGTTGTTGGTGCCGAAAGCCGTGCGGATCAGTTTTTGGAAAAGATAAGCCTCTTCGTTAGACCCCTTGGCCGAGCCGAAACCGGCCAGCGCCCCACCACCGTCGCGCTCGAAAACCGTTTTCAGGCCTTCCGCAACCTTATCCAGGGCCTCCTCCCAGGACGCCTCTCTGAAATGGCTCAAGGGATCGGCTGGGTCGAGCGCCAGATTCTTTCCCTTAAGAACCCCATTGCGCCGGATCAGCGGCTTGGTCAGGCGGTGAGGATGATGGATATAGTCGAAACCGTAGCGCCCCTTGACGCAGAGTCTTTCGCGGTTGGCAGGACCGTCTCGGCCAGTAACACCGACGAGCGCTCCATCGCTTACGTGATAGGTCAGTTGGCAGCCCACGCCGCAATAGGGGCAAACGCTCTCGACCTCGGTTTCGCCGACTTCGGGTTGCTTGGAAACCAAGGCATCCGTCGGGCAGGCGGCAACGCACTCGCCACAGGTGACACAGGTCGAAAGACCCATGGGGTCGCCCATATCGAAGACGATAGAAGAAGCCGCTCCGCGCCCGGCCAGACCGATCACGTCGTTGCCCTGAACCTCCCGACAGGCCCGAACACAACGGGTGCAAAGGATGCACTTGCCGGGCTCAAACACGATGGCGGGGTTAGAAAAATCACCCTTTGGGTTGTCGCCGAAAGGGAAGCGACTCTCCGAGACCCCCATCATCCGAGCCCAATGGCCAAACTCAGTCTGCGCCGCTTTGGCGTCTTCGGGCAAGTCGGCGACCAATAACTCGAAAACCACCTTGCGCGCCGTCATCACCCGCTCCGACCCCGTCTCGACCACCATCCCTTCATCCGGTTCGCGGTTGCACGACGAGGTCAGCGCCCGTTCGCCCTCAACCTCGACCACACAGGCGCGGCAGTTGCCGTCGGGACGGAAACCGGGTTTGGTGATATGGCAAAGCCTCGGAATATCGATGCCCTCGCGTAGCGCCACCGACCAAATCGTGTCGCCCGGCCCAGCAATAACGAGCTTGCCATCCAGCGTGAAGGTCTTCTTGCCGTTCATCGCTCCGTCTCCCTGAAATGATTGAGCACCGAGAGCAACGGATTGGGCGCGGCCTGACCCAGTCCGCAGATGGAGGCATCACGCATGGCCTGCGAAAGCTCGCGCAGCAACCCCTCATCCCAATCTTCGGCCTCCATCAGTTTGAGCGCTTTGGCCGTTCCAGCCCGGCAGGGCGTGCATTGGCCGCAGGATTCATCGGCAAAAAAGCCCAGCAGATTGCGCGCAATATCCCGAACATCATCGGCCTGGCTCAGAACCACTACCGCCGCCGAACCGATGAAACATCCCTCGGCCTCCAGGGTGCCGAAATCAAGGGGAATATCGGCTTTGGAACCGGGCAAGATACCGCCCGACGCACCACCCGGCAAATAGGCCGCCAACTCATGCCCTTCGGCCATGCCGCCACAGTATTCAACGATCAGTTTATTGAGCGTCATGCCCGCCGGAGCCAACTTGACGCCAGGCTCGGCAACGCGTCCCGAAACCGAATAAAGCCGTAGTCCCTTCGCCCCATTGCGCCCTTGACTGGCAAACCAGTCAGCGCCTTTTTCCAGAATTTCCGGTATCCAGAAAAGCGTTTCTACGTTGTTAATCAGGGTGGGCTGGCCGAACAGGCCGGCCTGGGCCGGATAGGGCGGCTTGTGGCGGGGCAGGCCGCGTTTGCCTTCAAGGCTTTCGAGAAGCGCGCTTTCCTCGCCACAGATATAGGCCCCGGCGCCACGCCTGAGATGAATTTTAATGCCGCCGGTCAAGCCCTCGGCCTCTAGTGCGGTAATGGCTTTTTTCAGAATTTCCCGCGCCAGCGGATATTCGTCCCGCAGATAGATGTAGATGGCGCTCGCTTCAATGGCCCAGGCGGCAATTAGCGCTCCAGTCAACACCCGGGCCGGATGGTTTTCCATGCACCAGCGATCCTTGAACGTCCCCGGCTCCCCCTCGTCAGCATTGACCGCCAGATAGCGCGGATGGGGCGCGTCTTTAAAAAAGCTCCACTTGCGAGCTGTGGGGAAACCGGCGCCGCCAAGTCCCTTAAGCCCCGATGCCTCAATGATTTCAGCGATGGTTTGGCGGTCGCCGCCCCCTTCAAGCAACGCCGTCCACTGGCTGAAGTCAAAAGCGGTTTCGGGCAGGTCTTGCAAGCACCCACCTCCAGCCGCTTCATGGTTGACCGCCACCACCGTGGCCTTGGGCACCTGGACTTTTCCAACCGCCACGGCCGGAGCTTTGTCGCAAGCGCCCATGCAAGGGCCGGGCACCACGCGCACAGCCGGTTCGAGGTCGGCGGCGATGTCACGGTAAAGCGCTTGAGCGCCATTCATATGGCAAGTCAGGCTTTCGCAAACCCGCACGGTGAGAGGTGGGGGCGGCGCTTCGCCTTCTTTCACAACGACGAAATGATGATAGAAAGTCGCAACCTCGTAGACCTCAGCTTGGCTCATTTTCATCAAACGGGCCAGCGCGGCCAGATGGGCCGTCGAGAGATGGCCGAACCGGTCTTGGATGACATGGAGGTTTTCGATCAGTCGGTCGCGCGACAGGTCGACGGGCTTGAATAGCGGCACGAGATCATCCAGTGCCGTCTCATCAACTTGTCGACCTTTTTGATAGGCTGGGTTACGTCGGCGAGTCTCTTCCAGATGGCCCATATCATTCCCTGTTTGCTTGCCAGAACAAGAATATGAGGAATGGAACCGTTCTACGCAATCACAGAAATCGGCATTTTTTTACCTGTTTCTATTAGAAGACGTTGGATTTGAGGAAGACTCCACCGGGATCTTTGCCCGCGAAATCTCGACCTTTCGGTTGAGATGATCCCGGCGGAGTCCGGCAGGAAAAAGGGGATACCTGCCTGCCCCCTCTCTGGCAAAGATCGGGCCAAACTGGTCAAGCCTCTGGAAACATGAGGAAACATAGACAAACGAAGGGCGGGACCTTCCGGCCCCGCCCCGCATACTGCTGAAAAATAAATCAGCCTGATGACCAGAACTTAGGCAGATGCCGCCATGGTGAGAGGTGTGGGAGATATATCGTCCTAAGACGTTCCCTCAAACGCGGCCTGATATCAATCTTCCGTTTTCCGTGATAAGCCGTAGTTTCCGTGGCTTTCGTCCCCTTCACAAGGGGATGCAAGGGGTTGATTTGACGGGGCTCATGGAGGGCATTTTCAGTCCGAGAAATCCGGTTTCGTTGCACTGCGGGACGGAAAAAAGTCACCTTTTCAGATTGGCGCATTCGGCGCTTTGAGGATCGAAGCCCAGAACAGTTGCACTCCGGATAGCTTATGGCTATTTCTTCGTCTTGAGGCGTGGTGACAGCGTGGGCACACCCGGCTTAAGCATCTTCAGCGGTGTTTTTTTCGCTGCTTTGGGAGGTATTGGGGCATCTAGGGCGGCTATGCCCGTTTCCGTGATCCTAAGTCTTTTCCTGCCGGTTGGATTTTCGACCCGTTCCGCCCATCCTCTTTCGAGCAAGCTTGTAATCGTTTTTTCGCCGACACAAAGGGAAGCATCATCTTCCCAACGAAGGTGACGAAGCCGCTTCAGAGCTTTTCGCTCACGACTGTTCGGGACCATACCTCACCATCCTTTCAAATCGGAAAAAGGTAAGGGGAGGGTCAATTCGAGATCGTCAGCGACATCTTCGACCATCATCCTCGCTTCTTTTACAACTGCTAAAGGTCCCTCATCATCGAAGGTGTGCTCCATGGACAACGATATCAATTCCCCATGCGTCATTGAAGCGACCCCATCATGGTTGCGTTCGAGGCCCACATAAGTCATTTGATCAAGGTCATAGGCTATCCCGGCCAGCATGTCGGCAGGGTTTGAGGACTTCTCCGCCATCTCGGTCAACATGCGCGTGACGAGCAATTGGAGGGCGGCAAACTCCGTGCGGGTGACAGTCATAAGAACCTCGTATTGAGATTAGGTGGATTAGATGACAGGTTGCTTTTCCATGGATTGCGGCGATTACCAAATCACGGCCCAATTCAAGATGTAATCTTCCTGATGATCGTATCGGTGCGGACAATCTTGAACGTATCGGCGTCAAGTGGCGATACCTCATTTCCGTCGGGGAGAAAATATTCTTTTGATGATGGAAGTTGCCTGCGGCCATTATCAAGGGAGGTGAAGGTCGTATAATTCTGGTATTCTATCACTGTGTAGGGCACGCCATCTTCATCTTGGCATTTAAATTGGTTTATTTCGCGGCTCATTACGGTATGCCTCCTGAAGTTGCATGAGTGAGAGTAACTTGATTACGGTGATAAGATGCCCCTTATGTGGATTGGTCTTAACCATCGTAATTTGTCACCATAATCACACCCGGACCCGTTCGCCATCAAGAACAAGGATAAGCGCATGAAGCAACTTTTAATAGTATTGATGATAAGCGCTCTGTCTGGTTGCTCATTTATGATTAAGACTCCAACGGTCGCAAATTATGAAAATTTATCGCGAATAGATGGCAGTACCACAAAAAATGATGTTGCAGTGCTTCTAGGCGCACAACAAGGTAAAGGAATACACGTATATGACGGTAATAAACATGAATTGCACTATTACCATGGGTTCGCCGGTAAGTTCACTTCAAGTACAGCCCTATATGACTCCGGCACCGCCTTTATAACCTATGGAAGTGATCATCCAGTTGAGCTGATATATTTCACTTCAAAAGCATCCGGGCCGGAAATTAGCTTTTCAAAAAATCTGTCAATAAAGAAACTGGCAGACACTATTAAGCTGGGAGAATCAAAGGTTGATGCCGTATTTTCATCACTAGGGCAGCCTGATTACGTAGGAAGGCGCATAAATTATAAGAAAAATATAGATCATAAAATCGCGTTCTGGGATTCATCCAAAATTGAAACGAAAGGGGCAATAAAAGAAAAATGGATATTGGTTGGTTATGATGAATCAGGGATTGTGCAAGATCTTATTTGGGTCTCATCAAGCGATGACGATATTAGAGAGTTTGGTGAAATTTCTGAACAACAGATGAAGCAATTGTCACGGATGACCGTTGCTGGCTTTATCCCTATGTTAGAACCTACCGCAATGAATACTGGGACAAAGATCGATCCCGTTCAGGTGGATGCGTTAGTCAACAAGTCACCTCAGAACATCAAACACATCATAGATATTCTTGGTAAGCCGACGGCTCTAGGCATTAAGAGCTTCGATGGTGATCCATCAATGAACTTATCTAATTGGTCGTTTTCAACGGTAGAGATGAAGGGGAGGGAAAGTAATTATATTCCACCTATGGCATCTGAAGAAGAAAGAAAGCATCTATCAGAAGGCAAAACATTCATGGTCATGAGTGTAGAGCAAAGCCGCCTTATTGTTGGTCATAATAGTAAGGGAGAAGTTCAGGAAATACGGTGGGTTGGTCCCGTAAAATGACTGGCTGATCTGAGATCGTAATTACCTGACAGTTTGGCTTTCTCGGCGCGCCCCAAATCGGGCTTTAGGTTCACGGCGTTTAGGAATCAGTTAAGTTGCCTGTTCAATGTCCCGCCCACAATGCTTGCAAACTATCGCCGCTGCTTTGATTTCTTCCGCACAGTGCGGGCAAGTCCGCAAGTCTTCGATGGCTATTGGGGGTTCTGGAGTCCCATGCTCAGCTTCCCCCTCCCCTTTGACACTTGGCATGGCCAACAGCGCGACTAGGCCAAATAGGCCAAAAATTGCGCCTAGAAAAAACCAGGCCGCCGCACTTCTTCCACGTCCGGGGGCAATCACGGCACACAAAATCCCAAACGCCACCCATACAAACAACCAAAGCATTTTCACCCCCCAAACGAATTACTCTTTATGCGACACAAGAATCAGGTTAACACACCCTATGCTATGTTTTTTGGCAAGTTTTCGTATAGGGATTACGGCGACATCCCTTTTTTGAATTGCTCCCCTGTTTTTTTGATCTACGACTATCCCTCCACCCGTTCCCTAAAATCAGACAGCACGTCCTTAACCGTGTCCGGCGCGGCGGCGATGACTTTCAAAAGATTGCGGGCGGCCTGGTCGGGTTCGGCGCGGTGTTGTTCCCAATCGCGTAGCGTGCCGATGGGGATGTGAAACGCCCGTGCGAAGGCTTCCTGGGTCAGGTTCAGGGCGCGCCGGATGCGTTTGGCGTCCGCGACGGGTTCGAATTCCGCCAACTCCGCTTGGGACAGCACCGGGTTGTCCGCATCGTCCCCGGCGGCGCGCGCGATGGCGTCGTCCGTCAGGCCGTCCAGGCGCGCCTTTTCAGGCCTAGACAGGCGCGGCGGCTTGTCAAAATTGGCTACGATTTTTGTGGTAGTACTGCCGCTCATGGCCGGTTGCCTTTCTCGCCGAAATAATGCGCGTCACGTCTTCGCCGTCGATGGTTTGTCTTTCGTGGGTGATAACGACATAGACCCCGTTTTCGATTTGCCCGATGACCTGCCAGCGATCCTCGCCGCCCCGGCGCTGATAACGCTCCAGCCGGTTGGGGTCGCCGAACACATACAGGGCGTAGTCGAAACGCACCCCGTGCTTGACGAGGTTCGAGGCCGCCTTGCCGTCGTCCCATTCGAACTCGATTATACGGAATTCCCGTAGTTTTGCAAGATGCCCTCATCTCGACAGCCCGGCCTCGATGGAGCAAATGATGGAAAAATCCCGGATGTAGCAATAATCAGAGGGCATATTCTCGTCTCACGCCGCGTGCGGGACGCGCTTCACCTTGATCTCGTCGGCATGTGTCATGGCGCGGGCGAGGTCGTAGGCCGCCTGCATCCGGTACCACGTTTCCGCGCCGCCGCCGAAAGCCTTGTCGAGGCGAATCGCCATTTCGGGCGAGATGCCGGAATGGCCGTTGACGATGTCCGACACCTGCTTGCGGCTGACGCCGAGGCGCTTCGCCGCCTCGGTCACGCTGAGGCCCAACGGCTCCAAACAATCGTGGCGCACCGACAATCCCGGATGGGGTGGGTTCTTCATTGCCATTTCCATATCCTCCTAATGGTAATCGACCAAGTCGACGTCGCAGGCATGTACGCCGTCGAAGCGGAAAATGATGCGCCAGTTGCCCGAGACGCTGACCGACCAGTATCCCGCCAAATCGCCCTTCAAGGGATGAAGGCGGTATCCCGGCAGGTCCATGTTGGCGGGTTCGGTCGCCTCGTCCAGGCGGGCCAGGATACGTTCCACCTTATCGGCCTGCTCGGGCGACACCCGACGCCGATCCCCCTTATCAAAGAGGAGCTTTAGCCCCTTATGCCGAAAGCCGACGATCATGGACCGAGCGTAACCTGTCACCTCTCATTTTACAACGCTCAACTTTTCCCGACCTTCCCTTGCAGCATTACCCACAAGACCACCCCAACCCGCTCGGCGGCGGCCTCAATGTCCTTGTCGGCGACGTGGGTGTAGTGCAGCGTCATAGCGGTTTTGCGGTGGCCCAACAGCTTCGAGACCATCGGCACGCCGACGCCTTTCATCACGGCATGGCTGGCGAAGGTGTAGCGGGGCCGTCTTGGACGGAAACACCCACGGGTGTCTGCTGCGGGGCTGGGCCTTGATGATGGCTTTTGCCTCGGCGCTCAAATGCACGTCGCGCGGGCCGGTCTTGGTGTCGGGAAATTTGATCACGTCGCCCCAGACCATATCCCATCTGAGATACGTGATTTCCAATTGCGGGCGTAGCGCTCCAGCAAGGTCTCGCCCACCTCCTCAAAGCGCACGGACGCGGGCACCGGCTCACACATCGGCGCTATAAAATCGCGGGCCATGTGCCGCGCCTCGTCCAGCGAGAGCGCCGGGAAATGCCCGAAACTTTTCTGCCGCCGTCGCCCCCGGTTCTGAGCCTGGGCAAAAAACAACTTGCGGCCATTGGGATAGACGCACACCCCGAAGCCGGAAACCTCAAGATCGCGAATGACGTAATCCCGGCGGCGCGGCTTCAGGGCTTCCACCCGTATCTGTGTGAGCTTGCACTGTTTCATCGAATTCCGTTCTCCCGTGACAGTGGATCAAAATCCGCTGCACCGGAGGACGAAACAGCCCGCGCCCCCCGCATGACAGTGGGTCACGGAAAACTTGAAAATGATATTATATCAGTGCGTTAGAGTCTGCTACTTCTGAAAATCAGAGACCGGTGTGTTGATCTTTTCTAGCCGCGCCATGGCCGCTTGGGCCTCGCGCTCCAGCTTGGCGATAATATCGGCCAAAGGCTCAATGGCATCGGCAAAAGCAACGGATTGCCCAACAGCAAGCAAACCTTTCGACCAGTCACCGGTTTCGTAAGCTATCTTGCCCACCTTGCCTGAAATATAGGGCATCAGTTTTTGCAAATCACCCGGCGCTTCAGACTCAATGCCCTGAACGGCTTCCGTGGTTTCGTTACGTAGCGCTCTAGCCGTATTGCGTAGAGACTGAAGCACTAGCGTGGTTTCCGTTTCACCGGCTTCAAGAAGCCGCTGTTTGTAGCCTTCATGGGCCCAGATTTCCTTGGCCACCAAGAACCGGGTGCCAATAATCACGCCATCGGCCCCAAGCGCTAATGCCGCCACCAATTGCTCACCGCTGCCGATACCGCCACCAATTATCAGCGGAATATCAAGCGACCGGCCCGCCACGGCGGCCTGAACCATGGTGCCGACCATTTCCATGCCTGGGTGACCACCGCACTCAGCCCCAACCACGGTCACGGCATCGACCCCGATGGACTGTGCCTTCAGCGCATATTTTACAGCGGGCACCTTGTGGATCACCTTAATCCCCGCTTCCTTAAGCTGGGGAAGATATGGTTGCGGGTTGCGGCCAGAGGTTTCGACGCAGGCAACGTTTTCTTCGACAATGAGGTCGAAGACTTCCTGGGTTTTTTCGCCCTCAACCAGCTTGGGCAACATGGAGACATTGACCCCGAATGGCTTACCATCCGTGAGATCACGGCATTTTTGGATCTCTTCGCGCAGATCATTGATTTCGGGAAAACTCGCCGCCGTGATGAAGCCCATGCTTCCGGCATTGACAGCAGCGGCCACATAGTTGGCGTCCGATAACCATTGGAGACCGCCCGCGATGATCGGCACGCGAATACCCAAAAGGTCGGTGATCCTTGTTCTCATGCTCTCCATACTCCCAAAATTTTTTACTTGCTTTATGCAAGTTATTTAGATAACTTTTTTAATGCAAGTAAAAAATATTTCGGAAAATTCGGGTAAAGCAGACCATGCGCAGGAAAGCCGTCAACCACGACGAATGCCCAATGTCCCAGGCCGCTGAGGATATCGGCGACGCCTGGACGATCCTTATTCTGCGCAACCTGTTCAACGGCATGGACCGGTTCGATGATTTACAAAAGCACCTGGAAATCCCGACCAACACCCTGACCGACAGGCTCAAGAGGCTTTGCTACAGGGGCATCCTGACCCGCAAGAAAGACCCCGAAGATGCAAGGCGCGTCACCTACCGCCTGACCCCCAAGGGCGGCGATCTCTATCCCATACTGATCGCGCTGGTCCAGTGGGGCGAACGCTGGCAACCGAGCCCCAAGGGCGACCGCCTGCAACTGATCTCGAAAACCGACGGCCAACCCGTCGCCAAGGTGCGCGTTACCGACCAAAGCGGTCACCCCCTTCAGCCTCGCGACGTCACCCCAACCCCCGGCCCCGCCGCCAGCGACCGGGCCCGCAGGCTCTATGGCAAGGCTTGGTAGACCACTCTTGCTGCATTCTCTTTTTCCACAGTTCATTTTGGCTTCAACAAGCAAGGCCTTATCAAGCGACAGGTTTGTCGGCTTCTTTAAAGCTTGAGCGGTTTTGTGCGTATCTCCGAAAGGTTTTAATATGCGCATATTTATGGAAATACCTGAGACCCGTCTCAAAGACGCAATCTCGCGCCATGCCGTCCACTTGACAAACACGATAAATAGGACTATTATCCTTACAATTCCGGGCCCGATAAGCCTCTGAGTTTCAAGGTTTTTCTGGGAAATGATAAAAAATGATAAGGATTTTCCGGATTTCCAGTAACTTTCTTTATTTTTCAATTGGTTAACCGATTTTACCCCTATCATAGATGGCCTTTTTCGTGTTTTACCCCCCTCATTCCGGGCATAAAGCGATAGGAAAACGCCTCTCATTGCACCTCCGCCTCTCACAGGCTTCTCTCATTGTTGTGAAGGGATGTGATTCGCTCAATTCAACGGTTTGATTAGATTTGCAGGAACCGGAACGACAGCCGGTGAACGCAAAACTCATAGAACTTTTTGGGAGACCCCTCACATGACCATTCAAAAGAAAACCGTTGGAACGACCCTCGCCACCGCAGCGGCCGCCATGTTCATCGCAGGTGCAGCACTGACCGGCGCACCGAGCGCGGCTCAAGCCGATGGCGTAAAATGCATGGGCATCAACTCATGCAAGGGTCACGGCTCCTGCAAGACCGCGAAAAACGACTGTAAAGGCATGAACGCCTGTAAGGGCCAGGGCTGGGTCTCCACCTCCAGCGCTGACGAATGCACCTCAAAGGGTGGCACGGTTAAAAGCTAAGCCCAACCGTTCGGAGTGGTCGTGAGGGGCGGCGCATCGCCCCCCTCCACCTCCACCCATAAAAATAAAAAAACTCGCTCTGAGGGTTTCCATTTAGACGAACGTCAGATCTCGGGACACCATCGAATGACACATTCAAAAGACGCCTTTGTCGGGTTCGGCCTCGGTCTTCGGGTCCAGCACTTCCCTACCCTGCTCAACGAACACTCAGGCAAACATCCAGGTGTCGATTGGCTCGAGATCATTTCGGAGAACTTCATCAACGTCGGCGGAATGCCGCTGCGAAACCTGATGGCCGTACGCGAACGATACCCTATGGCCATGCATGGCGTTTCCATGTCTATCGGCGCACCGGAACCCATCGACCGCGACTATCTCGCCGGTTTGAAAGACCTAATCGAGCGCCTCGAACCTGATGTCGTATCCGATCACCTCTGTTGGACCGGGGCTCACGGCGTAAACCTGCATGATCTTCTCCCCCTACCACTCACAGAAGAAACGCTTGCTCACGTGAGCCGTCGCATTCTCGAGGTTCAGGACTATCTGAAACGCCCGATGGCGATTGAGAACGCCTCGACATACGTCGCCTTTCTCGCCGATGCGATCCCAGAGTGGGAGTTTCTTACCGAACTGACCCGGCGCACAGGCTGCCACCTGCTACTCGATGTCAATAACGTCTATGTCTCAGCCTTCAATCACGGTTTCGATACGGCGGACTATATCGCCGGAATACCCGCCGACAAGGTGGTGCAAATTCATTTGGCAGGACATGAAAACAACGGCGATCACATCATCGACACCCACGACGCACCGGTGGTCGATCCGGTTTGGACACTCTACGAAAAAACCATCGAGCAGTTAGGACCAGCCCCCACCATGATCGAGCGGGACGATAACATTCCACCTTTTGCCGATCTGGTTGAAGAGCTTGAGACAGCTCGGGCGATTAGCGACAGAATCACCAAGGACGCCGCAGCATGACCGTCACGCTTTCTCAAACCCAATCACTATTTCAGAACCGCCTGTTGAGTGGCGCCTCAGACATTAAAGAACATTTGGTTGATGGCGGCCCCTTCCTCAAAGTTTACGACCGGGCCTACAAGGCACGGTTGCTTGAGGTCATGGCCGAAGATTTTCCGGGCGTTCATACTCTGCTTGGAGACGACGAATTCGCCGAAGCCGCCAGCGCCTATCTTGATGCCCACCCCTCAGCAGCTAAATCTATCCGCTGGACCGGATGCCACTTCGCCTCTTGGCTCAAGAATACCTCTCCCTGGCACCGCCTACCCATGCTGGCCGACATGGCAGCTTTCGAGTGGGCGCTCGGATTAGCCTTCGATGCACCGGACGAAAACGCGATCACCACCGACAACCTGGCCGAAATCCCGCCGGAAGCCTGGCCGCATCTCCAATTTGAATTCCATCCGGCACTCAACACCGTCGCCCTGATCTTTGACGTTGTTCCGTTTCAGCAGGCTGTGGCGACCGAACGCAACCCGGAAGCCGCACCGGAGGCCCTGGTCACCGAAGCCGTCTGGGCCGTCTGGCGTGATTCCGAAACCTTGACGGTTCAATATCGCCTGCTGGGTGAAGAAGAAGTTGCCGGGATCGATTACTTAAGGAATGGCGGGGCCTTCGCCGGTCTCTGCGAGGTCTTCGCCCGATCCGGGTCAGAAGATGACGCCGCAGTCAAAGCTGCAGGGTATCTGAAAAACTGGATTGAAGCAGGCTGGATCGCGGCTTTCACCGGCGCGCCGATCAGTTGGGCTAGCGCTTCTTAGGGTTAGGCAAAAGCGACCGCTCCCTTGGAAGCTTTCTTGACGCCATACATGGCTTGATCGGCAGCCTTGATCAATGTCCGCGCCTCATCGCCATCCGCTGGATAGAAGGCGGCTCCGATACTCGTCCCTACCACGACGAACTCACCGCCCACGTCAATCGGTTGGCGAACGGTTTCAACAATTCTCTGACCGATTTCCTCAACCCGCTTCCGTTCGACATTTTCCAGCATGACGAGAAACTCATCGCCCCCAGTGCGGGCGACCAGATCGACTTCGCGGACACTAGCGAGCAGCCGTTTAGAAACCTCGACCAGCACAGCATCGCCCGCTTCATGGCCAAGGTCGTCATTGACCTCCTTGAAGTCGTCGAGATCGATAAACAGCACGGCGACCTGATAGTCCCGGCGTTTGGCCCGGGCAATGGCCCTGAAGATATGGTCGTTAAACAAACGCAGATTCGGTAGACCAGTCAAAGCGTCGTGATGAGCCAGTCGACGAATTTCCTCTTCAGCTTCCTTTAGGGCCGTGATGTCGATGAAGGCGAAAAGCAACAGGTCTTCGTTTTCGATTGGAATATCGGAAAGCGAGGCAAGACCCCAGATAACCTTTCCATCGGGCCGCTGAAGACGCAGCTCAAAGTTACGCACTTCGTCGTCCTCAACAAACTTGACCATCAGTGCCTGGCGTTCTTCGGGATCAACGAAAAACTCCTCCCAGGTCTCGCCGAATACGGTCGCACCATCGGTGCCGATGATTTCGTTGAATGATCGGTTGGAGAACAAAACGGTCCCGTCTTCCACCCGCAAGACAAGGATGCCTGCAGGCACGGTGTCGTTATAAACGCGCAGTCGCTCGTCTTTGACGACCAACCGCTCGAAAGATGCTTTGTCCATAGAGCGCCCCCCATATAGACAGTGGATCTTTAGATCCTTAAACGACGATCTTAGCGGATAATACATAAATTTTCCGCTAAATTTTTCCCTCTACCCTGTACTCGGTCACCCGGTAGAAATCGGAGAAGATGCGCTGGTCGGATAAAACCGTCGCTTTCTTGCCCCGCGTCTCACCGAATTGATTAAGCAAGGCCGTAACGTCGTCACGCCAGAAGCCATCCAAAAATGGCTCGAGCTTAGTAATCAACCACCGACTGGGCGGGAACCGATAGATCCAATGACCGGTCGGCAAAGGCGCATATTCCGTAACCAACAAGGCCCCGCCAGCCGGGATGACGCGCATACATTCGGCAAGCACCCTGCATCTTGCGTCGGCAGGCATTTCATGAAGCAGAAAAAATAAAACCACGGTTGAGAAAGCATCGTCCTTATAGGCTAGATACTCGGCATTCATCCTGGTCGACAGCAAGTCCTGCCCTTTGGGCGCCTTGCTTTTGGCCAAGTCCAACTGAACCCGCGCCGCATCGGTGATATGAAGAGGACGAGGGTCGACCGTCTCCATCAGCTTGGGCGTCAATTTTCCATAAACGCAGGTTAGCTGCAGGATCGCATCTTTGGGAGCATCCTTAAGCCGAACCATTGTAGCGCGCATGAGCTTTTCATACTGGCCAAACAGAATGGCGTTGATAATCGGCTGATGATCAAAGAACCAAACCGCTGGTTTCCAGAGATAGGCCCACCAATAATAGCGGGCCAAATACTCGGGAATACCATCGAGGAAACGTCTGTATAACCGAAGGGAATAAGCTGTCATCGAAATTGAGGTTTCCGTTTTTCGAGGAACGCAGAAATCCCCTCCCCCGCTTCATCATGATGAAGGGCCTCGACAAAGGCATCGGCCTCCTTATCAAGCTGAGAAGACAACTCGCCATAAGCTCCTTCGAGCAAGCGCTTGGCCCGCCCCATGGCGGCGCGCGGCCCTTTCGCGAGTTTTTGCCCCCACGTGAGCGCTACATCCAAAGCCTGGCCATGGCCGACGAGCCTATTGACCACACCCAGCCGGTGCAGATGTTCCGGGGCAATTTTGCCGCCTTCGAACAAAATTTCAGAAGCCAACTGTTGGGGCAATGCCCGGGCCAAGAAGTCCGTTGCGCCGCCATCCGGATTGAGTCCTACCTTAACGTAGGAAAGCGCGAAAATCGCATCTTCTGCGGCAACGATCAGATCACAAGCCAACGCAACGGAACACCCCGCACCAGCAGCGGCCCCTTCAACAGCAGCGATTACCGGAACTTCAGATTGACGAATAGCCTTTACCCAATCGAGTAAAGCGTTCATCGCGTCGCGCTGGAACTCTGGACTTTTGGCCCGGTTGTTTTTCAGCCGGTTGAGATTGCCTCCCGCACAGAAGATCCCGTCCCGTCCGGTTAAAACCACCGCGCCGATACTCTTATCCTCTGCAACAGTTTTAAAAGCTTCAATCCCCCCGTCATAAATGCCGGGGCCAAGCGCATTACGCTGGGCAGGGTTGTCGAGGGTCAGGACCAAAACATCGCCTTCCCGCTCAACGGTCAATTTCGCTTCACTCAAGGGGTTCACCCTCCGGATTACCGCTGTTGCCCCGATAGCGATAGGTCGCTTCTCCCGTGGCGATCAAACTTCCGTCCTCGTTAAGAACCCGCACCCGGGAGAAGAAAATACGCTTGCCGCCCCCCTGAGTTTCGCCAATCGCCTTGATGTTATTTCCCTTAACCGGGCCGACGAAAGAGGTCGTCATGGTGAGCGTCAGGCAACGTCGAACGTTGCCCTCTACGTCACAGAAACACCCGGCGAATCCGCCCACGGAATCAACCAGCGTGGCAATGACGCCGCCATGCAGATCGCCCGCCCTGTTGGTCAGTTCGGAACGTAAGTCGAGTGTCATCTCCGCATAGCCCTCGCGCCATTCGCTCACCTCATATCCAATCAGAGATTGGTATCCCGAGGGGGCTTCGTCACGCAGCCAGTTGATCTTTTCGTTCATAGGCTTTTGGCCTTTTCCGAAAGTTCTTTTTTGAGGATTTTTCCCGTCGGCGCGGCGGGGAGAGAATCCATAAACACAAAGATACCCGGCTTTTTGTATGGCGCAAGCCGCCCCTCTAGAAAAGTTATAAGCCCCTCTTCGGTCAGCGTTTTACCCTTAGCCGGTTGAACAAAAGCCACGACTTCTTCATTGCCGTCGTCAACCGTGCGGCCGACGACAGCCGACAAGGTGACGTCCGGGTGACTGTTGATTGCCCCTTCCACCTCTGGCGGGAATACGTTGAAGCCCGAGCGGATAATCAACTCCTTGGCCCGTCCGACGATATAGAGAAAACCTTTCTCATCGATACGCGCCAGATCACCCGTCCTGAACCAACCGTCTTGACTTAATACCTCTTTGGTCGCCTCGACATTCCGGTAGTAACCCAACATGACGTTGGGCCCCTTGACCCACAACTCACCTACCTCTCCTTCGGGTAACACTTCCCCCGCATCCGTGGTGGTCCGGGCCTGCTGACCGGGCAGGATCGGTCCTACCGTATTGTCGAGCCGGGGATGGTCGTTCAGGGTATGGGCAATAGTCGGGCCGGTCTCGCTCATGCCATAACCGTTATTGAGCGGCACGCCGAGCGCCTTTTCCACGCGCTGCTTCAGATCAACGTCCATCGGCGCGCCGCCCGAAGAACAGTATTCAAGCGCTGGAGCCTCAATGGTCAGGCCATTGGTCTCCGCATACTCCAAAAGGCCGGCATACATTGCGGGAACCCCTTGCAAAATGGTAATCCCCGCTTTCAACCGTTCAAAAAGATGGGCCGGTTCATAGCGCCCAACCACCTCAAGGCAGCCCCCCGCTGTCAGACAACCAATCATTACCGGCGAATAGCCGAAGATGTGGGACTGAGGCAAAACGCCGTAAGCCCTCGATTTCTGAGAGAACCCCCGCAAGTGACCCGAGACGGCAGCCACATAGGTAATGCCGCGATGACTGTTCATGCAGGCTTTCGGCTCACCGGTGGTTCCGGTGGTGTAGATCAGAACGGCAGGTTGCCTGGCCGAATCGTCCTCCACCGGTTCGGTCTCCACATCCATTTGGGGCCCAAGGCCGAGCCCCCCCAACATGCCGATCTCGCGCATGTCGGCCATGTGACGCTTGGCATGATCTGCAGCCGCCTGCGATGCCTCAACCGTAAAGAGAGTCCGGCGCGGCTGACAATGGGCCTGGATGGCATCTACCTCACGGGCGGTCATCCGCGCATTGATCGGCACGAACCAAACATCCATCTCGCCCGCCGCCAAGGCCAACGCCACCTGAGCGCGACAGTTTTCTCCGACAACCAACAAACGGTCGCCGGGCCATACCCCAAGCCCGAACAGCAAAGACTTGGCCTCGCCCACCGCTTCAGCCAGTTGTCCGTAAGTCCAAGTAATATCGCCTTCGACCAGGGCAGGCGTATCCGGCGCCTTCTCAGCCCATTCAAGAGGCCGGGTACTGATGCGCCGTGATAAGTCTGCAATCAACCGGGCAGCCCATTCGGGCATATCTTGTCCGGTCATTGGGCGGCCTGCCGCATCATATTGCGGGCAATTACCAACTGCTGAATTTGGGTTGTTCCTTCATAGATCCGAAACAGCCGCACATCGCGGTAAAACCGCTCGACACCGTAGTCGGCCACATAACCGGCCCCACCGTGAATTTGCACGGCCCGGTCGGCAACCCGGCCAACCATCTCGGAGGCGAACAGCTTGGCGCAGGAAGCTTCGGTGGAAACGTTTTCCCCTGCATCTTTATTCCGCGCCGCGTCCAACACCATGGATTTGGCGGCATACCATTCAGCCTTACTGTCGGCCAGCATGGCCTGGATCAGTTGAAAGTCGGCGATGGGCTGGCCGAACTGTTTGCGCTCCATGGCGTAGGTTAGCGAATCTTCAATCAGGCGAGCCGCCACGCCGGTGCAGACGGCGGCAATATGCAGGCGGCCCCGGTCCAATACCTTCATCGCCGTCTTAAAGCCCTGCCCTTCCATATCGGGACCGCCAATCATATTGGCCGCTGGCACCCGGCAATCATCAAACATCACGTCGCAGGTATGCGCACCCTTCTGACCCATTTTCTTATCCCAAGCCCCGAGCGATAGCCCTTTGCGGTCCGCTTCGACCAAAAAGGCCGAAATGCCTCCCGCGCCTTTAATATCAGGATTGGTGCGCGCCATAACAGTGAAGAGGCCCGCTTCGGGCGCATTGGTGATGAAACGTTTGGTGCCGTTCAGCACATAGTCGTCTCCATCCCGCACCGCGCTGGTCTTAAGCGAGGCGGCATCGGAACCGCTATCGGGTTCGGTCAAGGCGAAAGACCCGATGATCTCGCCGCTCGCCAGCTTGGGTAGATAATACTGTTTCTGCTCTTCCGTGCCGTCGATGACGATGCCTTGCGACCCGATGCCGTTATTGGTGCCAAACAGAGAACGGAAGGCCGGTGAGGTACCGCCCAACCGGAAAGCCACCTGCACCTCCTCTTCCATATTGAGGCCCAGTCCACCGTATTCCTCCGGTATGGAAAGGCCGAAAAGCCCCAGGTTTTTCATTTCTGAAACCAACTCGGCAGGGATTGCATCCTGTTCGGCCACATCCTGCTCGGCGGGAACCAGCCTCTCGCGAACGAAACGATCGACCGTATCGAGCAGTTGATTGAGGGTTTCGTTGTCTAACGCCATCGTTTCTCGTCTCCTACAATTGCAGCCGGTCGGCTAAAGCGACCAGCCGCGGACCGATATCGGTTTCCAGTTTTTCCTGTGTGAGGGTCGTGGTGGATCCACCGCAATTGAAAGCCAACGGCACCGTCCCGTCCGCCGGACGCAGAGGAACACCCACCGCATTTATATCACCGTGCCATTCACCAAGCCCCAAGCAAAAGCCCCGGCGCTCCACCTCGTCTATCGCCCCCTCAATTCCTTTTAGAATCGACGGCCAGTCGTTACTCATATGCCGTTTCAGACCATCGAGTACGGGCCGCCTTTCCTCTTCATTCAAACCCGACAGATAGGCCCTGCCCATAGCCGTTTTCCCCAAAGGAATGTGCGATCCAATATTCAAATTAAGGGTTAAAGGCGCCTCGCTACGGCAAGCCTCAAGGTAAACCATTTCAGCGCCGTCCCGCCCCCCCAATCCGACTAGGGCTTCGGCATGATGTGCCAACTCCTGCATCAAAGGACGAGCCAAAGACCGGATAGTTGTATTGGCGAGAACGGCGCTGCCCAAGGAAAGGGCAGGAATGCCCAATTGATATTTGCCGACCCGACCAAGAAAAACCAAATAACCTAATTCAGTGAGCGTATGAACCAGTCGCGAAACGGTTGCCTTGGGCAAACCGGTTTTTTGGACAATGCCTTGATGGCTCAGCAAGGTCTCACCCCGGCTGAAAACCTTCAAAATTTCAAGCCCGCGGGCAAGCGCCGTAACGAATTGCCTATCTTTTGTTTCCGCATCCATGAGACCGCATTCCATTGCCAGACGCCAACTCTGACACCGGCAAAGCCACAGGTCAAGTTTTGCGAAACCTTGTTTCGCAGTGCGGAATTAACTATTTCGACTTTTAAGACGATGCATGCAGTTGACCGTCATAACCACATCGCCATTTTGATTGTAGGTCACATGATCCATGACGACGATTCCCTGATCGGAGCGGGACTGGGAGGGTCTTAGTTCCGCCACCGTCGCAACCACCCGCAAGGTATCGCCGGGACGCACCGGGGCCGTCCAGCGAACCGTATCCATGCCCGGCGAAGCAAGGTTCGCTTCGTCCAATAACCGCAACCGGAAAAACAAACTGAAGCTGACCGAAAGGGTTTGAAAACCACTGGCGATCAATCCGCCGAACATCGTTTTTTCCGCTGCCGTCACATCCGAATGAAAGGGCTGGGGGTCGTACTGAAAGGCAAAATCGAGAATTTCCCCTTCGGAAAGCGTTTTGCCCGGCGTTTCGAAAGATTGACCAACGGAGAAATCGTCGAAATACATAGCCCCCATGGATATCCCTTTCTTGGCGTTTGACGAACGATTGGGCCGGAGGATACCATAATTCGGCACTCAAATGCCGATTTATTGCTTGATTGGCCGGGAAGGCTGCCAACATAATTTGTTTCTGCATTATCAATTAGAAAGTGTGATCTCCATGACCTTTGATCCCAATCGCCAAGATCTCACCATCGGCATCATCGGCGCGGGCGCCATGGGGCGCGGCATCGCCCAGATTTCAGCCACCGGCGGTATGGCGGTAAGGCTGTTTGACGCCAACACAGAGGCTGCCAAGGAGGCGCAGTCCTTCATAGGCAAAATGATTCACCGATTGGCGGAAAAGGGCAAACTGGAGGACGCAGAAGCGCAGGCTGCTACGGCCCGGGTGGAAACAGTTTCAGCGCTTGAAGACCTATCCGAATGCGATTTGGTCATTGAGGCCATCGTCGAAGACTTAGAGATTAAAAAATCAGTTTTTCGTGATCTAGAGGCCGTGGTTAACGACACCTGCATCCTGGCGACCAACACATCCTCCCTTTCCGTCACCGCCATTGCGGCAGCCTGCCAAAAGCCCGAGCGGGTTGCAGGTCTACATTTCTTCAATCCGGTTCCCCTGATGAAACTGGTCGAAGTGGTCGGCGGAGTAATGACCGAGCACTGGGTCATCGACGCCTTGACGGCGATTGGCGAGCGCATGGGGCATGTTCCCGTAACCGCCTCGGACACGCCGGGATTTATCGTCAACCACGCGGGACGCGGCTATGGCACCGAAGCCCTTCAGGTGGTGAGAGAAAACGTCGCAGATATTGCCGATATTGACCGGATTATGACTGAGGCGGCAGGCTTCCGCATGGGTCCCTTCCAACTCCTCGACCTGACCGCGCTCGACGTCTCCCATCCGGTCATGGAAAGCCTCTACCGTCAATACTATGAGGAACCCCGCTTCCGCCCTTCGCCCCTCACCCGCACCCGCATGGAGGCTGGTCTTTACGGCAAAAAGGTCGGACGCGGATTCTACGAATACGTGGACGGACAGGCCCAAACACCGCCAGACCACCCCACGCCAGACCTACGCCCCTCATCGGTCTGGATCAGTCCTGCCGACCCTGTAGCCCGTGACGCGCTTGTCGCCATCGTGAAAGCCGCCGGCATCCCCCTGGAAGACGGCCCGACAGCCAGCAGATCTGCGCTCTGCCTGATTGCTCCTCTGGGCCAAGACGCCACCTCATTTTGTATTGAGCACGGCCTCGCCCCCAAACGCACGGTCGCCATCGACACGCTGTTCGGGCTTAATAGGCGACGTACCGTAATGACCACCCCACTCACGCCAAAAGAAGTCGCAGAACAGGCTCATGGCTTGATGGGCGATGACGGCACACCGGTCAGCGTGATTTCCGATTCGACCGGCTTCGTCTCCCAGAGAATCATTGCCAACGTCATCAACGTGGCCGCCGATATGGCACAGCAAAAAATCGCCACGCCCACCGATATCGACAAAGCGGTTAAACTGGGACTGGGTTATCCCATCGGCCCTCTGGCCTGGTGCGATGAATTGGGGGTCGAACGGATTTTAACTATTCTTTCCAATATCCACGCACTCTCGGGTGACCCCCGCTACCGCGCCAGCCCCTGGTTAAGACGCCGGGCACAGCTTGGTGTTTCACTTTTATCTGAATAGAAAAAGGCCCCAGTTATCCGGGGCCTTTTAGCTTGCGCAATGTCTCGCTTTACTGGGCTTGTTCTTGCTGCTTTTTCTTTTCTTCGGCCTCTTTTTGCTGACGCTCAAAATCTTCCTTGGCCTGAAGCCAAGCAACCTTCTGGTTTTCTGAAGACCACTGATTAGGCTTCATCCAAACGGTCACCTTGTCAGGGTACTTCTGTGCCGCTCCCGACATGGCATCGACAAGAAACCCTACGCCACCACCAATAATAATGTTGCCAAGCGTCGCCCCTTCAAAATCCTCATCAAAGGTTAGAAGCCCTTGTTCATAACCATCTTTTTCACAAACGATATTCATCGGGCCATCGCCTTTTTGTACTGAGACGCTGCCTGGTGTGGACTCCAGATACCACGATCCCTGCTTACTATCGGTCAGCTTACAAGACGCCCCCTTTACTTGTGGCGTATCAACGAAAACCGTCTGCTTTGTTCCGGTCGTCACAGTCGAACATGCAGTAAGCGCCAGAACCGTCGACAAAATGAAAAACCTTCTCACGAAATCCCCCCGTTCAATTTGGATTTAAGAAAAGCCCCACCCCATATGGCGTGCAGATTGCACAGATAACACAACCGAAAAACGAATAACAACTAAAAAGAAAGCTGTGCAAGACAGGCATCCTTCAGGTTGTTTTTAGTCTTATTCAAACAAAGGCATTAGTTTTTTCCCCAGCCAAAAACTGCAAACCGATTCGATTGAACCACACTCCCCAAATCTTCAAATTTAACGGGTTCCATACGCAAAAAAGTCTTTATTCATCGGGGCTTTATATGGAAACATATGCGCTGGAGACAGACATGCTTGGGAGTTGACCGGACTAACGGCGGCATAATGCCGACCCGCGATCCCTGGGCCGAGGCTGAACGAGGGATTGAAACAGTGGCCGAAAACCAGACTTACCGCCTGATTACCCGCCCGGATTTTGACGGCATCGTCGCCGCCGTTTTGCTGCGCGATTTGGGGATCATTGACCTGAAAGACGTTATCTTCGCCGAACCGGGCGAGATGCAGAAAGGCAATATCCCGGTCACGTCCAACGACATCACCACCAATCTTCCCTATGTGGAAGGCGTACACCTCTGCTTTGACCATCATGCGAGCGAACTCACACGAGTTGGCCCGCACGACAACCTAATCATTGATGTGGACGCTCCCTCGGCGGCCCATGTCGTCTATAACTATTATGGCGGCAAGGAGAAGTTCCCCAACATTTCATCAGAAATGCTGGCCGCAGTCGACCAAGCGGATTCTGCCGATTATACCGAAGAGGACATCCTCGCCCCTTCCGGTTGGACACTGCTGAACTTTCTTGTCGACCCTCGAACCGGCTTCGACAGAATGGATAACCTGACGGTCAGCCAAGACGATTTCATGCGGGATCTCATCGTCTATTGTCAAAATCCGAATATTGATGAAATCCTGGAGCTTGAAGACGTTCGCGAACGCTTGGAGGCCTATATCACCAACCACGAATTCGCCGAACGCCAAGTGTTGCGCTGTTCGACCGTGCAGGGAAATCTCGTCGTTACGGACCTTCGCAAGGAAGAAGAGTTTATTCCCTGCAACCGGTTCCTCGCCTACGGCCTTTATCCAGACACCAACATTTCTCTGACGGTTCAAAACATGCCCGACGGCACGGTGGAGTTTGCACTCGGCAAGTCGATCATCAAGCGCACCTCCAAGACCGACGTGGGCGAATTGATGCTTAAATACGGTGGCGGCGGCCACCGCACGGCGGGAACCTGCCGCACCAAACCGGAAGACGCCGACAGAATATTAAAAGAAATCATCGAGGCGGTTTCGGCAGACGGGTAAAACATCCTTTTTGCCGATCCCGGCCCTGATAAATCACGACCGAACGCCCGGCTTCGATGCCGGGCTTTTGTCTTTGGAAGGATGTTTATGCCCCATCCCATCAATATCATCGGTGGTGGACCGGCGGGACTGATGGCGGCAACGCTACTGGCCGAAGCAGGATCAGCCGTCCATCTGTACGAACGCATGCCCTCGGTTGGGCGCAAGTTTCTCATGGCCGGAAAAGGGGGGCTGAACCTAACCCACTCGGAACCCCATGAACTTTTCATCACCCGCTACGGAAAAAGCCAAGGGCAGTTCGCTGAGTACCTCGCCCGATTCGGCCCGGATGATATCGTCGCTCTGACCAACCGTCTGGGCATTGAAACCTTTATCGGCACCTCAGGACGGGTTTTTCCAAAAGATTTTAAGGCCGCGCCTTTTCTGCGCGCCTGGGTCCGCCATCTCAAGAAGCTCGGAGTTATCTTTCATGTCCGCCACCGCTGGACCGGCTTCAACGACCAAGGTGTTGCAACCTTCGACCATTTGGGGCAACAGGTCGAAACAGAAGGCAGCGCAACCCTTTTGGCGTTTGGCGGCGCAAGCTGGCCCAGACTCGGCTCGGATGGCGGGTGGATTTCTATTCTCGAAACGCATGGAGTGGATATTGCTCCGCTAAAGCCCGCCAATTGCGGTTTCAACATTGCCTGGAGCGAAAAGATGATTCCCAAGCATGAGGGTGCGCCGGTCAAAAACGTCGCCTTGGCTTTTCAGGACAAACGGATCGAAGGAGAGATAGTCCTGACCGCCTACGGCATCGAAGGCACCCCGGTCTACGCCTTAAGCGCTGACCTACGGGACACCATCGAGACAGGGGGCGAAGCGGTTCTTGCTATTGATCTCAAGCCGAGCCTGAACAAGGAAGACGTGGTGAAGCGGCTGATGAAGCCACGGGGCAAGGCAACGCTTACCAATTTTTTGCGTAAAGCTCTTAAATTGACCCCGCCAGCCATCGCTCTGCTCATGGAAAGGACTGCCCCCGAAGAACGGGCCGATCAGGAAAAACTAGCAAGCGCGATAAAGGCCCTGCCCCTGACACTGACCGCCCCCCGACCGATTGAGGAGGCGATCTCTAGTGCTGGTGGCGTCCGTTTTACCGCTGTCGATGAAAACCTGATGCTAAAAGCTCTGCCTGGTGTTTTCGTCGCGGGAGAAATGCTCGATTGGGAAGCCCCCACGGGGGGATATCTACTTCAAGGGTGCTTTGCCACTGGCGCGTATGCTGCCTGGGGCATTATGGCTTGGCGGCAAGAAGGGTGAACCAGAATCGGCTACCCACACCCTCTTCGCTTTCTGCTCCGATGGTTCCGCCCATCAACTCGACAATCTTTTTACTAATTGATAGGCCAAGTCCAGTTCCATCCTGGGCGCGTCCCCGGCCGGGAGGAGCTTGTGAAAAATCGCTGAACAAATCCCCAAGGCGCTCTTCAGAGATACCGATCCCTGTATCCTCAACAGTAAAGACAATTCGATCACCGGGCTTTTCTGAACTACGAGAAACCCTGACTGTGATTTGACCGTTTTCGGTAAATTTAGCCGCGTTTCCGATAAGGTTAAGAAAGACCTGACGAAGACGAAGCGGGTCGGACCAGACAACTTTACAATTTTCACCCATTTCAACGGCCAGACTATTCCCATTTTCTTCCGCCAAAGGAAGCATGGTCGAGCGTATCTGATCGAGCACCGAAGAAACAAATGTCTCTTCCCAATTCAGGTCAACTTTACCCGCCTCGATTTTCGAGAGATCGAGGATATCGTTTATCAAGGCTAAAAGGTGATGCCCCGCACCGGTAAGCCGCCGTAAAGGCTCGATATAGGCCTCATCTTTATGATCGTGGGCATCCTCATAAAGCAACTCGGAAAGGCCGATAATTGCGTTGAGAGGAGTGCGAAGCTCATGGCTCATTTTTGCGAGAAAATCGCTTTTGGCGCGGCTGGCCTGCTTGATCGCCTCTTCAGCCCTCACATTGAGCGTAACATCTTCATAGGTGGTAACAAATCCGCCTTCTTTTAGCGGTTGCCCAACAATTTCGATAACCGACCCATCGGGGCGAATACGGCGAAAACGATGGGGCTCAAACTTTAAGGCCAATTCCACCCGCTCGCGCACCTGCTCCTCCACATCGCCAGGACCATACTCGCCCCTCTCAGCGTTGTAGCGGAAAAAATCAGCTAGGTTCGTATTGGGTTTCATCAATTCAGTGGGGAACTCAAGAAGTTCCTGAAAACGCCGATTGGCTACACGAATATCTAATTTTGCATCGGTAAGCGAAATTCCCTGGCTCATGTTTTCCAGAGTGGTTTGCAATAACCTCCTTTCCTCAGCCAGTTCATCCCTTGCGGCCTTCAATTCCCACGTACGTTCTTCAACGCGCCGATCCAATTCCTCATGAGCTTGGCGCAACTCCTCCTCCGAATTGCGCCGCTCAGTAATGTCGGTATAGGTCGTAATGAAACCACCGGACGGTAACGGAGCCCCCTCCACCTCGATGATCCTCCCCGAAGGAAGACTTCGCTCAAACTTATGGGGTTCAAAACGGGCGGCAATTTCGACTCGTTGACGGACCTGCTCTTCCACATCCCCAGGACCGTAATCGCCGCGCTCAGCATTGAAGCGAAATACGTCTCCAATATGTGTTCCTCTTTTGGCGAAGCTATTGGGAAGTTCCAAAACCGACATGGCCGCCTCGTTCCAGGCAACCAGTTTGAGGCTTTCATCAAAAACTGTCATCCCCTGGGAAAGTTGGTTCAATCCCTGGGTGATCAGTTCCATCTGAACGGACGTGTTCTCGTGCTTCGTCATACGGCCGTTTGGTTACCCTCCCCAAGGGTTGGCCCTTGGTTTTCTTGCTTTTTACAGGTTTCTATATTTATGCGACCTGACCCTATTGTTCCCCAAACAGACGCTTCAAAACAATAAAAAACATTACCCCCCGCTTTTTGAAGCGTTATCCTCACCCCACTTAAGCAAGGAGAGTGTCGTGAAACTCAAGCGTGAAACCTGTTGGAAATGCGTCTTCTTCATGAGCGCCGTCGGCTTGGTTTCCGTTGCTCTCCTCGTCGCGTCCTACCAAATAGACGCCCGCATGGAAGCTCGCTTTCAAGTCGCCGGAGAGGTGCGGAATGAGGCGGGCGATCCCTTGGCCGGGGTGAAGGCCGTATTGTTTCTGCAAGACCCCAACTTGCTCACCCGAACCATCATCGACTATCAATTCGATAACAACGCAGCAATAAGCGATGGATACGGTCTGTTTAAAGCGCGGATACGAAAATTTTACGGATCGAAACATTCATGGCTGTTCGGCCTCGGCAAACCAATCGCCCACCCGTTCAAGGAGGCCTGGCTTATGCTGCGTAAAAAAAACCACGGCCGAATGGCGGTTAAGCTAAAAGCCGACAACTGGGAATATGCAGGCAAGGAGTGGCAACGGATCAACGCAAAACTCCCGCCTATCACGCTTTCCCGTAGCCCCCTCCCCCCGGAGTCTCGATAACCAGCACATCGCCCGGTTCCACTTCGACACGACCGGCCCCGCCAAGTTCTTCCGTGTGACCGGATTGGCGGATCAGGTTGTTACGGCCAACATATCCCGGCGCACCACCTGCAACGCCATAAGGCGGGACGACACGATGGCCAGAAAGAATAGAAGCCGTCATTGGCTCGAGAAACCTGATGGCGCGCCGCACACCATCGCCGCCCTTCCAGGCCCCCGCACCCCCCGATCCTTTGCGGATACGGAAGTCTTCCAGAACGACCGGAAAGCGCCATTCAAGAACTTCCGGGTCGGTCAGCCGCGAGTTAGTCATGTGGGTATGGACCGCATCGGCCCCGGCAAATCCCGGCCCGGCCCCCGCACCACCGCAAATGGTTTCGTAGTATTGGTGGGTTTGGTTGCCGAACGTCAGATTGTTCATGGTGCCTTGAGCCGCCGCCATGACGCCAAGCGCGCCATAAAGTGCATCGACCACAGCTTGAGACGTCTCCACATTCCCCGCCACGACAGCTGCCGGGTAGTGCGGATTGAGCATGGAACCTTCAGGAATTACGATGTCCAGCGGCTTAAGGCAACCGGCATTCAGCGGAATGGCGTCTTCAACCAAGGTGCGAAATACGTAGAGAACGGCAGCCCGGCAAACCGCGGTTGGCGCGTTGAAGTTATTGGATTGTTGATCCGAGGTGCCGGTGAAGTCAATTTTCGCCCGGCGGGCCGCCTTGTCGATAGAAACGGCGACGGCAATCTCGGAGCCGTCATCCATGGCGTAGGTAAAATTGCCATCCTTTAAAACATCAAGCACCCGGCGCACAGATTCTTCGGCATTATTTTGCACATGGCCCATATAAGCCTGCACTGCCTCCAGACCAAAATGAGCGACCATTTTACGAAGCTCCTGAACGCCCTTCTCATTGGCCGCAATCTGCGCACCCAGATCAGCCAAGTTTTGCTCGATATTACGCGCCGGATAAGGACCGGAAGACAACAACTCCCGAATTTCGGTCTCACGCAGCTCACCGTTTTCAACCAAGAGAAAATCATCAATCAAGATACCTTCCTGATCGAGCGTTTCACTATTTGGCGGCATAGAACCGGGTGTGATGCCTCCGATATCGGCATGATGTCCACGCGAAGCTACATAGAACAGTGGAGCGGACAAGCCGTCAGCAAAAACCGGGGTGATTACCGTAATATCGGGAAGATGCGTGCCGCCGTTGTAGGGATTGTTGAGGGCATAAACCTGACCCGGCTTCATAGTATCCCGACGTGAAGCAACGACACTGGCGACACTTTCACTCATTGACCCAAGGTGTACTGGGATATGCGGCGCATTGGCGATCAGGCTTCCCTCACCGTCGAACAGAGCACAGGAAAAATCGAGCCGTTCCTTGATGTTGACCGAAAAGGCTGTGTTGGTCAGCGTTGCGCCCATCTGCTCGGCAATGGACATGAAGAGGTTGTTGAAGACCTCCAGCATCACCGGGTCGGCCTCGGTGCCAATGGCGAATCGCTCTGGAAGCGCTTCAACACGCTCCAGGACCAGATGATCCCGTTCGGTAACCTGAGCCTCCCAGCCTGGCTCTATCACCGTCGTGCCCGTTGGCTCCATAATAATTGCAGGACCTAAAATCCGATGGCCGGGTCGACAGGCGGCGCGATCATATGCCGGAACACGCCGGAACGCCCCATCGAATACGGCCGCAACAGTCTCCAAAGCATCCGGTTGTCCTGAAACCCTATTCCGCCGGGCGTCTTCGTCAATAAATTCTCCGCCACCGATCGCTTCCACCGAGACGGCTTCGGCAACCAACCCACGACCGGGCATGGTGAATCCGAAACGCAGCTTATGGATTTTCTCGAAAGCACGAATGATGGCTTCCCGATCAGTCAGATTTACCGGCAGAGCACTATCGGTCCCCGCATAGCGCACATGTACCTTGCGGATCACCGTAATATCTTCCAGCTCCAAGCCCTGCTCGACCAATTCTTCGCAGGCCTCGCCTTCTAAGCGGTCCGTAACGTCCAGCAGCTGGTTGCACACCCCCTCGGCCAATTCGGCTTCCACCGTTTCTTCACGCATCGCCCGCATATCGGCCAATCCCATACCGTAAGCCGAGAGAACGCCCGCAAATGGATGAATGAAAACCCGCGTCATACCCAGGGCGTCGGCGACCAAACAGGCATGTTGACCGCCCGCGCCACCAAAACAATTGAGGGTGTAATCGGTTACGTCATAGCCGCGCTGTACGGAAATTTGCTTGATGGCATTGGCCATGTTTTCCACGGCAATCTTCAAGAAACCCTCGGCGACTTGCTGAGGCGAACGCCCGTCACCGATTTCTTGCGAAAGCTCGACAAACTTTTGCCGAACCACAGCGCCGTCCAAGGGTTCATCGGCCTCCGGGCCGAAAACTTGCGGAAAGAAAGCCGGTTGAAGCTTCCCGAGCATGACGTTGCAATCGGTGACCGTGAGCGGGCCGCCCCGGCGGTAGCAGGCAGGCCCCGGATCGGCTCCGGCGGATTCAGGCCCAACCCGGAAGCGCGACCCGTCGTATTGCAAAATCGACCCCCCTCCGGCAGCCACCGTATGGATGCGCATCATGGGAGCGCGCATCCGTACCCCGGCAACCAGCGTATCAAATGCCCTCTCATACTCTCCGTCGTAGTGGGAAACATCGGTCGACGTCCCGCCCATATCGAAACCAATCAGCTTATCGAAACCAGCCATCTCGGCGGTTCGAACCATACCGACCACGCCTCCGGCAGGCCCGGAGAGGATGGCATCCTTTCCTTGAAACAAATGAGCGTCCGTCAACCCGCCGTTCGACTGCATGAACATCAAGCGCGCATCGCCCAAAGCAGTCGCGACCCGGTCAACATAGCGCCGCAAAATGGGCGAGAGGTAAGCATCGACAACGGTCGTATCGCCGCGCGATACCAGTTTCATCAATGGGCTGGTCTTATGACTAGTCGATACTTGCGTAAACCCGATACGACGAGCCATTGCTTCAATCGCGGCTTCGTGATCCGTGAAGCGGTAGCCATGCATCAGGACCACAGCGACGGAACGGATGCCGTCATCGTAGGCTGCCTGAAGAGAGATCCGGACGGCTTGTTCATCAAGCGGCTTTAAAACGCTACCCCCCGTATCGACCCGTTCTGGCGCTTCAATTACTCTCTCATAGAGCAACTCGGGCAGTTCAATATGCAAATCGAACAGGTTGGGCCGATTCTGATAGCCTATGCGCAACGCGTCACCAAACCCTTCGGTGATCACCAACGCCGTCCTGTCACCCTTACGTTCCAGCAACGCATTGGTCGCCACCGTCGTGCCCATTTTAACAACGGTGACCTGTTCAGACGGAATGGGGTCGTCACCTTCCACGCCCAAAATATCGCGAATGCCCTGGAGGGCCGCATCTTCATACTGTTCGGGATTTTCCGATAGGCATTTAGCCGTCACCATCCGACCGTCCCGGTCCCGCGCCACCACATCGGTAAAGGTGCCGCCCCGATCAATCCAAAACTGCCATTTATTGTTTTCCGTCCCCATGCGGTCCTTTTATCCGACTTGCCTCGATTAAGTAATAGAAATAGGGTCTTTTCATGAAGATTGCAGAGAAAACACTTCTGGAAATTTCCGAAGACTTGGCGCACGGCAAAGCAACCGCCAGAAGCCTACTATTCGAGGCTGTTGAACAGATCGATTTGGAAGAGGGCGAAGGAGCTAAAACCTTTCTTGCCGTTCACCGGGAAAGAGCCCATTTGGAGGCCGATTATTCCGATCATCTGCGCGCCAGAGGGCAGCCGCGTTCGGAACTTGAAGGCCTTCCTATTTCGCTAAAAGACCTGTTCGACGAAGGTGGCGAAATAACCCGCGCCGGATCGACGGCGCTCAAGGATGCGTTTCCCGCCATACAGGATTGCCCGGTTGCCGCTCGATTGCGTGCGGCAGGAGCGATTATCGTCGGCCGCACCAACATGACCGAGTTCGCCTTTTCAGGCCTCGGCCTTAACCCGCATTACGGAACCCCTAAGAACCCCTATGACCGGGAAACAGGACGCATTCCCGGTGGGTCGTCTTCGGGGGCGGCGGTCTCCGTAACCGACGGCATGGCCGCTGCCGCCATCGGCACCGACACCGGCGGCTCGGTGCGCATTCCGTCAGCCCTTTGCGGACTGACCGGCTTTAAGCCAACCCAGCGCCGTATTCCCTTGGACGGCGTCTTTCCGCTTTCCTCCTCGCTCGATTCCGTTGGTCCACTGGCCCATTCGGTCGCCTGCTGTGAACTGCTCGATTCAGTCATGGCCGGAGAGCGTTACGATCCCGTCGCCCCACGCCCTGCTGAGGGACTCCGATTGGCCGTTCCGCAAAGTTTCGTTCTTGAGGATATGGATGAAACGGTCGCCAAGGCTTTTGAAGCGGCGTTGACCAAACTCAGCAAAGCGGGAGCGATTATTGAAAATCTGCCGATGAAAGACTTTCTGGAGTTGCCTCGGATCAACGGCGGCGGCGGTTTTGCCACAGCGGAATCTTTCGCGTTTCACCGCACCCTCATGGAAAAATCTGGCGAGCGTTATGATCCTCGGGTCAAAGTCCGTATTGAGCGTGGCGCCAAACAGAGCGCCGCCGACTATATCGACCTGCTGAATGCACGAAAAGACCTGCAGGCCCACATCGACACACATTCTGCCCCATTCGACGCCCTGGTGATGCCAACGGTGCCGCTGGTCGCTCCACCGATCGCAGATTTGGAAAACGATGAAGACACCTACCACAAAACTAACACCCTGATGCTGCGCAACCCCTCAGTCGGCAACTTTCTCGACCGTTGCGCCATTACCCTGCCTTGCCAGGAACAAGGGGATCCGCCGGTTGGGTTGATGTTGATGGGTGAGACCATGGACGACAAAAATTTGCTGGCCGTAGCAAAAGGCGTGGAGCGGATTTTTTAGGCTTTTCGCTTTCTCAACCCCCTAAAACCGGCTAGACCCTGCCAATCATCAGTTTTTTTAAGGAACCAGATAATGACCATCGAGACCGACCTGCGCGACCGCGCTGAAGGAAAGTGCGAACTCTGTGGATCGACTAACGACCTTTCGGTTCTGGCGGTCTCCGGCGCACCATCGGACGATGCGGACGGTTCAATTTTGGTCTGTCTGGCTTGCAAAAGCAAAATTGAAGAGCCGGGAACCGAAGACGTCCACCATTGGCGTTGTCTGAATGACAGCATGTGGAACCCCGTTCCCGCCGTTCAGGTCACGGCTTGGCGGATGCTGAATCGCCTATCAAGCGAAGGCTGGGCCCAGGACGCGCTGGGCATGCTCTACCTGGAAGACGACGTGATGGCCTGGGCGCAGGCGGAAAGCGGTTCCGGAGATGATGCAGATACCATCGTTCATAAAGACTGCCACGGTGCGGTCTTGGCGGCGGGCGACACGGTCACCCTAATCAAAGACCTCAACGTCAAAGGAGCGGGCTTTACCGCCAAACGCGGGACGGCGGTTCGCAATATCTCGTTGGTGCCCGACAACGCAGGACAAATCGAGGGCCGGGTCAGCGGCCAGCAAATTGTCATCCTTACCGAGTTCGTCAAGAAATCGAGCTAGACCCTAAGCCCCTTCCCACCGTTTGAGCAGGTCATGGTCGACATCGAAGTGGTCGAGCGCCCGGCCAACCGTGTGGCGAACCATATCCATGATGGTTTCGGGACGTTGATAAAAAGCCGGGACCGGTGGCATGATGACGCACCCCAGGTCAGCCGCCTTGGTCATCAACTCCAGGTGCCCCTTATGAAACGGCGTTTCACGCACCATGAGAAGAACCTTCCGGCCCTCCTTCAAGCAAACGTCGGCAGCGCGGATCACCAGGTCGTCATCGTAAGAATTGGCGATGCCCGAAAGCGTCTTGATGGTGCAAGGCGCGACAATCATTCCCTTGGTACGGAACGATCCAGAGGAGACGGCCGCAGCCATATCCTTATTCGAATGCACCACATCGGCCAGAGCCTTAACGTCATCAAGCGCATAGTCGGTTTCAATTTGAAAATTGCGCGCGCCTGATTCTGAAATGATCAAATGCGTGGTTTCGCCTGCGGCCCTTAAAGCACGCAGTATTTCGACGCCGTAAACAACGCCGGTCGCTCCGGTAATAGCGACGATGACCGGTTTTTTGCTCATAAGATGAAATGTAAGGTCTTGATCGGCAAAAGGAAAGCCCGGTAGGCTCTAATCGATATGCTTCAGACGACCGTAATCGTCTTCGTAACGGATAATATCGTCTTCGCCCAGGTAGTCTCCCGACTGAATCTCAATAATTTTTAGAGAATTATCCGTTTTGTTTTCAAGCCGATGTTTCATGCCGATGGGAATGTAGGTGGACTGGTTGGCTTCCAACTCGACAACTTCATCATCCCGCGTCACGGTTGCGAGACCTTCAACCACCACCCAATGCTCAGCCCGATGTTTATGCTTCTGAAGGCTTAACTGTGCCCCGGGCTTAACCGACAACTGTTTGACCTGGAAATTCGCTCCCAACTCAAGAGTTTGGTAGGAACCCCAGGGGCGATAGACCCTTGTATGGGTCTCGTGTTCATGGCGCTCCCCAGCCTTAATCCGCTCGACCAGATCTTTGACCTGCTGAGCCTTTTCCTTGCCGGCCACCAACACCGCATCATCGGTTGCCGCTACGATTAAATTTTTCACGCCCGTCGCGGCAACCAACCGCGCTTCACTACGGATATAGCTATCCTTGACATCAAGCGCGATGACATCACCGTGAAAGACGTTACCATCTTGATCCTTTTGACCGATGTCCCAAAGCGCCGTCCAGGACCCTACATCGTTCCAGCCCATTTCAACTGGCACCACGGCGGCACGATCCGTGTGTTCCATGACCGCATAATCGATGGAAAGAGAGTCGGCATCAATAAACGCCCCCTCATTAAGCCTGAAGAAATCAAGGTCTTCCTCACCCGCTTCAACCGCATCCCGACAAGCGGCGATCATAGCTGGATGCAGGCGCTCTAACTCTTCAAGGAACGAGCCGCAACTGAACAAAAACATTCCGCTGTTCCACTGATACCCGCCGTCTGCCAGGAAAGCTTGGGCTTTTTCTTTATCCGGTTTTTCCTCGAACCGCTCAACGGTGTAGCAACCTTCAAGCCCATCAAGAAGATCACCTTGCTTGATATAGCCATAGCCGGTTTCCGGATGGCCGGGTTCAATACCGAAAGTAACCAACGATCCGGTATTAGCCGCCGCCAGGGCTTTCTGCGCCGCCGCTCGAAACGCGGCAAGGTCGGCGATCACATGATCGGACGGAAGGAGCATCATGACCACCTTTTCCCCCAAAGCGGCAGAAAGCTTTAAAGCCGCCACAGCGGCGGCCGGGGCCGTATTGCGCCCTGCTGGCTCCAACAGAATCCCCTGATGTTCGACGTCCAACGCCCTTAACTGCTCGCCGACGATAAACCGGTGAACATCATTGCAGATAATCATCGGCTTATCGAAATCGGGGCCGGAAACGCGCTTCAGCGTTTCCTGGAGCATGGTGTCCTCACCCGCCAGCGGTAGAAGCTGCTTAGGAAAGAGAGACCGCGATAAAGGCCAAAGACGGGTGCCGGAACCACCGGAGAGAATGACGGGAACGATTGCCATCAGGCCACTCCCCGCGCGTTTGTTTTATTAGCTAGATACCATTGGTAGGTCGTTTTAAGCCCTTCTTTGAGGTCTACCTTGGGCTGCCAGCCAAGGGCCTGCAAACGGGTCGTATCAACAAGCTTGCGCGGGGTTCCGTCGGGTTTGGAAGCATCGAAAACCAACTCACCTTCAAAACCGACCGCTTCTGCCACCGTTTCGGCCAATTCCCGGATTGTCAGTTCCTGACCGGTCCCGACATTTATATGGATTGATTCAGAATAATACTTAACCAGATGAACCAACGCATCAGCTAGGTCGTCAACGTGCAGAAACTCACGTTTGGGGGTTCCACTACCCCAAACCTCCATCGTCGGCGCACCGGTATTCCGTGCCTCTTCGGCCTTTCGCATGAGCGCCGGAATCACATGGCTGCCAGTTAGATCAAAATTGTCTCCCGGCCCGTAGAGATTGGTCGGCTGGGCAGAGATAAAATCGCAGCCATATTGTTTTCTGTAAGCTTGGCAAAGCTTGATTCCGGCGATCTTGGCGATGGCATACCATTCGTTGGTCGGCTCCAGAGGTCCGGTCAATAGAGCCTCTTCGGCCATCGGCTGGGCGGCCATTTTGGGATAGATACAAGACGATCCCAGGAAAATAAGCTTCTCAACACCCGCCTTATAGGCCCCATGAATGATGTTCGTTTCAATCACCAGATTGTCGCGGATAAACTCGGCGGGCCGGGTATCGTTGGCGACGATTCCGCCAACAGTGGCTGCGGCAACGAACACCACATCGGGTCTATTGTCCGACAGCCAAGCCTCCGTCGCCGCCTGATCAAGCAGATCGAGTTGATCACGGGTCGTGGTCAGCAGCGTGCAGAACTCATTTCCAAGACGGCGGACGATAGCCGCACCGACCATCCCTCGGTGTCCTGCCACCCAGACTTTCTTGCCCTTAAGACTGAAAGGTGTATCGAGCAGCCCTTCGGTCACTTAGGCCTTCTCCTGCCCCATTTCGTCAAGGTCGTAACGGACCATTTCACGGGCCATTTCCTCGAATGTAATTTTCGGTTTCCAGCCCAGCTCACGTTCAGCCTTGCTGGCGTCACCCTTCAGTTTATAAAGCTCGGTGGGACGGAAGTAACGCTCATCCACCTCGACAAGCACCTCACCGGTTTCGGCGTCATATCCCTGCTCGTCGATGCCTTCGCCCCGCCATTTGATGGTTCGACCGACTTCCTTGAAAGAAAATTCAACGAATTCACGGACAGAGTGGCTTTCACCCGTCGCCAGAACGAAATCCCCCGGCTTGTCGTGCTGCAAAATCGCCCACATACCTTCAACGTAGTCTTTGGCATGACCCCAGTCACGCTCGGCATCCAGATTGCCGAGATAGAGCTTGCTCTCAAGCCCAAGATGGATAGCCGCTACGGCACGAGTAATTTTACGGGTAACGAAAGTTTCACCGCGGATCGGGCTTTCATGATTGAACAGAATGCCGTTGGAAGCATGCATATTGTATGCGTTGCGGTAGTTAACCGTAATCCAATAGGCGTAGAGCTTTGCCGCCGCATAGGGACTCACCGGCTGCAAGGGAGTGTCTTCGTTCTGTGGCGAGTGAGGCGCGTTGCCGAACAGCTCGGATGTAGAGGCTTGGTAGAACTTGACCTTCTCTTCCATCTTCAAAATACGGATAGCTTCCAAGAGACGAAGGGTCCCGAGAGCATCGGCGTTAGCCGTATATTCCGCCGTATCGAAGCTCACCTGTACGTGGCTTTGCGCCGCCAAGTTATATATTTCCGTCGGCTGGGTATGTTGAACGAGACGAATCAGGTTGGTCGCATCCGTCATATCACCGTAGTGCATATGGAATTGAACGTTTTCCAAATGTGGGTCTTTGTAAAGGTGATCGACCCGCCCCGTGTTGAACGACGAAGACCGCCGTTTAATGCCGTGTACTTCATAGCCCTTGCGCAGCAAGAACTCCGCCAGATAGGCTCCATCCTGACCAGTGACACCCGTGATCAGAGCTACATTCTTGGACATTCGTTCCCCGTCTTTACCAATTGCCCCCGAAGAAGGCGGTTCATCCGTGGCGGCAAATTAGCACATTCGCAACAAGAAGAAAGCCAAGATACGCCTTAAAACAGGTGTTTCAGACCAATATCGCCACGAAATAAATATAAAACAACCCCAAGGTACTCATAAGAAATCTGACGGAACACATGCAGACCAGGGAACCCCGGCAAAAAGTCGGTCAACAGCAAAGGCGTCGACATGCTGCTGCTCAGCGGCGTTGCGACGACCTTATATCCTTGCGATCGTAGCGCTGCCGCCATCCTGAAAGTATGAGTAACTGATGTCACTAAGTGCACAGGTCCTTCATCAATCTTTATGATACTCGTTAGCGCTTGAGCCGATTCGATAGAATTTCTGCCACTTCCGACGACAACAAACGGTCGTTGGTCGGTCGAAAAATACGAAGCGATGACTTCAGCCTCTGCGGGCGCACCATCAGCAGGGTTGCCACCCAGCAGATACAGAGGTCCGGCAAAGCGCTTTGCTTCCTGAAACCGGAAAATGCTTTCCATTCCAGGCCACCAGCGGCCATCAAAATCCTTATAGACGCCAGCGGTCGGCACGATAATCGGTAAGCTTTGGCCTTTTGCCGCATCATAGGTCTCAACGCTTTTGTATAACGGCATGCCAAAAAGCTTCGATGTCGCCGGCATGCTCGTCACAAGCACTAGGGCGGCACCCGACACGAGGAATAAACGGCGTATCTTTTTAAAGGGGACGACAAACCCCAGAGCAATCATGAGTAGAAAAGGGGCTGGCGGCAACAATATCAGTAGCGCAAAATCTCTCATTGCTGTAAGGCCTCGCGATACAGCTTGGCTATTTCGGTCGCCACGATTTGGTCCGAATGCTTTTTCATCACCCGCAGACGCGCCACACCGGCCAGTTTTTTTCTAAGCGCATCATTGGAAATCAGCCGTTCGATCGCATCAGCCAAGGGCTGGGTTTGTTTTGCCGGGACCAGCAAACCATTCTCTTCATGGGTCACAAGCTCCCTGCAACCGGGAACATCGGTTGCAATAAGGGCGCGCTCGCAGGCCGCGCCTTCCAGCAGGCTTTTCGGCATTCCCTCCCGGTAAGACGGAAGGACTACAATATTGGATTGTTCGAGCAACTCTGCGATGTCTTCACGGTGCCCCAACCATTCGACCAGACCGGCCTCTTGCCAACCAAAGAGCGTTGTTTCCGGGATTGTTCTTGGATTGGCCGGATCGGGCTCGCCGACCAGCCGCACCGTCAAAGCGATGCCTTTGTTTTTTAGCACCCGAGCGGCTTCAACGAGTTCTCCTACGCCTTTGTCCCACAGCATCCGCCCCACCAGTGTCACCACCGGAACGCCATCGGGTTCGGGGGTGGGATGGAACTTTTCCGTATCCACACCGGAACCGCGAATCACATGAATATGTTCCGGGTTTCCCAAATGGAGCTTGACCGCCGTTTGTCGGTCGTCCTCGTTTTGAACCACGAGAGCGCGCCCTTTTTGGGCAAAGAGGAAGCGGAATAAAAGAATAAAGACTGGCCTCAACATTCTGGCCAGAAAACTTTCTGAAATAAAAACAAAACCCATGCCGGCAAACGCGTTGATCACCGCCGGAACTTTCGTGAGCCATGCTGCGACCGAGCCGTAAAGGATCGGCTTCATGGCAACATGATGAACGATATCCGGCTTTTCTTGCCGGTAGAGCCGGGCAATTGAACCGATGGCGCTTAGCTCGACAAAGGGATTCTTGCCTTTTCTGTCAAGGGAGAGAGGTACAACCCGGATCCCTTCAGCTTCGATAGCCGCGCGGCCTTTGTCAATCCGAGTTGCGACCACGACGTCGAGGCCTAAATCTCGGGCGGCACGAGCCATGGGAAGCCGATGGGACAAGAAATACCAGTCCTCCGTCACCAAATAGAGTATTTTTTTACCCTGAGGCAAAGCTCACGCCCCCCGCCAAACGCGATGGCTTTAGAGTCTCCAGAGACTGATTCCAGCTGGTGTTTGCGTTCGGTCGAGGCAGTTCTGAACATCCGTCACCACGCCTTTTCCGTCCCTCAAAAGACCGCGAATTAAGCTCCAGCCCTGTTCCAAATATTCGTTGTGAGAAACGGCTAGAATCACCGCATCGGCTTTCGCAAGACCATCCATTGGAGTGAGTTTGACGCCGTATTCCTCTTCAACCAACTCCGGGTCCGCCAACGGGTCGTGCACCTGAGAAACGATCCCGTAATTCCCGAGTTCGGAAATGATATCAACCACCTTGGTGTTTCTAAAATCGGGAACGTTTTCTTTGAACGTAATGCCCAACACAGTCACAACCGGATTGTCGCCGCGCCTATTTTTCAGCAGATTTTTGACGGTTTCACTGGCGACGAAACCACCCATACCGTCATTGATGCGGCGCCCTGCCAAAATAACCTGAGGGTGATAGCCGTAGGCCTCGGCCTTATGCGTTAAATAATAAGGATCGACACCGATGCAGTGTCCGCCGACAAGACCGGGCGTGAATGGTAGGAAATTCCATTTGGTTCCTGCAGCGGCCAAGACATCTGACGTATCGATATTCATGCGATCAAAAATCACCGCAAGTTCGTTCATCAGTGCAATATTAAGATCACGCTGAGTGTTCTCGATGACTTTTGCAGCCTCGGCAGACTTAATGCTCGGTGCCTCGTGAACGCCTGCTGTCACCACGCTACGGTAAACGGCAGAAATGATCTCAAGGGTAGCCGGATCCTGTCCCGACACCACTTTCTTAATCGTCTCGAAACGGTGTTCTTTATCGCCAGGATTGATCCGTTCAGGAGAATAGCCGACCGTAAAGTCCCTGCCACACACCAAACCTGATTGAGCCTCCAGAACCGGAACACATTCTTCTTCCGTCGCACCGGGATAAACCGTCGATTCATAGACGACGACATCGCCTTTCTTCAGCTGCTTACCCAAAGTACGGCTCGCCGCAATCAGTGGACCTAGATCGGGCCGTTTGGTCTCATTGATGGGTGTTGGAACAGTGACGATATGGAAATCGGCCTTAACCAGATCGGCATCGTTCCCAGTGAGCAAAAGCGTTGCCGCCCCAAGCTCTTGAGGATCAACTTCACCCGTTGAATCTTGACCGCGTTTTAGCTCGTCGATTCGTTTCTGATTGATATCAAATGCGACCGTCTGCACCCCTTGGCGGGCAAACGACACGGCTACCGGCAATCCGACATAGCCCAGCCCAACTACAGAAATTTTACGCCCGTGGCTCATCGTTAAACCCCGTAGAATTCTTTGTACCACTCAACGAACCGGGCAACCCCTACTTCAACGGAAGTTTCCGGACTGTAATCGACCTTGGCTTTTAAATCATCGACATCGGCCCAAGTCGCCTGCACATCCCCCGGCTGCATGGGCAGCATATTTTTTTTCGCCTCCATGCCTAAGTTTTCTTCCAGTAATTGGATATAACGGCCAAGAGAAACACATTCATCCGACCCTATATTGTGAATTCTATACGGCGCACTCATACTCCCGGCAGGGCTGGTTTGATTGGCTTCCCCAATCTGGGAAGGGCTATCGAGAACACGGATAACACCCTCAACAATATCGTCAATATAGGTAAAGGCGCGCTTCATATCTCCATGGTTGAAGACATCAATCGGCTTGCCTTCCAGGATTGCCTTGGTGAATAAGAAAAGGGCCATATCCGGCCGTCCCCATGGACCGTAAACGGTAAAGAACCTCAGACCGGTTGTCGGGATAGAATAGAGGTGGCTATAGACATGGGCCATCAGTTCGTTGGCGCGCTTGGTTGCGGCATAAAGGCTGATTGGATGATCCACGGGGTCCTCAACCGAGAATGGAAGTTTCGCGTTCGTACCATAAACGGAGCTCGAAGACGCATAAACAAGATGCTCCACACCGACCTGTCGTGACCCCTCCAGTATATTGCCAAACCCTACAAGGTTCCCATCAATATAGGATTGAGGATTTTCGATACTGTAGCGAACCCCCGCCTGGGCCGCTAAATTAACAACCTTGTTTGGACGGTGGGCGTCAAACAACGCCGCAACCTTCTCCCTATCTTCCAAATCTATCCGCGCTTCAATGAAGTTTGGATGATCCTTGAACCGTGCAAGGCGCGCTTCTTTTAAGGCGATATCGTAATAGTCGTTGAGGTTATCCAGACCAATGACCTGATCTCCGCGCTCAAGGAGTCGCATACAAACATTGCTGCCGATAAACCCGGCGCTGCCAGTGACAAGGACCCGCATTCAATAAACCTTCCCGGTTTTTAGACCTTTGATATACCCCCTAGGGAGACCGCCCCAGTGAATCGGGCGCACTTTATCCCATCAAATACCAAACTAAAACCGTTTAATGCCTTTCACTCGGCCCACCTCTATTGCCGGTAGGGTTCTGGGAGTGTTAAAGAGAGCGGCAGCGTTTAAACACAGGAACTTTTTGCGCGTGACAAATTCGGTTTCAAGCTATCTCAACACCTCGGCAGATATTTTAAAAACAGCAGCCGAGGGCAACCTTGACGAACCGATGGATCAGTCGATCCAAATGGTCAGCAGTTCATTGAAAGCCGGTAAAACCCTTCTTGTTTGCGGAAATGGTGGATCGGCTTCGGACGCCATGCATATCGCGGGAGAGCTGGTCGCCCGTTTTCTTATTGAACGGCCGGGCCTCAGAGTTATTGCGCTTGGCACCAATCCGGCCCAGCTAACCGCTTGGTCCAACGACTACGACTATGATTCGGCATTGGCCCGGGAAGTGGAAGCCTATGGCGAGGAAGGCGGCGTGTTGCTCGGCATCAGCACCAGCGGCAATTCAAAAAACGTGGTTGCCGCCTTTGAAAAAGCCAAATCGAAGGGCCTCTCCACTATCGCCCTGACCGGAGCGGGTGGCGGTAAGCTCGGTGAGCTTGCCGATATTCTGCTCGCAGCCCCTTCCTCTTCAACCCCCCGCATCCAAGAAGCCCATATCTGCCTCTATCACTATTTCTGTGAAAAAGTGGAAGAGGCCCTGGCCGCCGATTAAATCTCGGCAGCCAGCTTAGTGCCTTGCGCGATAGCTCTCTTAGCGTCCAATTCAGCTGCGACATCAGCCCCGCCGATCAAATGGACGGAAACTCCCGTTTTTTCCAATTCATCGTAAAGACTGCGCAGGGATTCCTGACCGGCGCAAATGATTACGTTGTCAACTTCGAGGACCTTGGGCTCTTCGCCGACGGTTACGTGCAAACCATCATCATCGATTTTCTGATAGGCCGCGCTGGGGATCATCTTGACTCCGTTCATCGCCAACTCGGCACGATGAATCCAGCCTGTCGTCTTGCCGAGTCCAGCACCCAGTTTTGATGCCTTACGCTGCAATAGATAAACCTGCCGTGCCGGTTTTGGCGCTTGCGGGTCGGGTTTCAGCCCCCCCGCTTTAGCCGGAGAACGCTCAACCCCCCAGTGGTCCATAAACTCTTCAATGGAGAGGGTTCGCTCTTCACCATTGTGAATGAGGAACTCAGCCACATCGAAGCCGATGCCCCCCGCACCGATAACGGCGACTTTTTCGCCGACCGGCTTCTTATGCCGCAACACATCAATATAACTTAGAACTTTCGGATGGTCGGCCCCCGGTAAGTCCAGCTTGCGCGGCGTCACACCGGAGGCAATCACGACCTCATCATATCCGTCGGATAATTCAGCGGCGGTAGCGGTGTGATTGAGCTTAACCTCAACACCAGTCAACTCCACCTGTCTGCGGTAATAACGAATCGCTTCATCAAACTCTTCCTTACCGGGAACCTGACGGGCCATGTTCATTTGGCCGCCCAGTTCCGATGCCGCTTCAAAAAGCGTTACTTTATGCCCTCGGCCCACCGCCGTGATGGCAAAACTCAATCCCGCCGGGCCGCCACCGACGACAGCAACCTTCTTGGCCTTTAATGTCGGAGCGATTTCCAGCACCGTCTCATGACAAGCCCTCGGGTTTACCAGACAGGAACAAATTTTCATCTCGAAGATATGATCGAGGCAAGCTTGGTTGCAGGCGATGCAGGCGTTGATTTCATCGGCCCGTCCCTCTGCAGCCTTAACCACAAAATCAGGATCGGCAAGAAAAGGTCTCGCCATGGAAACCATATCGGCATCTCCATTGGCTAAAATTCCTTCGGCCACCTCGGGCATATTAATGCGGTTTGACGTTATCAAAGGCACGGAAACCAAACCTTTCAGGCGACGCGTCAGCCACGTCCAGGCCCCACGCGGCACGGACTGGGCAATAGTCGGAACCCGCGCCTCGTGCCAGCCAATGCCCGTGTTGAGGATCGTCACCCCGGCTTTTTCCAGTTCCTTCGCCAGAATTTCCACTTCATCCCACGATGAACCGTCATCAACCAAATCGATCATTGAAAGGCGGAACATAATAATGAAATCGGTTCCCACTTTCGCGCGCATCCGCCGAACGATTTCCAGAGCAAACCGGATCCGGTTTTCGTAGTCTCCACCCCAACGATCTTCGCGGTGATTAGTCCGCTTCACGATGAACTGGTTGATCAGATAGCCTTCCGAGCCCATCACTTCGACACCGTCATACCCGGCTTTTTGCGCCAAGGCGGCGCAATTAACGTAGTCGTCTATCGTCTGCTCAATTTCTTCGTCGGTTAACTCATGGGGGGTAAACATGGAAATCGGCGCACGGATCGGCGACGGAGCAACGGCATATTTATGGTAGGCGTAACGCCCCGTATGCAAAATCTGCATCAAAATCTTACCGCCTTCAGCCTGCACGGCTTCGGTGATGATCTTGTGGTCCGCCACCTTTTCTTCCGTATCCAGCATGGTCGCACCGGGCCCCGTCCGGCCCGCCTTGTTAGGCGCTATACCACCCGTGACAATCAGGCCGACCCCCCCTTTGGCGCGCTCGGCGAAAAAAGCAGCCTGCCGGGAAAATCCGTCGGGAGCCTCTTCCAGCCCGGTATGCATCGAGCCCATGAGGACACGGTTTTTCAAGGTGGTAAAGCCCAGGTCGAGGGGCTTAAGAAGGTGTGGATATGGTGACGTCATGGCTCTCCCTTTCGATGCGCCTTGGCTGCGCCATACGCTTTGGTGAGCAGTATTACGTATAGGTCAGATCGATGCAAGCATACCGAACCTACTCAATAATCGGCGCATCCAGTTCATAAAGCCCCTTGAGGTCTTCGATCTCTAGGACCCAGAGATCGCGGTCGAATGCGAGGCGTTTCTTAATAAAGGCGTCAGCCGTCGCTTCATCAACCGGCGCATTGCCCGTACCGCATAACCAACCCAATACCCCATCCAGACTGAATGCCCGGCTATAGACCCGACAATCGTCCCGGCCTTTGAAAATTTTCAACAAAACAGAACCGGCATCGGCGTCCCCCTTGTTCATAATGGCGAGAGGAATACATGCCCTATCACAATGACGGACTTGGGCCTGCACCCAAATTCCGGTTTTCAGTCTCGGCGGTTCCGCGTCCATTATATCCCGGCCATAGCGATTGAACTGTTGCTCCAGTGTATCAGATTCCCGCAACTGTAAAATGGGGGAGGCCCTTACCACGCCTTTCTCTTTACTCTCCGGCAAAGCTACGCCATAAACGCTCCTCAATACCGAGAGGGACATTCCCAAATAGCGGCCCTTTGCCGTAGGAGGACTTGAAACGTGGCTAAAAGCGCGGCACCGCAGCTTTCAGAAAGAAAAATCGCCATCCGCGACCTTTCAGACCGCTTGGCGCCAGAGCGGGCAAAATGGATTGAAAACAACCGATATTTCCACGATCAGGATCAGGAGTATCTGCGCTTTCTTATTCCGAAAGGCCAGAGCATTCTTCAGCTGGGTTCAGGCAATGGCGACTTGTTGGCTTCCCTCAACCCCAGTCGTGGCGTGGGAATAGACCTGAGTTCGAAAATGGTCGAGGTCGCAAAATCCCGCCATCCCAACCTTGAATTTATTGAAGGAGATGTGGAAAGCCCCTCCACCCTGCGCAAAGCCAAAGGGCCTTTCGACTTCATCCTGATTGTTGAAGCCATTGGCGATCTGGAAGACGTCGTCGATACCTTCAAGAACCTGCACCGGCTGTGTACCCGAGATACCCGTATCGTTGTTGCCTACCACTCCCCTTTGTGGAAGCCAATCCTGAAGCTGGGCGAAGGCCTCGGCATGAAGATGAGGGAACCGGAACGCAACTGGCTATCTCTGGGCGATATCACCGCTCTATTGAAACTGTCCGACTTCGAAATTATCAGGCGCGAGTGGCGGCAACTCTGCCCCAAAAGCCTGTTCGGCCTGGGAACTTTGATCAACCGTTATATCGGTACCCTGCCCTTGGTCCGATCACTAAGCCTCCGCAACTATGTTGTCGTCCGCTCTCTGGCCAAACAAAAACCGCGCTATAAGTCCTGCACCGTTCTGGTTCCGGCACGGAATGAAAAAGGCAATATCGAAGCCGCCATTCAGCGAACACCGGAGTTCTGTGAAGACCTTGAGTTCATGTTCGTCGAGGGTAATAGCTCTGACGGCACGCTCGAAGAGATGAAACGCGTCCAAGCCGCTTATCCTGACAAAGATATCAAGGTTCTGGTTCAGGACGGCAAAGGCAAAGGCGACGCCGTGCGTAAAGGGTTTGATGCGGCGCGCGGGGATGTCTTGATGATATTAGACGCCGACCTCACTACGCCCCCAGAGCAAATGCCCAAGTTTTTCGACGCCCTCAACTCGGGTAAAGGCGAATTCGTCAATGGGACCCGGCTTATCTATCCCATGGAAGACGAGGCCATGCGTTTCCTTAATTGGATCGCCAACCATATCTTCCCGTTGATCTTCACCTGGCTTTTGAACCAGCGCTTCACTGACACACTTTGCGGCACCAAGGTGCTTAGCCGGGAACACTATCAGAAAATTGTGGCCAACCGTTCCTACTTTGGCGATTTCGACCCATTCGGCGACTTCGATCTGATTTTCGGGGCGGCCAAGCTCAATCTCAAAGTGGTTGAGGTGCCGGTGCGTTATGCCAACAGGGAGTATGGTGAAACCCAAATCTCGCGCTTCAGCCACGGTTGGCTGCTCCTGCGCATGGTTTTGTTCGCTTACAAGAAACTCAAAGCTTTCTAGGCCATATGTCGGCACCGGAAGAAAAAAATACGTCCAGCGGCAAGGCCAAAACCTGGCTATTTCTTGCCCTTAAAATTTTAGTGTCCGGCGGCTTGGTTTGGCTTCTTTTTTCATCGGTCGATACCGCCGATACCTTAGCGCGACTTAAAAACGCAACGCCTGGATATCTGCTTCTTGCAGCTGCAGTACTGCTAACCCAAACAGCAACCAACGCTTTACGCTGGGTATCAGTTCTCGACGCTATCGGTAAGCCCCTGCCTTTCTGGAACGCCTATCGAGTTACCTATATAGGCCTGTTTTTCAACCAGACTCTACCTTCCGCCGTGGGAGGTGACGCATTTCGGATCTACTTAGCACACAAGTCGGGGACAGGGCTGGGCAAAGCTGCAAACAGCGTTCTGATCGAAAGGGTCATGACGGTCCTGGCATTGGTGATATTGGTCGCACTGACCCAACCTCTTCTACTTGCACGAATTGAAGATACCCAGGCCAAATGGATTTTTCCGCTCCTCGCCGTCGCCGCAATCTTCGGAATCGGCTTTCTTATTTTTTTGGAGCGCTTGCCGGAAAACCTGCGTCATTGGAAGATTATTCGGGCTATTGCCGCCCTCGGGGCCGATACTAAAACGGTTTTCTTTAAACCCCGGCAAGCCGCATTATGCTTTTTCTGGTCGCTTTACGGTCACCTCAGCCTTTCCTTCATGGCCTATCTTATTGGCTTGAGCCTTGGCCTGAATATTGGCCTCATCGATTGTCTGGTTCTCATTCCTCCGGTCATTCTTGTCATGACCATCCCCATATCGATTGCCGGATGGGGCATCCGAGAAGGAGCCATGGTCGTCGCATTAGGAATGATTGGCATTGAAAGAGCCGATGCCTTGTCTCTTTCGATTATTTTTGGCCTCCTAACTATATTTGTCGCTTTACCTGGCGGTTTCGTTTGGCTGTTTAGCGGCGAACGGAAAGACAGGCAACGCGCCAGCTAATCCGGGCGGTCGCCGTATTCGCAGCGAGAGAAAGCGCTCGAAAACCTTATCTTACAATTTGATTCTCTTGATTTTTTCCCTGGTTTTTTGCCAATATCACAGGTCAATGGCCTTATAAAACCCAAGATCAAACAAATTGGGAGATGATAGGCGATACTGCCAAGAAGGCGGAAACAACCTGATGCCAGACAACGGCGAGTCGAACCGGAAAGGGTTCTTAAATCGATGAACACGACCACGGCAGCAATCGAACCCATCGAAGAAACCGAGGGCGCTCTTGTTCAAAGCGGCGAGACGATCCAGTTGATCACCGTCACAATCGGCGATGAAGAATATGGGGTCGACATCATGGAAGTCCGGGAAATCAAGGCCTGGAGCGACACGACCACCTTGCCCAATACGCCGCGCTTCGTACGTGGAGTCATCAACCTTCGCGGCGCAGTTCTCCCAATCTACGATTTGCGCGCACGGTTTGGCCTTGGCCTGACCGAACCGACCCCGCTTCATGTGGTGGTCATCGTCGCCGTTGAAGATAAATCAATCGGCATTTTGGTCGATGCGGTTTCGGACATTCTCATCATTTCAAAAGATGAAGTCCGTCCAGTACCCGAAATGGAACGCAGTATCGACGAGGCTTACCTGAGCGGACTTGTCACTGTTCAAGGACGTATGGTCGCCCTCCTCGCGGTGGAAAAACTTTTTGAACTGGAAGACGAAATCTGACCTAAAAAATCCCTGGCACCATAGAATAACAATCAATCCGCACCCAAAAACCAAGCGGCAAAACGTTTAAGCAACGCTGTCAGGGACGCGGGGGAAACCCGCGAAAAACAGGGGATGCGAGATGAAAAACATCAAAATTGGCATCAAGCTATGGCTGATCGTGGGCTTTTTCTTTCTGGGAATTGTCATCGTCAAAGGCTTCGGCCTGATGGAACTCCGCAGTGTAATGTTGGAGGACCGCAAACTTAAAACCCAACACATTGTCGAAACGGCCCATTCGGTCATTCAATCATTCGCAGCTAAGGCCAAGGAAGGCACGATCAGCGAAGAAGAAGCCAAAACAGCGGCTCTAAAAACCCTTGAAAATATGCGCTACGGGGGCACGGAGTATTTTTGGGTCAACGACATGAAGTCCGTGGTGCTAATGCACCCGATCAAACCAAGTCTTAATGGAAAAGATCTCTCTGGCCTGGAAGACGCAGAAGGCACCAAAATCTTCGTTGAGTTCGTCAATGCCGTCAAAAATGACGGGGCGGGTTTTGTCCGCTATCTCTGGCCGAAGCCGGGTTTCGAAAATCCTGTTCCCAAAATTTCCTATGTAAAGGGCTATAAAAATTGGGGTTGGGTTGTCGGATCGGGCATCTATATCGACGACGTCGATACCGAATTCAACAACAGCTTAATGGTCAGCATTGGCACTTTAGCGTTGATTCTGATCTTTGCCGGCGGTTTTGCGTTTATCGTCGGACGCTCCATTACCCACCCCATCCGACAAATAACCGCCACCATGGCGGGGCTATCCCGCGGCGATCAGAATATCTCCATTCCCGCTCAAAACCACAAAGACGAAGTGGGCGATATGGCCCGCTCGCTTGACACCATTCGAGCGCTCGGCACCCAAGCGGCCAAAATCCAATCTGCTTTGGACAGTGTTTCCTCGCCCGTCCTCATGGTAGACGACGAACATAACGTGACCTACGCCAATACTGCTTTAAAAAGCAAATTTGCGGCAATCGAAAGTAAAGTCCGAACGGAGCTCCCTTCATTTTCAGGCAGCCAAATTATCGGGGCGAATTTCGACACTTTCCATAATGCCGAAGCCTTACGGCAAGGCGCCCTCGCTTCCTTGTCTGGCGCGAAGTCCTGCCAGTTTACCGCGGGTGGGATCATTCTCGATGCGGCGGCCAGCCCGGTTATTAACGAAAGCGGGGATCGTCTCGGCAGCGTGATCGAGTTCGACGACGTAACCGGCCAAGTTTCCATCGAAAACGAGGTCGCCAATTTGGTTGAGGCTGCCGTAGCCGGAGACTATTCTCGCCGCCTCAACATAGACGGCAAGGAAGGGTTCTACCTCAAGCTCAGCGAAGGGATGAACAATCTGGTTCAAACCGTCGAACGAGGTTTAAGCGAAGTGGTCAATATTATGTCGGCCATGGCTGAAGGAGACCTGACCAAGCGAATTGAAGGCGAATATCAAGGCGCATTCGCCCGCCTCAAAGCCGATGCTAACTCAATGGCCTCTCGGGTCGCCGGTATTGTCGGCAACGTCATCGAAGCAACCGACAACGTCAAAGGAGCCGCCAGCGAAATTGCTTCAGGTTCCAACGATCTGGCCAGCCGTACAGAACAGCAGGCATCGAGCCTCGAAGAAATCGCCGCATCGATGGATGAGTTGACATCTACCGTACGGCAAAACGCCGACAACGCTCAGCAAGCCAACCAATTGGGGATTTCTGCCCGCGACACGGCGACCAAGGGCGGCGATATCGTGACCAACGCGGTCGACGCTATGGGCAAGATCGAAAGCTCGTCGGATCAGATTACCGATATCGTCGGGATGATCGACGAGATCGCCTTCCAGACCAACCTTCTGGCCTTGAACGCCGCCGTCGAGGCGGCCCGGGCGGGCGAGGCGGGCAAAGGCTTCGCCGTGGTCGCCCAGGAAGTGCGCTCGCTAGCTCAGCGTTCAAGCGAAGCCTCCAAGGAAATCAAGGACCTGATCGACAATTCAGGTTCTCAGGTCAAGCAGGGGGTTGCTTTGGTTGGACAGGCCGGTGAAACGCTCGAAGAGATCGTCACCTCGGTTAAACGGGTCACCGATATCGTTTCGGAAATTGCCGCAGCCAGCCAAGAACAGGCCACAGGCCTCGACGAGATCAACAGCGCGGTCTCCAACATGGATGAAATGACCCAGCAGAACGCAGCCCTGGTCGAGGAAACCAACGCCGCCTCCTCCAATATGGATAGCCAGGCGACCGAATTGGTCAACTTGCTCGACTTCTTTAATACCGGCCAGGCGCGGGTCAAGATCGATACCCCGCCCCCAGCTCCTAGCAAGCCGTCACCGGCAAAACCAGCCTCTGCGCCCAAGCAGGCAAAACCAGTATCCGCTCCACCCTCAACGCCAGAACCGGCTCACCAGGAGACCGTAGAAGATTTCGATGCGGATGACGACTGGCAGGAGTTCTAAACCGAATAACGATTTTCTCTCAACCCTATGGAAATGGGCCGCTATCACTCCTGATATGCGGCCCTTTCTTCGCCAACCTAGCCAAAAGCCGTTGCATGCCCCAGGCCGATCCCTTAACAAGGTTGGGGAGCAAACTATTTCACCCCTACGGGCGGATACCGTGACGCAAACCGAAGAGATCGATTTCGACAATCTGCATACCCTACTCGGTTACCATCTGAGACGGGCTCAGGTTGCGGTATTCAAGGACTTCGCCCAGGCTGTCGGAGCCGAGGACATATCACCGGGCCTTTTCGGCGCCCTGACCATCATCGGCGGCAACGAAGGCCTGAGCCAAAACGATCTAGCTGGCGCCTTGGCGCTCGACCGTTCGACCCTGGTGTCGGTCATCGACAAACTTGAAACGCGGGAACTGGTGGAACGCCGGAAGTCAGAAACTGATCGGCGACGACACGCCCTTTTTCTCACCGAAACCGGAAAAGCCATGCTCAGGCGGTTGAAGAATGAAGTTGCCGAGCACGAACGCAACATCGCAAAAGACCTCTCCGAAGAAGAGAGAGCCAGTCTTATTAACCTGCTCCAACGCCTTTATGGCGGGAACGGAAAAAAGCGCTAACCTCCCCTTTGGCACGCAGCTTATAGTTTACGCACTTTTCAGTGTTAAATTTTCAGTGACTTCGGTTATTTGATTGACTGATGGTGTGTTTTGCTTGGTATAAATCTTGAAATCCCAGTATGTTATAAACTGGCTTCGATTCGTTATTTTTTTGTCCCGGCGGACAGGTAAATTCACGTGAAACAGGACGCACCCCATTCGGAACTCTTGGACTCCGGACAATCTTCGGAGGTGGTGGCGACTCTGACCGCCACACCTGGGGCACAAGCCGTCGTTCTGCCTGCCAATTTCGCCGCCTGGGATGCCGATTTCGACCGTCAGGGTGGCGACTTGGTCATCACGCAAGACGGCGAAATGGTTATCGTCAAAGGCTTTTTCCTGCAAAGCCCCCCACCCGACCTGCACATTGGCGGCAATAACTTGGTCATTGAAGGTGATATCGCAAGCCGTCTTGCGGGACCACTAGCACCGGGCCAGTACAGCCAAGCTCAAGACACGGCCCAACAAGGCGAACCCATCGGCACGGTGGATACGCTGGAAGGCACGGCGACTGTCATCCGCGCCGACGGCACCAAAGTGACCCTCCAGAAAGGCGATCCGGTCTACCAGGGTGATGTGTTGGAAACCGGCGACGGCGCGACGGTCGGTATTGTCTTTGTCGATGAGAGCATCTTCTCTCTGGGTGAAGGCGGTCGCATGGTGCTGGATGAATTGGTCTACGACCCCGGCACCCTCTCAGGCAACGCCACCTTCAACCTGCTCAGCGGGGTGGCGACCTTCGTTTCCGGGCAGATTGCCAAAACCGAACCGGACGCCATGGCGGTTAAAACACCGGCGGCAACCATCGGGATTCGCGGCACCCAGGCTGCTGTCGAATGGGACGGCGAAAACGTCACCATCATCAACATGCCCGAGCCTAACGCCGACGGCTCGACCAGCGTCGGCGAAATTGCCGTCTATTCACCGCAGGGCGACCTATTAGGCGTTGCTAACCAAGCAGGCCAGGGCTGGACCTGGAATCCGGCGACCGATGCCGCCCCCACCGAAACCACCTTCTCCGACGCCCAGATCAATGATCTCGCCGGGGCCGTCCTCAACACCCTGAACTCCACACGCTCGAATTTCCAGCAGCAGCAACAGGAACAGCAGCAAGAAGAACAGCAGGGCGAGGGAGAACAAACGGGAACCCAAACCGGCACTCAGACCGGTGAGCAAACCGGAGAGCAGACGGGCGAAGCGACCGGAGAGGAAGCCGGAACGGCCACCGGGGAACAAACAGGCGAGGCCACCGGGGAGCAAACCGGAACGGCCACTGGAGAAGCAACTGGGGAACAGACCGGAGAACCAACGGGTGGACAGACAGCCGCCGCAACCGGAGAACCGACTGGTGGAGAACCAACGGGCGGAGAGCCGACGGGGGGAGAACCGACTGGTGGAGAACCAACGGGCGGCGCGCCGACAGGCGGACCGACAGGGGGCACTCCAACGGGTGGAGCGCCAACAGGCGGACCAACACCTGGGGGAACGCCTATTGGTGGGCCTCCCATCGGCGGACAGGCGGGAGGCTTCGGTGGTCTTGGCGGGCCGACTGGGGGCCTAGGCGGAACCGGCGGCGACCAAACCATTTTTGGCGGCACACAAACAGTTTTTGGCGGCGGTGGCGATACACTTTTCGGCACCGGTGGTGACACACCGCTTGGAGGGACCGGCCCACTTATTTTTGGCCCAACCGGCCCGACAGATACAGGCGGGACCGATACGTTTGTCCCACTGACAAACACCCCAACATCTTCGACAACAGATAGCACTAACACAATCTACGGCACATCGGGTGCAAACACGCTTTCCGGTGGAGCAAGTGACGATCTCATCTACGGCTATGGCGATGACGACTCGCTCCTCGGCAACGCTGGAGAGGACACACTCATCGGCGGATACGGCAACGATCATCTTTATGGCGGGGCTAGCGACGACTATTTGACCGGCGGGGTTTTTGGTCCCAATGCCTCCGTTTCGACGGCTACGACGGCGTTCTTAACCTATACGTCCACCTACACCGTATCCGGCCAAATCTATTCCATCCCGGGGCAAAGCTATTCCAGTGAAACCATAAGCGACGAAGACATACTCTACGGCGAGGGCGGCAACGATACCCTGATGGCCGGATATGGGAACGACACGCTTTATGGCGGCACCGGCAACGATTTCATGGAGGGTAGCATCGGCACTGACGTGATGTACGGCAGCGCCGGAAACGACATCATGCACGCCGACCTGCTACACCTCACAACGGACACATCGGGTGATACGCTTTATGGCGGCGACGGCGACGATTCGCTCTATGGAGCTGAAGGCAGCGACACGCTCGTTGGGCAGGCGGGAAGCGACTACATTAAGGCTGGCGCCGGAACCGGTGTCGATTTCCTTTACGGCGGCTTCCGCAAATCCGACAGCGAAGGCGCAATGGACACACCTTCAGCAGGAACCGACACGGGAGACGATATCCTAGTTGGCGGGCAAGCGACCGACTATGCCTGGGGCAGCGGCGGGGACGACACAATCTATGGCGCATTAGGTGGCGATGTGCTCTATGGCGGTGGCGGCAGCGATGAAGTTTACGGAAGCGAAGCCAGCGATGTCATTGTCGGGGGCGGTGGTAATGACCTGCTCTACGGCGGAACCGGAAACGACACTATCGATGGCGACACCTCTAATTCCAGCCTGAGCGACTCCGGCAACGACACCATTCATGGCGGCGCTGGCAACGACTACCTTTATGGGAACGATGGCAACGATTCTATTTACGGGAGCACCGGCGCGGACCACCTCTATGGCGACCAAGGCTCGGACTCCTTGTCGGGCGGTGCGGGCAACGATTTTCTTTATGGAGCGGCCAGCGGATCAACGACCGACACCGGTGTTAACAGCTTGGCTGGCGGCGCAGGCAGCGATGAACTGCGAGGCGGCAGCCTAAAAGACTACTTGAGCGGCGGAGATGATAACGATTCTCTTTGGGGGAACGCAGGCGACGACAGCATGACTGGCGGAACTGGCGACGACTCACTCTATGGCGGCTATGGCGCCGACACCATTTACGGCGGCGACGGCAACGACCTGATTAAAGGCAGGGCGACAAAAACCGCCGAATCGTTCACCGGAACCGGAACCTACAATCTGCTCGACGGCGGCAACGGCAATGACATTATCTACGGCGGCAGCCTGAAAGATACGATCATCGGCGGAGATGGCCAGGATAGCCTTTACGGCGGCGATGGAAGCGATTGGATTTTCGGCGCTCAGGCAACCGACACCAACGATACGGAGACAAACTATATCGAAGGCGGGGGCGGGAAAGACCGGCTTTTCGGTGGCGATAGCACGGACACCATTCTCGGCGGCTCCGGCGACGATACAATCTGGGGCAATTCTGGCAACGACTTACTTACCGGCGGAGATAGCAAAGACACTTTGTTCGGTGGCGACGGCAATGATCTCATTGCAGGCGGGGCCTCAACGGACACCCTCTCAGGGGGGGCTGGCAACGATCAGTTTACTTTCAATCAAAGTCAGGGCTTTAGCAGCGACGTTATTCTCGACTTCAATAAGGCAGAGGACAAAATCAAGGTCTTCCTCACCTCCGTTAGCGCCATTACAGACGGATTAAATACGGGCACAACTATCGTAACGGGGGCCTATACCTTTACGGGGAATTTCCAGAACTTGGGTTCCGGAACGAGCCTTGCCTCATTCTTAGCAAACGTAACCAACGACTCGGACCCCATGTTTGTCTATGACTTTGATGGTTCCACCGGCACCCTCTACTACACCAATGATACGAGCAATGTTGGATCCTACCAGGCTATTGCCAAGCTCAATGGAGTGTCTTCACTAAACACCTCCAACATCACCCTTGCTGGCGGCAGCAACCCTATGGCTTAGCTGTTTGACATACTTCACTTAATGGCCTCCCCGCCCCCTATCACCACACAAAAACCACCAGAATCATCAGAAACCCTTTGTCTTCGGGTTCAAAAATTCTTGGCTGCGCAGCAGTTGAAAAAGGCCGAAAACCTCTGCCGTCGCTCTTTACGCACCTATCCAAAGAATCTCAATCTCAAGCGTCTTTTGGGCGGTATCTGCATGCTGACCCACCGCCCCACCGATGCCGAACGGCTATTTCGCGACGTGCTGGACAAAGAACCAAAAGACCCGGCGACACTGACTAATCTCGGCACGGTAATGATGTTCACCGATCGGATGAATGAGGCCGAAACCGCTTTCAAGCTGGCCTTGGAATTGCGGCCCGATTTAGCCGGAACGCTCGACCAGTTAGGGCAGATTTATCATGCCCAGGAGCACTTGGATGAGGCGCTTGAGTGCTATGAAAAAGCCATTGAGGCCGACCCCACCTATACTCGCTCACACGCCCGAATGGCGGTTATCTATATGAGCAAGGGAGAGAAAGCCAAGGCGTTTAAATCCTTGCGCACTATCGGCGAGGGCAAAGACGGCAAGGCTCATGCAAAGGTTGCCCTCGGCGACATGTACCTAGAAGAAGGGCTGCCAGGACGCGCCGTTCGATACTACAGCGAAGCGGGCCGCAAGATGCCCGAAAACATGGACATCATACGTAAGTTAGCCGACGCCTACAATCAATGCGGCGCGGCCGAACGCGCCAGTCCTCTACTTGAGCGAGTCGTACAGCTCAAACCAGAGTCCCCCCAAGGTTATGTTGCTCTGAGCAGCAACCTGACCAACCTGGGGCACATGGAAGAAGGCGAGGAAGCAATCCGCACAGCCCTAATGCTCGCGCCGAGCCATCCAGGCGCTCTTTGTCAGCTTGCCATGATGGACAAAATCAGCCCTGAATCTAAAGAAACGGAGAGAATGCTTGGGTTAATCCGGGGCAAACGTCTCCCCGCCAGCCAGCGCATCGCGGTCCATACTGGGCTCGGACGTATCTATGAAAAAAGCGGCGACTTCCAGCTGTCATTCGCCCACTACTCCACCTCGGCCCGGCTACGGCGCGCCAATTTCGAGCGCAATAAGCAAGTTTATCGCCGCGAAACGACGACCCGTAGCGTCGATATGTTTATCGAGGTTTTCACGCCGGAGTTTTTCGAACAACGCAAAGACTGGGGCAACCCTTCAGAAGTTCCGGTCTTTATCGGCGGCTTACCGCGCTCAGGCACAACGCTGACCGAGCAGATCATCGCCGCTCACCCTCAGGCATTTGGCGCGGGCGAGTTGATGGATATCCCGCGCATTTCGGATGCCGCCGTACGAATGGCCGGGCGCAAGCGGCGCGCTCCACGCTGCTTTCCCCTGCTGACCGAGGCTCAAGTCGATCAGCTTGCATCGCAATACCTCAGCCGCCTGGAAAAGCTTTCCCAAGGGGAAGCGACGAAGGTCACCAATAAGCTACCCGGCAATTTCATGCATATGGGACTGATCGCCCTGCTCTTCCCCAAGGCTCCAGTAATCCACTGTAAACGCATTCCTCAGGACAGCTTACTCTCCTGCTTTTTCACCAATTTCGCCAACGGCCACCTTTACAGCTACGATATCGGTGACCTAGCCCACTACTGGCGACAATACAAGCGGATCATGGATCATTGGGAGGCGGTTTTGCCGGATCGTATCCTGCAGGTTCAGTATGAAGACACCATCGCCGAGCCGGAACTGCGCAGCCGGGCCCTGATCAATCATTGTGGTTTGGAATGGGACGATACCTGCCTTTCCTTCCACAAAGTCGATCGCCCCATTATGACGGCCAGTAAGCTTCAAGTGCGCCAACCCATCTACAAAACATCGGTGGCCCGCTGGAAGCGCTACGAACCCTGGCTGGGTCCGATGAACGATATCCTGGCCGAGTTCGCCGATGTCCTTTGACCGCGCCCTCATGGATTTTTCACATGCCGGTAATTTGACCGATCTTACAGCCGACGCCACATGGACCGCAGGACAACTGGCCGCCGCTGTTTTGGAACGCAAGCGAGAGCTTGAAAAACAGAGGATTAAGACAGGAGACCGGGTGATGATCGCGCATGGCGGAACTCCCGCCTTCTTTGCTGATCTTTTCGCCGTCTGGTCCCTCGGCGGCTGCGCCGTTTGCCTCAACCAGAGCCTGACCCGCAACGAGTTAGATACTTTATCCGGTTTCGTCGCCCCAGCGGCCCTTTTAAAAGAAGGCCTGCCACGCCCCAATGCCGAAGCCGCCACAGACAATCTGGTCTTTGATCATCCAGCAGAGGGGGAGGCCCTTATTCTTTTCACCTCGGGCACCACCGGAAACCCAAAAGGGGTCGTTCATACCTTCGGTTCGTTAGGCGCCCGCATCAAGCTCAACCTAAACCATATCGCCAGCATCAATCTACGTCGCAGCCTTTGCGTCCTGCCCACGTATTTCGGCCATGGGTTAATCGGAAATTGCCTAACACCCCTAGCCGCAGGCGGCCACCTACTGCTTCAACCAGCCCCCGCTCTGCACCAAATCATGAAACTTGGGGCCCTGCTCGACGAACAAAAGATCAGCTTTATGAGTTCTGTCCCCTCTTATTGGAAAATCGCACTGAAGGGCGCGCCCCCCATCGAGCGCACACTCAAACAGCTGGGCATCGGCTCAGCCCCCTTAGCAGCCGCGCACATCACTGAAGTGGCCCGATGGACCGGCTGCCCGGATATCCGAAATATGTATGGGATTACCGAAGCCGCCAACTGGATCGCCGGAGCCTCAACCCTTAAAGGCCCAATTAAAGACGGCTACGTTGGCAAGCCCTGGGGCGGGGAAGTCGCCGTACTGGGCAAAAACGGCAAACCGCAAGCATTCGGCGAGGGAGAAATCCTCATTCGCTCCAACGCCTTGATGTCGGGATATCTCGATCGGAAAGACCTGACGGAGACGGTTCTCCATAATGGATGGTTCCATACCGGCGACAAAGGGGTGATCGATGAGGCCGGAGGCATAACCCTCACTGGGCGACTGAAAAACGAAATCAATCGGGCGGGCATGAAAATCTCGCCTGAAGAAATCGACCTGTTGCTGGAAAACCACCCCGCCGTCGCCGAGGCTTGCACTTTTGGTCTAGACGATTCTATTGCTGGAGAAATCGTTGCCGTCGCCCTAACCTTGAAGGAAGGGAAAACCTTTGCTGAAATGGATTTTCGGACTTGGTGCGGTGAGCGTATCCGGGCCGAATGCATCCCGGAGCGTTGGTTTGTTTTGACTGATATTCCAAAAACGGAAAGGGGCAAGCTCAACCGCGATACCGTCAAGGCCGTTTGCCTGAAGAAGGAGAACTAATGACCGCATCCTGGCAACCCGGGCACCCCATCATCCTTGAGACCGAACGCTTCCGCATTGCTCCCCTTCTGCCGCAAGCTCTTGATGCTACTTATGTTTCCTGGTGGAACGACGCAGAAGTGCAGAAAGGCCTCAATATGCCGGCGCGCAACTGGACGCTGGCCGATGCGCAACGGCATGTCCAAACATTCGACAATAGGCGTCGCTTTCATTTGGGCATTGCCGAAAAGGCCACGGGAAAACTCATAGGTTTTATTTCTCTATTTCGGGAGAACCATAAGCGCGTCCTCACTAATTCGGTCATCGGCGACAAGGCTTTTTGGGGCCAGCGCGTGGTGCTTGAAGTCCGCGATAGAGTTCTACGATTTATCTTTGAAGAAATGGACGCCTACAAAGTTATCGCCATAGTCAATGCTCGCAACCTCCCCTCCATATACAATTACAAGACTCAGGGGTTTAGCTGCGAGGCTATACTACGAGACCACGCCGAATGGATCGAAGGCGGAAGGGTCGATATGCTGCATTTCGGACTATTAAAACAGGAATGGGAAGAACGCAAAGCAGAAGGTAGGGCATGATCAAGAAAGCAGAGGCAGCGGCCCGTAAACTGTTAGCGGAAACCCTGTCGACAACCGTTCGACAGGTTCCCAAAGAAGCTCGTTTTGACAGCTTTGAACGCTGGGACAGCCTTATCCATATGCGGTTAGTTCTTTCCTTGGAGGAAGAATTGGAGCGTTCCCTGGAAACGGCGGAAATTCTTTCTATCGAATCTCTTTCTGACGTTGCGGAAATCCTGTCTAAGAAGAAATAGGCGGCAGGGAATCAAGCAGTTCCCGCCCATCCTTGGGGCGGTCCTGGGGTTGGCGCTCCAGCGCAGCCATGATCCAGTCGCTCAAAGCCTTGTCCATTTCGATATCGATATCTCTGGGCGGCGTCACTTGCTTACCGTATTCAGTTTCCGGGAGCCGTCCGGTGATCATTCGGTAAGCCATCGTACCAATAGAGTAAACATCGGTGCGTGCATCAACCAATTCAAAACGCTTGGCAAACAGTTCCGGACTGAGGTAGGCGCGCTGAGCCCCTAAACTGGGCAAGGGAGAAAACCCTTGCCCCTCAGGACCTTTCGCCATGCTGAGGTCCCCCAACCGCAACTTCCCACCCTGGCCAAGAAAAAAGTTAGTCGGATTGATATCACGATGAATGATCCCCTGATCATGCAGATAGGCTAAACCTTCCAGGCACTCCCGTAATACGGTAACCATTCGCGGTTCCGCCAGGGTTCTTGGCCTTGGTCTCAGAGGAGTCTGCACCCAAATCTCATTCCATAGGCTCGCTGGATGAAGCGGCATTAAGAAAAAAGGCGAATCGCCCTGTCTGTTCGTATGGAGACAGCGAACCAGATTTTCATGGGAAAGTTGGGAGATGGTGTCGAGTTCAAAAAGAAATCGTTCTTTAGATTTTTTAAGATCTTCTTCGGGAAACCTTTCAACCGCATCCGGGCGCTCAACTGCCGGCATAGGTTGATAGCGTTTAATCGCAACCAAGCGCCCGTTGCGGTCATCTTGAGCGACAAAAACCGTTGCGAAAAGCGACCGGTGTAGAGGATAGAGCAACCTTAGGTGAACTGGGGCCTGAGCCTCTTGTTGATCTTCTTTGCTACTCATGCTCATTCCCTTCCCTGAAAAACAAGTCAACCTACCTCCACTTTTAGGCTTCCGACAAGTCTATCGGATCGCCTAAAGTCTTTTCCATGAAAGTTCTATTGGTCAGCCGCCTCTATCCACCACACCCAGGAAGGGGATCGGCCTTTACCACACAAAGGCTTGCGGAAGAATTATCACGACTCGGGGTCGAGGTCGTCGTCATCAACTCGCCTGATGTCGTGGAAACGACAACTCGCTGGCATAACGGCGTGATGGTCTACGACATCCCAATCCCCAATTTTCGCAAACTTACTCAAGTGCGGGAACGAAAAGATCCACAGTCGCAAGCCGTCTTCAAACGCATGCTGACCCGGCGCAACGAAGTCATCGGTAATATCGTACAAATCATCAATAAAGAAGCGCCAAATGTCGTCCATACGATGACCACATCTTTTCCTCCTGGCCCGCTTTGGCGGAAGGTCAAAGAAATGGGATTTCCCATTGTCCACACTCTCCAACTTCACACCCTGCTTTGCCGCAATGAGCTGATGTTTAAGGAAGGCCGCCGCTGTGAAACCCCTTGTGACGACGAATGCAAAAAAATTGTCGAAACCGGACGAGAGGTTACACGTCATGTCGATGCGGTAGTCGGTTGCTCACAATTCATCACCGACCTGCATCTTGAACAGGGACTATTTCATGAAGCCACGGTTAAAACAGCTATATTCAACAGCACCCCAACCAACCCCTTACCCAAACGCCAGCGCCCTCCCCAACAACGCCTGCAAATCGGTTTTCTTGGGCAAATTTCTACCGACAAAGGGATTGGATGGTTATTGCGACAGCTTAAACGTCTGCCCACCGCCAATTACGACCTTTGGATCGCTGGCCGTGGAAGCCGACAAAATCAAACCGCTATTGAAAGACAGATAAAAAATCTTCCCGCCAAATTTATCGGCTACCAACCGGCAGACAAATTCCTCACCCATATCGATTTACTCGTCATACCGTCTTTGTGGGACGAACCTTTCGGGTTGATCGCGGCCGAAGCGCTTGCCGCCGGAACGCCCATCTTGACCGCCCGGCGTGGTGGACTGGTTGAAATTGCCGAATCCTCCAACGGGGTTGCCGAATTATTTGAGCCACAAACCCCAAGAACGTTTCTCACCAAAATCAACCGCCTCATCAAGAACCCGACCCCACTGCGAAACCCAAGTTTGCATGAGAAGTGTCGGGAAGCCGCCAAACGCTTTTCGGTCCAGCGCATGGCCGAAGAATACCTGTCGGTCTACGAAAAGTTTATTTGAACTACTCTGTTTTCGCCGATTTTTCCTTTTTTCCCGGCGAACGCTTCAGCCCTGCAGGTGGGTTCTTGGCTTCATTGGCAAAACTGTATCGGCCGAACAGCACACAGCCTTTCATGCCGGGGTCGCACTCGCGTCCGGTCACCTTGCCGCAGCTTCCTTCCTTGTAATGGGGGCACCCCCAGCCGCTCATTTTTCGCCCTCCAAATCATCGTTCTTTCTTATTCTAGATTCTCAGGCGACAAGGAGAAAGTCCTTGACCAGATGAAAGCGGCTCTTCGCCCATTTTTCGCCCGCAAGACTTTAACCCATCGCCAAGACCGCCTAACATGGAGCGATCTGAATTGACGAATTTGGGGCGACATCAATGCAACAAACCGTCTTGGTGGTTGGCGACGACGCGGAAGGACTTGCCTTTCTCATTAGAGTGCTGCGTAACGAGGTTAAGCTTCTTGAAGCCATGACCGAAGGGGCCGCTATGGCCCTATCGGCCGAGCACGTTCCCGATATTATAATCGTCGATCTGGCCTCCATAAAGCTCGACAGTCTTCACGTCATCGATACCCTGAAGACAACCATGCGGACAGCGGAAATCCCTATTCTCCTGCTTGCCGATTCAGAGCAGGACCCCAGTGTTGAGAAGGGGTTTTCCAAAGGGGCAACCGACGTCATCGCCCGGCCTTTGCGCCAATCGATCGTTCGGCATAGAGTCGGCAATCTGCTCGACCTGGTTCGTCTTCGCAAAGAGCGAATCACCCATGCGGCGACCGATGGCGTCACCGGCCTAGCCAACCGAAAATTGTTCGACGATCAGTTGGAAACGGAACTTTTGCGCGCCCAACGGCGCGGCGTTCCACTATCCATCGTCATCGCCGAAGTCGGCGAATTCCCCGCTTATGTTGAAGCCAACGGACGCCAGAACGGCGATGGGGCCTTGCGTGATGTGGCCGAAATTATGCGCTCCAAAGTACGGCGGCCAGGAGATTTATTAGCCCGCCTAGGCGATCATTTGTTCGCCTGTATTTTACCCGATACCGATGAACCGGGAGCGCTTGCCGTCGCAGAATTCTTCCGGGAAGGGGTCGAAAGCCTCGAACTGGCTTATCGGGCCGGGGAAAAGACGGAAACCCTACCCCTTATCACAGGCGTCGGCCACGCCCTGGCCAATGATGAAATCGACCGCTACCAGATTATTCTTTTGGCCGAGGAGGACTTGCAGGTCCACAAGCAATTGAGAGAAAATCCGGACTACCGGCCTTTCGAGGAAGAACCGGAGGAACCAGAGCCTCCTCAACCGGAAACCCCGACAATTCTCGACATTGATCCAGAACTTTTTAGGGCGCTCCGCCCCAAGCGCTAACGCGCAATCATCCCCATAAGGAAACTCTTGTGCAGTGCGGTAGGCCTGTGCAATATCACCACCACTTGAACAATCGGCAAATAAATTTGCAGAGGCGTTATGACCAAACCTCCTAAAATGTTTTTCCAGCCCCTCGCCATTGGCGCTCCCGAGCCCTTCCGGGAGGTTCCCATCGTACTGGAACGGATGATCCATTTCTTCCCCCCGCATGTCGAGAAAATGCGCGCCAAGGTTCCCGACATGGCCAAACAGGTCGATGTCCTGCTCGGCAATCTTGAAGACGCCATCCCCGCCGACGCCAAGGAAGCGGCTCGCGCTGGCCTCGTGGAAGTCGCCCAAAACGCTGACCTGAGCGGCACTAAGCTCTGGACCCGCGTCAACTGCCTTAACAGCCCCTGGTTCCTCGACGATGTTACCGAACTGGTCGCAGCCGCAGGCGACAAGCTTGACGTTATCATGTTGCCGAAAGTGGAAGGCCCTTGGGACATCCATTACCTCGATCAGCTTCTCGCCCAGCTTGAAGCCAAGCACGAGATCAAAAAACCGATCATGATTCACGCTCTGCTTGAAACGGCGCAAGGCGTAAAAGAAGTGGAAGCCATTGCGGCAGCCAGTCCCCGGATGCACGGCATGAGCCTCGGCCCGGCCGATTTGGCGGCTTCTCGCGGCATGAAAACCACCCGCGTCGGTGGCGGCCATCCTTTCTATGGCGTCCTGGAAGACCCACGCGAAGACCAAGGTGAACGCACCCTTTATCAGCAGGATCTTTGGCACTATACGGTCGCCAAAATGGTCGATGCTTGCCAGACCTACGGCATCAAACCTTTCTACGGCCCGTTCGGCGATTTCGCCGATGATGCGGCTTGTGAGGCACAGTTCCGCAACGCCTTCCTTCAAGGGTGCGTCGGCGCATGGTCGCTGCACCCCAAACAAATCGATATCGCTAAGCGGGTCTTCAGCCCGGACGTCAAAGAAGTGCTGTTCGCCAAGAAAATTCTCGAAGCCATGCCTGATGGCACGGGAGCCGTAATGATTGATGGCAAAATGCAGGACGACGCCACATGGAAACAGGCCAAGGTGATTGTCGACTTGGCCAAACAGGTCGCGGAAAAAGATCCGGAGATGGCCAAGGCTTACGAAATGGATTAAGCACAGCAACCTTAATCAAACGATTAAACGGCCCCGCCTTATTGGGGCCGTTCAGACTGCTGACAAAGTCCTCGCTTTATGCGGGGACTTTTGATTCAATGTTTTATGTTAAAAAAGCCAACTCCCCAGCAGACAGAACTTGAGATGGTAACTTTGGAGTCTCTGGTTCCGTCGGATCA
>Ga0209475_10000341_pt1 | contig 113424 bp, 105 predicted proteins | sample tdDd471_FD_187128 | JGI IMG/M metagenome (GOLD analysis project Ga0209475, IMG submission 187128) | Marine sediment microbial communities from the Atlantic coast under amendment with organic carbon and nitrate - tdDd47.1 (SPAdes)... | ecosystem: Environmental > Aquatic > Marine > Coastal >... | reverse complement strand
GATTTCAAATTTTTTATTTTTAATAGCATCTTTAGTAATGTCTTTTTCTAATTCCCTAATGAGTTCTAACTTTCGTTTGTTGATAACAATTTTATCTATTGTTGGTTTAACATATTCCAGTGGTGCTGTGCTATTTCTAAGTAACACATCGTTAATATGCACCAAATATAATCCTAATGAGTCTTTGAGTTGTATAAAATTAGATTTTTTTAACAGTTCGTTTCTGTTTTCACTGGTAATTGGAGGGATTTTATCTACCACTTGGTCGGCTTTTACCCAAACAGAATCTTTTAATGAAAAAGATTTAAACTGAATGGAAATGGAATCCAGCTCTTTTTTATCTGTCTCGTTAAAACGCTTGAATTTGGTTTCCACATCCTTTAAATCCAATCGGTTTTCGTCTATGTTAATATATCTTAGTTTTATTAGGTCTTCATTTAAAACAAACACCTGTTTGTTATCGTTATAATAGGCTTCCATTTCCTCTATGCTCACCACAGTATCTATGTTTTTGGCCACCAAAGCTTCCAAATAAGCTTTGGAATACAGATCGTTTTTATATTCCATGGCCAATTTATTGAATGCTTCCTGTTTGGCTTCGGTAAGGTTGCGCTTGGCTCCACTTACCAACAACTGCTCGGTTGCCCAACGATTTATGAAATTTGTAACAACCACAGCACTGTCTTGAGGTGACATGCCTTCTTTAAGCAAAGACTGAATGTCTTCCTCGTATAAATAAGTGTCGTTTACCCTTGCAATCGCTTTTCGGTCGTCTGTTTCTTTAAAAAAATCGCAGGACTGCAACAGCCAGGTTAAAGCAAGTATAAATAATATCTTTATGGTTAATCTCAATAGATTATTTGTTTAATTGTTTTTTTACGCTTTCAAGCACATCTTGATTTACATTTACCTGGTATTTTTCTTCCAAGCTCAAGATCCAATTGGCTTCTTTATGGTTTTGGAAATCACTAATAACGGCACCTTTAGCCTCTTCGAAACTCTTTGTTTCTTTTGGCAGCACTTCTTTTACATTGGCTACAATATAACCTTCGTTAAATTTGTATATGTCTGAAACACCTGTTTTAAATTTAAAATCTGCTGGTAAAGATTGATGTTGTGCATCCATGATTCCTGATGTGAAGATAACATCTATTTCACTTTCTGAATTTAAGGCTGCTTTAATTTGTTCTGGTGTTTGATTGTTTTGCAGTAATTTTTGAACTTTTTTAATAGTGGTTTTTTTTGCCGAAGAAGCTACCACTGCATCCACTCTTTGATTCCAAAAGTAATTGTCCTTATGGTTGTTATAATACGTTTGCAAACCTACAGAATCTTTTTTAGCTGCGTTCCATATTTCGGTTTCCATTAAATCGAACAACAACAAACCATCCCTATATTCTTCAACAATATTGGCGTAATCTTGGTTTTCCACTTCCAACCTCTCTTTTTTATATTGCAGCAATTCGTTTTCCAAAAACGCATGGTAGCTGTTAACCACTAGGGTTTTTATGCTCATTTTTGGCATTTGGCGTCTTTGGTTTTTTACCAAATACTGGCCAAAGTCCTCATAAACTATTTGCTTCTCTTGAATTTTGATTAATGGTTCTTGAGCTTTAAAATCTGTTGGAAGCACCCATTTTCCAATAAAGTAATTGTCATTTAATATGGATTCAAAATAGCTTAAATCTGGTGTTGCATCACTTACTTGGTATTGTTGTTTTAGGTTGTTCAATAACGACTCGTTAATTAATTGCGAACGGGAATCCCTTTTAACTTTCTCTTCAAGTTCAGCTTTCATGTCTTCAAAAGATGCAACCGGTTTTTTTCCATAAAGCTTAATAATGTGCCAACCATATTCGGTTTCAAAAGGTTTTGATATATCTCCAACATGTTCCAGGGCAAATGCCTGGTTTTCAAATTCAACAGAACTCAATTGTCCTCCGGTAAATGGAGCCAACATTCCACCTTTGCTTGCTGAACTTTGGTCTTCGGAAAACTGTTTGGCCAAAGCTTCAAAATCTTCACCTTGCTGCAGTTTTAAATAAATATCGTTAATTCTGGATTCTGGCTTATCGTGAGGCCTATCTTTTTTCTGGTTGCTAATCATGATGTGTGCCACTGTTCGTTCTCCACGTGACTCCCTTTTGTCCTTAACCCAAACAATATGATACCCAAACCTGGTTTTAAATGGCATGGACACCTCGCCTACTGGTGTGTTATATGCAGCTGTTTCAAAATTGTACACCATTTTAAATGCTGAAAAATAGCCTAAATCTTCGGCATAAACGGTTTTTCCGTTATGGATGTCTTTTTTAACTGTTTCAAAACCTTCTTGCATCACTCTATCGCGCAATTTCAGCAACTTATTGTAAGCTTGCAAGGTGTCTTCTGGGGTTGGGTTATCATCTAATCGAATAAGAATATGGCTTGCATCCACTTCGGTGGTCATTCTTTTGTAAGCTTCCTCTATCAGTTCGTCAGTTACTTTGGAGTCTGTTAAATAGTTACTTGCCAATTGCGATTTGTAACTTGAAAGTTCGTTTAAGTAAGACGGTTTCTTGTCCAAGCCCAAAGCTTCAGCTTCTTTTAATTTAAGTTTGTAATTGATAAACAATTTTAAATATTCGTCCACATCTTTTTGTGACTCGTCTTTCACCAAATCGATGTTTTTATTGAAAACCTTTGTAAACTCAGAAACATATACAGGATCGTTTTCAACAGTAAACAGCACTTCATCGTTTGGGTTTTGAGCATTGCTTGCGAAAAAACACAAAGAAAAAACTGCAATTAAAAAATATTTATTCATGTTGTTTTTTATTTTGATACGATTGCAAAAGTAGTAATATTAAGCTATATAACAAGCTGCATTAACAAACGGTTTTGAAAGTTTTTTAGTATCTTGTATTTATCTGTTTTTAAAAATTAAAATATCGTATCTTTAATATCCTAAAATGAAATTGTCATGAAATATACCACTGAAATTGTTGTCCATATTCCATTAAACGATTTTATTAAAAAATTAAACCACGCTGAAAACATGAAGCATTGGCAAAGAGGTTTGTTAGGTCATGAATTTATTCATGGAACTCCCGGAGACATTGGATCTAAAATGAAATTGAAATACCAAATGGGCAAAAGGCAAATGGAATTGGTTGAAACCATTACCCACAAAAAATTGCCTTATGAATTCCATATGATGTATGATGCGAAAGGCATGCAAAACATTCAAGAGAATTATTTTGAAGAAACACCCGAAGGGCATACTAAATGGACAAGCATAAGCGAATTTATTCCATCCAGTTTTATGCTAAGAATGATGACCTTACTTATGCCTGGAACTTTTAAAAAACAATCGAAACAATACATGCAAGATTTTAAGAATTTTGCAGAAAAAGGAATTTCCGTATCACATGAGAAAACTTAAATTGATTTGGGACTTTAAAGGTCCCGATGCTGCCACAACAGCCGAACACCATAACATACATTTAAAGGAATATATTACAGCAAAACAATTGCCATTGAACATTACTGGTTGTGAAGTGTTGAACGACATGCATGCCATTGCGTATATGGTTGTTGATGAAGCAGATATGAAGCCCATTCGCGATGCTTTAAAACCTCATAGAGGACAAGTTTACAATGACCAATGAAATTTCAAATTCCAAACCCATAAGTCAATAAAGTAGGTTATTAACAACTATTAAATTGAAGTTTATAATGATGAGCAAGAATGCTGCTACAGTGTTCATTTTCTAGGCTTAGTTGGAATTAAGCATTTTAGTTTTTTAAATCTATTTGTTTTAAATTTTCCATTCTGTTTCTAATCAAAAATGCATCAATTGTTTCAAAATGCTCTATAACTCTTTGGTCTTTAAACTCGAACACCTTTTGCGACAAGCCTTGCAGAAAATCCCTATCGTGAGATACTAAAATTAAAGTTCCATCGAAGGCTAATAAGGCTTCTTTTAAAACATCCTTAGATTTTAAATCCAAATGGTTTGTAGGTTCATCCAAAATAAGCAAGTTTACTGGCTCTAAAAGCAATTTTACCATTGCCAATCTGGTTTTTTCCCCTCCAGAAAGCACACTTACTTTCTTGTCTATATCGTCTCCTCCAAACATAAAACGACCCAAAATATTTTTTATCTGGGTTCTAACATCTCCTTCTGCAACCTCATCAACTGTTTGGAACACAGTTAAATTCTCATCCAGTAAAGAGGCTTGGTTTTGTGCAAAGTAACCTACCTTAACGTTGTGTCCCAAACTACATTTACCTTGAACCTCAATTTCTCCCATAATGGCTTTAATCATGGTAGATTTACCTTCGCCATTCCGTCCAACAAAACATACTTTTTCACCTCTGGAAATGGACATGTTAGCATTTTTAAACACCACATGATTTCCATAGGATTTACTTAAATCCTGAACTGATACAGGATAATCTCCCGAACGTATGGATGGTGGAAAACGCAGTTTTAAAGACGAAGTATCTATTTCATCAATTTCAATAATCTCAAGCTTTTCCAACATACGCTCCCTGGAACTCACTTGATTGGTTTTTGAATAAGTCCCTTTAAAGCGCTCAATAAAAGCCATATTATCTGCAATAAACTTTTGCTGTTCTTGATAGGCTTTTATTTGATTGGCTCTTCGCTCTTCACGTAACTGCAAGTAATGCGAATAATTGGCTTTGTAATCATATATGCGACCCATGGTTACCTCAATGGTCCTGTTGGTAATATTATCAATAAATGCTTTGTCATGTGAAATTACCATTACAGCTTTGGCTTTGTTGATTAAAAAATCTTCCAACCAGATTACCGATTCAATATCGATATGGTTGGTAGGCTCGTCCAAAAGGATTAAATCTGGTTTTTGAAGAAGGATTTTTGCCAGTTCTATCCTCATGCGCCAACCACCACTGAATTCACTGGTCAATCGATGCAAGTCTTCACGTTTAAAACCCAAACCCCTAAGTGCTTTTTCCACTTCGGCATCGTAATTGACATCTTCTAGAGCGTAGTATTTTTCACCTAAATCGGACACCTTTTCAATAATGGACATGTATTCATCCGATTCATAATCCGTTCTGGTTTCCAAAGCCTTATTTAATTTTTCCATTTCATCTCGCATCTCAAAAATATGCTTGAACGCTTTGGAAGCTTCTTCAAAAACAGTACACTTATCTTCGGTCAATAAATGTTGTGGCAAATAGGCAATTACAGCATCTTTTGGAAACCTAACATGACCACGAGTAGGTTTTTGTTCGCCTGCAATAATTTTCATCATGGTTGATTTTCCAGCACCATTTTTGCCCATTAAGGCAATCTTGTCATTTTCATTTACAACAAAAGACACATCTTTAAACAAGGTTTGTCCACTAAATTCTACTGCTAACGCATCTACTGAAATCATGTTCTATTTTTTGAGTGCGCAAAATTATGCAAAAGAAAAGATATAATTTAAAATTAAACGCGAAGAATTCCACATAATGGCAGCAATCCATCTGCAATAAAGCAATGCCAGGCAGGAATGTACCTGTAACTGGTTAAGGCAATAATTGGAAACTTTGTTCCAGAACTTTATAGAATTGGGGAAAACAATCTGGCCAATTTATCCAAGAACCTGTAAACTGCCGGTCTTTTTTCCCACTCTATTAAATCCAGTTGCGAAGTGCCTTCCACATCTTTATAAAAGGTAGTTTTTAATTCTTCAGCTATTTCTTCATCATAAACAATGGCACTAACCTCAAAATTCAGATCAAAACTCCTAACATCCATATTTGCTGTTCCAACAATGGCTATTTCATTATCAATAACCATGGTTTTTGCATGTACAAATCCTTTAGTATAACGATAAATTTCCACACCAGATTTTAACAAGTCCAAATAATAGGAACAAGCAGCAGCATTAACCAATTTAGAATCTGAATTGTTTGGGACTATCAATTTTACCTTTACACCACTTTTTGCAGCAATAAGCAAAGCGTCCATGATGCTTTTGCTTGGTATAAAGTAAGGTGTGGTAATAAGCACTTCCTTTTCTGCTAAATTAATGGCTTGCAACAATGCAAATTTAATGGTTGGCACATCGGAATCTGGTCCACTGGCGGTTATTTGGACATATTTATCTTGTTGACATTGAAATGATTGATAATCTGGAAAGAATTTGCTATTGATTTCCATGTGGTCTTGTGCGCAAAAATTCCAATCGCATAAAAACAGGTACTGTAAATACCACGTTGCAGGTCCTTCAATTTTTAAATGGGTATCCCTCCAATACACTTTGTTTTTGTTAGGCTCTGTATTAATGTATCTGTCGCTCACATTGATTCCTCCCACAAACGATGTGTGTCCATCTATAATGATGATTTTTCTGTGATTTCTATAATTGATTCTATTGGCAAAGGCAATAAGTTTTATTTTGTAAAAAGGAAACACTTTAACACCACCTTCACGCAACCTTTTTACTTGTTTTTTTCTGATGGAACGACTCCCGAAATCGTCATAAATAAACCTTACCTCAACACCTTCAGATACTTTTTTTAAGAGCAGATCAATAATTTGAACTCCAATGTTATCATCTTCAAAAATATAATATTCTATATGGATGTGCTCTTTGGCTTTTGCAATGTATTCCAGGACATCTGGGAATTTTTCTTCACCATTGATAAGTAATTTTACGTTGTTATTGTTTGTTAAAGGGCTTAAATTATCTTTTAAAATAAGGTTTACCAATTTTTTGTTTTCTTGAACTGCTTCATCTCCTTCTTTTAAAACACCTTTGGAATACGAAATGAGCTCTTTTTCGAGGTTTACCTGAATGTTTTCATTGGTTTTTAATTTTTTATCATACATTTTCCGGATGCGATAATTCACTCCAAAAGAAAAGTAAATTAAGATCCCTACAATAGGAACAAAGATTACCAGCAATAAATAGGCTAAAGCTTTTGTTGTGTTTTGAGTGTCTTCAATTACACGATAGCTCACCAACATTAAAACAATAACATAAATTATTTCCAGGATTAAGATATAGTCCATAAATTAAAGTACTTAGTAGCAGGTATTAATTGTTGTTGACACGTTGCAAATCTAAATCATGAAAATCGAAACTAAAATCGATATTTGGCGAAATGCCTTTCATTTTAATGCTTTGCGCTTTGCCGTTTTCGTCTAAATAAAACATCACAAAAGCATCTGCATTCATATCTTGATACTCCCATTTAACAGCAAAGGTATTCGCTTTATAATATTGTAATTCGCCATTTAACTTAGGAGATCGATAGGATTTAATCCAAAGTTTTCCGTTTTTATTGAACACTTCCATCTTTCCAAACCAATTATCCTTATATATGCCCAAAAAATCATTCTCGTTTATTTTTACTTTTTTATTGGCTTGAACCGTTTCCCAGACCTGCTTGGTAACAAGATCCCCTTCTGCCTGGCTTTCCTTAAAATAGTTATAAAATTTTTCGGTCCATTGGTAGTCGTCCAATCCTAAATAACCATCTACAATGGTTCTGGAAACTGCCAGAAAAACACCTGCACCTCCTGGTTCTGTATTGGTAAGCACAACCACTCCAACATTTAAATCTGGTATTAAAACGGTTCTACTTAACATGCCTGGAAGCCCTCCTGTGTGAGAGACAACCATGTTCCCCTTTTTATCTGTTAAATCCCACCCCAAACCATATCCAGCAAAATGAGAATTATACCTAGGATTTCTATTAACATCTGTAGTGGTATGTATTTTCCACATTTCATGCTGACTTTCAACAGAGAATAATTGTTTGTTCAGATTTTCGCCATATTTCCCTTGGTTTAAATGTAGCAGCATCCACTGGGACATATCATTTACGTTGGAATAAATGCCTCCAGCTGCGCCATTTATCATCTCTTGAAAATTTGGCAGCACTTTAAAGTCGCCAGTTGCTGTATTGTGTGGCAAGGTCAAATTACTTGTATCTTCAATAAGGTTGAGAGCAGCATAGGAATTATCCATGTTCAAGGGCTTAAAAATCCTTTCTGTGATAAAAGCTTCCCAAGTCATCCCACTTTTTCTGGCAATAAGTTCTCCTGCTACCAAATACAACAAGTTATCATAATCAAACTGAGTCCTGAACGCTGAAACTGGCTTGAAATATTGAAAACTGGAAAGCAAATCGTTTATTGTGAAATCAGATCCATCTGGAAAAAACATTAAATCTCCAACCCCTAAGCCAAGCCCGCTTCTATGTGTAAGTAAATCTTGAATATTAAAATTCTCGGTCACGTAGGCATTGTACATTTTAAATTCTGGAATGTGGTCTATTACTTTATCTGTCCAATTTATTTTTCCATCTTCCACCAAAAGTGCCAGAGCTGTTGTTGTAAAGGCTTTACTATTGGAGGCTATGGCAAAATTACTGTGTTGGTTTACTGGTTTGTTTGTTTGTTTTGAAAGCACACCATACCCTTTTTCATGAATAATACCACCATCTTTTACAATGGCAACAGCAACACCTGCCACATTAAACTTATCCATGGCATCTGTAACCAGGCTATCTACTTGCAATGAGGATAATTGCCCAAAAGCAGAAAAGATCAAAGTAAGAAAAAGACTTGTTGATAGTAAGAAACGCTTCATCTGTAAGGAATCCATATAATTGGTTGGTTTTAATTAGAAGTTAATTTTAAAGGTAATTATTTATTGGTTATTATCCTATTTATACTTTTTAAACACCTAAAATATTAAAACTTCAATAAAAGTCTGTTTGGATATTTTAGAGATCAAAAAACACGCTCATTTTTAATGATAATAATATTAGTAATTTTCTTACATTTTTTCATTTTATCGGATTTTTTTGCATTTTGTAGATGTTTTTTGAAATATTTATCTATATTTGTCTCGATAAACAATTTAAAACTAACTCCAATGAAATTAATCTACCCTAAATTAACCACAAGATATTTACTTGTGTTTTTATTTTTCACCATGAGCTTTTTGAATGCACAAACAAGTGATTCTGAGAAAGCTAACGAGTATTTGAACCAGAAAGGTGAAGTCAATTTTAATTTTCAAATTAACGACCCTTCAGAGCTTAAAGAATTTACATCGAACATGTCTATTCTCAATTATGACCCAACAACCAAAACTGTTTATGCTTGGGCCAATACAAAACAATTTAAACAATTTGAGAGATTAGGTATTTCATATAAAGTAAAAGCTGAAGACAATGAAGCTTATGGTATTGTGATGAGCAACGAGTTGCCTACAAACCAAAGAATGGGACCTTACCCTTTAACCTTCCCATTATCTGCTTATCCAACTTATGCAGATTACGAGCAACAGATGCAAGAATTTGCCATTAATCATCCAGATATATGTGAATTGGTTGATATAGGTGGAACAACGGAAGGGGTTGCTGGAGGGGACAAAAGATTGTTATTTGTAAAACTATCTGATAATATTTCCACAGCTGAGGCTGAACCTAAGGTGATGTATACATCTTCCATGCATGGAGATGAGATTACAGGATACCCTTTAATGTTGAACCTAATCAATTATTTTATTACTGCCTACAAAGACACAGGACATCCTGATCATCTCAGAATAAAAAATTTAATTGACAACTCTGAGGTTTGGATTAACCCGATGGCAAATCCAGATGGAACATATTATAATAATGCTTCAAACACTTCTGTGGCAAACGCAAGAAGAGCCAATGCCAATGGTGTGGATTTAAACAGGAACTATCCAGATAACGTGGCTGGACCACACGATGACGGTAACCCTTACCAAGTAGAAACACAACACTTTATGACCTTAGCAGAAAATAACCATTTTGTTTTGTCTGCTAATTTCCATGGAGGAACAGAAGTGGTTAACTATCCTTTTGATAATACCTATACAAATCATGCTGACGACGATTGGTTTTTTCTAGTAAGTAAAGAATATGCCGTGAACTGTCAAAATGATGGTCCAAGTGGATATATGGATGCCACTTATGCAAATTCCCAATGGCCAGGAGTTACTGAGGGAGCTGATTGGTACCAAGTATTTGGTGGCCGTCAAGACTTCATGAACTTTTATCATCAATGTAAAGAAATTACCATTGAGCTTTCAAATACTAAATTAATTCCATCAAACCAATTAGTAAACCATTGGAATTATAACAGAGAAGCTCTTATAGAATATTTAATTCAAGGAACCTACGGTTTTCAAGGTTTTGTTAAAGATGCTGTTACTGGAGACCCTGTTGAAGCTACCGTTACACTGGTTGGTCATGATGCAGTTGGCTCTCATACAGTAAGCAATTTGCCTTTTGGGGATTTTTACAGACCCGTTATAGCTGGAACTTATGATTTAAGATTTGAGTCTCCTTGTTATCAAACATTTACACTTACCAATCAAACCATAGCTAATTATCAAACCAAAGCTTTAGGAGATATTTTATTAACACCTTTAACTGTAACAGCTCCAACTAGCTTAAGTACTTCTGGCACGGATTCCAGTTCTACCAATGTTAGCTGGACAGCAACAACTGCAGATAGTTTTGATATAAGATATAGAATGGTTGGAGCCCCATCTTGGACTGAAATTTTGGGAGTGACTTCCAATCCATATCAAATTACAGGATTGTCTCCAAATACCACTTACGAATTCCAGGTAAAATCCTATTGTGGCTCGAATAGCACTACTTACTCTGGTTCACAACAGTTTACCACTACAAGTATTAATTATTGTAATGCTCAAGGTAATAATGTTAACGATGAATATATTGGCAATGTTTCTATAAACGGCACAAACCATAATACCGTTTCAAATACCTCTTCTGGTTATTCAGATTTTACTGCAAGCTCCATTTTCCCAGATTTAGATATTGTTTACAATGCAACAGGAAACTCCATTAGTGTAACTAAACATTGGACAGGAGACTCTTATAGAGAAGCCGTGTCTGCTTGGATAGATTTTAACCAGAATGGCACGTTTGAAACCAATGAAAAAATATTTGGAAGTTCCTCCTCCACAACTGCTACTGTTAGTGGCACGTTTGATGTTCCTAGCAATGCCTCTTTAGGCAGCACACGTATGCGTGTTCTAATGAAATATTACAGTGGCAGTGGCAATAACGCAAACAACCCTTGTGAAACATTTAGTTATGGGGAAGTTGAAGACTACTCGATAAATATCACGAATTCCACTCTAACTATGGATTCATTTAATGATAACAATGTGTTAATATATCCAAATCCTTTTAAAAGCACTTTAAGCATCAATTTACCAAACAACCATGCTTTACGTGTTCAAATATTGGATATCACTGGAAGAGTGGTTACTCAAATTGATAACATGACACCAGTGAACAAAACCATAGAATTACATAATAACAGTCATTTATCTGCAGGAACCTATTTTATAAAACTTACAGATAAGGCCTTGAATACAACTGTTATAAAAAGAGTTATAAAACAATAAATTATAAGAATTTCCATAAAAAAGGTTGACACCGGCTGGTGCCAACCTTTTTATAAGGACTTGTAAAACAATATGTTAAAAACACATATTGCATTTCATCGAATAAATTTGCATTTCATGGATTAAAAATTTACATTTGTCCCTAAGCTATTAACAATTAATTATTTAGTCCCAAACTAAAATTAACCACTTATGAAAAATTCTACTCATTCAGTACGAAAGTACCTGTTGCTATTCAGTGTCCTTTTATTTTCAAGTTATATTTTTTCTCAAGTCACTCTATACTCTGAAAATTTTCAAGATGATTTGGGAGGATGGAGTATTTCATCAAACAATTCTAGTAATGGTTGGTTTAATCGTGGAACCAATAACGCACATAATTCTGGCAATACAGGAAGATATATTTATTCAAGACAATATGGTTGGTGGAATGAATACAACAACAATACTTCTATTATTGCGACTAGTCCAACAATCGACTTAAACGGCTATACCAACATTACCTTAAATTTGGATATTTGGTATCGCACTGAAACGGATTGGGATGGCATGAAAATAGAATACTCATTAAACAATGGTAGCACTTGGAACGATTTGGGCTCTGTAAATTCTAACTGGTATAATGATACAGATGTAGACGCATTTAACAATGATGAAGATGGTTGGTCCGGGAATAGTGGAGGCTGGTTAAACAGAAGCATAAACTTAACTGCTGAGAACCCAAATTTTGATACAAGTACCCAAGTACGATTCAGGGTTTTATTTGCATCAGATGGATCACAAACCGACAGAGGAGTTGCTTTTGATGAAATATTAATTGAAGGAGATTTGGCTACTCCTCAACCTGAAATCAACTTAGTTGGAAATGGTAACACCATAAACAACAATGACACAACACCATCGGCTACTGATGACACTGATTTTGGCTCCATTAGTTCTGGTTCTACATTAGACCATACGTTTACTATTGAAAATATAGGAACAGCTACCTTAAATTTAACTGGTGGTACACCTTTAGTAGATATTACTGGCGATGCAGCATTTACAATTCTTACGCAACCTAGTGGCAATACTATCGCCACAAGTAGTAGCCGAACCTTTGTAGTTCGCTTTGCGCCTACGGGTAACGGTACGGTATCTGCTGATATTTCCATTGATAATAATGACAGTAATGAAAATCCATACACGTTTAGGGTTCAAGGTACAGGAGTCGCTCCTTTAACAGAAGGGCCTGGAGGAGTAACCAATGATTTAGCACTTTGGTTAAAAGGAACTGATGGTTTAAGCTACACTAGTGGAGATCCTGTTACCTTATGGGCTGACCAAGGTCGGGGTTCAAATGCCACTTTACATGCGACTGGACAGGAACCAACTTATTACGATACACCTTCGCAAAATGTGAATTTTAATCCTGTTGTCAATTTTGACAATATTGCCACTGAGGCAGATGGGGATTTTACTTTTACAGCAACACCACAACAATTTCTAACTGGCACTTCTGGATATTACACTAACGATATATTTGCAGTTGTGATTCCAAACCAGACGGTAAATTCCTCATTCGGTAGTATGGACATTTTTTGCTCTGATCATGATACAGGCACTACAGAAAATGATGGTTCAGGAATTGGTTTTGGGGCTTATTCGCAAAGATTTAGTGGTGAAGTTTTATGCTATGCATACGCAATGTCCAATGGTTTAGACAATGGATATGGTGTGTCTCAAAATGGTACTTCTTATACTTACGATAATGTTGGGATTATAAATGCCAGACATAATGATGCAGTTACAGCACAAGAATTATATTATAATGCCATAAATAAAGTTAACAACACCTCAGATGCTGGAGCTTTTGGAACAATAGCAGATGGAAAATTCTGGATTGGCCGAAGTGAAGGGTGGAGAGGTAGTTTAGATGGAAGGGTATGCGAAATCATTACTTTTTCTTCAAGAAAAAACGATAATGATTTAACCCAAGAGCGTAACAGAATCCAGTCCTATTTAGCTATTAAATATGGTATCACGCTTGGTGTTAATGGTACCTCACAGGATTATGTAGATAGTGCTGGAAACATTATTTGGGATGTTAACACAGGTACGCCTGCCGAAGATGTTTTTAATTATGATATTGCAGGTATTGGTCGTGACGATGATTCTGATTTACTCCAAAAGCAATCTCGAAGCGTTAATAATGCCTTAGATGGCTCAACACGTGGACAAGGTGTATTGACGATAGGTATTGGAAGTATTGCAAATACCAATAATCTAAATACAAACACTGAGCTTGAAGATAAAGAGTTTCTTGTTTGGGGAAATGATGGTGTGGATTTAGATAATCCTGCTGTAGTGGTAGATGTGGACATGAGTACAGACATCACTCCTAGCATTCCAGGAGGAACCCATGTGCAATTTAATGGTATTGCCAGAACATGGAAGGTTGTAGAAAACGTAGGACCAGGTGGAGATATCCCTGCTGTAGAAGTTGCTATCTTAAAAAGCGCTGTAAGAACAGCAACACCTCCTAATGGACGTTATTTAATGTTCATCTCTGATACTCCTAACTTTGATCCAACAGCAGATTATCGTGTGATGACTGAAGGTTTCAATGAATTGGGCGAGGCCATCGTTAAAACCAATTACGATTTTGACGGCACCAAATACATTACTTTTGGTTGGGCTCCAGAAGTTCCATTTATACGTTCAGTATATTTTAATGGTACTAGCAATTATATTGACATGGAAGATGCATTGGACTTAAATGCCTCTGAATTTACCATGTCTGCATGGGTAAACAGAAAAGCCAACTCTTTAAACAAGTCTATACTATCCAAACGTGATGCTGCCTATACGCAAGGTTACGATTTTAAAATTAATGCAACTGGAAAGTTTGAGGTTTCTTGGAAAACTTCTACCGGATCCTTACAACAAATTATATCAAATACCACAATTCCAGAAGACACTTGGCATCATTTGGCTGTAATATATCAAAGTGGCACTGCCTATTTATATATTGATGGTGTGTTGGATAAGCAAGAAAACAAAACTGCCCCAAATAACACAACGGAATCATTCTATATTGGTGCAGCCTCAAAACTAACCCCTCAAGCGTTTTTCCACGGAAACATAGATGAAGTTCGTGTTTGGGATATGGCTCTAGATATCGATCAGTTAAGATATATCATGAACCAAGAAATTGAAAATAATGCTGGGTTTGTTGGTGCCTTGTACTTTATTGGAAAAGGTATTTCCCCTACCAAAAACGAAGTTGCAAGCATTCCATGGTCTAGTTTAGCAGGTTATTACCCAATGACAACCTATACCTATACCAATACCAAGGATGAATCTGGAAATGGACATCAAGGAGCTTTAAGACACTTAAGAACGGTAGACAGACAAACAGCACCTTTGCCATATATATCGAATGGAACAGGAAACTGGGATACCAATGCGACATGGATAAATGGTGATTTACAAACCATTCCTGGTGCAAATTCCATTGTGGACAATACCGTAACTGTAGATTGGAACATAGTGGAAACCGATCACAACATTCTTATGAACAACAGCAGCTTGGCTGCAGGAACCAATGGAAACAGAACCTTACTGGCTCTCATTAATAGAGATAACGAAATTACCATAGATGGAGACAATACAGCTCAAGATGGTTTTGGTTTAACTATCACACATTATTTACAGTTAGATGGAAAAATCGATCTTGAAGGCGAATCGCAACTCATTCAAACCATTGATAGTGATCTTTCTGTGGGTACATCTGGAATTTTGGAAAAAGACCAACAAGGTGTAAGGGATTTATTTACTTATAACTACTGGAGTTCGCCTGTAGGTTATACTGCAACAGCAAATCCTAACAATTATAGTTACACGCTTAACAATCATATTTTTAAAGATGGAACCAATTCTTTATCTCCAACCAATATATCGTTTATTGGAGGCTATAATGGTACCTCTGGTTCTCCTATCGGGATTGCACATTATTGGATATGGAAATTTGGCAATATGCCTAGTGGTGATTATTCTGCGTGGCAACATGTTAGAAATACAGGAACCATTAAAGCTGGAGAAGGATTTACCATGAAAGGTGTAGCCAACACAGCTGGAAATTTAACTTTGGAACAAAATTACGTGTTCCAAGGAAAACCAAACAATGGAGATATTTTAACATTAAACCTAAATGCCGGTAACGACTACCTAGTTGGTAATCCGTATGCATCTGCCTTAGATGCAGACCAGTTTATTTTAGACAATGGCCCATTAATAGATGGAGCTGGCACAGACCCATTAATAAGTGGAACCCTATATTTCTGGGAACATTGGGGAGGTGGATCACATGTCACTTCTGAATATCAAGGTGGCTACGGCACATACAACCTATCAGGTGGTGTTGCTGCTGCAGCTTATGGAACCCCAGACCCAGATGTGGCTCAAGTGGGAACTGGAACCAAACGTCCTGAAAGATACATTCCTGTTGGACAAGGATTCTTTGTTACAGGTGAAACTACAGGTACCATTAATTTTAATAATGGTCAGCGTAGATTCCAAAAAGAAGGAACTGGATCTTCCCTATTTATTAGACAAGCCCAAGATGGACAACAAACCACAAATGAATCGGCAGATACCAGAATGAAAATCCGTATTGGTTTCAACTCTGTAAACACCATTCACAGACAGTTATTGCTTACAGAAGACACCAGAGCTTCTTTAGGTTTTGATTGGGGATTTGATGGCTTGCTTTACCAAAATCAAATGGATGACATGTATTGGTTGCTAAACAGTGAAAAATACACCATACAAGGTATAGACAATGTTTCGGAAAGCACTGTGCTTCCAATAGGTGTTCATACTTCAGATCCAGGTTTAAACAATATTGTTATTGATATTTTAGAAAACGTACCTGATAATTTAAACATCTATGTTCATGATAAGGAATTGAATATTTATCATGATTTAAGAGATACTAAATATGAAATTTACTTAGAGGCCGGAACATACTTAGACCGTTTTGAAATTACATTTACAAACCAAGCTTTAAGTGTAGAAGAAACTGAAATGTCAAACTCCATATCAGTATCTTATATCAATACCAATGAAAGCATTTCGATTCAGAATCCTACACTGATGAAGATTAAATCTATTGAAATGTTCAATGTTATCGGTCAATCCATATTCACTGTGGATGAAGTAAAAACCGAAACTCAAACAGAAATTAAAACAAACAAATTAAGTGCTGGAACTTATATTATTAAACTAAAAACCGAATTTGGCTTGGTTAATAAAAAAGTGTTAGTCAATTAATATGTTGCCCAAATCTATTATAAATTAGACTATGCTTTTGAGAGAGGAGTCCTGGAAAAATTTTCAGGGCTCTTTTTTTAGCCTTTAAAATAAAAATAGACACAAACTAATTGAAGTTTGTGGCTATCTTAATAATACACAATAAAATTTATTGAAGCTTAGAAATTAGATCTTTTAAAGTTACCGTTTCTTGCTCTCCAGATCTCATGTGTTTTAATGTATAACTATCAGATTTTAATTCCTTCTCACCTACTAAAACAACAAAAGGAATGTTTCGTTTGTTAGCGTGATTCATTTGCTTTTTCATTTTAGCAGCATCTGGATACAATTCAGCATTAACACTATTTAATCGTAATTGTTTAATAGCTTTTAAACAAAATAAGGCTTCGGTTTCTCCAAAATTAATAAAGAGCACATCAATGTTTTTAGCAACCGTTTCAGGAAAAAGGTTTAGTTCTTCCAAGACCAAATAAATTCTATCCAAACCAAAACTAATACCTACACCACTTACATCTTTCAATCCAAAAATACCTGTCAGGTCATCGTATCGTCCTCCTCCACCTATGGAGCCCATTTGTACCTGTTTTGGAGCAGAGACTTCAAAAATGGCTCCTGTATAGTAATTTAAGCCTCTTGCTAAAGTAACATCCAATTGTAATGTAGCTGTTTGCAAACCTAGTTCTGTAATGGCTTTGTCTATAAATTCCAGTTCCTCTATACCTTTTATTCCTTCTTCAGAAGCGTTTAAAATAGTTTTCAATTGCTCCACTTGAGCACTAAAAGATCCCGAGAGCGTAAATAAAGGCTGAAGTTTTGCAATGCCTTCCTTTGAGATGCCTTTTTCAAGCATTTCTTCTTTTACCTTCTCCTCGCCTATTTTATCCAATTTGTCAAGTGCTACCGTAAAGTCGATTAATTTATCACTTGCTCCTATTACTTCGGCAATTCCTGAGAGAATTTTTCTATTATTGATTTTTATGCCAATACCTTCCAGTTTTAAAGCTGTAAAAACAGCATCGTAAAGTTGAACAAACTCCACTTCTTGCCATAAAGAAGTAGAACCAACCACATCTGCATCGCATTGATAAAATTCCCTGAAACGTCCTTTCTGAGGTCGGTCTGCCCTCCAAACCGGTTGCATTTGGTAGCGCTTAAACGGAAACTCTATCTCGTTTTGGTGCTGCACCACATAACGTGCAAATGGGACGGTTAGATCGTAACGAAGGGCTTTTTCTGAGATTTTTGAGGTTATGGCATTGGAGTCCTTAGAGGCATAAAGCGCATCATCTACTTTATTTAAAAAATCCCCAGAATTTAAAATTTTAAAAATCAGTCTGTCCCCTTCATCGCCATATTTCCCCATTAAGGTGTCCGAATTCTCAAAACTTGGAGTTTCAATAGGTTGAAATCCGAATAATTCAAACTGTTTTTGGATGGTATGGAAAATATAGTTGCGTTTTGCTACTTGTTCTGGAGTAAAATCTCTGGTTCCTTTTGGAATGCTTGGTTTTTGTGCCATAATATTTCCCACTAAGGTGGGAATCGCTTTTAAATTATACTAAATCTCAACAAAAATAAAGAATAATACATGTCATTACGAGCTTTTTTAATAGAAAAACATGCCAAACATTTAAGTATCTTAAGTAAAAACGTCAAACAGATTGCCTTGTACTTCCCATTGTCACTCCCTATCTTTATTAAGACAGGCTCGCTATGACACTAATTAATCAACTTATCAAAATACTTAAATAAATCGCCTTTGGTTATTACGCCTCCTTGTTGAATGAGTTTAAACTTATCGGCATTTCTATCTTCAGAATAGTCTTTTTTAGCTTGTAAAAACTCCACATCGTCATCCATTAAGTTTTCTCTTAGCCAATTAAAACCATCTGTAGTAGTTAAATCTATTGGATTCTTGATTTTTATGGCTATCAAGTGCATGTGTTCATCATTAAGATGAAACAAATGAATTTGCTGTGGCGAAATATGCTCTATGTACACAACTTTATTCAAGACACCTTCCCAAACCAGATCGCTAAACACATCCAATTCCTGTTCGGCCACTTCGGGTTTGTTCTTCTTAATATCCTCCCATTCCTGAGCTGTAATGGTTTGCGTTGCAAGAAAATTTATGAATTCTTTATGCAGTTCTTCAAATTGTTCTTTTGTTAATCTCGCGTATTTCATTTGATGCTTTTATTGATTTATTGGACAAATGGTTCCCGTAAAACAGGCTTAAATAAGCATTATAATTTCCGTGAACTTGCCTGTTGGCAGTTGCTCATAGAAATCCTATTTTAAAAAAAAAGCCCCAACAAGGTTGAGGCTTTTCATATGTTGACCAGAGATATTATGATTGAGCAATAACTTCAAAAGGGATTTCGAAAGTTACTTCCCTGTGCAAACGTATAACAGCATTGTACTGTCCCAAACGTTTGATGTTTCCACCTGTAATGCTAATGAATTTTTTGTCGATTTCATGACCTGCCTTTTCAAAAGCTTCCACTAAATCCAATTTGGTAATAGAACCAAATAATTTATCTCCTGCAGAAGCACCTTCTGTAGCTTTAGCTGGGATTTTAATTTCCAATGCTTTAATTGCTTCAGCAGTTTTGCTAGCATCTTCAATTACTTTCTTTTCTTTATAAGCACGTTGCTTTAAGTTTTCGGCAAGTACCTTTTTAGCAGAAGCTGTAGCCAATACAGCTAGCTTTTGTGGAATTAAAAAGTTTCTACCATAACCGCTCTTAACTGTTACAATATCGTCTTTAAATCCTAAATTTTCAACGTCTTGTTTTAATATAAGTTCCATTGTTATGAGTATTTTATTTTAATAAATCGGCCACGTAAGGCATTAATGCTAAATGACGCGCTCTTTTAACAGCCACAGATACTTTTCTTTGGTATTTTAAAGAAGTTCCTGTTAAACGTCTTGGTAAAATTTTCCCTTGTTCGTTTACAAAACCTAACAACCAGTCTGCATCTTTGTAATCTACATACTTAATTCCAGATTTTTTGAAACGACAATATTTTTTATTCTTGTTGGTTTCTATATTTAAAGGCGTTAAATATCTAATTTCTCCGTCCTTTTTCCCTTTTGCTTGTTGTTCTATAGATGACATAATTACGCTTTTTGTTTAAGTTTTTCTCTTCTTCTCTCTGCCCAAGCCACAGCATGCTTGTCTAAAGTAACCGTTAGGTAACGCATAAAACGCTCATCACGTCTAAACTCCACTTCTAATGGATTGATAACTTCACCAGCTACTTGGTATTCGAATAAGTGATAAAAACCACTTTTTTTGTTTTGAATTGGGTAAGCTAATTTTTTTAGTCCCCAATCTTCTTTAGCTATCATCTTGGCTCCACGAGAAACAAGAAAATCTTCGTATTTCTGTACTGTTTCCTTTATCTGGGTCTCAGATAAAACGGGATTTAAGATGAAAACAGTTTCGTAATGATTCATATTAAATTATATTTATTGTTAAAAATGGGTGCAAAAATAGGTATTTTATTTATATATTACAACATTAAAAGAAACATATTTAATGCTTAAATTTGAAATGTTAAATTATGTTAAAATTAACGTTTTACCGATGTTTTTTGGTTTTTAACCGAATTTTTCGTACTATTGTCGATATCTTAACCGAAATAAACTAAATGTTATGACTTTAAACTGTGTAGTAGTTGATGACTCAGCAATTCAGCGCCTCTCAATTGTTAAGTTGATTGAAAATCATCCATCCCTTAACCTAATTGCAGAATACAATAGTGCTCTAGAGACTAAAAATGGACTTAATACCCATAAAGTTGACTTAATCTTTTTAGACATTGAAATGCCAGTGTTAAATGGGTTTGAACTTTTAGATGTATTAAACAACAAGCCTCAAATTATATTTGTTACCGGAAAAACCGAGTATGCTTTTAAGGCATTTAATTATGATGCCACAGATTACCTGCACAAACCGATAACCAGGGAACGTTTTAATACTGCTGTTGACAAAGCTGTAGAGCAACATAAATTAAAATTAGACTTTAACGAAACCGAAGGCGAGCACATTTTTGTAAAAAGCAACCTTAAAAAACGTAAAGTTTACATTAAAGACATTAAATGGATTGAAGCGCTTGGCGATTATGTAAAACTGGTTACCGAAGAAACCAGCTTGGTAGTACTTTCCACCATGAAAGCTTTTGAAAGTGAACTTCCTGAAGGCAAGTTTTTAAGAATCCATAAATCCTATATTGTCAATTTAGATAAAATTGACAGGTTTAACAGTAAGAATGTTGAAGTTGGCGCTTACGAAATCCCTTTAAGCAGAAACAAAAAGACCCAACTGGTAGATGCTTTAAACAACATCACTTAAAACTAGTAATTATCAACATTTAAAATTACTCTTACAGCCCTAAAATCTTTTACAGCGAAGAAGCTATTATTAATTTTAATAATGGCTTCTTTAGTTTTAGACACAGATCGCTTGGGTGGAATTTTAACAATTATATGTTTTATAAATTGATTTCTTATCCTGGAAACAGGTGGAAATTCCGGTCCTAAAATATCGGTTTTAAAAACCATACGTAAGGATTTGGCATACCAGTCGGCAGCAACATTTACCTTATTGTAATTACGGTGTTTAAAGGTAATTTTAATCAGTCTATAAATAGGTGGATATTTAAAGTTTCGGCGTTCGTCCATTTGCTCCTCATACATTTCCATGTAAGAATTTGTAGTTACTTGCTGTAAAATCTTATGGTATGGATTATAGGTTTGAATGAGCACTTTCCCTCTTTTTTCGGTTCTTCCTGCCCGTCCAGACACTTGCAACATAAGTTGAAAACTACGTTCATGAGCCCTAAAATCCGGAAAATTAAGCATGTTGTCTGCATTCATGATGCCTACCAATTTTACATGTCTAAAATCCAAGCCCTTGGTAAGCATTTGTGTGCCAACCAAAATATCCACTTCTTGCTGTTCGAAAGCCGTGATTATTTTTTCGTAACCATATTTCCCTCTGGTCGTATCCAAATCCATTCTAGCCACTTTATAATTGGGGAAAAGCTTGTTTACCTCCTCCTCTACTTGTTGCGTACCAAATCCTTTGGTATCCAAATCCACACTTCCACAGGCTTCACAGGCTTTAATCATTACTGAGTGATAGCCACAATAATGACAGCGCAGTTGATCTTTGTATTGATGGTAGGTTAAACTCACATCGCAATTTGGGCATTGTGGAGACACACCACAGGTTTGACATTCTACAATGGGCGAAAAACCTCTCCTGTTTTGAAACAGAATAATTTGATGACCTTCTTTAAGCGTTTCTGTCATTTCTTCAATCAATCTGTCGCTAAAATGTCCTGTCATGCGTTTGCGCTTATGCTTATCCTTAATATCCACAAGCTCTATATCAGGCATCAACACATTATTATACCTGGTGGATAATTCAACCAACCCATACTTCTGCAATTTGGTATTGTAATAACTCTCAATACTGGGAGTTGCAGAGCCTAAAAGTGTTTTACATTGAAACAAATGTGCCAAAACAATAGCTGTATCTCTTGCATGATATCTTGGAGCTGGATCAAATTGTTTATAAGACGATTCGTGCTCTTCGTCCACAATAACCAATCCCAAATCATGAAAAGGCAATAAAACCGAAGAACGAGCCCCTAAAATTATTTGTGCTTTAGACGAATGATGTATTAAGTGATTCCAAACCTCAACACGTTCCTGAGATGAATATTTAGAATGGAATACCGCTACTTTTTCTCCAAAATAATCCTGTAACCTATTTACCAATTGCGTTGTTAAAGCAATTTCAGGTAACAGGTACAGAACTTGTTTCCCTTGTTGTAAAACCTCTTCAATTAATTTGACATAAATTTCTGTTTTACCAGAAGACGTGACACCATGTAACAAAGTAATATGGTACTTTTCAAAAGATGCCTTAATTTCTTGAAAGGCTATTTTTTGAGGTTCATTAAGCGTTTTTAAAGGATTGTTTTTTTCTCCAGAATATTGAATCCTATCTGTTTGAATGTAATATTCTTCTAGAATGTCTTTATCTATCAATGATTTTACTATGGCTGAAGACGCATTGCTTTTGTCTGTCAATTCCGTAACTTTTATGGGCTTTTTGGTTTGAGCCGAAAGTGTAAACAATGTTAGTACGACCTCTCTTTGTTTTGGCGCTCTGCTAAGGTCTTCCAAAAGATCTTGCAGATGTTTTTCCGAAGAAAATTTTGTCTGTAATTTTACATAGCGTACCAGTTTGGGTTTGTATTTTTCATAAATTTCCTCTTCAACCAAAACAATGCGCTTATCCAACATGCTTTTAATAACAGGCAGCACATTTTTTTTATCCAAAATACTTACTATATCTTGAATTTTAAGGGATGTTTGATGGTTTAAAGCTTCAAAAATCAAAAACTCCTCATCCTGAAGTTCTGCCTCATTTATTTGTGTTTCGGTGTTTTTTGTGATGATGGTCTCACTTTCCAACAAGAAAGCGTTTGGCAAAGCTGCTCGCATGACATCGCCCAATGTGCACATGTAATATTCTGAAATCCATTGCCAATGCTCCAATTGTTTTTGGGTTACAATTGCTTCGTTATCTAAAATTTGATGAATGTCCTTGGCCTCATAGGCATGTGGTTCGGTAGTATGAATGTTAAACACCAAAGCTGTATAAATTTTTGCTTTTCCAAAAGGCACGGACACACGCATTCCTGGTGTTAAAAAACCGGCTTCAGCTTCCGTAATGCTATAGGTAAACAGTTTTGGAAGTGGTAAGGGAAGTATGACGTCTATAAAGTACAAGGCTGAATGGTGTTTTTGTTAAGTTTTTTCTATCTGTTAAAAAAAGGGAACCTTAAGGTTGTTTATCCGTATCGTTTGGTTTATTGGTATTTAAAATATAAACATTACTCTTTATTTTTTTCAATCGGTTCAATGAGGCGTTCAACTCGTAGCCCAAAAGCAAAATATTGGAATTCAACCACAAATAAAACAGCAAGATCAATAAGGCTCCAATAGAACCATAAAGCTCATTATATTTGGAGAAATTTTCAATATATATTCCAAATAAATACGAACTTAAAATAATTAAAATGGTTGTAAACAAAGCGCCAACAGAGAAAAACCTGGATTCTTTACCTTCCCTGGTTCCAAAATAATACAATACAGCTGTTGCCAGGTAAACCATAATCACAAAAAACACATATTTAGCAAAAGGAATCCAGAATTGCAGATTGCTTTTTTCCAAAATTCCATGACTTTCTAAATTCCCCAATACATAAATTTCAAAATACCCTAGCACCACAACAGTGATTATCAATAAAAAAGATAATATTAAAGCCACTCCCATGGCAAATAGATATTGTTTTACCACATTTCTGGTGAGTTGTTCGTGGTAAGAACTTTCAAAACCAGCAAATACTGCGCTAATACCATTTGCCATTAAAAAAATGGACACTAAAAACACAGAGGACAATAAACCTCCACGCTCTGTAGCTTCAATATTCTCGAAAATATTTTTAAAGAAAAAATCGGATGTGGTAGGTGGTAAAAATGAATTTAAAAAATTTAAAAACTCTATTCTAAAATCGTCAATTGGGATTAATGGGATTATAATCAATATAAAGAGCAAAAAAGGAAACAAAGCTGTAAAAAAGCTAAATGCAATGGCACTTGCTCTGGTTGTTAACGCGCCTTTTCCAATACCTATAATATACAATTCCATTAAATCGTACAACGAAAGCCCTTCCAAACCAGGTAATTTAATTTTTTTCAAAAAGCTTACAATCCAGTTTAAAACAGGGATTTTGCTTAATTTATCTTCTATGGGCTTGGTCATTTATTAATTCAAGATTTTTAATTTAAGATTCAAGATTTTCTTGTTTTTAGACAAATTTTGAATGTTGAACTTTGAATTCGAAACTTTAAATTAAGAATCATACTGCTTTTAGGCTTAAGTCCATGTTGTAAACAGAATGGGTTAACGCTCCCGAAGAAATGTAGTCCACACCACATTCGGCATATTTTCTAATGGTTTTTTCGTTGATGCCTCCAGAAGATTCTGTTAAACAAGTATCTCCAATTAAAGCCACTGCCTTTTTTGTGTCCTCATAGTTAAAATTGTCTATCAAAATCCTGTAAACACCTTTGTTTTGGAGAATTTCCTGGATCTCTTCCAAATTTCTTGCTTCTACAATAATCTTTAAGTCCCTATTGGTGTTTTTAAGGTACGCTTTGGTTTTATTGATGGCTTTTGTAATGCCTCCAGCAAAATCTATGTGGTTGTCCTTTAACATAATCATATCGTAAAGTGCAAACCTGTGGTTTTCGCCTCCTCCAATTTTAACAGCCCATTTTTCTAAAGCCCGAATGCCAGGAGTGGTTTTCCTAGTGTCTAAAATTTTAGTTCCTGTACCTTCCAGCAAATCTACAAACTGCTTGGTTTTGGTAGCTATGGCACTCATGCGCTGCATGGCATTCAACACCAATCGTTCAGCCTTTAAAATAGATTGGGAAGCACCTTCAACATAAAATACAATGTCGCCATATGCCACCTTAGAACCGTCTTCAATTAGGATGTCCATTTTTAGGTCTTTGTCTATATGTTGGAAAACTGTTTTGGCAAACTCCAAGCCAGCAATTATGCCATTGTCCTTGACCAATAATTTGGCCTTTCCTGTAGCCTGTTCCGGAATACATGCTAACGAGCTATGGTCTCCATCTCCTACATCTTCACGAATGGCGTTTGCAACTATTAATTCTATTTCTTTTTGGAACTGTTCTTTACTAATCATTTGCGAAATAATTTACCGTAAAAATACTAATTGAAAAGTAAATTCTTGGCATTCTAAATTCTTAATTCCAATTAAAACGTAAATTTGTTTTTAATTTTTAACAGGATTGGGGTTTAAGCCCTACTTATCAAGATATGCAAATAAAACTTTTAGCCATTGGCAAAACAGACAACAAGCAACTTCAAGCTTTAATAGACGATTATCAGAAACGTTTGGGCTTTTATGTAAAATTTGAATTTGAGGTTATTCCGGATTTAAAGAAGGTTAAAAATTTAAGCGAAGACCAACAGAAACAAAAAGAAGGCGAACTGATTTTAAGCAAACTGCAAAATCAGGACATATTGATATTATTGGATGAAAACGGTAAGCAATTGAGTTCTGTTGGATTTTCGGAATATTTACAAAAACACATGAATTCTGGTATCAAGCAATTGGTTTTTGCAATTGGTGGTCCTTATGGTTTTTCCAATGAGGTTTACAGCAAAGCCCAAGGGAAACTGTCTTTTTCTAAAATGACTTTTTCACATCAAATGATTCGGTTGTTTGTTGTGGAACAACTTTACAGAGGGTTTACCATTTTAAGGAACGAGCCTTATCATCATCAATAAACCCAAACCCTAAAATAAAATTTCTAAACCCAAACACATTAACGCTACAACAAATACCTTTGTCTTAACCAACAACTCTATATTGAACTTGCTTTATCTAATTATAAAAACAACCAAGTGTTTTGACATTTAACATCATTGCGCCTATGCTAGAAAACAATGTTTTATGGGAAACCAAAAATAACAAATACTCACAAAAAAACCACAAATTCACTATTACCAGTAAACTTGTGGTTTTATTTTTTAAAAAATGAATTTAAAGAAACTAATGTGTGGAATAAGTCTGCTTTCTTTTTTTAAGCTGAATATCCAAATCGTGAATGGTTTCTTTTACTGCCATCTCAAAATTTTTCTCTGTTGAAGTAGCAAATATTCTAGGTCCAGGCAAACTCAGTTCCATATTACAAATTTTACCTTGTTCTTTTTGATTATTATCTTGTTTAAAAAACACATCACAAGAAATTAACCAATCGTATTTTTTGGCTAATTTTTCTAATTTTTCCGTTGTGTATTGAGATAGGGATTCGCTGGAATCCATGTTTACGTATTGAATGATAATGTTCATGATAATTGTTTTTTATTGAATTTGTAATCTATTACAATATTATTTAAAAAGAAACATATTTCAACTGATATTTATCAATTACATAAAAAATACATCTTATAAATTTCTTAAAAAAACTACAAGTCTCGTGTTCGTTTTTTAAAAGTTGGTTCACATAGTGAAAATATCTATTCTTCCTAAACAATTTAAAAACAGTTTAATCACTCTTTCTCATAAGCAAGGCCAAACTGGTTAAATTGGAATCTAATTTGGTTGGCCAAGGCAGTTCGCCCAATGGCAATACAACCAAATCGGCTCCTTCTTTAATGAGTCTTTCAACGGCCACATGAGGCCCATAAATAACAGTTCCGTTAGACCATAAAGGTTTTGAGTTTGGAAAATAATCGTGCAATAAGATAACACCATTTTTCTTAAGCCTACTCAAGGCCAAAGGGACTTCTTTGTAAACAGTGGCTTGAGAATGGTCTCCATCCAAAAATATAAAATCGTATTGTTTATCGTTTTTGGACAGAAACTCCAAAGAGGTATTGGAAATAAAAGTAACGAAGGAATCGTAATTGAATTTTTCAATCATTTCCAAAGGTGAATATTTAGTGCCATAATCCAACCAAGGCTTTGTTTTGGTACAATTAACATCTCTTATATCCAAAGTGGTAAAATCTACCTTGTTACCTTGTTTAACTTGACTGTGATAAAGTGCAGAAGCAATATTTAAGGTGGAAGCTCCTATGTGAGTTCCTATTTCCAGAATGGTTTGAGGTTTAAAATAATTAATTAAATAATAGATAGCTCTTCTGTCACCATAATTGACTCCACCAGTATTACCAGGAATGGTAAATTGTTCGATTTCTTTTTTGGATTGAGCCCATTGAGCTTCAATAGTATCCGAATTTAAGATACTTGAAAGCGATATACCATGTGCAGAACGTAAATTGGAAGCATCACAAGCAACTGTTTCAAGCTTACTGAATTCTTCTGCATCCTTCTTTAGTCCTGCTGCTCTCTTATACGAATGAATTTGGTTCATTATAAAATTTGGCATGGCTTTTTTTACCATCTTTTTAAGTCTCATATCTTTATTTTATTTTTGATTATTTTTAATTAAAACCCACAACATAACATTCAGATAACTAGTTGTTTGTTTGATAAAAAATGTTGTTTGACCAAGTTAATTCTTTTTACAATAAAAACAAATCCTTTGTGCTTTAACTGAAAAACCTGTGTAATTTAAGGAGTGCTGTTAACCTATGATAAGCTGTTTAACACATATTTAATCGATTTGTCCTGTCTATGCCTTTAATAAAATGAAATAAAAAGTGACATCGGGAAAATTAGCTGTAACTTTGCAGCAAATTTAAAATGGCATTCAAATTGTCATTCAACAAAAACAATCTATGTCATTTAACACATTAGGCCTTTCTGAAGCCATTCTTAAGGCAATCAGTAAAAAGGGATATAATGAACCGTCTCCTATTCAGCTAAAAGCCATTCCTCCTATCTTACAAGGTAAAGATGTCTTGGCTTCTGCCCAAACCGGAACAGGAAAAACAGCAGGATTTACCTTGCCTTTACTTCATATTCTTTCTGAAAGCGAAAACTCTAAATTTAGGCCAATTCGCGCTTTGATATTAACCCCAACACGTGAATTGGCTGCCCAAGTGTATGCCAACGTAAAAGAATACAGTGAATTTTTAAACATAAGATGTGCCGTTATTTTTGGAGGTGTCAACCAAAAACCGCAAGCAGCAGCCATACGTCAAGGTATAGATGTTTTGGTGGCCACTCCAGGACGTTTGCTGGATTTGGAAAGTCAAGGGTTGTTATCGTTAAAAAGAGTAGAGATATTTGTTTTGGATGAGGCCGATAGGATGTTGGACATGGGCTTTTTGCGCGATATGGAACGCATAATGAGCAAAATGCCTGCCAAACGCCAAAACTTAATGTTTTCGGCAACCTTCTCAAAAGACATCAGGAAATTGGCAAACGGCATTTTACATCATCCTGTTCAAGTAGAAGCGACACCAGAAAACTCAACAGTTGATGCCATTAACCAAAAAGTATATCGTGTTGCAAGTGGTAAAAAAACCGATTTAATCATCAAGTTAATTTCCGAAGGCAACTGGAAGCAAGTATTGGTCTTTACAAGAACCAAACATGGCGCCAACAAACTGTGTAAAAAAATGGTGAGTGCCAATATTTCTGCAGCAGCCATCCATGGCAATAAAAGTCAAGGTGCCAGGACCAAAGCTTTGGCTGGATTTAAAAATGGAAGTGTTCGTGTTATGGTAGCCACAGATATTGCAGCTCGAGGTTTGGATATTCCTTTGTTACCACATGTGGTTAATTTTGAATTGCCAAACATTTCAGAGGATTATGTGCATAGAATTGGCAGGACAGGTCGTGCTGGAGCCAGTGGAGAAGCCATATCTTTGGTAAGTGCAGACGAAACGACCTATTTAAGGGATATTGAAAAATTGGTAGGCATGAAAATCCCTGTAGATATCCTGGAAGGGTTTGAACCAGACCCAAATGCGTCAACAGAACCAAAAAAACGAGGTGGTGGACCAAACAGGAATTCCAACAGAGCTTCCTCCAACAAAGGCAAGAACAGTAATCGTAAAGCCAAACAGAATCCCAATAGAGCACCAAAAAGCAGAAGATAAATTTGTTGTGACAAAAGAATTAAAAAATAAAATAATAGCTGTTTGTAATCAGAAAATAGCCCAAAAAGGTACTCATGTTGGTTTGTCTTTTTATGCCTTTTTCGCAAATAAAAACGATAATCCGGAATTACTGATGGAAGCTGCCACCTGGTGGATTTTAACACAAAAATTGGATCATTTTGAAAAAGCTGTGAAAATAAAAGAATTGGTTCAAGATTTATAAATGAGCACACAACCCAACAATCCCTTGCATGGTATTAAACTGGAGCAAATTGTAACAGAACTTGAAGCCCACTATGGTTGGGAGTATTTGGGACAAAAGATACGTATTCGTTGTTTTCAAGACAACCCATCCATAACATCCAGTTTAAAGTTTTTAAGACGAACGCCTTGGGCCAGAACCAAAGTTGAGAACCTGTATTTAAAGATGATAAAACATCAAAAAAATTAAAAAGGTGTTTTAAGCTTTTTATCCACCTTAATTTTATATCCTACAGAAATTTTGGCTTTGGTATTACTGAACAAGTAATTTAAGCCATAATCTAAATTAGTGGTATAAATACTGCTTCCATAAACCAACGTGGCATAAAAACGCTTATAACTATAACCAATTCCTGCATTATAATCCAATTTATACAACAAAGGATTGGAGACCCTATAATCATTTACGTCTGATTGTGCTTTTTTATACATAACTCCAATTCCTGGGATGACATTTAAAGTGGCAAAAAAGTTGGCTGGCAAAACAAAAACAGCCAATAAACCTCCCGAAATCCCCAAGCCAGTTCCTTTAAATTCGTTTAAATAGGCATCAGGATTAAATGTCTCATTGTCTGGAATCAAAGAGCTGTCTCCAGAAAAATTATCATAAACCATAAATCCACCTATACCACCTGTTATATAATGCTTTCTTTCTTCTTTAACCAAACCTGCCCTTAACGTTGAAGAAGAAAACGAAATTCTATCAAACGTGTACAAATAACTTAGACCTAATGATAGTGAAGTGATATCGTCCCTAAAAAATTCAGGAGCATTAAAATTGTTTTTTACATTAAACCCTTTGTACCTCTGAACGTACAAACTTACCAAATGATTATAACCTACAATCAAAGAACCTTGCATATCAAAACGTTGTGTAGGATTTTCTTCCTGACCTTTTAAATTAAAAGCAATATCTATAATTAATTTGCTGGTTCCCAAACCAAAACCCACACCAGCTCTGTTATTGGGTTTAAAAGACAACTTGTCGTTATCGTTTATCAAATTAAAACTTTGCCCTTTGTAATTGGTAAACAACCTAATGGACCAATTGTTCATATCCCTATCTATTAGCAAGGTATCCAATACTTCCCTGGCACTTAACGAATCCAACTCTTTTAATTTCTGGGCTTGCATAGACATGCAAAAACACAAAAGACAGATAAATATAAGTGGTTGTTTCACCATAAAGATTTTGGAGATTGTAAATTTTTAAAATTTTCAATGAATTTAATATTATTTTCCGTTGTTTTGAAATAAAATAACAGGTCTTTTTAACAATTTATCGCCTATGCAACTCGTATTTGCCACCAACAACCTAAACAAACTCAAGGAAGTTCAAGTATTGATACCAGCATCCATTAAGCTGCTTAGCTTAAAAGATATTGGCTGTTTGGAAGATATTCCTGAAACCCAAAACACCATAGAAGGCAATGCCATACAAAAAGCAGAATACATTAAATTACATTATGGTTACAACTGTTTTGCAGACGATACAGGTTTGGAAGTTCCAATTTTACATGGTGAACCAGGAGTGTATTCTGCCAGATATGCAGGACCACAACGCGATGCCGATGACAATATGAATTTATTGCTTGAAAAATTAAAAGACAAAACCAACAGACAAGCCCAGTTTAAAACGGTTATAGCATTGCATCTAGATGGAGAACTAAAAACCTTCACAGGTATTTGCAAAGGGAACATTACCAAAGAAAAACATGGTGAACACGGTTTTGGGTACGACCCTATTTTTAAAGCCGAAGGGAACACAAAAACGTTTGCAGAATTATCCCTAGAAGAAAAAAACCAAATTGGACATCGTGGAAAAGCTGTTGGACAGTTGGTTGATTATCTTAACTCGTTAACAAATCAATACACATAAGAACTACAGTTATATCCATTTAAAAATTGTTCTTGCAAACCTCTCATGCAACTAATATTTAGATTCTTACACAATTACCATTAACATATAAAATAAAAGTGTACATTTGCACGAAATTTATCAGAGCCTAAAGTTCTGAAAAAAAATTCCTCAGAGAGAGGATGTGTTACTGGAGGTTTAGGTTTAAGTATGTCGATTCGCTTCTTTTGTAACACCACAAAATATAATCGAATACTTATTTAAACGAATGAACACATTCCAAGATTTAGGTCTTAACAACGACCTATTGCAAGCTATTACAGACATGGGTTTTGAAACCCCAAGTGATGTCCAAGCCAAAGCCATCCCTATTTTACTTGAAAAAGAAACCGATTTGGTTGCCTTAGCGCAAACCGGAACAGGTAAAACTGCTGCATTTGGTTTTCCTATGCTGCAAAAAATTCAAATAGATAGCAGAACAACCCAAGGATTGATTCTATCTCCTACCCGTGAACTTTGCTTACAGATCACCAACGAACTTAAACAATACGGAAAATATTGCAAAGGACTTAATGTGGTTGCCATTTATGGTGGTGCCAGCATTACAGAGCAAGCCAGGGAAGTTAAAAGAGGTGCCCAAATTATTGTGGCAACTCCTGGTAGAATGAAAGATATGATTAGTCGTAACATGGTTGACATCTCAAAAATAGAATATGCTGTGTTGGATGAAGCTGATGAAATGTTGAACATGGGATTCTATGAAGATATCACAGATATTTTATCACATACACCACAAGATAAAAGTACATGGCTTTTTAGCGCCACCATGCCTAAAGAAGTAGCCAATATTGCTAAAAAATTCATGAAAAACCCTATTGAAATAACCGTAGGGAACAAAAACGAAAGTACCAATCAGGTGTCTCATGAATACTATTTGGTAAATGCCAGAGACCGTTATCAAGCCTTAAAACGTTTGGCAGACGCCAATCCAGATATTTTTTCGGTTATTTTCTGTAGAACCAAACGCGATACTCAAAAAGTAGCCGAGCAATTAATAGAAGATGGCTATAGTGCTGGCGCTTTACATGGCGATTTAAGTCAGAACCAACGTGATTTGGTCATGAAATCCTTCCGAAACAAACAAATACAAATGTTGGTGGCTACAGATGTTGCTGCTCGTGGGATAGATGTGGACGATATTACACATGTTATAAACTATCAATTACCAGACGAAATTGAAACCTACACACACAGGTCTGGACGTACTGGACGTGCCGGAAAAACAGGTGTTTCCATGGTTATTGTTTCAAAAAGTGAGGTTCGGAAAATAAAAAGCATTGAGCGCATTATAAAAAAAGATTTTGTAAAAAAAGACATACCAGATGGGATGGAAATTTGCGAAGTTCAACTAATGTCGCTTGCCAATAAAATTCACCATACTGAAATCAACCATGAAATTGATAAATATTTGGAAAGCATCAACAAGCTCTTTGCTGACACTACCAAAGACGAATTGATTAAAAAATTCTTCTCGGTTGAGTTTACCAGATTCTTTAATTACTACCAAAAAACCAAAAACCTGAATATAACTGATACCTCACGTGGTGAAGATAGTCGTGAAAGTGGACGTGGTTTTGGTGGAAACAGCAACGACACACGTTATTTTATTAACGTAGGAAGAAAGGATGGTTACGACTGGATGAAATTGAAAGATTTCTTAAAAGAAGCCTTAGACTTAGGAAGGGACGATGTTTTTAAAGTAGATGTAAAAGAAAGTTTCTCTTTCTTCAATACTGAAAAAGAACTTCAGGAAAAAGTATTGGCTTTCTTTACAGATTTTAAACATGAAGGACGCTTTGTAAATGTTGAAATAAGCGAAGACAAAGGCAAAGGAACCAGTAGGAACAAAAGACGTCGTGATGGTGGAGGAAGCAAAAGACGTAGTGATGATAAACCAAGAGGAGACAGACGTTCTGGTTCTAGAGGCGAGGGTAACAGAAGTGACAGACGCAGCTCTGTAAACAACGAATCCCGACCAAGACGTTCTAAGTCTGAAGCTGGCTTATCTAGGCCTAGACGATCCAGACGTTAAACTTTACTGCCTTAACAGTCAGTAATTTTGTTAATTTTTAGTCAAAATATAAGAACCCTAGACGTATTTTCGTTTAGTTTAGTACTTTTATGCTCAATATGGCTTTAATGAAAAAACTATTTTTTCTTTTTACTCTTTTTTTAGGAACCTCCCTAATGTTTGGTCAGGAAGACACAACTGTTAAAGGTGTTGTTATTAATGCAACTGAAGGTGTGCCTTTGGAAAGTGTTAATATTGTTAATATCAATCAAGTAAAAGGAACAACTACCAATGCCAGAGGGGAATTTGAAATTAAAGCTAAAGCAACAGATACCCTTCATTTTTCGTATTTAGGGTTTAAGTCCATTCGTGTTCGGGTTACGAACGACTGGATAAAGTTTGGCAGTTCTACCATAGAATTGACTGAATTGGCTTTTGCCTTGGAAGAAGTAGTAGTCAACGAGTTTAAACTTACAGGTTTTTTGGAAGTGGATATTCAACAAGTTCCTATGAACACCAATTATCGCTACAGTATTTCCGGATTACAAACAGGATATGAAGCTGGTGGTTCATCATCAAATGCTGTAACCAGAGTCCTTGGCGCAGTTTTTAATCCAGCCGATTTTTTACATAGCATGTTTGGCAAACAACCCAATGAGATGCGTAAGTTAAAGAAAATGAAGCAAGACGACGAAATAAGAACCCTTTTGGCCAATAGGTTCGATAGGGAAATGTTGGTGGCACTGTTGCAAGTGGATCGAGTGGATTTAGATGAAATTATCAGACAATGCAATTATTCCAAGAATTTTATTGAAACTGCAAACGACCTGCAAATCTTGGACGCCATTAGCGAATGTTATGAAGAGTATAAAGTGCTAAGCCGAAATAGGAAATACGGCAAATTATAAATTAAAAAAACCGAAAGAAATTCTTTCGGTTTTTTTATTTATGTTTTCTGCGATATTGAAACATCTGCTAAGATGACTCATAAAACCGCTCTACAATCTCATCATAACTTTTAATAGTTTTCTTAATCCAATCCAATCGTTTTTGTAGCCGTTCTTCCAAACTAAGTTTCCAGTCTATATCTGTTTGTTTTAGTTTGGTGGTTACATGCTGTAAAACAATAGCTGCAGAAACCGAAATGTTTAAACTTTCTGTAAATCCGTACATCGGAATTTTCAAGAACGTATCTGCTTGGTCAATAACCTCTTGAGACAGTCCTTCTGTTTCTCTTCCGAAGAAAAAACAAGATTTTTTAGTCACATCAAATTCATGAAGCAAACAGTTGTTGGCATGAGGTGAGGTAGCTACAATTTGATAGCCTTTTTGTTTTAAATCCTGAATACAGGTTTTCACGGAATGGAACCTGTTTAAATCTACCCATTTCTGGGCTCCCATGGCAATTTCCCTATCAATGCGTTTGGAATTTCTTTCTTCCACGATATGCACTTCCTGTATTCCAAACACATCACAACTTCTAATGACTGCGCTGGTATTGTGAAGTTGGTACACATCTTCTGTTGCCACCGTAAAATGCTTGGTTCGTTCTTCTATAACCTTATCAAAACGTTGCCTCCTGTTTTCGGTTAGGTAACTTTCCAGGTATGCCAATAATTTTAAATCTACCATGCCATAAAAATAAAAAAACCTGACTGTGACATCAGGTCTTCAGTATTAAAACTTAAACATCTTAATCGTTTGCCCCTATATTGCCTTGAGAAACAATGGTTGGTTGTGCTTCACTTAAAAGTACGTTTATATGACCATTAACACCCAAAACATCATCGTAACCAAATACAGCATTATCGTCCAAAGCAGATACATTGGTTTCGCTTATTCCTGTGTTACCATCCACTGGATTAAAAGTGAAGATAATATCACCAGTTGTAGCAACATCGTTGGAGTAAATATAGGCAGGATGCAGCCCATCCACAGGTGTGTTTTGCAACGCAATTACAGCCAAAGCCTCACCATTATTTCTACCGTAAAATGTAGCTGTTCCAGAGATTCCAGAGGTATCCACTTCGTTTAAAACATAAGATGTGGAAACACCAGACAATTCGTTTTGTCCAATGTCACCTTGTGCCACAATGGTTCCTAAACTCATATCGCTTTCATGCACATTAATATAACCATCAAAATCTATGATATCTATGTATAAAAACGCAACATCGTTATCCAAAGCAGCTATATTGGTTGCACTTATTCCTGTGTTCCCATCAACAGGATTAAAGGTAAATGCTATATCTCCACCTTCTACAGCAGTGTTGTTATGGATATGTGCAGGATGCATCATCCCATTTACTGCATTGGTTATTTGAATAATGGCAAGGGCTTCACCATTTTCCCTTTCATAAAAAGTGGCCAGCCCAGATATTCCAGGCACATCCTTTTCACTTAAACTGTATGTTTTGGAAACATCTGTCAGTTCGTTTTGTCCAATATCACCTTGAGCAAGAATATGGTCTGGTTGCGACTCACTATAAAGCACATTCACGTATCCATCAAAACTCAACAAATCATCATAGGTTATGCTTGTTCCACTATCTAATGTTGAAAATGTGGTGGTACTGAAGCCAGTAGTATCGTTAACATCATTTAATGTAATAGCAATGTCACCACCTTCGGCAGCAGTATTGAAATTTATGGATGCAGGATGTGATGTTCCAGTAGAAATTCCAGTCAAACGAATTTCTACGGTTGTAGAATTATCATCGTTTTTAATAAACTTTGCTGTTCCATTGACATTGTTATCGAAAATTGAGGATACAGCATAGGTTTTAGAAGTTAAACTTGAAGGAATAGGTGTAATGTGATCATCACTACTGCAACCCATTAACACCATACATGGTAACAAGACATTTAGCAACTTAAGTAGCTTCTTCATATTCAAAAATTAATTATCTGTAATATTACACATAATATATAAATTTTTAAAATGAAGTCGTCTTCCTTTTTTGTTTTATTTATGAACTAAATTTTATAGTTTCACCAAATGAAACATCTAGTTGTACTTACAGGAGCAGGAATAAGTGCCGAAAGTGGCATTAAAACCTTTAGAGATGCCGACGGACTTTGGGAAGGACATGATGTTATGGAAGTGGCCACACCACAAGGTTTTGCCAAAAATCCAGAATTGGTTTTAAATTTTTATAACCAAAGACGAAAACAGTTGCTTTCTGTAAAACCAAACGAAGCCCATTTAGCTTTGGCTGCCTTGGAAAGCACTTATAAAGTAACCATAATCACCCAGAATGTGGATGATTTACATGAACGTGCAGGAAGTTCCAACAACATTCATTTGCATGGCGAGTTGCTCAAGGCCAGAAGTAGTAAGAACGAACAGGATATTAAAACCTGGAAAACAGACATCCAATTAGGAGACTTGTGTCAACAAGGACACCAAATGAGACCACATATTGTCTGGTTTGGAGAAGCTGTGCCAATGATAGAAAAAGCAATTGATATTTGTGAAACAGCAGATATTTTGGTTATTATAGGCACTTCCATGCAAGTATATCCAGCTGCCAGTTTAATGGATTTTGTTCCAAGCCAAACACCTATTTACTATATAGACCCTAAACCTGCAAGGGTTCATAACCAGAAAATTACGGTTATCCCAAAATCGGCTACGGAAGGGGTAAAAAATTTATTGGATTTTTTAAAAAACCCATGAAAATTGAGACAGACTACTAAATTTAAGCTTTCTTTTTTTCCTTTTTAGGAGGCATGGTTCCAAATACTCTATCCCAAAACGTGTTGGAAACACCAAACGCTTTATTGGGATATTTGTAATGATGCAGACTATGATGATGCCATAAATCCCTAAAACGTTTAGGAGGACGCATTACATGTGTGGCTCTATGCACAAAAGAGTACATTAAATAACCTATAAAAAAGCCAGGGAAGAACCCATAGACCAAATTTGAATACCCAATCATCCAAAAAACAACATAAAACATCCCGAACAACAAAGAAGCCAGGATGATACCAGGAACTGGTGGCATTAATAAACGTTCTTTATCTGTTGGGTAATGATGATGCGCTCCATGCATGATAAAATGAAACCTTTGAGACCATTTAGCTTCTGTAACCCAATGAAACACAAAACGATGTAACATATATTCAGCAAACGTCCAAAAGAACAAACCAAATACAAACAAACCTAAAAAAGCCCAAACACTCAATCCTATAACACCTATAGCTATATAGACCAAAATGGCATTAACCAAACCATAAACTATAATATTTGAGATAGGATCTGTTTTGGTTAACCGTTCCAAAAAAGGGTTCTTAAATATTTCTGCCTGACCGGTTTGAAAATCTGTTGTTACTTCAGGTTTCATAATTCTAACTTATTTATTATTACAAAATTATAAAAAATTAAAAGATAGACTGAAAAAAATATCTATCTAGAATAATTTGGCGATTCTTTGGTAATGGTCACGTCGTGAGGATGGCTTTCATTAATTCCAGAGGCTGTAATTTTTACAAACTGTCCAGTTTCTTTTAAGGTAGCAATATCTTTTGCACCACAATATCCCATTCCAGCTCTCAACCCTCCTACAAACTGATGGATGCTTTCAAACAATTCCCCTTTATAAGCCACTCGTCCAACTATGCCTTCTGGCACCAACTTTTTAATATCATCTTCTACATCTTGGAAATAACGGTCTTTACTACCTTGTTTCATAGCTTCCACAGAACCCATACCTCTATAAGACTTGAATTTTCTTCCTTCATAAATAATGGTTTCACCAGGACTTTCTTTGGTTCCTGCCAATAGAGAGCCAAGCATCACGCAATCTGCTCCTGCAGCAATGGCTTTAGGAATATCTCCTGTATAACGAATACCTCCATCAGCAATAATGGGAACACCACTTCCTTTAATGGCTTCAGCCACATCCAAAACAGCTGAAAATTGTGGGAATCCAACTCCAGCAACCACACGTGTGGTGCAAATAGAACCTGGACCAATACCAACTTTTATTGCATCTGCTCCTGCTTCCACTAAATATTTGGCTGCTGCACCTGTGGCTATATTTCCTACAATGACATCCAGTTCTGGAAATTTAGCTTTTACTTGTTTTAAAACTGCCACAACCCCTTTGGTATGGCCATGAGCTGTATCTATTATAACAGCATCCACACCAGACTTTACCAAAGCTTCGGTACGTTCCACAGCATCTGCTGTTACTCCAAGAGCGGCAGCTACACGTAAGCGTCCATATACATCTTTATTTGAAATAGGTTTTTGAGTTAGTTTGGTAATATCCCTAAAGGTTATTAAACCTGCTAATTTATAATTGTCGTCAACAATCAATAATTTTTCAATTTTATGGTCTTGCAAAATTACTTCTGCTTGCTGTAAAGAGGTTCCAACTGGTGCTGTTACCAATCTGTCGCTAGTCATTACTTCAACTATGGGTTTTTCACCATCTTTTTCAAAACGCAAGTCTCTATTGGTTACAATCCCTTTTAAAAACCCTTGGTCATCAACAATGGGAATACCTCCTATACTGTGCTCTTTCATGTTTTGTTTGGCATCAACAACCTTGGCATCTGTAGTAAGCGTTACAGGATCTGTAATCATACCGCTTTCTGCACGTTTCACTTTTCTAACTTCGTTGGCTTGTTGTGCTATTGTCATGTTTTTATGAAGCACACCAATGCCACCTTCACGTGCAATGGCAATAGCCATAGCACTTTCTGTAACCGTATCCATAGCTGCAGAGACTATTGGGATGTTTATGGTAATATTTTTAGTGAATTTGGTTTGAATGTTTACTTCGCGAGGTAATACTTCTGAGTAAGCAGGTACCAATAGGACGTCGTCGTAGGTTAAACCTTCGCCAACAATTTTGTTTGAATGTGATGTCATGATGCAATTACATTTATAATTGCGTGCAAATGTACAATATTTATGGCGATTTAAGTTTTAAGTTTTTATTAAATTATTGGTATTCGGTTTTACAATAAACCCTTAAAGTGTTTAAAGCATAGTCATATCTATTTTCTTTGTTTGATAAATCGCCAGTAAATGCGACTTCCTTCGGTACCATAAACGTGTAAATGCATTTTCCTTTGGCCATTTTGTCGATGGTTTTTAAGGTGCTGGCATCAACCTCTTTATAAATTTCATCCAACCAGACATATTGTTCCTGGTAAATAATGTTTTCATCCCAAGTCAATGCTTCATCAGATTGTAATACCGAATCTGAAAAATAAAGTTCCCGAACCATTTCAAAAGCCTTCATAAAAACCGTTTCGCTACCTTTTTCTGCGTAATGTTTCACTTCTTTTCCAGTAAAGATGCTAAAAGGAAAGAATTTGATTTTTTCTAATTTATTTGAAATGAAATGTGCCATTTTAGGCCACACCACGTCCATTTTTTTTTCATTTAAAGCCTTGTTGAGCCATAAGTAAAAATCGGTTCGCTGTTTAATGGTTTGATATTCTGAAGAGAGATTGTGCTTTAAATTATACACATTGGCCTGTTGCCAAACCAAGGTGTTGTTTTTTCTGTCTTTCCTAAGCCAATCGGAAGCTTGAAGTTCTGTGTTTCCTGTTTGGGATTGATAGGTTTTTAAACAGTTCCATTCTTTAGCAAATGAAAAATGGCAAAAACAAATAAAAAAAATAAGATATATGTAATTCATAAAAGCAATTTAAAAGTCAATTTATTTAAAGCAAAAAAATGACTAAAGAATTGCTAATCTAATAAAAACTTAAATCCTGCAGAAAAAATATTGGCAGTTAAACCATCGCTTCTGTTGTAATTCCCATATCGAAAATCAAAACTTTTAAGCCCTAATTTCCACACATTAAAGGATGTAAAAACATCTGTATAATTAAATCCAAAACCCAATTGATTGCTGTGAAATTGAGATAAATCATAATCAGAAGTATAAAATTCCTGTGTAGAAAGATGCACTTCGTAAGGTGCAAAATAATCCGCTGCAGTTTGTGTGTAATATCTATAAATAGGGTAAATGGTAAACTTATCACTAATCTTAAAAGGAAGCTCGAAACTCACTGTATTTGAAGTTACTCCCCAATCATCATAATAAAATCTATAATATGTTCTTAGTGTGAATACTTCGTTTATAAAATAATTGATACGTGTCCCAATTGGAATTTTAAACCTGCTATCTGGTAAACGCTCAACATCGTCTGCCAACTGAAAATCGTCAATAAAAAAGTCTGGTTGATCTTGAAAATAAACTCTTTGGTGTGGTGTAGACAGCAAACCGTCTTGTAACACAAAATCCACAAAGAAAGAAGCTTGTAATTTTTTTGATAAAATTTGAGAAAAACTTAATGATATACTATAGGAATTTCGTCCCAGTTTATCGAATTCGGTATATTTATACGGGTTATAAACTCCTGGACCAACTATGTTTGGATTATTAAACCCATCTCTTAATTCTACAGGATATTGTGGATTCCAGGTGTCTATAAACACATTTACTTTAGCACTAATTTCAGTATTTTTTTCATTAAACAATCTGGTATAGCTTAAACCTCCTCCAATTGAAAAATAATCGTACTCTGTAGCCACACTTAAATTAGCTCCCATTATTTTATTTCTATCGTTTGAAGAATGAGAATAACCAAAATTTCCATTTATCCATACATCAGACATGGAAGCTCCTGAAGATTCGTTGTAAGGATTGGCAGGATCGTTAGAATCAAACGGATCGATATTACTTGACGATGCCGAAGAATAAGCAGATATTCCTGCATCAACCGTTAACACATCGTCACTATTTAGAGGGACTGAAACAACAAAAGTTGGCGTTAAATCGGTAAGTTTTTCTGAACCAATTCCTCCAGAAACAACTGCATGGTCTCCATCTTGAGCATAATAGCTCATTAAATAACTAACTTCGGTAGTCTCTAAAACACGCTTTTTATAGGTTTTTAAAGAATCTGTTTCCTGTGTTTGGGCAAAACCACTTAAAACACAAAAGATGGCGAATATATATGTTATTTTTTTCATGTTAATTACAGCCACAACCTCCTCCAGTTTTTCCTCCATTTGCTCCAGAAGAGGCTTCTCGATATAATTGGAAATTTGTTTCAAAACGTTCAATTTTTTTGGCAGCAAGCTCCATTTCCGGGTCGTTTAAATTTACTTTATCATATTCTTGAACTGCCACACAGGAAGATAATGACAAAGCCATAATAGCTACGATGATTATTGATTTCATAATTTTTTATAATTTATCTTATCTGAATAATGAATGCTGCCATCATCAGAAATAACAATACATTCTATACCTTCTAACTGATTAATAAAATTTAAACCTACCTCTTTTCCCATCACAAAAATAGAAGTTGCCAAAGCATCTGCCAATTCTGCTTTTGGAGCAATAACACTGATACTGATAATTCCCTTACTTGGATATCCCGTTCTTGGATCAATAATATGCGAATACCTAATATTGTTAAATTTTACAAATTTCTCGTAATTACCAGAAGTTACTATGGCGCGATTATCTATTGGAAGCAATGCAAATACCTTATCTTTATTTAAAGGGTTTGTAATGGCTATTTTCCAGGTTTCTCCGTTGGGTTGTTTCCCCCAAGTATTCATATCGCCAGAGGCATTAATAATTCCAGCAGAAACGCCTTTCTCAATTAATAACTCTTTGGCTTTGTCTGCAGCATATCCTTTTCCAATGGCTCCAAAGCCAATTTTCATTCCTTCACTTTTCAAAAAAACAGAACTATTTTCTTCATTTAAAAGAATGTTCTTGTAACCTACTTTTTCAACGGAACTTTTTATTGCTTCTGGACTTGGCAAATTGGCCATGCTACCATCGAACTTCCATATTTTATCCATCGACGCATAAGAAATATCGAAAGCTCCTTGAGTTAATTTAGAAATGTCTATAGAACGCTTTATTAAATTAAACAGTTCTTTATCTACAACAACTGGTTTTATTCCTGCATTTTTATTAATTAAGGATGTTTGCGAGTCTGGTTTCCATGATGAAATAAGATTTTCGATTCTTGATATTTCATTAACAGCTTCATCAATATAAGCATTGGCTTCAGGTTGGGAATTGGCTACAACCGTTATATCGAAACGGCTTCCCATTAATTTTAAGGTTCGTTTAAAAGTCTCTTGAGAAAAAATAGATAGTGAGAATAAACAAAGACTATATGTAAAGAGTTTCCTTTTCACTTATTAAAAAGCTGCCAATTTATGAATGTATTCTGTAGGAGATATTTTCTCATAACCCATTTGTCCCAACACTTTTCCTGCTGGCGATAAAGTGACTACAAAGGGGAAATATCCGTTTTTGTTATAAGTTTTGGCTAATTGCCTATTGTGTTCTTGTTGTTCTGCTGTTAGTGTATTTTGTTTTTTTCTGGGAAAGTCTGCTTTTAGCAGAATAAAGTGCTCGTTTGAATAAGAAATAAATTCATTGCTTTTAAAAATTTCTTTATCCAATTTAATGCATGGTGCACACCAATCGGAACCTGAAAAGACTAAAATAATGTTTTTGTTTGAAGCTTGAGCTTGTTTTTTTACCTCATCAAAATTAGTTTGCCAATTTTGAGAGTAGATACTATTTACCAATAATGTAAATAGAAAGAGTAAACTTAATTTACGCATAGTATTTGAGTGAATTCAAATAAAGATAAAACGTAAAGTAACTTAATTTATTTTAATCTATCTGTAACATTTGTAACAAACGGTTTACTGCTTTGAAATAGATTTTTTATTAAAGATTTGAAAGAGAATAATTAAAATTGAAAGAGAGTAACTTGCTGTCATAAAAAAACCGGAAATCATTACAATATATTTCATCCATACAAGTCCTGACCAAAGCAAATAGAGGCCTCCAAAAGTAAGCACAACAGATAAAAAAGGTTCAATCATTAAAAACAATTTAAGCTTTCTATGTAGTTTGGTGGTACTTAAAACAAGACCTACTAAGAAGAAAATAATGGACATGGAGAGAATGTGGTTATGAACCAAGGTAAGCATTTCTTGTTCGCTTTTTTTGAATTTCATTACAGTGGCATCTTCATTGGATTCGTTTCCCAAAAACTGCTCTTCAATCCCATTTGGATTTGCCGTTGAAGTTTCGCCCACAAAAAGCAAACCTGTATAAAAACCAACACTCAACACAATAACAAAAGCTGCGATTAATAGCTTTATTTCCTTTGGGAACGTATGTAACAATCCGTTTAGCTTCATGTTATATAATTTCTTTGGAATGAAGTATTTTAAGTGATTGCAACAAGTTATTCATAGCAGCAGTCATGGATCTTACCGAAATGGTTGCTCCAGAAATGGCCATAATATTGTCTCCATATCTTAAATCGTCGTTTTGTGTTTTACCCACAAACTGTTTTAACCAACGTTTGCTGCCTATCTCGCCACCATAATCTTCTCTATACACTAAAACTTTGGCATTTAGCACCACCAATTCTGCATCTAAAAGTACCAAATAATCAAACTGGTCTGTTTTGCTTGGCGCTTTGGATACATAAGCATATCCTAGTAGTTTGTTATTAGTTTGAATTTGAAAAAAGTTATCTGATCCAAATTCAGAAGGCAGCTGCTTGGAAATTTCAGCAGGAACCTTAAAAGGATTAAATTGGAAGGTTTCTACCTGAAAGGTTTCAGATATTTCCTTATCCACTTTCTTTTGGATGTTTTTAGGCAGGCTTATATTTTGATAAACCAGAAAAACCACTAGCATGACAATATATTTCAAATTCATTTTACAAAGATATTTTAAATGTTTAGGCTTAACAACTAAAAAGCCAAATAGCTAAAGTGACATGTGTATATCAACTTTAGCTATAGGACAATTAAAAACTAATTCTTGAATTAGAACCAAACACCAATTCCAAAATTCAATTGGTTTGGTAAGTCGTTATTTGTGGCATCGTTTTTAAACTGATAATCTGCTTTTACAACAGCTCCAGGAGTCAATTTATAACTTAAACCCAAGGTCCATTCGGTTCTGTTAAAAGCGTCATTCACCAACAGGTCCCCTTCTACTTTTGCATTGGTATCATAGTCTTCATAACGAGCAAAAGCATACAGTTGTTGTTCTTTTGTTAAAGGCAATAAATTAAAGGCAGCTTCTAAATACCAACCTTGCATAGCACTTCCCAAGCCTTGGGTAGGATCTGCATCTAAATCGTAATACAACTCATTGTAAGCTTCAGTATCTGTTAAACCTGCATAAACAAATTGTCCACGAGCTGTAAGTCTCTTATAAGCATATCTGGCATCCAATCCAACCATGGATAAACCAACGCTAGAGCCATCAATATCTTCAACATCGTCTTGTGCTTGAGAACGACCAACATATCCAGATAATCCCAAACGTAGTCCAGGAAGTCCGTAATAATCCAATTTTGCCGAAAGGTTAGGAGAATCTACCGTAGATTGAATCCCTTTTTGTCTTCCGTTTCTTAACCCATCTTTTCCTCCTAAAACTTTAGAACCGTTTACTGAAGCAAAACCTGTAAACACATATGCTTGATATCCTAGAGAAATCTCATCGAATCTACCGGAAACCCCAACCCCTATTTCTCTCCAGGTAGTTGGCACAATACTTTTATCCATGCTAGGACGCTCCACGCCATTAAAAGTAGTAGGTTCGTGATATTCATTAACAATGCCCATAGGCACTAACATTAAACCTCCTCTAAGATTTACCCTATCAGATAAGCTATATTGTAAAAAAGCCTGTTCTACATATACTTCTTCTACGTGTTCCAACTCCACTTCTGTTACAAACTGTACTTTATCACTAAATTTGTAACCAAATAGCAATACAAGACGTTGCACATCCAACTCACCATTGTCTCCTTCTGGTTGGTTGTAAGTTATCTCTCCATAACCTCCAACGGTTACTCCAGAACTCACATTCCCAGATAAAATACGTTGTGCAGCATTTTCCTGTTGCTGTGGATTTGTGTATAAAGAGTCTGGAACGGTTTGCGAAAATGTCATAGTTGATATTAGTAAGGCCACGACCAATAATACGTTTTTCATTTTTAGTTAATTTGTTTTTATTTAGATTTATTATAAATAATTTGATAAATATTCTGCAAAAGTATTACCTCACATCAAATCTTCAAAAATTTATTTAGATTAATTTAAAATAAAAAACAACTAAACTATTAAGGTGCTGAAAACATGAATATTATGTAAATAATAAATTTTAATGGTATGCTGAAAAAATCTTGGTGGCTTCGTTATAAGCGCTTTCAAAACTTAAAGCATTCAGGTTGGAAACTTTTTTTTGAGTGAAATATGAAAGCAACTTTTCTGTAGGCATATTACCTGTTAGCTCGTCTTTGGCCATTGGGCAACCACCAAAACCTTGAATGGCTCCATCAAAGCGACTACAGCCAGCGTTATAGGCTGCATCCACTTTTTCAAACCAGGTAGTAGGCGTGGTATGTAAATGTGCTCCAAATTCAATTTCTGGATACTTAGGTATTAAGTTTGAGAATAAATAACTGATGTTTTCTGGATTGGAACTACCAATGGTGTCGCTTAAGGACAAAATTTTAACTCCCATGTTATTGAGTCTTTCGGTCCACTCTCCTACTATTTCCACATTCCAGGGATCTCCATAAGGGTTTCCAAAGCCCATTGATATATAAACTACCACTTCTTTATCTGTTTTATCTGCAATCTCCAAAATCTCGTTTAACGTCACCACAGATTGCGCAATGGTTTTATGTGTATTTCGCATTTGAAAGTTTTCAGAAATGGAGAACGGATACCCTAAATAATCAATTTGTTGATGTACTGAAGCATCCTGTGCGCCACGAGTGTTGGCTATAATGGCAAGAAGTTTGCTTTCTGTTTTACTTAAATCTAGTTGTTCTAAGACCTTGGCTGTATCCACCATTTGTGGAATGGCTTTTGGGGACACAAAACTCCCAAAGTCTATGGTATCAAAACCAACCCGTAACAAAGACTGAATGTACTGAACTTTTTTTTCTGTAGGAATAAAGTCTTTAATGCCTTGCATGGCATCTCGAGGGCATTCTATAACTTTAACGTGTTTTGACATTAGTTCTTCATTGGAGATGTAAAAATAGTACTATTTTTTAGAAAACAAGATGAAAACAGCAATTGCAACAAACACAACAATTTGCAACCATTTTAAATAACTCCCTATGTGTTTATGTTGCTGTATGTAATTAGAAATAGTGCCAGCCAAAATTGCAATGGATGAAAAAATAATGAAGGACACTGCCATAAACAAAAAGCCCAAAACATAAAACTGTGTGACATCACTTAAAGTGGTACTGAACAAAAATCCTGGAAACAAGGCCAAAAAAAACAAGGAAACCTTAGGGTTTAAAACATTCATTAAAAAACCTTGTTTAAACAATTGTAACACTGTTTTCTTTGGCACATGCCCAGATTTTAAATGTAAGGAAGCATCGCTTTTAAAAACCTTATAAGCTAAATACAACAAATAAGCAGCTCCAAAAAGCTTAATAATTAGAAACAAATAATCGTTCTCTTTAATCAATACCGAAACACCAAAAGCCACTAGAGTAGTGTGTACCAAACAGCCAGAAATCAATCCGGAAACCGTTGCCAAACCAGAAGATTTTCCGTGTGATATGCTTTGCATGAGCACATAAATGTTATCAGGTCCTGGAGAAATAGCCAAGGCCGAAGTAGCAATTATAAACGATATGAGAATGTCGTAATTCAGGTAACAAATTTCTGTAAACATAAAGCAGTAAATTTATTTTCTACTGCAATAATGCTTTATTAATAGTCTTAACCAACTTAGGCCCTTCATAAATAAAACCTGTGTAAAGCTGTATTAAATCGGCTCCTGCATCTAGTTTTTCCAAGGCATCTGTGGCAGTATGTATGCCTCCTACTCCTATAATTGGGAAGGCTTTATTGCTTTTTTCTGCTAAAAACCTAATAACTTCTGTAGAACGTTTTGTTAATGGTTTTCCACTTAAACCTCCAGTTTCATCTTTCTTGTCACTTATTAAGCCTTCTCGCGAAATGGTTGTGTTTGTTGCAATTACACCATCAATTTTAGTGTCGTTTACTATGGCAATGATATCCATTAATTGAGAATCTGTTAAATCTGGAGCTATTTTTAAAAGAATTGGTTTTGGGTTTTGTTTTTTTGAATTTTCACTTTTAAGTTCTTTAAGAAGCTTTGTCAAAGGCTCCTTATCCTGCAACTCACGAAGGTTTGGTGTGTTTGGCGAACTTACGTTTACCACAAAATAATCCACATAATCATATAAGGCGTTGAAACAAACTTTATAGTCGTTTACAGCTTCTTCATTGGGAGTGAGCTTATTTTTTCCAATATTCCCACCAATCAAAATCCCACGTTCTTTAAAAGATTTCGAAGGTTTTTTAAGTCTTGTAACAGCTTCATCCACACCTCCATTATTAAAACCCATTCGGTTTATAATGGCTTTATCGGATTTTAATCTAAACAACCGCTTTTTTGGATTTCCAGGTTGTGCTTTTGGAGTCAGAGTTCCTATTTCAACAAAACCAAACCCTAGGTTTCCAAGCTCATTATAAAGTTTGGCGTCTTTGTCAAATCCTGCAGCCAATCCTACAGGGTTTTTAAATGTTAAACCAAATAAGGTTCTTTCCAAACGCGAATCTTCAACAATATATAAACCTCTTAAAAGGCTGGGGATTAAAGGGATTTTATTGATGAAACGAAGCAAAGAAAATATAAAATGGTGAATTTTCTCAGGATCAAAAAGAAAAAAAACGGGTCTAATAAGTAATTTGTACATAGTGGTTGTGTTGTTTGGCAAAAATACTATTCATTTGATTAAAAATGCTAACATTAGTTTTATAAATTATTGGTATTTTTGACAACGTTATCAACATCACATTCCTACAAAAAACATATCAAGATGATAGACAAACAACATATAATAAACAGATTTGTAAGCTACGTAACCATAGACACGGAATCCGATCCAAAAAGCGATACCACACCAAGCACCAAAAAACAATGGGATTTGGCCAACAAATTGGCTGAAGAACTAAAAGCCATTGGTATGCAAGATGTTACCATAGATGAGAATGCTTACATTATGGCAACCTTACCAAGCAATGTGGATCATGAAGTACCAACCATAGGCTTTATATCGCATTTTGATACCAGTCCAGATTTTACAGGAGCCAATGTAAAACCTCAGATAGTGGAAAATTACAATGGCAAGGAGATTGTTTTAAATGCCGAAGAAGATATTGTATTGTCTCCAGACTATTTTGAAGACTTGCTGCTTTACAAAGGGCAAACACTTATAACCACAGATGGTACAACCCTTTTAGGAGCAGACGATAAAGCTGGGATCACAGAAATTGTTTCGGCTATGGAGTATTTGATCAATCATCCGGAAATACAACATGGACCTATTCGTGTTGGCTTTACTCCAGACGAAGAAATTGGTCGTGGTGCCCATAAATTCGATGTGGAAAAATTTGGTGCAGATTGGGCCTACACCATGGATGGCAGCCAAATTGGTGAGTTGGAATACGAAAACTTCAATGCTGCTGGAGCTGTAGTAAAGGTAAAAGGCAAGATTGTACATCCAGGATATGCCAAAGGAAAAATGGTTAATTCCATGTATATAGCAACCGAATTCATCAATTCCTTACCAAGGTTGGAAACACCAGAACATACCGAAGGATATGAGGGCTTTTTCCATCTGTACTCCATTCAAGGAGAAGTTGAAGAAACCATTTTGGAGTATATTATTAGGGATCACGACAAACAACATTTTGAAGCCAGGAAAGAAGTTATGGTTAAATTAACCAACGATATCAATGAACAATACGAAAGAGAGGTTATTACCATAGACATCAAAGACCAATATTTCAATATGAAAGAAAAGGTGGAACCTGTTATGCATATTGTGGATATTGCCGAAGAAGCCATGAAACAACTTGGCATCAAACCTTTAATAAAAGCCATTCGTGGTGGAACAGATGGTTCACAATTAAGTTATATGGGCCTACCTTGTCCCAATATTTTTGCTGGAGGACATAATTTTCATGGTCGTTATGAGTATGTTCCTGTGGAAAGCATGATAAAAGCAACCGAAGTTATTTGCAAAATAGCAGAATTAACGGCTTTAAAAGCCAAAAGCTAACGGATTTATAAATATTGTGATTTTTTAATTTCAAAAAAAACCATCATGAAAAAAGTAAGTTCTGTTGAAGAGTATATAGAAGAAAACTCCCGTTTTGGTGAGGCTTTATCGCTTTTAAGAGATCTTATCAACACTACTGAATTGGAAGAAACCCTCAAATGGAATGCTCCTGTTTATACATTAAACGGTAAGAATGTGGTTGGACTTGGAGCTTTTAAAAATCATTTTGGGATATGGTTTTTTAATGGTGTTTTTTTAAAAGACAAAAACAATCTCTTGGAACAAGCCCAAGAAAAAACGAAGGGCTTAAGACAAATGCGATTTGAATCCATAGACGACATAGACAAACATGCTGTTTTGGCTTATGTAACAGAAGCAATAGAAAATCAAAAATTGGGCAAAGAGATAAAACCAGAAAAAAAAGGGAAAACGATTGTTATTCCCAAAGAGTTACAAATTGCATTGGAAACCAATAAAAACTTTCAAGCAGCTTTTAAGGCGCTTACTCCAGGAAAACAACGTGAATATTGTGAGCACATAGCATCTGCCAAGCAGGAAAAAACCAAAATGTCCAGATTGGAAAAAATAAAACCCATGATCTTAAAAGGCATGGGTTTATTTGATAAGTATAAGAATTGCTAGATAGCTTACAATAAAAATCGATAATTCAACGATACCAGAGCAGATTTCCTGTTTCCTAGTACACCAAATTCAGTTCTTAACTGCCAATGTTTGTTGTATTGAAATTGAGCACCAATAAGTCCGTTCCATTTTTGTTGAACTTGTTTGTCTAGTCCATATTTTATAACAGCTTCTCCATCGGCTGCTTCCAAACGCTCTACTATTGGTGTTAATATTCTATCGGCAATCACCTTTTCTGGAATGGTCGCTTCGTTGTCATACCAATCATAATAATTGTTAACAATTTCATCTCTTTTGGTTCCATCGGCAGCAGGTAAGGCGTCTTTTAATTTTAATTGTCCTGCTGTAACACTACCCATTTCCACAAACATGGCTCCTACCCAAACTGCAATATTCCTTTCGGGTTTATTTTTAAAAACAAAGCTGTGTCCTGTTCGGAGTCCTACAACCCTAACCTGAACTGCTTCATCTAATAATTCTGGTTTGTTCCAAGTAAAATTGGTATCCAATGAGAAAAATACGGGACCTACTGCTCCTGCAGCCATAATTCCTATACCATAAGTTGATATATTTTGCTTAACAATGGATTGCAGACTTATTGGATAGACTATGTTCACCTCTGTTGTTGACTGTCCATATCCTAAAAGTCCATACACATTTAAAAATGGAAAAACCCAGACATCTGGTCGAAAATTAACACTGTAGGAGGTATTTGTATTATTGCCAAATTCAATAAAGTTAACAGGAGTTAAACCTATATCTGTATTGCTTGACTGAATCCCTAATTGAAGATTGGATATGGTTATCCCCTGCTCCATCCAAACAAAATTGCCCATGGCACCAACAGGATAAGGAATATCGAATCCTTTGGAATAAGCTTTCTGTCCCCAAATTGGAAACATATGGTCATACTTTACCTGTTTTAAGCTATCCCTATAGGCTTCAAATTTTGGGCTAATTTTTATTGTAGGCTCTTGTGCAAATGCTGTGTTAACACTTACAGCTCCCATAATACATAATACCCATGTTTTAAATAATTTCATTTTTAATCTTTTACAGGTTAATTGTTGTTTGGTTCCATTTCATTATGCTTATTTGCGCTCTTTTTGGCTCCAATTGGCAAATTCATTTTTAAAAATAAGGAATTGTTTTTTGTGTTGGAATTTCCTTTGTACACGTTTACAAACCCTTGAAAATATTTAACACCAACCGATAGGCCTCCTGTTTTACTAAACTTATAGCCAACACCCAAACCTGCTCCAGCTTCTATTGGGTTTATGTTGTTTTTATTCTCTTGCCTAATTCTAATCTCTACGTCATCGTTTTCGTAATAATATTCTACAAAAGCTTTATATCTCAAACCAAATTGTGGTCCAGCTTCTACGTATATTTTATTATCAAAAACATATTTTGCAAATGCAGGTACCAAAAAATAGTTGATTCTTTGCGAGTAACTTCCTTGGTCGTCTATGTAATCTATCCCTGAAGCTTCAACATCAGATAAGCTTAAGTCATCTATTCCCAAATTGGATTTAACCAATACTCCAGTATATAGATAAAGTTGATTTTTTAGTTTAAAATCGAAATAAAAGCCCAAATTGAAGGTGCCCAATCTATTGGAACTTTCCAAGCCTGAAATGTCAGACCAATTATAGCCTCCTTCCAAACCAAATTCAATATTTGGGGAATTGAGTTTTTCTCCAAACAAGAGTGTTAATAGAACTTGAGAACTTGTGGTGTGGCTAATAAATACCAAAAACAAGCATAATAAGTACTTTTGCATAATAAATCTATAACAGTAACAATATCGGAATTATTTATTTAAGTCTAATAAAAAAGTCACTCAAAATTTGAGTGACTTTTCATAATAATATTTAAGTAGTAACTTACTTTTTAGTGTCTGCAGGAGTATTCAACTTTTTACTCATTTCCATTGAAATGGCAGATTTGTCGAATTTTATTTTTCCAGCAAGTGTTTCTATAACACAACTGGAGTCAGCATCATTTAACTCAACAATTTTTCCATGCATGCCACTTTTAGTAATTACTTTATCGCCACGTTTTAACTCAGCAGCAAACTTTTTTTCTTGTTTTTGACGTTTCATTTGAGGTGCAATCATAAAGAAATACACTACTACAAACATTAAAATAAACGGCAAAAAACTACTAATTCCTTCTCCCATGTAATTAATCGTGGTTATGACCTTCGTGACCTGGTTGTGTACTGGATTTTACGGCAGCTGGTGCTCCCATGGCTCCAACTGGTGCTTTTGCTTGAGCTGGTTTTACTGGTGCATTAGGATCTGGTTTAACAAAAGCAGTGATTTTTACAGTTTCTTTTCCTGCTTCTGTATTGGCAGTAATGGTAACTGTTTTAGAAACTTTATTGGCTCCAGTTCCATTAAACTTTACAGTAAAATGACCAGATTCCCCTGGTTGTAATGGTTCTTTACTCCAATCTTGAGGAACTGTACAACCACAAGAACTTTTAATATCTGTTATTACCAGCGGTGCTTCTCCAGTATTTGTATAATTGAAAACAGTTTCAACGTTTTGTTTGGATTCAATTTCACCAAAATCGTGTTCCGTTTTATCAAATGTAATTACTGGAAATTTTGAAGAATTTGCATCTCTTTCTGCTGCTACAGCAACGTTTTCTTCATTGATTTTTTTTGAAGCATCTTCTTTGCAAGATGAAAATGCTATTAAACAAAGAGCTGATAACCCTAAGATTGCTTTTTTCATGATAAATTATTTTTTTTGTTTAATTTAATTTGTAAAAGTAATAATAATTTCTAACTACATCAACCCTCTACCTGTTTTATTTAAGGTATCGGTTTCTTGATATTCTTTTACCAACTTATCCAAAATCCCATTTATAAAAATACTGCTCTTTGGAGTGGAGTATTCTTTAGCGATTTCCAAATATTCGTTTATGGTTACCTTTATAGGAATAGAAGGGAATTTCTGGATTTCGCAAATAGCCATTTTCAATAAAACCGTATCCAAACTGGCAATGCGCTCTGAGTCCCAATTTTGGGTCTTGCCTTTGATGACTTCAGAAAATTTGGATTGGTTTAACAATGTTTTTTTAAACAGTTCAATAGCATAAGCTTTATCGTCCAGGTCTTTATAAAGTTTTGGTAAAAAGTACGTTGCCAAGGAGTCTTGTTTTACTTTACGTAAAAGTTTTAAAATGGCAGTGTTAACCACTGGCAGATCGTCTATCCATGTCAAGTTCTTATCTTCCAGATAATCGTACAATTTGTCATTTGGAGCTATAATGTCGCTAAAAATATCTACCACAAAAGCTCTATCCTCTTTAAAACTGGTGGTTTTGGTTTGCATGTATTGAGCATACAGATCGCTTGCCAATATTTCACGGAAAATAACATCCACATATTCGGAATCCAAATCCCAATTGGAGATCTTTCTCTGTTCCAATTCATCTTGAAGTAAGACATTGTTTTTTAGCATTAAAAGCACTTCGTTGTTTACCAGTTTTTTGTTGGGATTTTTTTCTTCCTTGGTAGCTAGGTGTTTTTTACTGGTTTTGTCCAGGTAATCTTCAGATTTTTTTTGGATTTCTATTAGTAAGGAAATCAATAATAAATACAGGTTGTAAATATTATCTAAACTGTGTAGCAAAAACTTTTGCTCTTTATCAAAACTATCACTTTCACCTCCTTTAAAGGAATAGATAGTTTGCATGACTTTAATTCTAATATGTCTTCTGTTTAGCATATGTACAAAGAACTTTAATGTGTAATTTTATATGAAATTCCTGTTTTATATAAACAACAATCTGCTTTCAATTAAAAAGGCGAAAGTTTTGTAACTCTCGCCTGGCAAAAATAATATTATTTTAAAGAATTATCTCTTATTCTCTTTTTTTCTTGTATCAATTCTATTTTGAGCTATGTTTAAAGCTGCATGGTTGGTTGTGATGTTATGCGTTTTAGCATTTGATAATATTTCCAAGGTAGTATTGTATATATTTTCGGTTTTACGCATAATTTCCTTTCTATCGTAACCTTCCAATTCTGCGTACACATTTATGATACCTCCAGCATTAATTAAAAAGTCTGGTGCATATACAATGTCTCTTTCTTGAAGGATTTTACCATGTTTTTCTTCAACGGCCAACTGATTGTTTGCTGCTCCAGCAATAACTTTGGCTTTAAGTTTGTATATGGTATCATCGTTAATAGTGGCTCCTAAAGCACATGGCGCATAAATATCCATGTCTTCTGAATATAAATCGCTACCACCATAAATGGTAACACCATATTTTTTTCTGATGGCTTCCAAACGTTCCTGGTTGATATCTGCTATGGTTACTTTGGCTCCTTCGTCCACTAAATGCTCTACAAGGGCTTCCCCAACATTCCCAATACCTTGAACAAAAACCGTTTTGTCTTCCAAGACATCTGAACCAAATTTAAATTTAGCAGCAGCTTTCATTCCCATAAAAACTCCATAGGCTGTAATAGGAGATGGATTTCCAGCTCCTCCCAACTCTTCGGATATTCCTGTTACATAAGGGGTTACCTGTCTTACCAAATCCATATCTGCTGTTTCCATTCCAACATCTTCAGCAGTAATATATCTTCCACTTAGAGAATGAACAAACTCACCAAATTTTTTCATTAACTCTGGCGTTTTTTGAGTTTTTGCATCTCCTATGATAACGGCTTTACCACCACCAAGGTTCAATCCGGTTATGGCAGATTTATATGTCATACCTCTAGAAAGACGAAGCACATCATTTAAAGCTTCCCATTCATTGGTGTAATTCCACATTCTGGTTCCTCCAAGTGCTGGACCTAAAACAGTATTATGGATTCCAATTATTGCTTTTAATCCTGTATCTTTGTCGTTGCAAAACACAACTTGTTCATGATTATCGAATGAAAGTTGACCGAAAACCGGATCAGCTTTGTGAAGTTCGTTTGCGTTGATAACGTCTGTAACCATTTTTTTATATTTTAAAGTTATAGGTTGTGTTTTTAGATTTTTTTTAAAAACAACGTGCAAAATTAGTCCATTATTAAGGTTTACACAAATTATTAATGCTAAAAAGCGAAATTGTTAAAAACTTTATCTGTTTCCATAAGTTAAATGAAAGAGCTACATCATCTTAACAAGTATTTTTTTAAGTATAAATGGCAAATAATTATTGGGATCCTAATAACCATTGTCTCTAAAATTTTTCTCTTGTTCACTCCAGAACTTATTGGGAGTTCCATTGATGTGGTTAACGAATACCTTCAAGGTGAAGTTTCAGATATTGCTACTGTTAAAAAAGAGCTATTAATAAACATAGTATACATTATTGGAGCTGCCTTGATTACTGGTATTTTAACCTTTTTTATGAGGCAAACCATAATAAATGTGTCGCGATACATAGAATACGATTTAAAAAATGAAATCTATAAGCATTACCAAGTGCTGCCTTTAAAATTCTATAAAAACAATCGTACTGGAGATTTAATGAACAGAATAAGTGAAGATGTTGGGCGTGTACGCATGTATGTAGGTCCTGCCATTATGTACAGTATCAACACCATTACCTTATTTGCCATATCCATAGGTTTTATGTACAAACAAGCGCCTTTATTAACGCTTTACACCATTATTCCTTTACCTATATTGTCTTTTATTATTTATAAGTTAAGTAAGGAAATACATAAAAGAAGTACCATAGTCCAACAATATTTGTCGCATTTATCTTCTTCAACCCAGGAGTCTTTTAGTGGCATTTCCATCATAAAAGCCTATGGTTTGGAAACCATAACCTCAAAAAACTTCCATGATTTATCAGAAACCAGCAAACAAAAACAATTAAACCTTGTAAAGGTAAACGCCTTCTTCTTCCCTATGATGATTTTACTTATAGGCATAAGCAACCTGATTGTAATTTATGTGGGTGGACTTCAATATATTCATGGTGACATCAGCTTGGGTGTTATTACAAAATTCATCATATATGTAAACATGCTTACTTGGCCAGTAGCAACCGTTGGTTGGGTAACCTCTATTGTCCAGCAAGCAGAAGCTTCCCAAAAGCGAATCAATGAATTTTTAAAAATCACACCGGAAATTACCAATACAGCCCAAGAACCTTCAAACATTATTGGTGACATTGAGTTTAAAAATGTACATTATACCTACAACGATACGAATATTGAAGCCCTGAAAGGCATTTCTTTTAAACTAGAACACGGTAAAACCTTGGCCATTATTGGTAAAACAGGATCGGGAAAATCCACCATTTTAGATTTAATAGGAAGGCTTTATGATATTGATAAAGGCGAGTTACTCATAGATCAAAAACCTATAGACAAACTTCATTTAACCAGTTTAAGGGACAGCATTGGTTATGTACCTCAAGATGCTTTTTTGTTTTCTGACACCATAAAAAACAACATTAAATTTGGGAAAGAAGATGCTACAGACCAAGAAGTTATTCAAGCAGCAAAATATGCACAAGTACACAATAACATCATGGGCTTTTCCAAAGGCTACGATACCGTTTTGGGAGAAAGGGGCATCACCTTGTCAGGAGGTCAAAAACAGCGTATTTCAATTGCAAGAGCCATAATTAAAGACCCAAAGATTTTATTGTTTGACGATTCTTTATCTGCTGTAGACACAGAAACTGAAGAACAGATATTAAAGCACCTGCAAGATTTGGCTCAAGGTAAAACAACCATTATTGTGAGCCACAGAGTCTCTTCGGTTAAGAATGCCGATCAAATTATTGTCCTGGACGATGGTAACATTGTACAATCTGGAAATCATGAAAGCTTAATAAACACTGATGGTTACTACAAAAATCTATACTTAAAGCAATTAAGCGAAACCAATCAATAACTATTAAAGGACAGTTAGTTACAATAAAAGTTGTTTTAATTCTAAACATTTGTTGTAAATTGAATGAAAAGAAATAACACAAAATGTTGGTTGGTAACTCTTTTTTTTAGATTTTTGGAAAACTATTATAAACAACAATACGATTATGAATAATAATGATATGATGGAGAAAGAAGAGATTTTTTCTAAAGTATTAAGAGCTGGAAGAAGAACTTATTTCTTTGATGTTAGATCTACTAAAGCTGGAGATTATTACCTAACTGTTACTGAAAGTAAAAAGTTTACAAACGATGATGGTTCGTTTCATTATAAAAAACATAAAATCTATCTATACAAAGAAGATTTTACAGAGTTCAACAGTATTTTAAATGAAATGACAGATTATATCATTAATGAAAAAGGAGATGAAGTCATCAGTGAGCGTCATCAAAAAGACTTTAAAAAAGAATATGATACAGACACAGTGGAAACGTCTGTGGATGGCTCTTCTACTGAAAAATTTACGGATGTGGATTTTGACGACATTTAAAAAACAAAACTTATACCTAAAAAGCCATTACTCCGTAGTGGCTTTTTTTATACATAATAATTACAATTTGACACTTAGCAAAGCTATAATCAAGACAGTTATAAAATAGACCAAGGCATAGACCAACCCAAAATAAAATGCCATAAATACAGCACAAAGCAACATCCAAATAGGCACCAAGGTTATGGCAATGGCAAACCTAAATGTAGCGATGAACTCTACCTCAACTATTTTAGGCTTTACATAATATCTCCAAATGAATACAGGCACAAAAAGACTTAAAACGAGCAAGCCCCTAAAAATTTGCTTGATTACGTTGTTATTGGTTTTTACTGTACTTTGACAATCTTTGAAATGTGATTCAATACATTTGTTAACTGCTATCGGATTTAAAAAATCAACCTGCAACAAGTTTAATTTCTCAATGGTTTGCTTGTAAACCTCTGCATCTATATGTGTGGTTAAGCCCTTTAATTTTTCTTGTACAATGTGTCTTAAAGCTACTATTTCTTGATTGGAAAATGTAGAAACCATGGTTCTTGCTGGAATGGGTTTGCCATAATACAAGGCCACGCTATCTCCAAAAGTAGTCCCTTCTTTGTAATTTAAACCAATGGGAACCAACTGCAAATCCAATTCCGGGTATGTGGTCAAAGTTTCAAAAATAATTCGGGTAAACCCTTTGCTTAAGGGCCTAACCGATCTGTTTATATGATGATTCCCCTCAGGGAAAAGCGCAACTGCTTCGTTGTTTTTAAGCTTCTGGATACAAGTTTTAAATATGTAATTGTTTTTACTTAAGGTACTCCAACCATCCCTAACCCTATATACTGGTAACATGTTTACACTGTATAGCAATTTTGAAACCAACTTTTTCTTAAACACACTAGCTCGCGTTAAAAAATAAGAAAACCTTCCAGAAGTGGTAGCTATCAATAAAGCATCAATTAAAGCATTCTGGTGGTTGGACAATAACAAAATAGGTTTGTTTTTAGGAATACCTTCTTCCTTAACAACACTTATTTTTTTGTAATAAAAAAAAAGTCCCATGCTAAGGTAAACCCTAACCATATGTAACCAAAGTTTATTCAAGATACTTCCAATATTTTCTTTTCTTTATAAGACCAATAATAAGAGATAACCAAGCCTGAAACTATATGCCATATGCCCCAAAATGCAGCCATAATGGCCATTCCTCCCAAACCATTGAAAAAAGTAAAAATAAGCAGCAATCCCAATCCAGAATTTTGAATTCCAGTTTCTATAGCCAATGTTTTTTGATTTTGATATGACAGCTTAAAGGCTCTTGCAACCATAAAACCAAGTAAAATGGCCAAAAAATTATGCAGGACTCCAATACCAATTACATGATGAGCATAGGTATTGAATACATCAATATTATTGGTAAAAGCTATAACAACTATCACCACAAACACTAAAATAGATAATGGTTTTAAACGTTTGGAAATTAATATTGCTAAGTTTTCGTTTTTTGCCCGAAACAACATACCCAAGACCAAAGGGATTCCTAATATAACAACCACAAGCTCCAATAATTCCAAAGGATTTAACTGAACTTCTTTTAACAGCAAAGACGTTGGCTCGTACAAATAACCATAAAACTGAAAGTTAAATGGCGTCATAAACACAGCAATAAAAGTGGCAAACGCAGTTAAACTAACCGATAGTGCTGTATTTCCATTGGCAAGATGCGTCATAAAATTGGAAATATTACCTCCAGGGCAAGCTGCAACCATCATCATACCCAAAGCTATGCTTGGTTGCGGCTGTATATTAAAACCAGTAAAAAAGTAATCAATGGCAATAAAACAAATTGCAGCAACACTCCAATCAACACCAGTTTGGGCTGTTTGAACAAGCGTTTAAAATCCCCTGGTTTTATCCCCAAAGCTACACCAAACATAATCACTGCCAAGGCTATGTTTAATACCCAAAGGCTTTGGTTATCGAAATTAATTTTTACCTTATCAAGTTCCAACATGAATTTATGAGACTGGTGAGCCGTTTTTTACCTTATTTTCAGGGTTTAACAAAACAACATCTTGTCCATTTACTGCCCCTAAAACCAAACAATCGCTCATAAAAGTGGCAATTTGTTTTTTTGGAAAATTTACAACGGCTACGATTTGTTTTTGCAGCAACTCTTCTTTTTTATAAAGTGTTGTTATTTGTGCTGAGGTTTTTTTTATTCCCAATTCACCAAAATCTATTGTTAATTTATAAGCTGGTTTCCTAGCTTCAGGGAAATTGGCAACCTCTATAATGGTTCCAACACGTAAATCTATTTTTGCAAAGTCTTCAAACTGAATGGTATCACTCATTTTTAAAAATTTGATTGGTTCGTTTTTTTTAGTGAAAATTATATTGATTTTAAACAAATAAAGTTGCAATATAAGTATATCCAAGTAATTCCTTTCCATTTGGATTATTGATTATAAAATTGTAATTTATATTTTTAGATAAAATTTACAACATATGGCTAGAACACCTTCAAACATGCTTCCTTTAGGTACAAAAGCACCTACTTTTAATTTATTGGATACCGTTTCGGAAAAAAATTATTCTTTAGAAAAACTAAAAGGTTTAAAGGCAACGGTTATCATGTTTATTTGCAATCATTGCCCTTTTGTAAAACACGTGAATAAAGAAATTAGCCAAATGGCGAAAGATTACAAAAGCAAAGGGGTGAATTTTATTGCTATTTCCAGCAACGATGTTGAAAATTATCCAGAAGATGCACCAGATAAAATGAAACAAAATGCCTTGGAGCAAGGTTTTATTTTTCCATATTTATATGACAAATCCCAACAAGTGGCAAAAGCATATCAAGCTGCCTGCACACCCGATTTTTATGTGTTTGACCAAGATTTAAAATTGATTTACAGGGGGCAATTGGATGATTCCAGACCTGAAAACAATATTCCCGTTACAGGAGCAGATGTGCGCCATGCCTTGAATTGCATAATAGAAAACAAGAACAACAACAATACTCAAAAACCAAGTATTGGCTGTAACATTAAATGGAAAGAGTAACATCTTACTATTTATTTTTCTCTTCAATCCATTTGCTTAAATATTTTGTGCTTTGCAGGTATTGATGTTGCAGCATTTGTCCTGTAAAATTTTCTAATCGATGCGTTTCCAGTTGCATGCTAACCCCTTCTATTCTTTCCAATATATTGTTTTGAAAGGACGCTTTTTGAAAACGTTTATTTAAAACTTCAAAACCGTTTTGTTGTTTTTCAAACCATAACTTTTCATCCAGATATAATTTCACACTTTTATTGGAGAAATCTTTAGGGTTATCCACCACAAAACCATTGGGTTTTAAAGAACCAAACATTCCTTCAGCTCCTACTGATGTGACAACACATGGTGTTCCAGACGTCATGGCATCAACCAGCTTTCCTTTTAAGCCTGCTCCAAAACGAATAGGAGCCAAACACACCTTTGCTTTTTCCATTACTTTGGAAACATCTTCAGCAAACCCTTTAATTAAAAAACCTTGGGTTTCATTATGCAAATTGGTCACTTTTTGAGACACATAAGCTCCATAAACATGTAACTCTGCCTTAGGCAACTGTTTACGTATCAAAGGCCAAATGGTTTCCTTTAAAAATAAAACAGCATTGAAATTAGGCTCATGAAGAAAGTTCCCAATCGTTATAAAATGCTGTCTTTCTTGAAAATTAGGAAGTTTTTCAATTTTAGATGTCGAAAGGATGTTAAGTAAAAATGGCACGTATAGCAACAAAGATTCTGGAACTTTAAAATCTGTTTTCAAAAGGTCCATCTCAGCTTCAGAAATAATCAAACTTAAATCACACCTGTAAATACTTGCAATTTCACGTTTTGAAGTGTCGTTGTATAAATGATTCAAATTGAACGATTCTCCTGCCCTTAAAGCCTCTTGTCTTCCTTTTCTAAGACCATGTAAGTCTTCAGTGTCTAGTATTTTAATGGCATTAGGACATTGCTCTGCCACTCTCCAACCAAATTGTTCTTCCATCATAAATCTATCAAACAAGACTATCTGTGGATCAAGTGTTTTCACAAAAACATCAAAGCTAACATTGTTGAGCTCGATAGTAACTTGCTTCACGCCTATTGTTTCCAGATCAAAAGCCTTGTCGCTTTTGGCACAAGGACTCGCAAAAGTAATGGTATAATTATACGACAGGAAGAGCTCTATAAGTTGCAGCATTCTACTTCCAGCAGCAGAACTGTTGGGTTCTGGCCATACATAACCAATGATTAGAAGTTTTTTTGTCACAAATACTCGAATGTATTTTGTTAATGTTGCAGTGCACTAAATCTATAAACCACAACTAACATTTTTTTATTCCGGTTTTGGTTCCAAGCTATATTTAAATCGCACTTGCTTTGCCCAAGAAACCATATCCTGAATTTGGGCATCAGTAAGTTTGGCTTCTGTGTGTGTCCAGGTGAAAGAAGACAAAGGCATTTCTTTTTCCTCAACCATTTCTATTAATTCTTCAAACTTATGGTCCTTTTTCTTTGTGGATAAGCCTTCCCAATTAGACATGTTAAAGTGCTTCTTACCATCGGTTACATGATCTGCCAACCAATAATTAACAGGAGTAATGTTATTGTACCAAGGATATCTGGTAACATTGCTATGGCAATCATAACAACTTTCCTTTAAAATGGCCTTAATATTTTCTGGTGGATTGGTCTCTGACAAAAAAGGTTCAATGGAAGCCAATTCACCTACGTTTTTTTCTGGTCCAAAAAATTGTGCAACCACAAATACCACAAGCAATAGAATGAGTATTTTTTTAATGATTTTCATATCTCTATTTTTTTTATGTTCCATAATGGTTTCTTAAAACCTTGAATGTTGAAAATTAGCATTCAAAACACATAATAAATACATGATTTTTACATGTTGATTCGTTTTAACTATTTTTAAAACTTAAAAATATGAATTTCCAGTGACAAAAGACCAACTTTATAACGAATTAAATTATGTAAACCATTCGCGGGAAAAGCGTTTGCATTATGCCAATTATATTATTGAAAACCCAGATTTGTTGCCAGAATTATTGGAAATACTATTTATGGTAAATGATAACATATCCTGTCGTGCTGCTTGGGTCCTGGAATTTATATGTGGTGAAAATTTGGAAATGCTCTTACCTTATCTGGATGTGTTTACCGAAAACATACACAAAGTTCATTTAGATCCTGCTGTAAGACCCATAGCCAAAATTTGTGAACATGTTGCAAAAGCTTACTACTCCAAAGAGCAAAATACCTTAAAACAAACCTTAAAAGCCAAACATAAAGAACGGATTATTGAAACGTGTTTTGATTACATGATAAACGATGAAAAAATTGCTCCCAAAGCCTATTCCATGAACACGCTTTACTTGTTTGGAAAAGATGTTGAATGGATCCATCCAGAGTTGGCGCTCATTTTAGAACGGGATTTCCAAATGCAAAGTTCCGGTTTTAAAGCAAGAGCAAAACATATTTTAAAGAAAATAAAAAAATAGGTTCAAAAAATTTAAAAATCCTATAGAAATATGTTATAAAAATAGAAAAAAATCGTTATGCTTTAAGCGTCTATCGTTAATGATTTCCTTATCTTTGCAGCTTTCAAATTTGCATTCAAACGGTAGTGAAAATGCACAAAACCAACACAACACATGTCTTTAACATCCTTAAATGCTATTTCTCCTATTGATGGCCGTTACAGAAATAAAGTAAACGAATTGGCACCATTTTTTTCTGAAGAAGCTTTAATAAAATATCGTGTTCAAGTAGAAATTGAATACTTTATTGCTTTATGCGAACAGCCTTTACCACAACTAAAAACCTTCAACACTGGTTTGTTTGAAGATTTAAGGGCTATTTATAAAAATTTCACAACCATAGATGCTTCTGCCATTAAGGAAATTGAAAAAGTGACCAATCACGATGTGAAAGCTGTTGAATATTTTATAAAAGAAAAGTTTGATGGTTTGGGCATTTCAGAATACAAGGAATTTATTCATTTTGGGTTGACCTCACAAGATATAAACAACACAGCAGTTCCTTTAAGTATCAAGGAGGCCATGAATCAGGTGTATGTTCCAGAATTCAACATACTTCTAAACAAACTTAAAGAGCTTTCCAAGGAATGGGAACAGATACCAATGTTAGCCAGAACCCATGGCCAACCGGCTTCCCCTACGCGTTTAGGAAAGGAAATTAACGTTTTTGTTGTAAGAATGGAAGAGCAATTTAATTTGTTGAACGATATTCCATGTGCATCAAAATTTGGTGGAGCCACTGGAAATTTCAATGCTCATAAAGTGGCTTATCCACATATAGACTGGAGAGCTTTTGGGGAAAATTTCGTGCAAGGAAAACTAGGTTTACAACACTCTTTTCCAACCACACAAATTGAACATTACGACCACATGGCTGCATTGTTTGATTGCATAAAACGCATCAATACCATTTTAATTGATTTAAATAGAGACATCTGGACCTATGTGTCCATGGATTATTTTAAACAAAAAATTAAAGCTGGTGAAGTTGGCAGTAGTGCCATGCCACATAAGGTAAATCCAATAGATTTTGAAAATAGCGAAGGTAATTTGGGTATTGCCAATGCCGTTTTTGAGCATTTATCAGCCAAACTTCCTATTTCCAGATTACAGCGAGATTTAACCGATAGTACTGTGTTACGTAATGTAGGTGTGCCTTTTGGGCATACACTTATTGGGTTTAAATCCACTTTAAAAGGTCTCAACAAATTATTGCTAAATGAAAGTAAGTTTGCAGAGGATTTAGAAAACAATTGGGCTGTTGTGGCTGAAGCCATTCAAACCATTTTACGTCGTGAGGCGTACCCAAATCCTTATGAAGCTTTAAAAGGTTTGACCAGAACCAACGAAAAAATCACTCAAACCTCCATTTCAAACTTTATTGATACCTTAGAGGTTTCAGATGCCATTAAAAAAGAATTAAAAGCCATTACACCAAGTAACTATACAGGAATATAACATGATACTTACAGACAAACAATCGCTAATTCTCTGTGCTGTGGTGGTTTTAGGGTTTTCTATCTCTGGGATAATTGGTATTCTGGATAATTATGTGATTGTTGCTGTGTTATTGGTTTTGTTCTTATTGGTGGTTTTTAATTTGTTCACCAACAAAAAATTATTTGAAAAAGAACAAAAAAGTCAGGAGGTTGCAGAGGAAACTGTTACAGCCCTAAACGAAGAGGATATTTTATAATTTACAAAAAAGGCTTCTAAATAATTAGAAGCCTTTTTTATTACTTTCAAGCCTGTTGAAAGGGTGTTTTAAAGGTTATTATTTAAAAAATCCAGCAATATCTTCTAATTGCGAGCTGTCTATATCTGCGTTTTGTATGGCATTAACTAAGGTTGCCATTTTTTCAGGTCTCATATCGTTTCCTAAAATTCTTACAATCCCAAAGCCCATATCCTTGGAGCTGGTAAACACAATAAATTCGTCGGCTGCATCATCATCACCTATATATTTAACCACTACTTTTGCAGCTCTATCGTTAAACTCCATAAGTTCAATGTATTTTTTGTCATTTAAAATAGATTTTACTTTTGAAAGTTCCTGGGCATAGGCATCTTGGTTGTTTTCGGTAAGTTTAAATCCTAAAAAATTTAATCTTTTAACCGAATTATATGCTTCCTTTTGGTCCTCTGTTAAGGTGGTTTGATCCAATTCCACAATGGTTGTAGGGATATCGGCAGAAATAAAGTCTGGTGTTTCTTGATTATCTACAAAATACGTTTGTAAAGATTCCCCATTATTACAACTTACCAGCATGATACATGCCAGTAAGCTAAAAAATGTTAATTTGATTGATGGATTCATGGAATTATTTTTTTTCTTGTTTTTCTAAATGTTCACCACCTTTAATGTTCATTTTTTGGGTAAGTTTCGATATTTGGTTTAAATCTATATCTCCCGTTAAAGACACCACAACGGTTTCAAACTCTCGTTTTTCGCCATTCATATTAATATTTGCGTCTTTGGTAACAGCACTTAAACCATCAACAAACATAAGGAATTCGCTCACATGATCTGCGTCTCTACCTTCTTTTACATAGAAAGTCATGTTTACGCCATCATCTTTTACAACCATTAATTCCTCTAAAGAACTTTTTCTGGATTGAACCCATTTGGATACATCACTGGAAATGGCTTTGTTATCTGTAGTGATCACTTTAAAACTGGTTATACTATTAACCATTTTAATGTATTCTTGAGCTTCAGGATCATCAGAATTGATGTCCATCTTAGCTAACATTTGAAACATTTTTGGTTTAATGGACACATACGTTACATCTGGATTTTCGCTGTATTTGGCAAAAATATCCTGTGCCATGGATGTTAATGGCAATAACATGATAGCCATTAAAAAAAGGATTGCTTTATTTTTCATTTTACTTGTTTTTAAATTATTAATCGATTTCATTTTTTGTTCATTGTTTAGTCCTTTAAGCTTGGCGTAAAGGAGGTTTATTTAAATATAATTTTGCTTTTGGTTTCCATTTCGCCTAGATAATTAACTTTAGACATGCCTGTTTCCACTTGATTGAGGTAACTTATTTTTTGGGTGCCTTTATTAAGACTGGTGGAAATTAACTCCAAAGATTTAACCACTTCGTTATAAGCCATCATAGGATCGTCATAAGTTCCTAGATCGTCATCTTCTTGAAACAGTGGCATGCTAAAATAGAAACCTAATAAAAGAACTGCCACAGCTGCAACCGAAATCCACTTGTAATTAAAGATTCTTTTGGTTTTTAATGGAACGGTTTTGGTAAACGTTTCTTTTTGATTTACTGAAAAGTAGGCAAACATAGGTTTGTACATTTCTAAGTGAGGCGCAACGGTTTCTTGTGAAAAATAGCTTTTTAACTGTTGCTCTTCGGCTAGGCTTGTTTCCCCATTTTCGTACTTTTCTAGTAACTTTTCTATTTTATTTGGTGCCATAACTATGCGTATTGGTTAATTGTTCTCTTATTGCTTTTCTCGCTCTGGACAAAGCTACTCTAACTGCAGTGTTGTTCATATCCAACATTTTTGCAATCTCATCCAATTCATATTGTTCTATATCCCTTAATTGAATGACCATTTTCTGTTGTTCAGGTAAATTTTCTATTATTTTCCCCACCCAATCAACACTGTCGTTTAATTCTATTTGTTTTTGTAAAGACGTGTTGTTGTCTTGATAATTACTATGTACAATTTTTAAATTTTGTGCATGTTTTGATTTTAATTTATCCAAACAAAAATTTTTTGTCATAGTCATAGAAAATGCTTCCACATTTTTATATTCCTCAATTTTTGTTTTATTATTCCACAGTTTCAACAAAATTTCCTGTGTAGCGTCCTCAGCTTCTTCTTTAGAAACCAGCAAGCGTTTTGCTAAACGAAATACTTTGTCTTTAAAAGGCATGACAATATGTAAAAATTCTGCCTGTGTCATAGTTTTGTTTGGTTTGTAACAGTTGGTTTATGCCTGTTTACTATTACGACGATACATGTATTGTTTTGTTACAAAAAATTTTTAGTCTAAGATAAAGTAAGTATTTTTATTCCTGTTAAAAGTTAGAAAAGCCTTGCTATAATTATGAAAAACCTAAAATTACTCTTCATATTATTTTTTATTTCCTTTATAACTGTAGGTTGCTTTGAAGATTTGGACGATAGTCCTATTTCCACGAAAGACCTAAACGACTTTGTTTGGAATGGTTTAAACAGGTATTACTTGTATAAAGATAACGTACCAGATTTAGCAGATGATCGATTTACAGCTACTGAATACGAAACCTTTTTAAATAGTTTTACTGCTCCCGAAGACTGTTTTGAAAGTCTTATGTACCAAAGACAAACCATAGATAGGTTTAGTTGGATAACCGATAACTACATAGAATTACAACAACAACTAAACGGAACCACCTACAATAACGGCATGGAGTTTGGCCTGGTGAGGTTTTCCAGTACCAGCTATGATATTTTTGCTTATGTACGTTATGTGTTACCCAATACAGATGCCGAAAACAAAGGCATACAACGAGGTATGATTTTTAATGCAGTAAATGGTGTCTCGTTAAACCTAGATAATTACAGACAGTTATTAAGCCCAAATAATTACACTATTAATCTTGCTACCTATAATGATAATGGCACACCAGAGACCGAAGATGATTTTATAGTACCAACCAACACGAGTGTGAACCTAACAAAATCACCTTATACCGAAAACCCTATTTTCATCAAACAAGTTCTGCAAATAGCAGATCAAAATGTGGGCTATTTAATGTATAATGGGTTTACTAGGGATTTTGATTCGCAATTAAACGATACCTTTAATTATTTTCAATCCCAAAACATTCAGAATTTGGTACTGGATTTAAGATACAATTCTGGTGGATCTGTTAATACTGCTATTTTATTATCCAGTATGATTACCGGACAATTTACAGGACAGACTTTTGCAACACAACAATGGAATAGCGACATACAATCGCAATTGGATCCAAATGCTATAATTTACACGTTTACAAATAATGATGATGGCACACCATTGAACAGCTTAAATCTTGGAAAGGTGTATGTACTTACATCCAAAAGCACTGCTTCTGCCAGTGAATTGGTGATTAATTGTTTAAATCCATATATTGAGGTTATACAAATTGGAACAGCTACCACTGGAAAGTACCAAGCCTCCATAACCCTTTACGATTCTCCCGATTTTAGTGGTCAAAATATTAACCCAACACATACCTATGCCATGCAACCCTTGGTTTTAAAAACACTGAATGCTGTTGGAAACACAGACTATATTGATGGTCTTTATCCAAATTTCCCTGCTAAGGAGACGTATGGGAATTTAGGGACTTTAGGAGATCCTGATGAAACTCTGTTGGCCATTGCTTTACAACATATTGTTGATACTGGTAAGATTTCCTTGCAACCGTTTAGCAACCTGGAACTGGTTGGAGATAGCAAGGATTTCACTTTGACAAAAAACAGGATGTATATTGATGGAAAATAGCAATGTCATTCAATAAAAAGTGATGAATCTCATTTTAACTAAATGAAGGATGCTTCAGTTGTACCTACCTGTCGGGAGACAGGTAGGTTTCTGATTGACAAATTCAATTATACTTACAAAGTAAGACTAAATCCAATATTCACATTTCTGCCTTTTGTAGAATAGCCATACAATTCTTGATAATCTTCGTTTAAAATGTTTGTAACATTAGCAAAAAGAGTCATTTTATTATTTAAAATGTTATGGCTCACATAAAAATCCAACAGGTTATAACTTTTTAAATTAACCTCTTCATTCATATAGCTTATGTTATTATAAAATGAATCTGTTCTACTATCTGTAAACTGGTAAGAAACACTCATAAAGGTTGATTCACAAAGCTGATAGCCCAACAAACCATTTACTTTCAATTCTGGAATTCTTAAACTTAAATCTTCGTCCACCTTTGTGTAAGTGGCATTTGCCGAAAGTTTTAATGCTTTTGTAATATTATAATCGGCAACAAATTCAATACCACTTGCCGTAAAGTTTTCATTAACATTTTGATATTGATAAACCCAACTTCCCAAATCAACAAAATCTATAAAATTTTCTTCCTTTCTGTTAAAATAAACCAAACTTACAGTTGCTTTATCGTTGAAATGAATTTCTGCTCCAACCTCAAACGTGGCATTTTCTTCTGGCTGCAAGTCCTTGTTGCCATATAAGGGATCAAAAAGTTGATATAATGAAGGTGTAATATAGGCAGTACCATAACTAGCCAACCCTTTTAAATAGCCAAAATTAAAATCCTTTTTATAAGAAGGGTTTAAACTGTAAACCACATGGTTGCCATATTCACTATGATTGTTTAAACGTGCTCCAGCATTTACTTGTAAACCAAATGCTGAGACATAAACCACATTTGCATAAGGATCTACATTTGTATATTTGGCAATCTCCGGATCAATACCTTGCTCAAAATCGGTTCCACCAAAAGGAATGGTAAAACTCTCCATATGGTCTTGTTTTACCTGCACACCCAAAACTGTATAAAGTGTTTTGCTAAAAGTATATCTGTTAAACAAATCGGCTGTAAAACTTTCAGCATTGTATAAAGCAGGATAACTGGATTCTATGTCACGTTCTACTTTATTATAGGCTGCATTCAAGGAGAGACTCCCTTTTTTGTAGGTGTATTCTGGCGAAAATCCGTATCTCTGTTGTTTGGTTGTTGATAGGTCGTTGGAATCCATACCAGCAAACCCATCGTCAAAATCGGCTTTAAACTTATCCCAACTTCCGTACACTGTCATTTTAAACGCTTCAGAAAATCTATAACCCAATTTCAAGTTACCATTAATGGCGTTGTACACATCTGTTTCGGTGCCATTTGCTAAAGACGACAAACCATCTGTATACTGATTTCCAAAACTCGCCAAGTAGCTTAACTTATTTAAAGTACCATTTACAGAAACATTATTTTGAAAGTTATTCAAGTTGTAATTGGTGTCTTCTTGGGACTGATTGGTACCAATAGTACTTTTAAAATTTGCAGATATCGCTTTTTTGGATGCTTCTTTCAGTTTTATGTTAATCACTGCTGTTCCAGCTCCAGATCCATAAAGTGTACTTGAAACACCTTTTAAAATCTCAATGGATTCTACTTGATTGGCATTTAATAAACGTAAATCGTAATCGTTAGCTATTTGTGAAGGATCTGATACAGCTATGCCATCTATAAGAATTAATACCTGTCGGTTTTTTCCTCCTCTTACGTAGTAATTTAAATTTTGTCCAGCTTGGCTATTGGCACCATTGATTTCAATACCTGCTGTTGCATTAATAATTTCAGCAACCGATTTCCCTTGCTGCTTTTCAAGCTCCTCTGAAGTTATTTTGGTAATAACCTTTCCGGAATTTTCACGGTTTAAATAAAATTTAGAATCTGTTATTACAACTTCTTCTAAAGTTTCTACTTCTGTTGACACGGCTTGTTGTTGTGCAACAGTAAATAATGACATACCACAAAGTACGCCAAAAACAAATGTTTTTTTGTTCATTTCAATTAATAATTGCTCGAGAATAGCATGAATTTCATACCCAACTTTTGTCCCGAAAGTTTGACTTATTTTTTGTTGAATTTGGCAGGTCTCCTGACTTGCGTCTTCATGTTAGGTCTTCCCATTCCGAAACATCGGACAGTGACATTGAAGTTTACATGAAGCTTAATAGCTTACAGTTGCGGGAACAGTTCAAGAATGAAGATTGATGATTTGTTTTTGATTACTGATTTTGGAACCCGTTGTCCTTCAATCGGCAATCTGTAATCAACAAGCTTTTCACTTGATTCCCTTTTAATTGGCGAAACCATCCCGAACTTGTTTGGGGACCTTTTAAACAATCCTCGAAAAAAATTCTTTGTGGCAACATCAAACCAAAACTCTCTGCAAAAGTAATGGAATAAAAATGTATTTCTATAAAAAGATTACTTTTTCTTATTGAGTTTGTAGATAAGATAAATAAACCCAACTAAAAAATGAAATATTATGATTCCTGCTACTATATATATTGTTAAATTTGAACCGTCTCTCATGGTTTTATTTTTTATAAAAATAAAAACCCATACCATAATGGACAGTTACAAAAGTTACACAATTTATGATTTCGCGATATTTATTTTTAGGTGTTTGTTTGCTGCTTTTCAACTGCAAAAACAAAGATTCTCAACCGGTTACCATAACAGATGTATCCAAAGTACCATTGTCCTATGCTGAAGGATTTGAAATAACTCATCATGAAAATTTCAGCACCTTAACCATTAACAGTCCCTGGCCAAATGCCGAAAAAACGTATCGGTATGCCTTGGTCCATAAAAACATGTTGCCCAAAATCACTTTAAACAATGATGAATTTGATGGTATTATTACTATTCCTGTAAAAAAAATAGTGGTTACTTCCACTACACACATTCCAGCCCTGGAATTATTGGGCGTTGAAAAGAGTTTGGTTGGTTTTCCTGGAACAGATTATATTTCTTCTGAAAAAACACGCTTTAGGGTTGATAAGGGAAAAGTTAGGGAGTTGGGGAAAAACGAAGGCATCAATACTGAAGTGTTACTTGAAATACAACCAGAAGTGGTTATAGGTTTTGGCATAGATGGAAACAATAAAACGTTTGAAACCATAAAAAAATCTGGGATTCCGGTTATTTACAATGGCGATTGGATAGAACATTCCCCATTGGCAAAAGCAGAATGGATTAAGTTTTTTGGTGTTCTGTTTAACAAAAGACAGAAAGCCGATTCTATTTTCAATACCATTGAAAAAAATTATTTAGAAGCCAAATCCATAGCTTTGGATGCCAAAAGCAAACCAAGTGTGTTAAGTGGTGCCATGCACAAGGACATCTGGTATTTGCCCAATGGCACTAGTACTGAAGCAGAGATATTAAAGGATGCCAACGTTAATTATCTTTGGGCTGACACTAAAGGAAATGGAAGTTTGTCTTTAAATTTTGAAGTGGTTTTTGATAAAGCCAAAAATGCAGATATATGGATCAACCCATCCTATTACACCTCCTACGAAGCTTTGGAAAGTGCCAACCAACATTATACAAAATTCGATGCCTATAAAAGCAAAAGCATTTATACCTTTGCAAACACAACTGGTAGCACTGGAGGTGTGTTATATTACGAATTAGGGATTGCCAGACCAGATTTAGTTTTAAAAGATATTATTAAAATTTGTCATCCAGATTTACTAGCAGATTATAAACCTTATTTTTATAAACCATTACATTAATTGCCAAAAACCAATACATACACCTTATCCTTTATAGCATTAATCTTTATATTGATTATTTGCTTTTTTGTGAACATTGGTTTAGGGTCCGTTTCCATTCCCATACAAGCCGTTTTTAAAAGCTTTATAGGAACTTTGGACCATGAATCTTGGCCTTATATCATACAAGATTATAGATTGCCTAAAGCCATTACAGCCATTCTGGTTGGTTCTGGATTGGGCATTTCTGGATTATTGATGCAAACCTTATTCAGAAACCCATTAGCTGGACCTTTTGTTTTGGGTATTAGTTCTGGAGCCAGTCTGGGAGTTGCTTTGGTTATTTTAGGATCTGGAATATTTGGTGGTATGTTTGCCTCGTTGTTAATTTCCAAATGGAGTGTTGTTATTGCTGCTAGTTTGGGAAGTTTTTTAGTGCTGCTTGCTGTTTTGGTGGTTTCCTCCAGAGTAAGGGACACTATGGCCATTTTAATTATAGGACTCATGTTTGGCAGCATAACGGCTGCTATTGTAAGTGTTCTCTCCTATTTTAGTTCAGCCGAACAATTACAGCAATACATTTTTTGGGGCTTTGGCAGTTTGGGCAATCTGTCTTGGAACGAGCTTTTTATTTTTTTAATTGTTTATTGTTTTGGAATGTTTTTAAGTATATTATCCATAAAAGGATTGAACACTTTATTGTTAGGTGAAAATTATGCTAAAAGTTTGGGCTTAAACATTAAGAAAAGTCGTTTCGTAATTATTTTGGCTACCAGTTTGTTGGCAGGAACCATAACGGCTTTTGCTGGACCAATTGCTTTTATTGGTTTGGCCATTCCTCATATTACCAGACAAGTATTCAATACTTCAAACCATAAAATTTTGTTGCCTGCTGTATTTTTGTTTGGAGCCATTATCATGCTTATATGCGATAGCATTGCACAATTACCAACTAGTGATTACACCTTGCCTATCAATGCCATAACTTCTTTAATTGGAGCTCCAGTGGTTATTTGGTTGTTGGTTAGAAAACGTAAAATGATTTTTTAAAAAGTATCGGAAATAGAACAAATAGGAAAGAAAAACAAATCGTGAATTCGTGGCTCATACAAATCAACATATCATTTTAAAAACCGAACAACTTTCCATAGGTTATAAGTCCAAGAAAGTTCCTACTATAATAGCTTCAAATATTCAAATTGAGCTACAAAAAGGTGAGCTAATAGGTTTGGTTGGTGCCAACGGGATTGGTAAATCCACTTTATTACGTACACTTACCAATGTTCAGGAAAGTTTAAAAGGAAATATTTACATTCACAATAAATTACTTTCAAATTATACTTCCGAAGAACTTGCAAAATCCATGAGCTTGGTATTAACAGAGCCTATTGCTTCAAAAAACCTATCTGTTTTTGAATTGGTGGCTTTGGGCAGACATCCATATACCAATTGGGTAGGAAACCTTAACACCAAAGATATGGAAAGCATTCATCAAGCTTTAAACCTAACCAATATTGAAACCTTAAAACACAAAAAATGTTTTGAACTAAGCGATGGGCAACTTCAAAAAGTCTTGATTGCTCGTGCTTTGGCTCAAGACACAGATTTAATAATATTGGATGAACCAACCACACATCTGGACATGTACCATAAAGCATATATTTTAAAACTGCTTAAAAAATTGGTAAAAGAGACCAACAAAACCATTCTCTTTTCATCCCATGAAATAGATCTAGCCATCCAACTTTGTGATAAAATGATTGTGATGACACAAGAAACGGTTATCACAGATGCACCTTGCAACCTTATTTCCAAGGGGGTTTTTAACACGCTTTTCCCAGAAGACTTAATTGTTTTCGACAAACATACAGGAAGTTTTAGGGTGAAAAAATAACTTATTATTGAACTTTTTAATGTGCCTTATTTAAGATTCTTCGCTTCGCTCTGAATGACAAATTAACTATCTTTGATAAAATTCAATTTCAATTCATGAACGACAACATCATTCTCATTATTTCCATCCTGGTTTCTGGAGGCATTGGCGCATACATTGGCCTAACCATTGCAAAACTGAAAAGCAAAGGGGAATTAAGCACTTTGGAAGAACGTCAGAAGCAATTAAATCAAATCATCGAGGACTTAAAACAACATTCAAGTAAAATTGAAGGAGAACGCAACGACATCCGAAATGAAAAAGACCAATTAAGTTCTGAATTAACCAAACGCAATACAGAATTTGAAAATCTTCAGGAAAAAATAAAAGAACAAAAGGCCGAAGTAGAAAAACTACAGGAAAAATTTTCCAAGGAATTTGAAAATCTTGCCAATAGGATTTTGGACGAAAAATCCAAAAAGTTTACCACACAAAACAAAGACAACCTAGATGCCATTTTAAAACCTTTGGAAGAAAAAATCAAGCATTTTGAAAAACGCGTAGAAGAAACCAACAAAGAAGACATTACCAGAAGTGCCGATTTACGTAGACAAATTTTAGGTCTAAAAGAGCTTAATGAACAGATGAGCAAAGAGACCAGCAATTTAACCAAAGCCTTAAAAGGAGACACCAAAATGCAAGGAAATTGGGGCGAATTGGTTTTGGAACGTGTGCTGGAACGCAGTGGATTAAAAAAAGACAGCGAATATTTTGTGCAACAAAGCTTTACCACAGAAACAGGAAAGCGTGTCATGCCAGATGTTATCATTTCCTTACCAGGAGACAAGAAATTGATAGTGGACTCCAAAGTGTCCCTAGTGGCTTATGAACGTTATATTAATGAAGTGGAAGATGCCGAAAAAGCCACGCACTTAAAAAACCACTTGCTTTCTGTACGAAAGCGCGTTAATGAATTGGGCGAAAAAAATTACCATCAAATTTATGAGATGGACAGTCCAGACTTTGTGTTGTTGTTCATACCAATAGAATCGGCCTTTGCCATTGCATCTATGGAGTATCCTGCACTGTATTCGGATGCCTTTGAAAAAAACATCATCATTGTAACACCTACAACATTGTTGGCTGTTTTAAGAACCATTGACAGCATGTGGCAAAACGAAAAACAAAAAGCCAATGCTATAGAAATTGCCACACAAGCAGGTAGACTTTACGATTCTTTTGTTAATTTAACCGAAGAACTTATTAAAGTTGGAAACCAAATTGGCACAGTTCAAAAATCCTACGAGAGTGCCATGGTAAAGCTTACTGGCAAAGGAAACTTAATAAAACGCGTGGAAACACTAAAAACCTTAGGTGCCAAAGCCAGTAAACAACAAAATGAAAAACTCTTAAAAAGAGCCGAAAACACAGACGATTAAACTGCAAATCCCATGAAAAGATTTTTAATAAAATTTAGTATCGTACTTATTCTAGCTTTGGCAGGCTATTTTGCCTTTATTTATTTTGCTAGCTATAGCGAAGGGATTCGTGCTGGCGAACTGGTTAAGTTTAGCAGTAAAGGTGTGCTCATAAAAACATGGGAAGGCGAAATAAGCCAAGGTGTTTCCGAAGCACAATTGTTTGAGTTTTCAGTTGAAGATAAAGAAAAAGAGGTCATTCAGGACTTAAAGGATTTACAAGGAAAATACGTAAAACTTCATTACTTTGAACGTTATAGCAAGATTTTCTGGCTTGGAGACACAAAATACTTTATAACTAAAGTGGAAGAAGACAAAGAACGCAGTAACAGACGTTATTAAATGAAAAAAACATACAAACCAGCAGCAAATTCACGTATTTCAATCTCTGAGCTAATGCAACCATCCCATTCCAATTTTAATGGCAAAATTCATGGTGGTTACATTCTTAATTTAATGGATCAAATTGCCTTTGCCTGTGCATCCAAACACTCTGAAGCGTATTGTGTAACTGCTTCTGTTAATACTGTCGATTTTCTCAATCCTATTGAAATTGGTGAATTGGTTACCATGAAAGCATCTGTGAACTATGTTGGCAATACTTCTATGGTTGTGGGCATTCGTGTTATTGCAGAAAACATACGAACAGGAAACGTGAAACATTGCAACTCCTCCTATTTTACCATGGTTGCCAAAAACGACGATAATGAATCTGTGGCTGTTCCTGGTTTAATTTTAAGCAATTCCATAGAAATAAGACGTTTTTTAAAAGCCATTGAACTTATAAAATCTAAAGAAAACAGACACGAAGTGTTTAACCATAAAACCTTTGCAGCAGAAAACTACTTACATATCTTGGAACCTTACAAGGTGAAAATTGAACTTTAATTGTTATATCCCTCTGATTTTCAATTGAAATTATTAATTTTCAAGAAATTTATTTGCTTTTTAAACAAAACAAGTTATCTTTATTATCACGTAATAAAAGGATATTTTAAATTATCACATAATTAAAGGATATTTTAAATTATCACATATAAAAAAGCAAGAATGGCAACAAGACCCATGACAAGTGTAATAACAGGAGACATCATTAAATCAAGATCCTTAAACAACCCAAAATTATGGTTGCAAACATTAAAAAATGCTTTAGCGACCATAGAAAAGGATCATTCGTTATGGGAAATTTATAGAGGTGATAGTTTTCAAATAGAAATAAAACAGGTTGAAAAAAGTTTTGAAGCTGCCGTATATATCAAAGCTTGTATAAAAACCATAAAGGGTTTGGATGTCAGGCTTGCCATAGGCCTTGGATCTAAAACGTATAGTGGTGAGTTTGTAACAGAATCTCAAGGAGAAGCATTTCTAAATTCTGGAACAACTTTAGAAACCCTAAAAAAAAGCAAACAAAGCCTTAAAATAAAAACTTCCAATAAAACTTTAGATCAAGAATTAAACTTATATTTTAAATTGGCTGCCATAAGTATGGATCGATGGACAGTCCATCAAGCCGAAATTGTAAAATTGAGTTTAGAACATCCCAATGCCATTCAAGAAGAATTGGGAAAACGTTTGGGCATTAACCAAAATACTATAAGCAGAAGGCAAAAACGAGCTAATTTGGAAGAGGTTTTAGAGCTTAACAACATGTATCAACAAAAAATATCTAAGGAATTATGATACTTTTAATTAAACTTTTCTTGGCTCATTTAATTGGCGATTTTGTTTTTCAAACAAAAAAATCAATCAAGAAAAAAGAAAAAAAGAAGCTAAAATCTCCTGTACTATATGCCCATATTGCCATTCATTTCCTCTTATTGGTATTACTTCTTTGGGACCTGTCCTTATGGCCTATTGTTGTAGGTATTACAATATCCCATTTTATCATAGACGTATTAAAGCTCACATTTCAAAAGAAAAAAACAAAGCGTTTATGGTTTTTTTTAGATCAGTTATTACATATAACAGTAATTTTTGTTGCTTACTTTCTATTTACGGACAACAGCTTTCATCTGGCAAATTTTGTAACCAAAAACAGCTTGTTACTAATAACTTGTGTGCTTTTTTTAACACAACCTGTTTCCATAATAATGATGACCATATTTAGCAAATGGGACATAGAAAAGTTGACAACGGGAAATGAATCCTTAAAGGATGCTGGCAGATATATAGGCATGTTGGAACGTATCTTGGTGTTTGTGTTTATTATAACAAATCACTGGGAAGCTGTTGGGTTTTTAATAACCGCAAAATCGGTATTTAGGTTTGGGGATTTAAAAGAAAGCAAACACAGAAAGTTAACAGAATATATTTTGATAGGAACGCTAATTAGCTTTGGAATAGCCATACTTACAGGTATCCTATATCTTTATATCAAATAAAAAAACCATCAAGCACAAACGTGATGGTTTGAGAACGATGTTAAAAAACATCTGTTATTGTTTAACAAACCGTTTGGTTACCACTTGGTTCGCTTGGGAAATCCTAACCAAATAAACACCAGAATGCCATTTGGAGACATTAATGGTATTTTGTAACGTGTTTAAGGAATTTGAATAAACTTTTTTTCCAAGTATGTCCAGTACTTCAATTCTGGCATCGTTGCTTAAGGTTTTTAAATTGACGTTTAAACGGGATTTACTTGGGTTAGGATAAATAGAAAACTCGGTTTTTACAACCTCTTGGGTGCCTAAGGTAAAAGACTCTCTTGTAGAACCTCTATTGGCTCCATGCCAACCCATAATATATCCTGTACCAGCTTCAAAAGACCATACCAAATCTATAGAGGAAGCTGATGTTGAAAACACATAATCGTTAGGATTTCCAGTGTTTGGAAGTCTTGTTGCGACCACTTGTCTTTGTCCTCCAGAAGTGGTATTGGAAACAATGGTCCAATCTTGTTCTGCATCCATTACTGGTTCACTACCAACACCTATAAAAGATCTATCGGTTAATTTAAAAGTGCCATCATTTAACCAAATAACCACATCCTTTCCTGCTGTCATGCTCATGGCATCAAATCCCAACCCCAAATATTTATTATCTGGACCACTTAAGGTTAAGGTAACAAGAGTGCTGCTAACGTCTATTTGTGCTGTATATAAATTAGTTTGGTCGTTAAACAGTTCAATAACACCTGTAGTATAAGTCTGACTGTATAAAAAGGTACTCATGAAGGTAAAAACACCTATTAAGGCAAAAGTAATGTTTTTCATAGGTAATATTATTTTTTCAAAAGTTCAATGATAGCTTTGTTGTCATCCATTAAGGCATAATCTAAAGCAGTTTTATCACGGCTGTCCCTTAAAGTCCTATCTACATTGGCATCCAATAATAATTCAATAAGGGTTTTATTTTTCAGTAGTACAGCATAATGCAAAGGTGTTGTTTTATTTACATCGGCTATATTGGGGTTGGCACCTTTTTCCAACAGAGCTTTTGTAAGTACCACTTGCTCCTTAAAAACTGCTGCCATTAATGGTGTACCATATTTACTGACATCATTAACATTGTTTACATGATTCAACAAATACAGTGCAACCGCTTCATTTCCATGATAACAAGCTAAGGTTAAAGCAGTAAACCCTTTATCGTTTACGGCATTAATGGTGTCTGAATCTATTTTCATTAAAGTCTGTACATCTGCAACAGAACCAGAGCGAGCAATGTTAAAAATATCGTTTTGTGCAAAGTTTAAAAGAGACGTCAATAAACATCCTATAAATAAAATTTGCCTTCGGTTCATGAAATAGATTTGATTTACATAGCTAATGTAATAATTATTAGCAATATAAAAGATATTTTTTACCGAATAAATCCATTACTTACTTAGATACATCTTGCGTCTAGAGTACAAGTTGTAAAATTCATCGTCCTTCAAGCTTTCAATAAACAAGATACTTTCTCCAGTACTTTTCATTTCTGGACCCAGTTTTTTATTGACGTTGTGAAATTTATTGAATGAGAAAACAGGTTGTTTAATTGCATATCCCTTTAATTGAGGATTGAAGTTAAAATCGGTTACCTTTTTCTCTCCCAACATAACTTTGGTAGCATAATTTACATAAGGTTCTCCATATGCTTTGGAGATAAACGGAACCGTTCTGGATGCTCTAGGGTTGGCTTCAATAATGTATACAATATCATCTTTTATGGCAAACTGAATATTAATTAAACCAACCGTGTTTAAAGCCAGGGCAATCTTTTTGGTATGGTCCTTAATTTGTTGCATTACAAACTCACCTAAGTTAAAAGGAGGCAAAGTGGCATTGCTGTCTCCAGAGTGAATACCGCAAGGCTCTATGTGTTCCATAATTCCTATAATGTAAACATTTTCACCATCGCAAATGGCATCTGCTTCGGCTTCTATAGCTCCATCAAGATAGTGGTCCAGAAGCAATTTATTGTTTGGAATGCTTCGAAGCAAGTCTACCACGTGTTCTTCCAGTTCTTTTTTATTGATTACAATTTTCATGCCTTGGCCTCCCAAAACATAAGATGGCCTTACCAAAATAGGGAAATCCAATTTATCGGCAACAGCAAGGGCTTCTTCAGCAGTTGTGGCAACATCAAACTTTGGGTAAGGAATGTCATTTTCTTTAAGCAGTTTTGAAAAACTCCCTCTATCTTCTGCCAAATCCAAAGATTGATAGGTAGTACCTATAATTTTAATACCATATCTATCCAACTTTTCTGCCAGTTTTAAAGCTGTTTGTCCACCAAGTTGTACAATAACGCCTTCAGGCTTTTCATGTTTGATGATATCGTAAATGTGCTCCCAAAAAACAGGTTCAAAATACAGTTTGTCTGCTGTGTCAAAATCGGTAGAAACTGTTTCAGGATTACAGTTGATCATAATGGTTTCGTATCCACATTCGGCAGCTGCCAAAACACCATGAACACAGCAATAATCGAACTCAATTCCTTGTCCAATTCTATTTGGTCCTGAACCAAGAACCACAATTTTTTTCTTGTCGGAAACAATACTTTCATTATGTGGATAAAGTGTTCCATCTGCAGTTTCCATTTCATTTTCAAACGTGGAATAATAATATGGTGTTTGGGCTTTAAACTCTGCAGCACAAGTATCAACCAGTTTATAAACACGTTTTATGCCCAATTCTTCACGTTTTTTATAGACCTGACTTTCCAAACAATTGAGCATGTGAGCAATCTGTCTGTCTCCATACCCTTTTTGTTTGGCTTCAAGTAATAATTCCCGATTGAGGGTTTCAATGGAATAATTGGAAATTTCTTTTTCCAGATGATAGAGTTCTTCGTATTGTTTCAAGAACCACATATCTATTTTGGTGATTTCGTGTATTCTGCTTAAAGGGATTCCCATTTGAATGGCATCGTAAATTACAAACACACGATCCCAACTTGCATAGGTTAATTTACTGATGATCTGGTCGTAATTTTTATAGCCTTTTCCATCTGCTCCCAAACCGTTGCGTTTTATTTCCAGTGATTGGGTGGCTTTGTGCAATGCTTCCTGAAAAGAGCGACCTATACCCATTACTTCTCCAACCGATTTCATTTGAAGTCCTAAAGTTCTATCACTTCCTTCAAATTTATCGAAATTCCAACGGGGAATTTTCACTATCACATAGTCTAAAGTGGGTTCAAACAAAGCTGAAGTAGATTTTGTAATCTGGTTGTCCAACTCGTCCAAATGGTAACCAATGGCCAACTTAGCTGCTACTTTTGCAATAGGATATCCTGTAGCTTTACTGGCAAGAGCTGAAGAACGTGACACACGTGGATTAATTTCTATGGCAATGATATTTTCTTCGTCGTCTGGACTCACGGCAAATTGCACATTACAACCTCCTGCAAAATCACCTATACTGCGCATCATATGGATAGCCATATCTCGCATTTTTTGATACGTTCTATCACTTAAAGTCATGGCTGGAGCCACAGTTATGGAATCTCCAGTGTGAATTCCCATAGGATCCATATTTTCTATGGAACAAATAATCACCACATTGTCGTTAGCATCACGCAACAACTCCAGTTCATATTCTTTCCAACCAATCAAGGCTTTATCGATCATGACTTCGTGGATGGGAGAAATTTCCAGACCACGTGTTAACAATTCATCAAACTCTTCTTCTTTATATACAAACGATGCTCCTGCTCCACCAAGTGTGAACGAAGCCCTAATAACTAATGGAAAACCAAATTCCTGAGCAATTTCCTTACCTTGAAGATAAGATGTGGCTGTGGCTTGAGGTGCCATAGGAATGCCTATTTTTAACATAAGTTCCCTAAACTTTTCCCTATCTTCTGTAATATTGATGGCATCAATATCAACACCAATAATATCTACATTAAAATCTTTCCAAATGCCTTTTTCGTCTGCTTCTATACATAAATTTAAAGCCGTTTGACCTCCCATAGTAGGTAAAACAGCATCAATTTGAGGGTGTTCCTTTAAAATTTGAATAATGGACTTGGTAGTAAGAGGCAACAAATAAACATGATCTGCCATAGATGGATCGGTCATGATGGTTGCAGGATTGGAATTGATTAAAATAGTTTCAATTCCATCTTCTCTTAACGATCTTAATGCTTGGGTTCCAGAATAATCGAATTCACATGCTTGACCGATGACAATTGGACCAGAACCAATAATTAAAATAGACTTTAGTTTTGAATTTTTAGGCATTTTCTTAGTAATGTATTGTTATAATTGTGTTTGCAAAATTACTGATTTGTAGATATAAAAAAAGGCGTTACCGTAAAGTAACACCTTTTATATATCAACAATTGTTAATCATTATTTTTTATGTCTTGCTTCAGAAGATACAGATAATTTCTTTCTACCTTTTGCTCTTCTACGAGCTAGTACTTTTCTACCATTGGCAGAAGCCATTCTTTCTCTAAAGCCATGTTTGTTCTTTCTCTTTCTCTTTGACGGCTGAAATGTTCTTTTACTCATTACTTATTATCTTTAAAATCTTCTTTATTTTATCTAAATAATCTGTTTTAACCTTTATCTAAAACTGAGCGCAAATATACAAACCCTTTTTTATTTGACAAACCTTATTTTAAAAATATTTTTTCAATAAAAATTTAGTTTCTTTGCACTACAAAATCCATGCTCATAAAATGAACCCTTTTGTTGTTAAAATAACTGTTTGTTTACTGGTTATCTCTAATCTTGTTTTTTCGCAAAACACATTGGAATACAAGCTTAATATTGGTGATAACCTGACCATTACACAAATTTCAACACAACAGATTACCCAAGACATGAATGGTTCCAAACATGAAATGTCCAACAATTTAGAATGCGATTTTAATTTAATAGTGACTGCTAAAACAGACAGTTCTTATCTAATAAATTTTAAATTTAAGAGGTTTAAATTAAAAACAACATCCAATATTTATGGAGATTTAATGAATGTGGACACCCATTTGGAAGATAAAAAAGACGATTTAGAGTCTAAAATGTTTTCTGGATTAACAAGTTCTGTCCTAAAAATTGAAATGCTTAAAACAGGTAAAATCCTTAATGTCTCAGGAACTCAGGCCATGATAAAAAAAATGGTTGAAAATGCAGGCATAGAAGACCAGTTTACCAAAGAGCTAACCATAGAGGCCTTAAAAGAAGAGTATGGTAACGAAAGCCTTTCCAGGAGCTTTGAACAGATGACCTACCTTTACCCTAACAAGAAAGTATTGGTTGGCGACCAGTGGACAAACACCTACTCTGGAGCAATAACGGCAAAAAACAATTGGACCTTAAAAGAATTCAACAAAAGCATTGTTTTGGATGCTATGAGCAATATCTCCATGGTTTCAGAAGAGGAATCTCATGTTATGAAGCTTAAAGGCTCTCAAGATACCCATGTGATTGCAAATAAACTTTCTGGTTTTCCAGAACTCATAACGGTTACTTCCACAACCAAAGGAACAACAGTTATGAACCAAATGGAAACTGTGGAAATCCCAACAACTATTATTTCAAAAACAACTTATAAAACTAAAAAACATGTACAATAAAGTATTTAAATTAATTATTGCAGCTTTAATAATTGCTTATGCCATATACCAATTTACAGAAGGTTTCATAGGTAATGGTATTATGTACCTTTTACTATCTACAATTTTTATTTTTCTATATTTTAAGAATGAAATTATATTATTGGCTTTTTTAAGATTGCGTAAACAAGATTTTACTGGTGCAAAAAAATGGTTAAACAGGATAAAAAAACCAGAAACGGCTTTGGTAAAAAAACAGCAAGGTTATTATAATTTCCTCCATGGCATTATGGTGTCTCAAGAAAACATGAACGAAGCCGAAAAGTATTTTAAAAAGGCTGTTGCTTTAGGTTTAAGTATGGATCACGATATGGCAATGGCCAAATTAAACTTGGCTGGAATCGCTTTTAGCAAACGTAGAAAAAATGAAGCGCAGTTATTATTGAGTGAAGCACAAAAACTGGATAAAAGGAACATGCTTACTGAGCAAATCAAGATGATGAAAGACAATATGAAAAAAGCGCAAATGCCCAACCAACATTTTGGTGGACACAGACAGCCACGTGCTGGAAAACGAAGATAACTGAGACTAAGGTCCATAAAAAAAGCTTAGTCCCAAAAAGATTAAGCTTTTTTTATGCCCAAACCTAGGTGTTAAGATTTTGTTTTATAATATCCCTCTTTAGGGATTTCTATGAAATACTGTTTTCTGGACTTGTTGTTTAAGTGTGGTTCCCGTAACCATGGATTGTGGATTTTTAAAATTTTATAATTTATTCCAAACCCTTTGGCAAAAGACGCAAAATCTGTAACTGCTGTATCAACCTCCACCTTGTAAGTTGGCACTTGAGTATATAAATCCTTCTCTCTAAAGTTAAAACCATACCTATCTGGATGGGACAGGATTTCTTTTAAGGCTACAATTCTAAATAAATACCTACCAGTTTCTTCCCCTAAAAGCAAATCGTAATAATCGGTAACATCTTGCTCTTGCAAACGTTTGGAAACGCCATAATTACCAGCATTGTAGGCAGCAGCTGCCAAAGTCCAAGACCCCAATTGTTCTTTGGATTTTTTTAAATACTCGCAAGCAACTTCAGTAGACTTTTCCAAGTGGTAGCGTTCATCAACATTATCGTTAATTTCCAGGCCATACTCTTTACCAGTGGTTGGCATGATTTGCCAGACACCTCTGGCTCCAGCTGGAGACACCACATTCATCAATCCACTTTCAATAACGGCCAAATATTTAAAATCGTCTGGAACACCATGCTTTTTAAGGATAGGCTCTATAATTGGAAAATATTTATGGGCTCTTTTAAACATCAACAAGCCATTCGATTGCCAATAAGTGTTAACCAACAGTTCCCTATCCATTCGTTCCAAAATATCTGGATCATCCAAAGGGATATCTTCTCCAGCAAAATTTAAATGTTCTGGAATTTGTAGTGCATAAACATTATAGTCGTTAATTAATTTTTTTTCGAAATTTTCGTCTGTAGGTGCATCTTGCAGTGCATATACAAAAATCATCATTAAACTGGTTAACCCTATGAAAGCCAGTGTGTTTTTAACCCATTTCATCTTAAAAAGTTTTTATAAATTTAATAAAATTACAGCAATATTTAAGCCAATTCTTCATCTAAAATTAATTTTGGCAAATTTTTGTTAAACCACTTATATCTATCAATAATCATAATGTGTGTACCTCCTTTTACTGTAATGCATTCACCTAAACATCTATGAGGAAAAACGGCGTCCTTTTCTCCATGGATATGAATGGCCTCTGGCAACGGTTTTTCCTGATCCCAACAAATAACCTGTTTAATGGCCCAATCCAGGTATTGCTTATTGGTAACAGAAAGGTATTTTCTATATAAAGCAACACGCTTTTTTATGGTGTTGCCAAATGTGTATTTAGCCAAAGCATCTATATTATTAACCAAACTGGTTGGCATTATTTTATAGGCTTTGGTCATCCTGGCAAGTTTCATGCGTTTGGAAAACTCGTGCTTTGTTTTCACACTGGAAACCACAATTAGTTTTTTTAATTTGATGTGTTTGCTCATTTCCTGAACCATAATCCCACCAAAGGAAACTCCCACCAACACCACATTATCATGTTCTATAAGTTCCACCATGCGTTTGGCATATTGCGTAATGGACTCATTTTTAGCAGGTATCAACCATTCCAGCATGTGCATCTTAAATTGGTCTTTGGGTAATTTAATGTTTTCAAAAATCAATGGACTGGCAGCCATTCCTGGAACAAAATAAACATGTATGATATCTTGACTCATAAGCTTTTAAGTAGGTAAAAAATGAATTTTTACAATATTTTTTCGTAAATTTGCGTTACAAAACTATTGAAAAATAGCACTGACTCCTATAAATTCCATTTAAATAAAAAACTTTCTTATTATGATTGAAGCATCTGAACTTGTGGACAATGACTTTTTACGTCAGTATGAATTGAAAATTGATGATCATTTAGCAAAAATCGAGTATTCGCTACAAGAACGAAAGATATTTTTAACCAAGCTTATCATCCCAGACGAGATTAATTCTGAAGCGTTTCAAAACGACTTTTTAGTGACTGTTTTCCAAGATATTGAAGAGCGCAACCTAAGTGTGGTTCCCACTAGTCCTGAAATTGCCAAATTTGTGAGAAAAAACAGAAAATACAAACGCATGCTTCCTGTTGGCGTTAGAATATAAATTAAAGATATGTAACATCACAAAAAATCCGAAACTTAAAAATTTCGGATTTTTTTATTTTTAGCTTACCATTTCGTTTAAAAACTCCAGCCTTACCAGGCCATCGTCATCAATCTTGGTTAAGGAAACCTCATGAATGGTATTCACCAACTCTGGATTCCAAGGTGCTTTTACTTTTACATAATTACCAGTAAAGCCCTGTATATAACCTTCTTTGTTTTCACTTTCAAACAACACTTTTCTTGTAGTGTCCAATTGGCTTTCATAGAAAGCGCGTCGTTTTTTTGCAGATAACCCCCTTAGCATTTTGCTTCTTTTGGCCCTAACCCTTTTTGGTACAACACCATCCATATTGGCTGCCAAAGTATTGTCCCTTTCAGAATAAGTAAAAACATGTAAATAAGATATATCCAATTCGTTTAAAAAATTGTAGGTCTCCAAGAACAGTTCGTCTGTTTCCCCGGGAAATCCTACAATTACATCCACACCTATGCACGCATGTGGCATGACCTCTTTAATTTTGGCAACACGATCTATATACAATTCGCGCATATAACGTCTTCGCATGAGTTTTAATATTTTATTGCTACCACTTTGCAAAGGGATATGAAAATGAGGGACAAATGTGTTGCTTTTGGAAACAAAATCTATAGTTTCGTTCTTTAATAAGTTAGGCTCGATGGAAGAAATACGCAACCTTTCTATACCTTCAACTTTATCAAGTTCCTTTACCAAATCCAGAAAGGTGTGCTCGTGCTTTTTGTTTCCAAACTCCCCTTTGCCGTAATCGCCTATGTTAACCCCTGTTAGCACAATTTCTTTAATGTCTTGTTTAGAAATCTCTTTGGCATTGTTAAGCACATTGTTCAAGGTATCACTTCTGGAAATACCTCTGGCCAAAGGAATGGTACAATAGGTACATTTATAGTCGCAACCGTCCTGCACTTTTAAAAAGGCACGCGTCCTGTCTCCTATGGAATAACTTCCAACATAAAAGTCGGCCTCTTCAATTTCGCAGGAATGTACTTCACCAAAATCGTTTTTGGACAAGTCGTTTATATAATCTGTAATCTTAAACTTTTCTGTAGCGCCAAGCACCAAATCCACGCCATCTACGTCTGCCAATTCTTGAGGCTTTAACTGCGCATAACAACCAATGGCAGCCACAAAAGCATCTGGATTCAATTTTTGAGCTTGTTTAACAATGGTTTTAAAACGCTTATCTGCATTTTCGGTAACCGAACAGGTATTTATAACATAAATATCGGCTTTGTCATGAAACTCAACCCTATCAAAACCTTCATCTTTAAAATTTCTGGCAATGGTGGACGTTTCCGAAAAATTAAGCTTACAGCCCAAGGTGTAGAATGCGACTTTTTTTCTCATAATCAAATTCACGTTTCCATAAAAATAGAAACCTTTGGATTTTTTTTATGACATGACATGCTAATGACATCATGTCTGGATATTAAAAATAATTAAAAATCATCCTCTTGAATAGAAAGAGGGTTGCAAAATTAATGAAAAAGAGCGCTTTAAACAGTTAAAGCGCTCTTTTTTTTAGAAACATGTATTATATATGGGTCTAGTTTTTAATTATTTTTCTGGTTACATCTCCTCTATCTGTTTCAATTTTCATTAAATAAACGCCAGGAGATAAATCAGAAACATCTAATTTTCTTGCGTTTTGAGCTTTTAAAACCACTTGTCCAGTTATTGAATAAACATTCACTTGTTTTACCGTAATGGAATTGTGCAATTGAATGTTTAGCTCATTTTGAACTGGGTTAGGGAATATGGATATGTTATTTAAGCTATACTCTTCTATTCCAAGAATGTTTCCAACCACATTCATAACGTATTGGTTGTCTGGAAAACCAATAGTTGTTGCTATCGTTGGCACAGTGATACCACAGCCAGTAGCTTTTAAATAACTATCATCATTTTCTCCAGCAGCATTGATTCCTGGAAAAAATGTTTCTCCAGTATTTGTGCCACTGTCTCCTGCCATAACTTCAAAAGCAATGGTGGAACCAGCAGGAATGGTTGCTGCAATTGGCACGGTAACCAAAGATAAATCATCTGCTGAACTTGAAGTATGGGTAGCTGTCGCTACAAGTGTTAATGTTGCAGAGGTTAGGTTGTCTGAAGTTGCAGTATAAAGGTTTACTGTAATAACCTTGCCATCATCAGCAGTTCCTTGCCCATATTGCACAGAACTTACTTGAAAGTCGTCCACAATTGAAAAATCTGCCAAGTTGTAAGCTCTAAAAAAGGAGTTTTCACGATATTCTCCAGTTCCAGAAGACCAACAGGCCACACCTCCATCTGTTACATTAACCGGATCTACAGATTGTGTTAAAGTTGTTTGGGCATGACCTACCCAAGCAAATAAAACAGTTAATAAAAATAGAATGTAATTTTTTTTCATAATTTTAGAGTTTGAATTTAAAAATAAATATAGCCTTTTTAATTTATAAATGAAATTTATATTCATACTTTTCTTACTATTTTTTGCCTGTAACAGTAAAGAAAACCTTTCAACTAACGTATTTCGCTACAACGAACATAAAAACATAGGCTCTTTAGATCCTGCTTTTGCCAAAGACAATGCAGATATTTGGGCTGTAAACCAATTGTTTAATGGTTTGGTTCAAATGGATGAGCATTTAAATGTGCAGCCCTGTATTGCCAAACAATGGCAAATCTCCCAGGATGCACTTACTTATACTTTTTCACTTAGAAACGATGTTTTTTTTCATAAGCATGATTTGTTTGGGAAAAACGCTACCAGAACGGTCAAGGCCAGTGATTTTGAATATAGTTTTAATCGATTGTTGGATAAACAAATTGCATCTCCTGGAAGTTGGGTCCTCAATAAAGTGGAATCATTCCATGCCATTAACGATACGTTATTTCAAATTTCCCTAAAACAACCTTTTCCTGCTTTTTTAGGATTGTTAACCATGAAATACTGTTCCGTAGTCCCAAAAGAAATTGTATCGCATTACAAAAGTGAATTCCGTTCGCATCCTATTGGAACTGGCCCTTTTAAATTTAAGCGTTGGGAAGAAAACATCAAATTGGTGTTCAGAAAAAACAACCATTACTTTGAAACCGATGAAACAGGACAAAAATTACCTTATTTAGAAGCTGTAGCCATTACGTTTTTGCCAGACAAACAAAGTGAGTTTTTACAATTTGCCCAAGGGAATTTAGATTATGTATCTGGTTTGGATGCATCTTATAAAGACGAAATACTAACTGCAAAAGGAGAACTTAGAGAACAATATGCCAACAAGGTGAACATGCTTAGAGGCCCTTATTTAAACACCGAGTATTTAGCTTTTTACATGGACTCCAACGTTCCGGAAATTCAATCTGCACTTTTAAGAAAAGCTGTTAATTTGGGTTTTGACAGAAAAAAAATGATGATATATTTAAGAAATGGGATTGGAATTCCTGCCTATGGAGGCTTCATACCAAAGGGTTTGCCAGGTTTTAACGAGTCCATAGGATTTACATATCAACCGGAAACATCCAAACAACTTATTGAACAATTCAAAGCAGAAACAGGCATTAAAAATCCAGAAATCACCATTACAACAACCAGTAATTATTTAAGCTTTTGTGAATTCATACAAAGGGAATTACAAAAATCCGGTTTAATCGTGCATATAGATGTCATTCCTGCTGCCACTTTAAAAGATGCCAAAGCCAATGGAAAATTAGATTTGTTTCGAGCCAGTTGGGTTGCCGATTATCCAGATGCTGAAAATTACCTATCCCTATATTACAGCAAGAATTTTGCTCCAAATGGGCCAAATTATACCCATTTTAAAAATGAACAATTTGATTTGTGGTATGAACAGGCATTTACTGAAACCAACACATTAAAAAGAGAAAATCTTTATACAAAAATGGATAGTTTGGTTATGAGCAAAACTCCTATAGTGCCCTTATTTTATGATGAAGTAGTTAGGTTTACACGAAAAAACGTAGAAGGCTTGGGAATCAATCCCATAAATTTATTGGATTTAAAATATGTAAAGAAAAATTAAGTTACCTTTTCATTGTCTCCCACTGCATCTTTCTCAAATACAATTCCCATAGTTATAAGATATATGGAACTACCATAAGCCAACATAATTAAAAAGTCCTGATATGGGATGTTTTGTTTAAAGGTCTTTATGGCCATTATGCTCTCACTAACCAAAAATAACAGAACCCCAAAAAACACATAATAATAACTTCTTGAAGAATATACACCCTTTCTTAAAAAGGCGAATTGAAATATCACCAAGGTAAAAAAGAAACTAAATATGGCTGCTGAAAAAAACACGTTTAAATCTTGATACACAAAACCAACCAAAAGAAAAATATAAGCAAACAGTAGTATTGAAAAAGGAATTAACCTAACAACATTAAAATCTTCTTTATGGATGAATTTAAGACTAAAAAACAACTTTCCGAGCGTAAAAAAAAGCAAACTCGCAGCTAATGAAACCTGATTGAGATGGTTAATGATTAAAATATCACCAATTAAAAAGGAGGTCAACGCCAAAAACACCCATAATTGCCCTCTTTTATTATGGGTTTCTTTGTTATGATAATAATATAACAGCAAAAGAGGAATTAAAAAGGGTTTGGAAAAATACCTATATTCAATAGGTCCATAAAGTTTTACTAGAATATCTATAGCAAGCACCAAAAAATATATGAATGTAAACTGCGTAAGGTTCTTAAATTTAAGGCTAAACATATAAAACTATGAAAATGTAATTGCCGACAAAAGTAATTAAACTCTCGATAAAATGCGTTTTTTTTTCTGCAAATTACTTATAATTGGAGCCTATGGATATACTAAACCCCTAAAAACAGTTTAATCAATAACTTTATGGTTAGTTCCGTCTAAACTTTTTAGTGTCCTCAAAAACATGCTCCAGAATAGCTGCATCGACCTCTGTGAACTCTATATCCCTTCTGGACATAACCACTTTGGCCACCTCAAAAGCTTTTTTGGTTAAATAGGTTGTGAAACCGGAACTTCCTCCCCATGAAAAACTTGGAACAAAATTTCTTGGAAACCCACTCCCAAAAATATTGGCACTTACACCAACTACGGTTCCAGTATTGAACATGGTATTGATGCCACATTTGCTGTGATCTCCCATCATTAAACCACAAAACTGCAAGCCTGTTTTAGCAAAACTCTCGGTTTGATAATCCCAAAGCCTTACTTCTGCATAATTGTTTTTTAAATTGGAATTATTGGTGTCTGCTCCAAGATTGCACCATTCTCCCAAAACCGAATTTCCCAAAAACCCATCGTGACCTTTGTTGGAATAGCCAAAAATCACCGAATTATTGATCTCTCCTCCTACTTTACTAAAAGGTCCAACCGTTGTAGGACCATAAATCTTAGCAGACATTTTAACCGTCGCTCCTTCGCATAAAGCAAAAGGCCCTCGTATCATGCTGCCTTCCATGATTTCGGCATTCTTACCAATGTAAATTGGGCCATTTTCGGCATTAAGGGAGCACAAAGGCAATTTGGCACCTTCTTCTATAAAAATATCAGATCTGTTAAAAGCGACTGTCATTTCTGGAATGGGCTGAGATTGCCTGCCTTTGGTGAGCAGTTCAAAATCTTCCTGTATGGCTTCGCCATTTTTTGAGAAAATATCCCAAGTATGTTCTATTTTTAAAACATCGTCAACATATTCTATGGCTTCGTACGCATCAAAGTCAATATCGTCTTGCGTATCTTTGGTATAAAAAGCTATAACATCCTCATTATTGAAAATGGCCTGATTGGCTTCTAGGTTTTTAACCATTTCTGCCAAGGTCTGGTTGGGCAAAAAAGACGCATTGATCATGATGTTTTCATCCATTTCCACCATAGGGAATTTTTCAGAAAGATAATCTTCGGTTACCGTTGTAGTTGTAAAATCCAAATATGCCTCCCATTTTTCCCTAATGGTTAAAATACCAATTCTAATATCTGCAACTGGACGAGTAAAGGTAAAAGGCAATAAATTATTGCGCGAAGGACCATCAAAAAGAATATAGTTCATGAGAAGATAAAATTAAGATTATGGAAATAAATCTAGCTGATTCCATTCAAAAGTAACGTAAAAATAGAAAACAAAAAAAGCCTTAGAGATAAATCTTAAGGCTTTTAAAATATATTGAAACTAGGTTTATTTTTTAAACTTAGCGTATTTGTTTTTAAATTTATCGATACGTCCAGCAGTATCCACCAATTTAGATTTTCCTGTGTAGAAAGGATGAGATGTTCTAGAAATTTCCATTTTTACCAATGGGTATTCAACCCCATCAACTTCAATAGTTTCGTTTGTTTTTGCAGTAGATTTTGTTAAAAACACATCTTCGTTAGACATGTCTTTAAAGGCTACTATTCTATAATTTTCTGGATGTATATCTTTTTTCATCGCTTAAAGCTTTAATTTCTTTCACAAATTTTGAGGTGCAAATTTAAGAATTTTTTGTAAATGAACAATACTTTTAATTTTATTTTTTGAAGATTTATTGTTTTTAGAAAATTAGCTGTAACGTTTTACTATATTTGTTTACTAACTAACTATAAAATAATAAACTTACAACTAATATGGAAACTTCAATTAAATCTAATGGAATTAACTATGGCCTTTATTTAGGAGGCGCTTTATCCTTACTAACTGTTATTGCTTATGCTGTAAACCTAGACTTATTTACAAAATGGTGGTATGGTATTGGATTAATGATTTTGGTTATAGTTTTTGGAATTATTTCTTCCATGAGCTCAAAAAAATTATTGGGTGGTTTTATTAATTTTAAAGGTGCCTTTTCATCCTATTTTATAACTGTAGCCATTGGAATTGTTATTAGCTCTTTGGTTAGTTATATTGTTTTTAACGTTATTGACCCTGAAGCGGCTACGCTCTTACAGGAAAAAATATTGGATTCTCAAGTAGAAATGATGCGTGGTTTTAACGCTCCTGAAGATGCCATTGCCCAAGTTGTAGAACAAATGGAGAAAGAAGACAATATGTTTGCTTTATCTAAAGTACTGCAGTCAATAGCTTTCCAACTTATTGGGTTTAGTGTGGTTGGTCTTATTGTAGCCTTGGTAGTGAAGAAAGATAACCCAGAAGCTTAATTAAATTCATTATTTTTGAGCTTTCAATCTCGAAACTTTTTATATGAATATATCAGTAGTCATACCACTACTTAACGAACAAGAATCTTTAAACGAATTATACCATTGGATTGCAAACGTCATGCAATCCAATGGTTTTTCTTATGAAATCATATTCATAGACGATGGCAGCACAGATAATTCCTGGGCTACCATACAACAATTGGCAGAAAAAGACAGCCATGTTAAAGGCATTCGGTTTTTAAAGAATTTTGGAAAATCGCAAGCTTTACATGCTGGCTTTGATAAAGCACAAGGAGATGTTGTCATTACCATGGATGCAGACCTTCAGGACAATCCTGAAGAAATTCCAGAGCTGTACCACATGATAGTTAACGATAAGTACGATATGGTTTCCGGTTGGAAAAAGAAACGCTACGACTCTGTGATTTCTAAAAACCTACCTTCCAAGCTTTTTAATTATGCAGCAAGGAAAACCTCTGGGGTCAAACTTCACGATTTTAATTGTGGTTTAAAATCTTATCACAAAAATGTGGTAAAAAACATTGATGTTAATGGCGAAATGCACAGATACATTCCCGTTTTGGCAAAGAATGCAGGTTTTACCAACATTGGAGAAAAAGTGGTGCAACATCAGGCAAGAAAGTATGGTGTGACCAAATTTGGCATGGATAGGTTTATTCATGGTTTTCTGGATTTAATCACCATTTGGTTTTTATCGCGCTTTGGTAGAAGACCCATGCACCTATTTGGAGCCTTGGGAGTTTTAATGTTTGCTATTGGTTTTGCTTTCGCCATCTATCTCGGAATTGATAAGCTGTACCTAAATCCTTATGGCAGATTAATAACTCAACGTCCTCAGTTTTATATTGCCTTAGTGACCATGATTATAGGTACACAATTTTTTGTAGCTGGTTTTTTAGGGGAAATCATTCTTAGGACCAAGCAGGACAAAAAACGCTATTTAATTAAAGATGAATTAAATATTTAAGCGTTCCGGATTTTTTAATTTGTATTGCCCCATTATCTTTTTTGAAATCCTTATTTTTGCATGACATTTTTTTTTGAATATGATTTACATGGAACCTGAATTATTAGAAAGAGTAAACACTTGGCTAACTCCAACTTTTGATAACGACACGCAAGACTACATAAAAAACTTAATAGCCACCAACCCAAAATTGCTTAAAGAAAGCTTCTATAAAAACCTAGAATTTGGTACTGGAGGTATGCGTGGCATTATGGGCATTGGCACCAACAGGATAAACAAATATACTTTAGGGAAAAACACACAAGGGCTTAGCAATTACCTACACAAATCGTTTCCTAATGAACCCCTTAAAGTGGCCATTGCCTTCGATTGCAGACACAACAGTAAAACCCTTGCAAATATTGTTGCCAATGTGTTTTCAGCCAACAACATTCAGGTCTATATTTTTGAGGATTTACGTCCAACACCAGAACTCTCATTCGCTTTAAAACATTTGGGCTGCCATTGTGGCATTGTACTAACAGCATCTCACAATCCGCCTGAATACAATGGTTACAAAGTATATTGGCAAGATGGAGGCCAATTGGTGCCACCTCAAGATGCCGAAATAATAACCGAAATAAACAACTTGGATTATTCTGAAATTAAATTTGAAGCCAACAAGGCTTTAATTCAAGTTGTTGGAAAAGAAGTTGACGATGTATTTATAAAGGCATCCATAAAAAACGGAAGTTTTAATACAGCGCAACAAGCTAAAGACCAGTTAAATATTGTATTTACTTCTTTACATGGCACTTCCATTACCATCATACCAGATACCCTAAAACAAGCTGGATACAAAAACCTCCATATAGTTGAAGAACAAGCTGAACCAAATGGCGATTTCCCTACGGTTGAATCTCCAAACCCAGAAGAACCCGAAGCTTTAAAAATGGCTCTGGAATTGGCAGACAAAGTACAAGGAGACCTGGTAATTGGTACAGATCCAGATAGTGACAGAATTGGTGTTGCTGTTAGGGATTTTAATGGAAAAATGGCCTTGCTGAATGGAAACCAAGCCATGTTACTGATGACGGATTTCTTATTAAAACAATGGCAAGCAGAAGGAAAAATTAAAGGAAAGGAATTTATTGGCTCCACCATTGTTTCCACACCCATGATGAACGTGTTGGCAAAGGCATACAATGTGGAATGTAAAATAGGCTTGACGGGATTTAAGTGGATTGCCAAAATGATCAAAGACTTCCCAGAACTTGATTTTATTGGTGGAGGCGAAGAAAGTTTTGGATTTATGGTTGGTGATTTTGTAAGGGATAAAGATGCTGTAACCTCAACCTTACTTGCCTGCGAAATTGCAGCTCAGGCAAAAGCCAAAGGCAGTTCCATGTACCAAGAATTGATTCAATTGTATGTAACTCATGGTTTTTATAAAGAACGATTGATATCCATCACTAAAAAAGGAATTGAAGGTGCCCAGGAAATCAAACAAATGATGATTGACTTCAGGAACAAACCACTTTCGGTTATAAATAATTCCAAAGTCATTAAAATAGAAGACTATCAAAGTTCCATTGCCTTAAACCCAATTTCCGGAAAAGAAGCACCTATTTCTGTACCAAAATCCAACGTGTTGATTTATTATACTGAAGATGGGAGCCAAATAGCTTTAAGACCTAGTGGAACAGAACCAAAAATCAAATTCTATATTAGCGTTAACACCACATTGGACTCTGTGTCTGATTTTGAAGCTAAGGAACAACAATTGGAAACCAAGATCAACGCTATCATTAAGGATATGCACCTTATTTAAATGAAGAAAATAATAAATCAACTTTGGCCTTTTATCAAAACCTTTAAAAAACACGTTTTTTTAAATGTCTTTTTTAATTTATTATATGCTTTGTTTAGTGCACTTGCATTTATTTCGCTTATTCCCATGTTAAATGTGTTATTTGATAAAACAGCTGTAGTTAGGGAAGCTCCAGTTTGGAATGGCATTAAAGGCATTAAAGCCTATGGCGAGCAGCTTTTAAATTATAAAGTGAGCAATTATTTGGAAAATGGCAACGCACAAATGGCTTTGGTGATTGTTATTGCATTGGTTATTTCAACCTTTCTTCTTAAAAATTTATTCGGTTATTTATCCATGCAACACATGATGTATCTTAAAAATGGTGTCTTGAACAACCTAAGAAAAGATATGTACAAAAAAATTATAGAACTTCCCTTAAGTTTTTATTCAAAAAGACAAAAAGGAGATGTCATGGCCAGGATTTTAGGTGATATCAACGAAATGCAAAACTCCTTTTTTATTGTTTTGGAACTTATAGTTAGGGAACCTGCAACCATTATCTTTTCTTTAATTTTCATGTTTACCTTCAGTTGGAAACTAACGCTTTTTGTATTGCTTTTTATTCCAGTTGCTGGGCTTTTAATTTCAAGATTGGGAAAAAGCCTAAAAAGCAATTCTTTAAAAGCACAACAAGAATCTGGAAAATTAATCTCCATTGTTGAAGAATCCTTAACAGGGCTAAAGATTGTAAAAAGTTATAATGCAGAGACCATTTTTAAAAACAACTTTACCAATTCTGCCAATAAAATTCTTAAATTATCAAATAAAATTGGATTGAAAAACAATCTTGCTGGACCTGTTAGCGAAGTTCTGGGTATCACTACCATAGCAGTGTTATTATGGTATGGTGGTCAATTGGTACTTGTTGAAAAAGTAATTGAGGGTACAGATTTTTTAGCATTCATGGGATTGGCATATGCCATTTTAACACCTGCTAAAGCCATAAGCAAAGCATCTTACAGGGTTAAAAACGGTATTGCAGCAGCAGATCGCGTGTTTGAAATTTTACATGAGCAAGATACCATGTCCGATTTGCCAAATGCCACTGTTCTTCAAGACTTCCAAAATGAATTATCTGTTAACAACATCTCTTTTAAGTACGATAACGAGTTGGTTTTGAAAAACTTTAGCCTAAAAGTCCCTAAAGGAAAAACCGTAGCTCTTGTTGGCCAATCGGGAAGTGGAAAAAGTACCATAGCAAACTTGGTCACCAGGTTTTACGACATTAATGAGGGTAGCATAACCATAGATGGAACAGATATTAAAAATGTAACAAAAAATTCTCTAAGAAACCTCATGGGATTGGTAACGCAAGACTCCATACTTTTTAACGATACCATAAAAAATAACATCTTGATTGGAAAACCAGATGCTACCGACGAAGAGATTATGGAGGCTTTAAAAATTGCCAATGCCTGGGAGTTTGTAAAAGACTTACCAAACGGCATAGAAACCAATGTTGGAGATGCCGGAAATAATTTTTCTGGAGGTCAAAAACAGCGTTTAAGCATAGCAAGAGCTGTATTAAAAAACCCTCCTATCATGATTCTGGACGAAGCCACTTCTGCCCTGGATACTGAAAGTGAGCGTTTGGTTCAAATAGCTTTAGAGAACATGATGAAGAACAGAACCTCTATTGTTATTGCCCATAGATTATCCACCATACAAAATGCCGACGAAATTATAGTGATGCAAAAAGGGGAAATTGTAGAACAAGGAGCTCACCAGGAATTATTGGCAAAAAATGGCATGTACAAAAAACTGGTAGAAATGCAGAGTTTTGAGCAATAATCTCATTAAGTTATGGCAATTCAAAGAGATTGCGAACCTTAACTTAAAAAAATTACAATTTGATCTTGTACAATTTCGTTATTAAAACAGCACATAAAACAGCTCTAGAATCTAGATGCTAAAATTTCTTGTTAAAAAACCATTCATAAAAATATAACAAACATAAAAATATTAGGGCTAAGTGGTTTAAACAAAATAAAAAAGGACAATACTTTCATATTGTCCTTTTTTGCTATTGTTAGACTTGGGGAGAAACTAACAATTAAGTAGGTTGATTGATGTAAACATAATACAAAAATTTTAAGAAAACAAATAAAAATTGTTTTTCATCGTAGTAATTATGTCGTTTATCGATGTTTTACAAATTAAACTTTTGATTAACAATAATTTAACTTTTTGATAAATTTTAAAATTAAACTTTCATTACTTTGTAAGGTCTAATATTAAAATTATCAGGTGACAGACGAATCTAAATTATTAGAACAGCTTCAATCCAACCAGCATAAAGACAGTGCTTTTAAAGAACTCATCACTCTTTATAAAGAACGCTTGTATTGGCATATTCGTCATATGGTTAAATCTCATGACGACACAGACGATGTACTTCAAAACACTTTTATAAAAATCTATAAAAATATTCATAACTTTAAAGGAGATAGCAAACTTTTTTCTTGGATGTACAGAATTGCTACCAACGAGTCCTTGACCTTTATAAAACAAAGGGCTAAACAATTACAAATGTCCAACGAAGACATAAAACAATTGGCCATAGACAACCTAAAAGCTGATGTGTATTTTGAAGGAAACGACATACAATACAAATTGCAGCAGGCCATTGCCACCTTGCCGGAAAAACAGCAATTGGTTTTTAACATGAAATATTTTCAGGATATAAAATATAAAGACATGGCACAAATATTGGATACCAGTGAAGGTGCCTTGAAAGCATCTTACCACATTGCCATAAAAAAACTGGAAGACTATTTAACTAACAATTAAACTTTTACAACAAAAAACAGTCTAACTGTTAAAATGAAAAAGAAAAAGATACATACCATTAAAAAAACAGGGTTTAAAACCCCTCCAGATTATTTCACAAATTTGGAAGATTCCCTATGGTCTCAAATTCAACTGGCCGAAAAAATAAACAAAACAAGTTTTAAAACTCCTGTAAATTATTTTGAAACCCTTGAAGACAAAATTATCAGTCAAGTTTCAGAAAAACAAGAAAGCAAAGTCATCACGTTGTTCTCAAAAAGAAACATGATAGCCATAAGCAGTGTAGCTGCAGCTGTAATATTGCTTTTTAATTTGAACCTCGTTAACAAGAACCTTAGTTTTGAAACTATAGAAACCGAAGTTTTAGAAAATTATGTGTCCAATCAAGAGTTTGAAACCATGGATTTGGAAACTGAAATTATAGAAGATATAGATATTTCCTCTTTTATTTTAGAAGAATCCATTAGCGATGCATCTTTAGAAAATTATTTATACAACTCATCAGATTTAGAAGATTTTATTTCTGAATAACAACATATTGGATATGAAAAAATCAATTCTTTTAATAGTCTTTGTTAGTTTGGCCATAAACCTGCATGCCCAGGACAAACACGAAAAAATAAAAGCCCTTAAAACTGCTTACATAACAGAACAATTGAATTTAACCAAAGCCGAAGCCGAAAAATTTTGGCCTATTTACAATAATTTTGAAGAAGAGAAAAGAGCCCTTAAAAAAGAGGCACATGAAAGCAGAAAAAAAGTGGATATAGAAAGCTTGACCGAAGCGCAAGCAAAAGACATGCTGGAAGACATGAAGGCTTTAAACAATAGAAGAAACGAGATATACAACAGTTTGATTATTGATTTACAAAAAGTTATTTCTGCAAAAAAAATTGTTCAGTTAAAAAAAGCTGAAGACGATTTCAACAAAAAAATGTTTGAGGAATATAGAAAACGACATCATTCTGACAGGAAGGAAGGACATTAAACAAAAAAGAAGCCAATGGCTTCTTTTTTTATTTAAACATTAATTTACTTATGCGTTTTTGGCCAGCAGCATAGGCCACACTATCGTTTAGAAACCGAAGCGTGTAAAACCCTTCCTTACTTATGCTTTTCCATGAATCACCTCCATCCTTACTGTAATCTATGCCCTTAAAGCCTACAGTCACCAATTCTTTTCCGTTTCCATTTGGAACATACTGTACGCAACTTCTATAACCTGGTTCTTTTCCAGAAGCTATAAGCGTCCAGGTGTTTCCTCCATCGTTGGTGATAATTTTATTGGCTGTATTGCTCTCCGGATTGGTATAATCTCCACCAATGGCAAATCCATTCATGTCGTCATAAAAAGCCATGGAATAAATGCCCTCAGTTTCTTTGGCATTAATAACAGGTGTTTGTACAACGCTCCAAGACTTACCTTTGTCTTCAGAAAAATAAACCCTTCCAGCTGTTGTGGCAATCCAAGTATTATTGCCTTTAACTGCAATGTTGGTGTTGCTGGCTGCAAACGCACCTTCAGCTTCCTTAGCTTTTGGCAACACATCGCAAGAAAGCTTATGCCATGTGTTCCCTCCATCCCTTGTAATTATGATGCTTAAACAATCCTCTGTAGTATCTCCAATGGCAATACCTTCCTGATCGTTCCAAAAAATCATAGAATCATAAAAAACCTTTGGATGCTCTTCAAAATAAACCAATTCCATAGTCCCTTGATCTCCAGTTTTAAACAACATGGCTGGATTTCCCACACTTAACATAAAAAAATCAGAAGTGGTATGCGCAACAGATCTAAATTCCAGTTGTAAAGTATCATAAACCTGCTTTGAAATTTGCCAACTTTCTTTCTTTGGATCATAAAGTCCATAGGCACCATTATTGGCTGCAAATGTCAAACTGCCATCATTTAAAATGTCTATGGCTCGAATACTTAGCAAAGAATCCTCCAATATGGTTTCTATTTCTACAGTATTAAAATCCCTTGGGATAAAAGTCGCTTCATCTTTACAGGAAAGCATAAAACCACAAATCAAAACCAAACAAATAATGCTCCTCATTTTAAAAATTTTTCAGGAAAGATAAGCCTATTCATCTAAATAATAAAAACATTCGAAAATTCATCTCTTTTAACGTAACTTTGCAAGCTTATAAAATTGAAATGAGATTACACAGAAATTTATGCTTTGCCGTTATTGATGGATTGACCCTAATCTTCAATGAAGACAAATATGCAGATAAAGTTATCCAACAACTATTAAAACGTGACAAACGTTGGGGAGCAAGAGATCGCGCTTTTGTAGCCGAAACCACTTACGACATAGTAAGATGGAAACGCTTATACGCTGAAATTGCTGAAGTGAAGGAACCATTCGACAGAGACAACCTGTGGCGTATTTTTGCAGTTTGGGCCACCTTAAGAGGTATTAAACTTCCTGATTGGAAATATTTTGAAAACACGCCAACCCGTAAAATAAAAGGACGTTTCGACGAACTCTCCAAAATTAGAAAATACAAGGAGTCCATTCCAGATTGGTTAGATGAACTTGGCGAAAAAGAGCTAGGCAAAGCCGTTTGGACCAAAGAAATTGCAGCTTTAAACGAACAAGCTGACGTTATTTTAAGAGTCAATACCCTTAAAACAACCAAAGAAAAACTACAATCCGAATTATTTGATTTAGATATTGAAACCGAATTTATTAAAGACTATCCCCATGCACTAAAACTTAAGGAACGTGCCAATGTCTTTACTACAGAAGCTTTCCAAAATGGCCTTTTTGAAGTCCAGGATGCTTCTTCACAATTAGTAGCCGAATTCCTGAATGTGCAACCAGGTATGCGCGTGGTAGATGCTTGTGCAGGAGCTGGTGGCAAAGCATTGCACTTGGCGTCGCTTATGGAAAACAAAGGGCAAATTATAGCCATGGACATCTACGATAACAAATTAAAGGAATTAAAACGTAGAGCCAAACGCAATGGAGCTCACAACATAGAACCAAGACATATAGATTCCACTAAAGTTATAAAAAAACTATACGATAAAGCAGATCGCGTACTTATAGATGCACCTTGCTCCGGACTTGGTATTTTACGCAGAAATCCAGATGCCAAATGGAAACTGCAACCAGAGTTTCTGGAAAACATAAAAAAAACACAACAAGAAATATTACAACAATACTCCAGAATGGTAAAACCTGCAGGACAAATGGTTTATGCTACTTGTTCTATCCTTCCTTCAGAAAACAAAAAGCAAGTGGAGACTTTTTTAACATCTGAAATGGGAAAAGATTTTACCTTTGTAAAAGACAAAAGCATCTTGTCCCACAAAACGGGTTATGATGGATTTTACATGGCCTTATTAGAAAAGAAAAAATAATACGAATGAAACATTTTTACACCTTACTCTTATTACTGGTTTCAGTAACTACTTTCGCTCAAATCCCAGCTGGTTATTATAGCACTGCAACAGGAAGCGGTTACACCTTAAAAACACAATTAAAAAATATAATCACCAATGGCCATAGTCCTAAAACCTACGATCAATTATTTGATTTGGCAACAGGTTACAGAGCAACAGATGTCGATGATTTTTATGAAAACGATGGATCTGTAATGGATATGTACTCCGAGAATCCAACCTCAACAGATCCTTATAATTACAGCTACTATGCCAACCCAAGTGACAAGTGTGGAAACTACAACAGCGAAATGGATTGCTATAACGGCGAACATTTAATGCCTCAAAGTGTCTATGGAAGTGCCATGCCAATGGTTGGAGACATACATCAAGTAATCCCAACCGATGGTTATGTAAACAATGGAAGAGGCAGTTTGGCTTTTGGTGAAACAATTTCAGCCACTACAACCTACATGAATGGTTCTAAAAGAGGTCCTAGCAGTATCTCTGGTTATTCGGGAACTGTTTTTGAACCTATAGACGAATTTAAAGGAGATATTGCAAGATGCCTGTTGTATTTTGCTGTAAGATATGAAGACCAAGTGGATTCATGGAGCCACCCTATGTTAAATGGCACTAACGATCAAGTTTATGAGGATTGGTTTATTGCCTTACTTTTGGATTGGCACAATAATGATGCCGTTAACCAAAGGGAATTGAACAGAAACAACGCAGCATACATTCATCAAGGAAACAGAAACCCTTTTATAGACAATCCTAGTTATGCCAATATGATTTGGAACCCAACTCCAGATACCGAAGCACCTACAGACCCAACAAATTTAGTGGCTTTTAACCCTACTGACATTAGTATCTCACTTACTTGGACAGCCTCTACAGATAACATAGAAGTAACATCATACGATGTTTATATAAATGGTTCCTATTCGTTTAACACCATTAACAATTCTGCCATAGCAACTGGCTTGATCCCAAACACAAACTATTGTTTTAGAGTAAAAGCAAAGGATGCTGCTGGAAACGAATCTGGTTTTAGCAATGAAACTTGTGAAACAACAACTGATAATGGTGTAGGCGTTAGTTGTCTAGCCGAATCGTTTGAAAATATCCCTTCTAATAATGGAAGTTACCAAACTAGAACTTGGACAGGTGACAACGGTGGAAATTGGGTTGCTACAGACGCAAGAACAGATTTAACTTTAAACAATAGAGCTATAACCATCAGAAATGGAAGTTTAACTGCTCCTGTTTCACCTGGAGGTATTGCAGATTTTACTGTTACCACAAAACGAGTTTATGGAGGAAGCAGTGGTACGTTTAACCTTAAAGTAAATAACAATGTTGTTGGTACCATTGCTTATGGTGATCAAGATGTTTCTCAAACCATCACGATTCCAAATATTAATGTAGAAGGCAATGTTTCCATAGTTATTGATGGAAACAGTACTTCTGGCAACAGAGTTGTTTTTGATGATTTATCTTGGACTTGTTATTCAAATTTAGATACTGAAAATTATGATTTAGACAAAATCTCTGTCTATCCAAACCCAGTTTCAAATCAATTAAATATTCAATTGAATAGTACGGAAAAAACTCAAATAGAAATTTATAACATTCTAGGGAAAAGAGTGCTAACTAAAACAATACATCAGTCTCAAAGCATTCAGCTTGACAATTTAAATTCTGGTGTATATATTTTAAAACTCACACAAGGAAATACAACCATAAGCAAGAAGCTTATTAAAAAATAAATACAAAAGCGACTATAACCAGTCGCTTTTTTTTTGGTTAATAACCACGTGAATAACTCAAAATTTTCAAGAATGTAAATAGCAATTATTACGCTGAAAAAAAGTAAATTTGCACTTTAAAAGAAAACAACCTGTCTGCCAAATAAGCAGGCACAACCTAACTCATACATAATGATTCATTTCTTCGGAAACCAAAACAGCAAAGTTTTTGCTGTTCAAGCAACAAAAGAATTATCAACTGAAACCATCTCTAAATTGGTATGGTTATTTGGCAACCAGCCAAAAATAGAACAAGCATCTCTCGATGCTTTTTTTGTTGGTCCTCGTGCTGCCATGATCACACCTTGGAGTACCAATGCTGTTGAAATCACCCAAAATATGGGAATAGCAGGCATTACAAGAATTGAAGAATTTCAAGCTGTAAATGCAGACTTCAAAGATTTTGACCCAATGATTTCAGAGAAATATCAAGGCTTGAATCAAGAATCTTTCACTATTCACATTCAGCCAGAATCTATTTTAAACATAGAAGACATTGCAGCTTATAACCAACAAGAAGGATTAGCTTTAAGCGATGAAGAAGTGGAATATTTGGAAGGTGTTTCAAAAAAAATTGGGAGACCCTTAACAGATTCTGAAGTCTTTGGGTTCTCTCAAGTGAATTCTGAACACTGTCGCCATAAAATCTTTAATGGCACTTTTGTAATAGATGGTAAAGAAAAACCTACCTCTCTTTTCAAACTAATAAAAGAAACCTCAAAACAACATCCTAACGATATTGTTTCAGCCTATAAAGACAACGTAGCCTTTATTAAAGGGCCAAAAGTGGAGCAATTTGCTCCTAAAACAGCAGATAAACCAGACTATTACCAAGTAAAAGAATTTGATTCTGTCATTTCCCTAAAAGCTGAAACCCATAACTTCCCTACAACTGTTGAGCCATTTAATGGTGCTGCAACAGGTTCCGGTGGTGAAATTCGCGATAGATTGGCTGGAGGAAAAGGCTCGTTGCCACTTGCTGGAACTGCTGTGTATATGACAGCGTATTCCAGACTGGAAGAAACCCGTCCTTGGGAACAAAACATGCAAGCACGACCTTGGTTGTACCAAACACCAATGGATATTTTAATAAAAGCAAGCAATGGTGCTTCAGATTTTGGAAACAAATTTGGTCAACCTTTAATTTGTGGCTCTGTGTTAACTTTTGAGCATGACGAAAACAGCGATGCCGTTCAGAGTGCCAACGAAGAATATAAACTACGAAAACTTGGTTACGATAAAGTGATCATGCAAGCAGGTGGTATTGGATATGGTAAAGCAGACCAAGCTCTAAAAGACACACCTAAAGAAGGTGACAAAATCGTGATTCTAGGTGGTGAAAATTACCGAATTGGAATGGGTGGAGCTGCTGTATCTTCAGCAGATACAGGAGAATTTGCTTCTGGTATTGAACTGAATGCTGTGCAACGTTCCAATCCAGAAATGCAAAAGCGCGCTGCCAATGCCATTCGTGGCATGGTGGAAAGCGATGAAAATCATATTGTGTCCATTCACGACCATGGTGCTGGTGGACATTTAAATTGTCTTTCAGAATTGGTTGAAGACACTGGTGGGAAAATCGATTTGGATAAGTTACCTGTTGGCGACCCAACTCTTTCGGCTAAAGAAATAATTGGAAACGAATCGCAAGAACGCATGGGATTGGTCATAGCCGAAAAACATTTAGAAACACTAAACCGAATTGCAGAACGTGAACGTTCACCTATGTACACTGTTGGTGATGTGACGGGAAACGATCGGTTTACGTTTGAGTCTAAAACCAAAGGCGATAAACCTATGGATTTGGCACTTGAAGATATGTTTGGTAGTTCTCCAAAAACCATCATGACAGACAAAACGATTCATAGAATATATAAAGACCTGAGCTATAATTCCAAAAATATTCTGGACTACCTGGATCAAGTATTGCAGCTGGAAGCTGTTGCATGTAAAGATTGGTTAACCAATAAAGTAGACCGTTGCGTTGGTGGTAAAGTAGCCAAACAGCAATGTGCAGGCCCTTTACAACTTCCTTTAAACAATTGTGGTGTGATGGCCTTAGATTACAAAGGGAAAGAAGGAATTGCCACTTCAATAGGCCATGCACCTATATCTGGTTTGATTTCACCCAAAGCCGGAAGTAGAAATGCCATTGCTGAAGCCTTAACAAATGTGGTTTGGGCTCCTTTAAAAGACGGATTGAAAAGTGTATCGTTGTCTGCCAATTGGATGTGGCCTTGTAAAAATGAAGGTGAAGATGCGCGTTTATACGAAGCTGTAGAAGCTGTATCACAATTTGCTATCGAGTTGGGCATAAACGTTCCTACTGGAAAGGATTCGCTTTCCATGAAACAAAAATATCCTAATGAAGAGGTTATTTCCCCAGGGACAGTCATTATTTCTGCTGCTGCAAATTGCAACGATATCCATAAGGTAGTTGAACCTGTATTCCAAAAAACCGAAACCTCTGGAACTGGCACTATTTATTATATCAATCTATCTCAAGACCAATTTAAATTGGGAGGTAGTTCGTTTGCGCAAGTGCTCAATAAAATTGGAAATGACACTCCATCCATAAAAGATGCGCAACAATTTAAAAACACATTCAATACCATACAACAGTTAATAAAAGAGGATAAAATTGTTGCTGGACATGATGTGGCTTCTGGTGGTTTAATTACAACCTTACTGGAAATGTGTTTTGCCGATGTGAATCTGGGAGCCGAATTAGACCTGACGGAATTAGCAGAAAAAGACTCTGTAAAACTTTTATTTGCTGAAAATTCTGGAATTGTCTTCCAAGCTACAGATAATTCGGTGGAGCAGGTATTAACAAATGCCAATATTGAATTCTTTAACATAGGAAAAGTCACAAATTCTGATGTTTTAAGCATCATTAACCACCAAGAGGTGTTTACACTTACTGTCTCTAGATTACGTGACGTTTGGTACAAAACCTCCTTCCTACTGGACCAAAAACAAACGGCAAACAACTTGGCTCAAGACCGATTTGACAACTATAAAAAACAGCCTTTACAGTATAAATTCCCGAAGCATTTTACTGGAAAATTATCAGACGTCATTGCGAGTGAAACGAAGCAATCTGATTCAGAAAAGGAGATTGCCACGTCACGAGCTCCTCGCAAAGACAGGCCAAAAGCTGCTATTCTCCGTGAAAAAGGATCTAATTCAGAACGCGAAATGGCCAATGCCATGTACTTAGCTGGTTTTGACGTGAAAGACGTGCACATGACCGATTTAATTTCTGGCCGTGAAACCTTGGAAGATATTCAGTTTATTGGTGCTGTTGGTGGTTTTTCAAATTCTGATGTTTTAGGTTCTGCCAAAGGTTGGGCAGGCGCTTTTATGTACAACGAAAAAGCCAATACTGCCCTCAAAAATTTCTTTAAAAGAGAAGACACACTATCGGTTGGGATTTGTAATGGCTGTCAATTATTTATGGAATTGGAAGTTATTAACCCAGAACATGATGTGCATGGAAAAATGACCTACAACGACTCACACAAACATGAAAGCGCATTTACTTCTGTGAAAATTCAAAAAAACAATTCAGTTATGCTGTCTACGTTAGAAGGAACCACACTTGGGGTTTGGATTTCCCATGGCGAAGGAAAATTCAGTTTGCCAAAATCTGAAGATCAATATCACATAGTTGCCAAATATGGTTACGAAGAATATCCAGCCAATCCTAATGGTTCAGATTACAATACAGCCATGATGTGCGATAAAACTGGAAGGCATTTGGTAACCATGCCACACATAGAACGTTCAACGTTTCAATGGAATTGGGCAAATTATCCTGATAACAGAAAAGATGAAGTGTCCCCTTGGCTGGAAGCCTTTGTTAATGCTAGAAAATGGCTGGAAAACAAAAAATAGAATATTTAAATAATTATAAATCAAGGAGCTTTCATTTTTTAAGCTCCTTTTTTTATGGCAACAATTAAATATCACTTTTTTTTCATAATTTGCAAGTCTTCAAATTCCATAAACAGATGACTCAAATTACCAGACTTTTCGATTTTCCGTATCACCAATTAAAAACTTACAATTTAGAAAAAGCTTTTACTTCAAAAAGCAACGGAAATTGGGAGTCCATATCCTCAAAGGAATATGTAAATCAAGCAAACGCTATCAGTAGAGGCTTGTTACGTTTGGGAGTGAAGCCTAACGATAAAATTGCTGTTATTTCAACTACCAACAGAACCGAATGGAATGTCTTGGATATTGGTGTATTACAGGTTGGTGCTCAAAATGTACCTATTTACCCTACCATTTCCAAGGAGGACTACGAATATATTTTAAATCACTCAGAAGCAAGTTATTGTTTTGTTTCTGATGCTGAAATTTTAGAAAAACTTAACCCCATTAAAAGTCAAACAAAACTAAAAGCCATTTATACTTTTGATGAAGTTGATGGAGAAAAAAACTGGAAAGAAGTTTTGGAATTAGGAAAGGACGACAGCAACCAAAAAGACGTTGAAACCAGGAAAAGTGCAGTAACAACCGACGATTTGGCAACCTTAATTTACACTTCCGGAACAACAGGTAGACCTAAAGGGGTCATGCTTACCCATAAAAATATCGTGTCCAACGTATTGGATAGTGAAAAACGTGTCCCTTTTGATTATGGGCATTCAAAATCGTTGAGTTTTCTACCAGTTTGTCATGTATTTGAACGCATGATCCTGTATCTATATCAATATTGTGGTGTTGAAATATATTTTGCAGAATCCATAGAAAAAATGAGTGACAACCTAAAAGAGGTCCAACCTCATGTCATGACAGCTGTACCACGTTTATATGAAAAAGTGTACGATAAAATAATCGCTAAAGGAGCAGATCTTAGCGGCATTAAAAAAGCCTTGTTCTTTTGGGCTGTGGAATTGGGCCTTAAGTACGAACCTTATGGAGCCAATGGTTGGTGGTACGAAACACAACTTAAATTAGCTAGAAAACTCATTTTCAGCAAATGGAAAGAAGGTTTAGGTGGTCAGTTGGACCTTATGGTCTCTGGAAGCGCAGCATTACAACCTAGATTAACCAGGATTTTCGCAGCAGCCGAAATGCCAATTATGGAAGGTTACGGCTTAACCGAAACCTCACCTGTAATCTCTGTGAACGATCAAAGGGATGGTGGTTTTAGAATTGGAACTGTTGGTCGCATTATAGATAATGTAGACGTTAAAATTGCTGAAGATGGCGAAATTTTGGTAAAAGGACCTAATGTCATGAAAGGTTACTACAAAGAACCTGAAAAAACTGCCGAAGTTATGACAGGCGACTATTTCCATACTGGAGACATAGGTGAAATTGATAGTGATGGCTTCCTGAAAATAACAGACAGAAAAAAAGAAATGTTTAAAACCTCTGGCGGAAAATACGTAGCTCCTGCCCTATTGGAGAACCAGTTTAAACAATCCCGTTTTATTGAACAAATTATGGTGATTGGTGAAGGCGAAAAAATGCCTGCAGCATTAATCCAAGTCAATTACGAATTTATTGAAGAATGGGCAAAAAGACATCATATTACATTTAAATCCAAAGAAGATATAGCTTCTAACCAAAAACTAAGGGAAAGAATTCAAGAAGAAATAGATGAGGCCAATAAAAAGTTTGGTCATTGGGAACAAATCAAAAAATTTGAAATAACACCAAATGCTTGGACCATTGAAGATGGTCACTTAACACCTACCATGAAAATGAAACGAAAGGTTATTAAAGAAATTTACAAAGACCTCATCGAGAAAATATATCGCTCTTAAATCACAAACTCCTTTATTTGATAAAGGAGTTTTTTTTTAACCCATTTCCTATTAAAATTTTTTAAATTTATTATGCATGCATAATAAATTTTACTTATCTTTGGATTTCATAAACACTAAAAATGAAAGATAAAACCATTGATTATATTCTAAGAACCACATGGTTAGCTGTCCAAAAAATGTACAATGAAGAAGCTGCAAAATTTGATAGCACCATGGCCACTGGCTTTACTTTATTAAGTATAGACCCAGAAGGTGGAACCCCTTCAACATCCCTAGGTCCAAAAATGGGTATGGAGGCAACCAGTTTGTCCAGAATATTAAAAACTATGGAAACCAGAGGTTTAATTGAAAGAAAACCCAATCCTGAAGATGGTCGTGGTGTCTTGATTTACTTAACCGATTTTGGAAAAGAAAAAAGGGCCTACTCCAAAGACAGGGTGTTAAAATTCAACGAAGCCATCAAGAAAAATATTCCTTTGGAAAAATTAATGGCGTTTTATGAAGTAGCAGAAACCATAAACGATTTAATTTCAAATAAAAAAATATATACCAACGAGGTTAACAACATCAAGTATTAATAGATAAATCATTTAAAATAAAATGAGTACAAGACGTATTAAAAAAATAGCCATTATAGGTTCCGGAATCATGGGAAGTGGTATTGCATGTCATTTTGCCAATATTGGTGTGGATGTGCTATTGCTGGACATTGTTCCTAGAGAACTTACCGATGCCGAAAAAGCTAAAGGTCTCACTTTAGAAGATAAAGCTGTAAGAAACAGGATTGTAAACGATTCCTTAACGGCTTCTTTAAAATCGAAGCCCTCTCCTATTTACCATCAATCTTTTGCAAACAGGATTACTACTGGGAATTTAGAAGACGATATTGCAAAGGTAAAAGATGTAGATTGGATCATGGAAGTGGTTGTAGAGCGTCTTGACATTAAAAAACAAGTTTTTGAAAAACTTGAAAAACATAGAACGCCTGGAACTTTAATTACGTCTAATACCTCTGGAATCCCTATTAAGTTTATGAGTGAAGGACGAAGCGACGATTTCCAGAAACATTTTTGTGGCACACACTTTTTCAATCCAGCGCGTTACTTAAAGTTATTCGAAATCATTCCTGGTCCCAAAACATCTCAAGAAGTTTTGGATTTCTTAAATGAATATGGTGAAAAATTCCTGGGCAAAACCTCTGTGGTTGCCAAAGATACACCTGCTTTTATTGGAAATAGAATTGGGATTTTTGGAATTCAAAGTTTGTTCCATCAAGTCAAGGAAATGGATTTAACGGTTGAAGAAGTCGATAAATTGACTGGTCCAGTGATTGGTCGTCCAAAATCGGCAACCTTTAGAACGGTTGATGTGGTTGGTTTGGATACTTTGGTTCATGTGGCAAACGGCATTTATGAAAATTGTCCTAATGACGAAGCTCATGAGCTGTTTAAACTGCCTGATTTCATCAATACCATGATGGAAAACAAATGGCTGGGAAGCAAAACTGGCCAAGGATTTTATAAAAAAGAAGGAAAGGAAATAAAGACTTTAGATTTAAACACCCTTCAATATAGAGATAAAAAATCGGCAAAATTTGCCACCTTGGAATTAACCAAAACCGTTGATAAAGTCATTGACCGTTTTCCAATTCTAGTTTCTGGAAAAGATAAAGCTGGAGAATTCTACAGAAAGAATTTTGCTGCCATGTTTGCTTATGTATCCAATAGAATCCCAGAAATTTCAGATGAATTATATAAAATAGACGACGCGATGAAAGCTGGATTTGGCTGGGAACATGGTCCTTTCCAAATTTGGGATGCCATTGGTGTTGAAAAAGGCATCGAACTCATGAAGGCCGAAGGTCTGGAGCCTAATGCCTGGGTAAAAAATATGCTCGCAACAGGCAACAAAAGCTTCTATACAGTTAAAGATGGAGCAACCTATTTTTATAACATTCCAACCAAGTCTCAAGAAAAAATTCCTGGTCAAGATGCCTTCATTATTTTGGATAACATTAGAAAATCAAACGAGGTCTTTAAAAACTCGGGAGTCGTTATCGAAGATTTGGGAGATGGTATTTTAAACTGTGAATTCCAGAGTAAAATGAACACCATTGGTGGTGACGTACTCGCTGGATTGAATAAAGCAGTGGATTTAGCTGAAAAAGATTTCCAAGGCTTGGTCATTGGTAATCAAGCTGCAAATTTCTCTGTTGGAGCCAACATTGGAATGATTTTCATGATGGCTGCCGAACAAGAATACGACGAGCTTAACATGGCCATCAAGTACTTCCAAGATACCATGATGCGTATGCGTTATTCAGCAATTCCAACCGTTGCTGCTCCTCATGGCATGTCTCTTGGAGGAGGCTGCGAACTTTCCATGCATGCAGATAAAGTGGTTGCAGCTGCCGAAACTTACATCGGACTTGTAGAATTTGGTGTTGGTGTGATTCCTGGAGGTGGAGGTTCTAAGGAAATGGCTTTAAGAGCTTCTGATACCTTTAAAAAAGGAGATGTAAAATTAAATGTGTTACAGGAGTATTTCTTAACCATCGGAATGGCTAAAGTAGCCACTTCGGCATACGAAGCTTTCGATTTAGGCATTCTTCAAAAAGGAAAAGATGTGGTAGTCGTTAATAAAGACAGACAAATTGCAACTGCCAAAGCTTATGCAAAATTAATGGCAGAAGCTGGTTATACGCAACCTGTAAAACGTACAGACGTTAAAGTACTTGGTAAGCAAGCCTTAGGAATGTTTTTAGTAGGAACAGATTCTATGGAAGACAGTAATTACATAAGTGAGCACGACCAAAAAATAGCTAATAAATTAGCTTACGTGATGGCTGGAGGCGATTTATCGGAACCAACCTTGGTAAGTGAACAATATTTATTGGATCTGGAAC